>SDBV01000329.1_pt1 | contig 67187 bp, 86 predicted proteins | sample 2277081 | NCBI WGS metagenome assembly SDBV01 (sample SAMN10402039, study PRJNA504765) | marine sediment metagenome | isolation source: marine sediment core GS10_PC15, 223 cmbsf | place: Arctic Ocean: Southern Knipovich Ridge | collected 2010
AGGCCTCAAGTAGTTAATGCTAAGTTTGAATGTCCGAGTTGTGGTACTGTTATATCTGTTTTACAAATTGAAAAGAAATTTAGAGAACCAACAAGATGTTCTTGTGGTAGAAGAGGAGGGTTTAAGATGATTAGTAAGGAAATGGTTGATACTCAAAGATTGATTATTGAGGAATCACCTGAAAGTTTAAGTGGTGGAGAGCAACCAAAAAGAATGAATGTTTTTGTTCAGGAAGATTTAGTTGAACCTCGTATGGAGGAAAAAACAACTCCTGGTGCAAAGATTAAAGTTATAGGTATTTTAAAAGAAGTTCCTGTTCCCTTGACCACTGGGGGATTATCAACTCGTTTTGAGCTGGCAGTTGAAGCTAATAATATAATTCCTCTTGAAGAAACATTTGAAGAATTAGAGATATCTGATGAAGATGAAAGGCAAATTCGTGAGATTGCTGCTAATCCAAATGTGTTTAGCATTTTAGCTAAAAGTATTAGTCCAAGTGTTTGGGGATATGAAGAAATTAAAAAAGCATTGGTTTTACAATTGTTTGGAGGGGTTCAGAAGAAAAAAGCAGATGGTTCTAAATCAAGAGGAGATATGCATATATTATTAATAGGAGATCCAGGTGTAGCAAAATCAGTTACATTGGGGTACATGGCCAATATTTCTCCAAAAGGAAGATATGTTGTTGGTAAGTCAGCATCAGGAGCTGGTTTAACAGCTACTGTTGTCAGAGATGAATATTTGAAAGGATGGTCTTTAGAAGCAGGCGCAATGGTTTTAGCTCATAAAGGATTAGTGTGTATTGATGAATTAGAAAAAATGGATCCTAATGACAGGAGTGCCATGCATGAAGCGATGGAGCAACAAACTGTAACAATTTCTAAGGCGAATGTTCAGGCTTCTCTTAAAGCTGAGACATCTGTTTTAGCTGCTGCAAATCCTAAATTTGGTAGATTTGACCCTTATCAAAGCATTGCTCAGCAAATTGATTTACCTCCTACGTTGATTAATCGTTTTGACATTATTTTTACATTACGTGATATTCCAGATAGGAAAAAAGATGAAAAAATTGCAGAGCATGTTTTGAACGAGCACCAGTATATAATGCCTGAGATGGTTGTTGATACTGCTTTATTTAGAAAATATATTGCTTATGCAAAGCAAAGAATTAAACCCGAGTTAACAAAAGAAGCTGTTGAAGAATTAAAGAATTTTTATGTTGATTTAAGAAATAAACCAATTAGTTCTGAAAGTGCAATGAGACCTATTCCAATTTCAGCAAGACAGTTACAAGCACTTGTTAGAATGTCAGAAGCAGTTGCAAAGCTTCGTCTTGGGGAGAAGGTAACTAAAGAGGATGCTCAAGAAGCAATTGAGTTAATGAAATTCTATTTAATGCAAGTGGGGTATGATTATGAAACAAAGAATTTTGATATAGACAAGATATCTGGTAAGTTTTCTTCTGCTCATAGAAATAAAATTTTAACAGTAAAAGAAGAGATTACTGCACTAAGTAGTAAAATGGGTAAGGAAATTCCTGTTGAAGAAATTGAAAATGAATTAAAAGATAAAATGGAAAAAGAAGAAATTCATGATGCTATTGATAAGTTAGTTAATAGTGGAGAAATTTATAGGCCTAAGAGAGGTTTTGTTGGGTTGTTTTAACAATTTTGGTCTACACAACCACAAAGTATTTTTTCTCCTGTTGTTCTTTCATAAATTCCATATATTGCTTTAACTGCTTCACCAACTCCAGTTATTGCTTGCTTAAATCTAGAATCAGTTACATCTCCTGCTGCCCAAACTCCTTGAATGTTTGTTTTGGATTCTTTGTTAATTTTTATTTCATTGTGTTTGTTCACTTTAACACCAAGTTTTGTTGCAAGTTGGGATAATGGGATATGGCCTATATTTACAAAAACACCGTCGAGATTTAGTATTTTTGAACCTTCAAATTTTTTGTTTAATTCAATTTCTTGCACAAATTTATTTCCTAGTATTTTTATTATCTCGTTATTTTCAATAACTTCAATTTTTTTGTTTGCATCAACACGTTTTTTATTAATTGGTTCTGGTTTTAATTTAAACATTGAAACAATGTAAACTTTTTTTGCATACTTTGAAAGAAGTAATGCTTCTTTAGCTGCTGAATCTCCTCCTCCTGCAATTGCAACTATTTTATTTTTGTAAAATGGACCGTCACATAATGCACAATAGTGAACTCCTTTGTTTGTAAATTCTTTTTCACCTGGAACATTTAGTTTTTTCCACTCTGAACCTGTTACAAATAAAATGCTTTTTGCATGAGTGTGCTTAATTTCTTTATCTTTGTAATAAATTCTAAAACACCCTTCACGTGAATAAACAATCTTCACAACTTTTTTTTCAATTATGTTTATTGGATGTTGTTTTGCTTGGTCTAGGATTTTTCCTGTAAGATCCATCCCTGTAATCTTCTTAAAACCAGGATAGTTTTCAACAATATCTGTTTTTGCAAGGGTTCCTCTTGTTTCTTGAGAGAATAAAACAGTGCTTAAATCTAAGCGTCCTGCATAAACAGCTCCCGAAAGACCAGCTATTCCCCCGCCTACTATTGCAAGGTCATAAATTTTAATTTGATTTTTATTTTTTGGCATTTTCTAGAATTTCCTCTATTTTTTCTTTATCAAAACCAAAGACTATTTTTCCATCAATATCAATTACCGGGACTCCTACTTTACCTGATTTCTCTATTGCCTCTTTTTCATACTTTTCATTGCTTGTCACATCAAAATCAGTGAACTCAATGCCTTTTTCTTTGAAAAATTCTTTTGCTTGCATACAATAACTGCATGTTGGACTAGAATATATTTTAACATTCATATTAATTTAACCTCCTTTTTTAGCTTATAATTAGATAATATTATTCTTTTAAATATTTTATCCTTATTTGGGTATAACTTCAAAAATCTTTGAAGTATTCAAATTATTTATAAATGAAATAATATTGTTTTTATCAATGGCAAGTAATAAATATATAATGTTTTCAATGGATGATGATAGAATAAAAAACTTAGCAGGTGTTCTAGGAAATAAGACTTGTGAGCATATTATTGATTATCTTGAAAAGAATGATGAAGCAAGTGCAACAGATATTTCAGATGCATTGAAATTACCTCTTAATACTGTTGATTATAATATTAAAAAGTTAGTTGAGTCTGGTGTTGTTGAAAAAAAGAAAAAGTTCTTTTGGAGTGTTAAAGGTAAAAAGATTGTAACTTATGGTCTTTCTAATAAATCAATTGTTATTTCTCCTAAAGGTTCAAGTGTCGCTTCTAAGATGAAATCAATTGTTCCTGCTTTTTTAGCTGTAGGTATTGGAACTGCTTTAGTTGGATTATTTTCAAAACCTAATACAATGAATTATATTCAAGAATCTAAAGGTGCTGTTTTAGATGCAGGTGTTGATACTGCATCTCTATTAGTTGCTGAAGGTGTACCAACAGGCACAATAGCTAGTGCTAAAGATGCTTCAGAAGTTTTAACAGGCGCTAGTGATGCTGTATTAGATGTTGCAAGAGAAACTACAATTAATAACATAAATATCTTTACAGAAGTTGCTCCGCATACTCCTTTTTGGGTATGGTTTATGATTGGCGCATTAACAACATTATTTGTATTTTCAATTTTGAATTGGAGAAAGTTGTAGTTGAAGTGATTAACCCAAAGTTTTATATAATTTTTTTTAATTTTTTATTTATGAAAGTTCCAATTGTTAATGAAGAAGATGAGATAATTGAAATTAAATCTAGAGGAGACCTTTTAGATAATGATATTTATAGGGTTTCTGCACTTTGGATAGTTAATTCTAAAGGACAAATACTTCTTGCTAAGAGGGCATTAAGCAAAAGGAAAGATCCTGGGATGTGGGGTCCTGCTGTTGCGGGAACTGTAGAAGAGAATGAATCTTACGAAGTAAACATTATAAAAGAAGCTAAGGAGGAGATTGGAATTGAAGGCCATGATTTTAAATTAGGTCCTAAAACAAGAACTATAAATCCCCATAATCATTTTACCCAATGGTTTACTTTAGTAATTGATGAGCCTTTGGATTATTTTAAAATACAAAAAGAAGAAGTTGATAAAATTAAATGGTTTACTAAAGAAGAGTTGAATAGAGAAATGGAAGAAAATCCAGACAAATTCATTAAATCTCTTGTTAGAAAAAAAGAAATGCTTCTTAATTTAACTTAAGTAAGAACCAAACTCAACTCATTCAATATTTTTTTTATTTGTTTTTCAGAAAGCTCTGTTTTTTCAGAAAGCTGAGCCACTGTATATTTCTGAAGATTTTTAGCTAGAACAATATCTGCTTGGAAAAGCTTGTGTTTTGTTTTTGTATCAAGAGATTTTAGTATTGTAATGGGGTATAGATTCTTTGTTTCAATTAATTTGAGCAGAGATTCTTTTTCAGGATATCTCCAACTAGTTATTTTTAATCCAACTCCTTTTGCATATTCTTTTGCATCTCTTGAGCATTTTGTGTTTGTTGCAAGCCAGGGTTGGTCAAGTTTTTTTGTTAAATCTAAAAATCTAGCATAAGTGTACAATGCTGGTTGTAATCTTGTTGGTTTACCAGGTTCATTATGGTATTTACATTCAATCATAAAACTTTTATTTTTATTTTTAGCTATAATATCTATTTCATGAGTTATTCTTTTTCCTTTTACTATATTATTAATTGAGACTGTATATCCATATTCCTTTAAAATATCTGCAAAGTATCTTTCAAAGGGAAACCCTGTTGGTCCCAAAGACATAACAGCACGTTTTAAATCATATCTATCACGAATTCCTGGATGATTTTTTAACATTCCTAAAACTATTTCAAGTATTTTGTGTGTTGTAATTCCTTCACGTGCTCTTTTTCGCACTGCATCTGCAATTTCCTGTGCTTGTCCTCTTGAAGCTCCTGCTTCAACAAGTGTTTTGTATATTTTTCTAGGATTAAATGTTTCTGTATCACCTGATGCTTTTTGAATTTTCATTCTTATAAAAATAAGAAATTTTATATTATAAAACTATTGAAATTCACAACCTTTTTCATTCACAGAAAAATCTATAAAGATGGCCCACCTAATATAAATACAAAAAATGGTGAAAAAAGCTTTAATAATTATAACAGGAATTATAGTGGTTTTAGCTGTGGGACTTTTATTTCTTAGGAATTCAGGTGTTGATGAAACCGAGACTTTGGGTATAGAAGAAAGCTTTAATGGAGAAGTAAAAGAGTTTGATATAATTGCTAAACAGTGGGAATTTAATCCAGAAACTATAGAAGTTAATAAGGGGGACAAAGTTATTTTAAATATTGAAAGTGTTGATGTTGCTCATGGAATTTCTATTCCAGATTTTAAAATCAATGAGAGGTTAAACCCAGGGGAGAAAGTAAGTATTGAATTTATCGCGGATAAAACAGGGGAATTCAATTTTTTCTGTAATGTTTACTGTGGAGAAGATCATGGAAGTATGGTAGGAAAATTAGTTGTTAATTAAAAATGAAAAAAGAAGATAATACATTAATTATTGTAATAGGAGTGGTTCTTGCCTTATTCTTATTTGGAGGTTTTGGTATGATGGGCTTTGGAGGAATGGGAAGCATGATGGGTGGCTTTTATAGTGGATTTGGAATTTTTGGATGGTTGTTCAGGATTTTAGGGATAATAGCGTTGGTTTTGTTTATTGTATGGATTGTTAAACAATTGCAAGATTCAGGGAAAAGAAAAAAATAGTAAAGGAAATTAAAAATAAGGATAAAATATATTACGAATGCGAAGAATGTAAATTTAGATATGAAGATAAAATTTGGGCTGAAAAATGTGAAGCTTGGTGTAAAAAATATAAGAGTTGCAATCTTGAGATAACAAAACATGGATTAGCACAACTCTAATCATATTTGTTATTTTATTTTTTAGTCTGGGAACCTTTTTAAAAGGTTTACAATTCACAACCTGTCAATCTACTTAAAGTGTTGAATGATTGTTTTCCAGTATAAATTTCTTCATCTATAATCCATGTAGGGTAGTTTTTAACTCCTGCGAGAATGCATTCTTCATAATTCCTATCACAATCCACAAAGTTTATGTTCTTGAATGATTTTCCAAAATCTTTTTTCTGTGATTGACAATAAGAACACCAACTTGTACCATACATTACTGCTCCTGAATCTGCGATACATTGAGCAAATGAATCCATTTTTATTCTTTCTTCACTAACTGTGTTTCCTGTAATTGCTGGACGTATTGCAAAGACTAGAATAATTAAAATTACTGCAACAATTATTGATATCCATATCTTTTTCATCTGAACCTCCTTCTTAGTAAGTTAGCGTTTGTTACAACTGTTATTGATGATGCCGCCATTGCTATTTCTGCAAATACAGGATGAAGTATTCCTGCAACTGCTATTGGGACTATATTATTCTTCTTTTTTGGTTTATTATTTGTTTTTTGTTCCATATTTTTTTTATGATAAAGTTCTTTATATGAGATTTAGGATAACTAGTTTCAGATTCTGTTTATCCTCCACATCCGCATCCTCCTGTTCCTTGTGAAGCTCCACAAGATTGTGAGCCACAGCTTCCTCCCCCTGCTCCTCCACTACAGCTTCCTCCACTAGAGGCAGCGACTTTTGATGCAGATTGTATTTCTTCTTGAGATGCTGTTCCATCATCTGTGACAATAAATGTTCCAGGAATCATTCCCATCCAACAACTCCAAGAGATTATTCCTTCCTTGGTGGGTGTAAATTCAATAATTTGTTCACCCATTTTAATGTCAAACTTTAAGTTTAATTTAGGAACTTGAATGGCATTGTTGCACCCTGTTATTTCTTTACCATTAATAATCCATTTGACAGGTATATCTTTTTTTAACACAAAAGTATCAGGAGACCACCCGTATCTTGTTACATCCATTTTTATTATTTGGTAGCCGTTTTCTATTAATATGTTATCACTTATTCCATCTATTCCTTTGAACCCTGTTGAAATGCTTTTTGAATCATAACCAGAGCCAGTTAAGGATAAACCTCTGTTTAACATTATTAAACCTAAAATTAAAACTACTATTCCAGATATTTTTAGTATCTTTTTTGTTGCTTTGTGACTTACTATGTTTGCAAATCCTCCGAATCCCAACATTACTGGAAGAGTACCTAAACCAAATATCATTAAACTTAGTCCCCCTTGAATAGGATCTCCTGTTCCTGCTGCATAAAGATAAAGTGCTTGTAAAGGACCACATGCGATAAATAATCCATTAAGTAAACCAGTCATCATTGGACCGAAATAAACTCCTTTATGTTTTCTTGTTGAAATTTTTGTTAAGAATTTTGGGTTAAATTGAAATCTTCTAAAGAATTTTAATCCGAACATTGAAAGAGAGTAAAAAATCATAAATACTCCTGCAAAAATAGCTATCCCTCCTCTTAAGGCAGGTGAGAATAAAAAGATACTTCCGATTAATCCAAATAAAGCTCCTATAATTGTATAGGATACTGTTTTGCTTGCACCATATATTAAATGTTGTTTGAAGGATTTGTGGCCGTTAACAGCATTTTTTGCTGTATAGGAAATAAGGAATCCCCCACACATAGCAATACAATGGAATCCAGTTAATAATCCTGCAAAGAATAGTAAGAAATATGATGCATTTTGAAGATTTGTAAAATTAAATTCAGGGACATGTAATTCTACTCCAAATCTTTTCAATACTATGTATATAACAAATATTGTGAACAGAGAAAGGAGAGCAATGTGAATTTGGGCTGACTTTACTTTTTTCTTTTGGTTTTTTTCTTTAAATGTTTCTTCTTCAACTAGTTCATAACCTGCTTCTTTTATTATTTCTTTTATTTCTTTTTCAGAAATTTTATCGTTGTCAAAATCCACCTCTACTTCATTCTTTACATAACTTGCAGATACTTCGTTGGTTTTATCTTTAAGGGCGTTTTCAATTGACTGCGAACAAGAATTGCAATTCATTCCTTTCACCTTAAATGTTTTGTTCATATGATAATTATGAAAAAATGGTTTATATGCAGTTTGATGTAACTAGTTTCATTAAGAGTTTATCAACATTATTCTTTCAAAACAACAATGTTATTCATTCCTCTACGTTTCCTTTCAAGAAATTGTTTTGCTTCTAACTTATCAAGAAGACGAGTTGTTTTTACTTTACCCATTTCCATTTTTTCCATTAAATCTGCTTGGAACATTGCATTTCCTTCTTTTTGCAAGAGTTGAATAACTTCTTTCTCGTCTTTTTCAAGACCATTTAAGTTTAATGATTTCTTTTTACTTTTTCTTTCTTTATACACTATTTTTTCTTTTTCAATTATTTTTTCTTTTGGTTTGATGAACATTAAAACTATTCCAATAACTAATATAATCATTGCTAATCCAAAACTTATCCAGGTTTGTATAGCAATTGTATCGTACATTGAACAAGTTGAACCATGAGCGCAAGTGTCATCTACTATGTTTTTTAGACCCATATTGAACATTAAGACCATAAAACTCATTACAATAGCAATTCCTGCAATTATCATTCCAACATGTTTATTTTCCATTTTATCTTATTATTTTGCCTCCATTAACTCCAAGATCCAGTAAAATTCCGACTACTGAGTTTGTGAATTGAGGAGGTCCACATATATAAAAGTATTTGCTTGGGTCTAGGTTTTGTTTTTCGAGAAATTCTTTATCAATAATTGTTTTTTCATAATTATTGTAGGCTTCTTCTGAAAGAATAAATGTTGCGTTTTCTTCAAGTATGTTTATTAGTTCTTTTTCAAGAATAATATCATTATGTGTTTTATTAGCAAAAATTAATTTATTTCCATTAATTTTGTTTTCTTTTTTTAATTTCCTGAATATTGATATGAAAGGAGTTATTCCTGTTCCTCCTGCAATGAAAGTCCCGGGTCCCTTGTATTGAATTGAGCCAAATGGTTTATCCAATATTAATTCATCTCCTGGTTGAAGTGTGTGAAGTTCCTTTGTAACTCCATTATGTTCTGGATAGGTTTTTATTATAAATTCTAAAACTAAATCTTCATTAGTTGAAGTTGGAGTAAAAGGTCGTGGTTTTGTATTCCATTCAGGAGTATTAATTGTTAGGTGCGTATCTTGTCCTTCTGTAAATTCATAATCCTCTGGCTTATTAATTATGAAACTTTTTACATTATGTGTTATGAAGTTTGTTTTCAATATTCTTACTATGTGTGGTGCGGGCATTTTATTTTTTCTCCTTTAGTCCGGCTGACTGTGTCGAGACGGGCTTTTTTGCTTTTTGATTTATAATCATCCATTGCTTTCACCAGTGTTTCAGAAGCCATTGCTGAACAATGTAATTTTAATTTAGGTAATCCTCCTAATTTTTCAGCTATGTCTTTCATTTTAATTTCTTTAGCTTGCTCGAATGTTTTCCCTTTTGCCATTTCAGTTAACATTGATGAAGATGCAATAGCAGATGCACATCCAAAGGTTTGAAACTTTATATCTTTAATGATTTCTTCTCCTTTCTTATTTTTCTTTACTTTTATGAAAACTTTCATAATGTCTCCACATGTTGGATTTCCAACTTGCCCAACTCCGTCTGGATTTTTTATTTCCCCCATGTTTTTGGGTTTTGTGAAGTGTCTCATTACTTGTTTGTTGTATTGCATTTTATTTTTTTTCTAGTGAATATATTTCACCTTTGTATATGATGAAAGTTTTCCCTCCATCTAATTTAAAATTATATGCTTCATTCTCAGTACTCTTCCTAACTCTTAATAATCTTCTTCTTATATAATTACTACCTAAGTCATATTCATCTAATTCACTGAATACTGCCAAACCGACATGCATATCTTCTAAATTTTTATTTTCAATTGCTTCAAAAAACTCTTCACATATTTTATCAAATTCTTCATCAGTTAAATCTTTTATATATTTATGAAATTTTTCACCTTCTTCAGGATCAACATATTGAGTCATATTGCCATTTGTACAAATGAAAAGAGAATTTTTTAGTCCTAATCTTGCCTCACCTTTGGCCCATGCCATCGCACCGCTATCAGTCATCCCCATTCTGCTCACTGTTCTTTCAAAATATTCACTCATTTTATTTTTTTGATTTCCTTTTTAAAATCATTTTTTTAATTGATTTTTTCTTTTTTGCTTTCTTTTCAAGTTTTTTATTTAACAGGTCTACGAATTTGCTTATTTGCTTATCTGTCATTCCATGTGCTTGGCATCCTTGTTCAATTGTTTCCGAAGCAGACATGGGGCATCCTATACACATCATTCCCATTTTAAAGAAATCCTCTGCTAAAGCTGGATTTTCTTTTATTGCATTGTCAATCAGGGTGTCTTTGTTTACTTTTTTAATCATATTATTTCTTATTCTCCGAACTTTTCTTGTTCTGCTTGTTCCATTTTTGTATCTTTGTATTCAAGTTCTTCTTCGCATTCAGCTTCATTCTTGAATTCGCAAGAGTGTTTATCAAATTCATCCATTTTAAACCTCCTTTGGGTTAAGGTTATTTAATTTACTAAAGGAGAAAATCTCCTTAATTTTTTGACTATTCCAGGAAGTTTCTTCAATACATAATCAATATCTTCCTCTGTAGTGTATTTACTTAATGTCATTCTTATAGATGAGTTTGATTGAAGGGGGGCGAGACCCATTGCTTTTAATACGTGGCTTGTTTCTAATGTATTTGACATGCATGCCGAACCTGTTGAGCTTAGAATACCTTCATTCTCTAAATATCCCCCTAATGCTTCTCCTTCTATATCATTAAATGAGAAGTTTGTGTTGTTCTGAAGTCTTAGCGGTCCGATTTCGGGGCCATTAAGTGTTACTTTTGAAATTTCCAAAACTCCTTTTATTAGTTTTTCTTGTAATCTTTGTATTTTTTCAAAATCTTTTGATTTTGCAATATCAACTGCTTTTCCAAATCCTACTATTCCAGCAATGTTTTCTGTACCACTACGCATTTTGTGTTCATGTCCTCCCCCGTGAAATAAAGGAACAATTTTTACACTTGATTTTTTATAAATTGTACCAACTCCTTTTGGACCATGTATCTTATGGCTGTTTAGAGTTAAGAAATCTAGGTTTTGCTTTTTAACATCTATTTTTACTTTAGTAAAACTCTGACAAGCATCTGAATGAAATAATGTGCTTTTTTCCTTACATATTTCCCCTATTTTTTCTAAATCTTGGATTGTTCCAACTTCATTATTTCCATGAATTACTGAAACCAAGATTGTTTTATCTGTAATGACTTCTTGTAGTTGCTTTAAGTCTATGAAGCCTTTTTTATCAACATCTAAATAAGTTACTTGTGCTCCTTGAGTTTCTAACCATGTGCAAACATTAAGAATTGAATCATGCTCCACTTTTGTTGTGATGAAATGGTTCTTCCCTGAACCCTCTTTTTGATTTTGAAACCATAATCCTTTGAGAACCATATTATTTCCTTCTGTTCCACCTGAATTAAAAATTATTTCTTCTGGTCTTGCATTTATTTTTTTTGCAATTATCTTTCTTGCTTTTTCCATTGCGTATCTTGCTTCATTTCCTATGTTATGTTGTGAAGATGCATTTCCATATTTTTCTTCTAAGTAAGGTATCATTTCTTTTACAACTTTTTCATCTATTTTTGTTGTTGCTGCATTATCTAAGTAAACTTTTGTTTTCATTTTGTTTTTTATCCTCTAAACAACCGCATCTTTCATGTGTGCAAAATTCCTCTGAATGTTTATCGATTAAATTTAATATTGGAATCATAGTCTTTTTGTTTAAGGAATAAATTCTTTGTTTTCCCTTTTGTTCACAATTTACTAAATTGCAAGATCTCAAAATGGCAAGAGCATGAGATAATTTGCTTTGTTCAACTTTTAATTTCTTAGATAGCACATTCACTGATGATTGTTTTTCTTTTAACGCAGTTACGATTTGAATTCTAAGAGGATTTCCTAGATTTCTAAAGAATATGTGGTATGGGCTGCACTTCATATGAAATTATATTCATATTGCTATATAAATGTTTCTAGAAAGTGTAAATGGGCTAGGAGGGAATCGAACCCCCGTCTCTCGGGGTCTCTAATTTTCTGATGAAAATTTCTGGAGCCGAGTATAATAAATCCATTATATGACTAACCCATCTGTTATTTCTGGAATTTTTTTTAACTCTTGTTTTTCCAGTATGAATATCTTGTTTTTCCCTATTAAAAACTTATCTTTTTTTGGTTTCTTGTGACAAACTAAAAAACCTAAATTGCAATTTATATCTTCTAAGTATTTGTTTAATTGTTTAATTTGAGATATTGAGATTTCTTTATTTTTATAATCTTTAACTTCTATGATAATTTTTTTGTTTTTTCTTTCTAGTATTATGTCTGCAACACCTCTTTTTGTTTTAACAAATTTATTCACACTTCCATATCCAGATAGTTTAATTGCAATTTCATCTTCAAAGGATTTTGCTCTATCTCTAATTTTTTTTATTCCAATGCCATATAATTTTAATCTCTCAAAGGGAAATTTAACTCCTGCCCTTTCATAAGCTTCAAAAATTCCTTTGTCAAATAAATCTTGAACATGAGTATTACAGCTTTTGTTTATTTCTCTTTGGGTTGCTAGAGGATTTTTTTTGATGAATTCTATGATTTCTTTTTGTTTTTTTAATTTCCATTTTTCTTCTTTTTTAATTGTTTTAATACCCGCTTCTTTATAAATTTCATTTATGTCTTTGAATAAACGGTATGGATTTGTTTTTGTTTTTGAAACAATCTCTGAAACACTTATTAAAGGATTTTCTTTAATTAGAATTATTATCTCATTTTTTCTTTCTTCTCTTGAACGATTTTTTAATTTTAAAATAGACTCTCTTGGATATTCAATCTTTGCAGTCTTATACGCTTCTTTAATACCTTTAAATGCATTTGAAATATTTATTTTTGTTTCCTTAGAGATTGTATGTCCTCCTGCTTTTGGATTCTCTTTAATATAATTTATTATTATTTCTCTTCTTTCTTCTTTTGTTTTTGCTTTGAAAGTTCTTGGAGGTTTAATTTTTGCTTCTATGAATGCTTCTTCTAAACTTTTGAAAATTCTCTCAGGATGTAACTTTGTATCTTTTCTAATGTCGTGGTATGTAGCTTTTGGATTTTTTCTCACATAATCCACAATAATCTTTCTTTTTTCATTTTTTGAATATCTTTTTCTTTCCATATTTAAATGGATATACGGTTGTATTTAAATATTTCCATTGCATTATACACCCTAGTTCACTTTTAATGTTTTCTTTTACTATAATAATGTTTAAATAAGAGATGGGTTTATTTTTGATTATGAAATTAAGAGAAGCTTTAATGAATGGAGAGCCAATGAGTTTGATTGAGCTAAGGGGGCTATTTCAGATATACATAATCCTACAACACCCTCTCCAGCAGAGATGAAAGAGAAGCATGTTGAAGAATGGGATGTTGCCTATAATTTGGGTGATTTTAAACATATTCAACCAAATGGTAAAGAAAATTATTTTTTAGTTAAACAGGTTATGCAAGGTAGAGAACCTACAACTTATCTTTCTGGAAAAGTTCCAATGTATCTTTTAAGAGAGTTGGAAAGATATGGAATTTCTATAGAGTAATTTATTTCCTCAACTTTCTCATCTCTCTTCTCTCAACAAAATTCTTTAATATTATTGGTAATTTTCCTTTTACAATGAAATTCTTAAATTCTAATATCCCTTTATCTTTCCCAAGAGAAATTATCTGAGGAGTTTTTTCTATAAGATATTTCTTAAGAGGCTTGTTTCTCTCAAGCCTGGTTATATTTTTGACAATTATCTTTGCATGATTAACTGCATTTTGAGCAGTTTTTTCTTCTTTTATTTGGGAGACGTCTCCAGCAACAAAAATATTTTTATTCGTACGTAATTGAAGATACTCATTTGTTTCTAATGATTTTTCTTTCAAATCCATCTTAAAATTGAAATTGGGTTTTATCCCCATACAAATAAAAACTAATTCTTTATCTTCTTTTTTTGATTTTTCTTTGAAGCTTTGGTTTAACATTATCTCAACACCCTTTTTTTCTAAGATTCTTTTAGAATATTCTTGAGAGGCTTTTAAATTTCTTGGAATTAACGTTTCATTTGATTCAATTAATTTAATCTTTTTATTCTTATATTTATCAACTATTTCTCCAACAATTTCTACCCCAACAAGTCCCCCTCCAACAACGACTATTTTCTTTGATTCAATTAACTTCTTATTGTACTTTTTAATATCAACCCCCCTATTTATTTGAAGGGCTTTGTGATGTTTGAAAGGAAGAACATAAGATGAACCTGTAGCAATAATTAGATAATCATAAGGAATTTTTTTATTATTAACATAAACTTCTTTTTTTGATATTTTTGCTACTTGTCCACAAACAAATTTTGATTTAGTTAGATACTTTTCATGTTTTTGCTGTATTTTGTCTAGGTAATTCGGATTAGTTATTGCTTTTAATATAGAAGGAGTAAATTCGAAGTATTCTTTTCTATCAATAAGTATTACATTAAATGATTTTACCTTTTCAAGTTTTCTTGCAATATGACTTCCTGCAAATCCACCTCCAATTACCACCACATTTTTCATTTTATTCAGCCAATTCTTTTAATTTCATGAATTTCTTCACTAGAAATAGCACATCCTTTGTACTTAACTGCATAAAGAAGAGCATCAAGTAACTTGCCTCTGTCTTTCATTTTTACTATTCCTTTTTTGTGTGCAATATAAATTAGTTCTGCAGAACGAATTATTTTGAATCCTCTAAAATGTTTTGAGTTGTCTTTTTTGAATAAAACCCTCATGTGCATTTTTCTTTCTAATAACGCTTTAAGGTTTTGAGGTTTTTCAACAATCATTCTCATTGTTCTTTCATCAATTGCTATTAAGTTTTCAACCCCTCTTTCATCAAGTATTTTACTTAATCCTAGACAAGCTGCTTCACCATTGTGAATAATATTTATTTCTTTTTTATTTGTCATATACATTTCATTTGCTAATTCTAAGAATTCAGAAGTTTTCTTTGAGATTTCATTTTTATTAATTCCTAATGCTTCTGGAAGTTCTAAAATACCTTGTTCAATTAATTGTTTAGATCTTAGTGCTTCCAATTCAAAACGTTTTATTTTAATTGCTTTATCAATTAGTTCTTTTTTTACTTCATGAGGAATTATAAATTTTCCATTAAATATCTCTTTTAATTTTCTTAATTCTGGTAAGAGCCCATTCATCGATAAACTAATGATTGTACTTGCATCGAAGATTATTACTTTTTCTTTTTCTGTCATCTGAAAAAACTCTCTGCTAATTTAATTCTTGTTTTGACATTCATTGTTTGACTTTCAGGTACATCTGAAATTCCTGTTTTACCAATGTAATCTGCTAATTCGTACATTGTAATTCCTAGAAGCTTTGCTGTTTGTTCCATTGAAATTCCATGTTCATGTAATCTAGAAGCCTTGTTAATTTCTGCGTATCTAAAAACTTCTTTAATGTATTTTTTTAGTTTTCCAGATAGGTTTTCAATATTTGCTCTTATTTTCTTGAAATCTTTCTTGAATGAGTCGTAATCTTTTTTTTCAACATCTTTGATTGATTTTTCTAAGAAAAGATTTATTTTGCTATGGAAATTTTTCCATCCTGGTAATTGTTTATAATTTTCACGTTCTACTATTTTACTCAATGAATAAACAATAACTGCTAGTGCAATGTTATCTAAATCTTGTGTAAGTGATGCAGTGTTTGTTGTTTGATTACTTAATTGTTTTAATTGATAAGAATCATTTCTTTGAAATGCTGTTTTTGTTTCTTTTAAAATTCTTAAAACGTTGTTTACCTCTTTCATAAGTGGTAGAATCATAAAGGGCTTATAAAATTATCTCAACCAGAAGAGATTTTTTGCAAAATCTTATTATTTATGACTTAATCTACTTAATTGCTAGGTGGGGCTTGATTGTATTGGGAGTTATAACCATAATAATGGAAAGGCAGAGCCTATTTTTTACTAGATAATTATTCTTAAACAGACAAGCTTTTTATATTGAATTTACTTGTACATTATATGAGAAAAGTATTGCTAGATACAAGTTTTATTTTATCCTGCATTAGGAATAAGATTGACTTTTTTGAAGAGATTTCTTTAATGGGAATTCAGATAATCATTCCAGAAGAAGTTATTTTAGAAGTTGAAAGATTCAAAGATAGAAAAACAGAAGCAAATGTTGCGTTAAGTTTGATTAATCAAAACAATGATGAATTTGAAAAAATTGAACTTGGAAAGGGACATGTTGATAATAAAATAATTGATTATGCGAATAAAGAGAATGATTTTGTTGTTGCAACACTGGATAAAGAAGTTAAAGAAAAATTATTAGGTAAAATTATGGTTATTCGTGAGAAGAAGAGATTGGAGATAATATAATAAATTTTAAAACCCTGCTTATAGTGTATATTACATGAACAATAAACCTTTTGAAAAGGTTTCCAAACCAGAACTAATCCATAAACGAACCTTTTGAAAAGGTTTCCAAACCAGAAAGATGAAAAACAAAGGAGGGCAATTAACTATATTTATTATATTAGCAATTTTGATTGTAGCAGGTGTTGCTCTGTTTTTTGTTTTTAGAAGTGGTGAAGGGGGTCAGAGTTCAGGGAGTGTTGAGGTAGAAGCAATTCATAATCATGTTCAAGGATGTATGGATGATCTTTTAATTCCAGGAATTCAATTAATAGGAATTCAAGGAGGATATTATTATTTGCCAGATGAATTTCTTTTAACAGAGTATTCTAGCATTGCTTATGGTTATGATAGAAGAAAAGTACTCGTTTCTAAGGAGGAATTAGAGAAACAAATTAGTTATTATATTGAAGATGTTGCTCCTATTTGTGTTAATAATGAGTTTGTTTTAAGATATTCTGTTGATATTGGAGAGCCAAAAGCAGAAACTTACCTTCAAGGAGAAAAAATACTTGTGAAATTAGAATTTCCAATAACTCTTGAAAAAGGAGAATCTCGTTCTGTAATTAAGAATTTTAAATCAGAAATTTATTTTAATTTAGAAGACTTTCATGATGTTGCAAGTAATATAATTGATTATGTCTCCGCTAATCCCGATTATCTAGATTTAACTTATCTATCTGGACTTGATTACACAGTGAGTATACTTCCTTATGGTGGTTCTTTTATTTATTCTTTACAAAATGAAGATATTAAATTAGGAAGCGAGCCTTTTATTTTTAACTTCGCTTATAGAGAATGAAAAAATTAATTCTTTTTAGTTTCTTAGTTTTATTTTTACTTTCTGGAGTTAGCGCAGGGATTTTTGATTGGGGGTTGGATGATGGAGAAAATCAGGTGCTTATGCAAGATGGAGAAGAAATAGAGGTTCCAGAAGGATTTGATTTACAAATTGGAGAAGAAGGGGGGTTATTTTTCTTTAATAAAAATGATGGGGCTGGGAATTTTATCTTTAAGGGAATTTCTATGCTTGTTTCTAAAGGTTCTGGAATAAAATATGTTGAAGGTGAAGAAGGAGGTTCTTTATTCCTGGAAGGGGAAGGAAACCTTGAAATTGGAGACACAATGCTAAATAACATCCAGGATGCAGAGGTTTCTTTTGATTTGGATAAACAAATTAATTTTGCTGAATTCACTGCAATAAAGAAAGAAACTTATGATTTTAATTATGAAGATACTAATTATCATTTTAATGCTAAACAAGGGGGAAAAGTTTTATTTGATCCTAAAAAGAAAGTCATAAAGGGAAATAATGTTGATTTTGATTTTGATAATAAATTTTTCAAGGGAGAAAATATTGAATTAATTTTAGGTGAAAAAGAAGGAGATATAGAGAAAATAAGAATCTCTAAGGGAGGTGAATATTTTGATGCTCTTTCTGAGACAAGGTATACCTCTAAAGAAGATTTTTCTTTGTATAAAGATGGAAGAGATATTTCTAATTTGAAAAATTCTATTTCTTTGTCGGATGAGTTTGGAAATGTACAAGCAATAGGTAAAATAAAAATTGAAAATGGCATTCTTTATGAAGGTTTAACAGACACAACTTATTTTAAAAAAGAACTTAATTTTGAAAATGAGCTAATTTCAATTGATTCTAGAGAGGATGGAAAAATTGCTACTTTCTCTAAAAAATTTAAAATTGGAAATTTGAATCCTGGTGAAAAATTCATTTCTGGTGAAAATCAATTAAATTCTATAATTTCTAAAGAAAATGGAAAAATTAATTTTCAAATAGATTCTAATTCAATAGAAACATTGGGTAAAATTGAAATGGATCCAAATAAGGTTTCTTTATTTGATAGAAATGTTTTACTTGATTTGGGAGATGGGGAAGCATTTTTTGGAGCTCATACAGATAAAGGTATGATTTATATGAATAGGGATGGTTCTTACGCTGAGATATTAAGTCCTAGTTCTACACATAAATTTCTTGGAAATGAGTTGGACACTGTTAAAGAGATAGTTCATAATGAAATTAAAGTTGGAACTGAAAATATTCAGACTCAAACCTCTGGAATAAACAAAATTTATGAAATGCAAAAAAGAGATTTGGTTTCTTATGAAAATGGAGATGAAAGGAGTTTCCAAGCAGGGGTTAAAAGTTTTGATAGTACTAAGAGATTTATTGATTCTTCTTATCCAGATGGTTTAGAAAGAGATGTTGCAATGACTTCTTTTATTGCTGATAATTTTAATGATGTTGGTGCTGATGATTTTTCAAATAGGGAACAGGTTGAAGAATTTGAATTATTTAAGAAGAATAATTTGAACCAAATGAAAAGTGTTCTTGATGAAAGCGATTTAACTAAAATTTATTCTTTAGATTCAGGAAATTTAAATGATTTATCTGTAATTCCAGAATCTCATCAAGATTCATTTGGGAAATTATTGCAGAACAATATTGTTTATGAAAATCTTGCTGAAACTTCTCTCGAAAATTATGAATATAACTCAGAATCTGTTGTTAATTCATATAGGGGTTTAATACATTTAGAAGATATGGGTGTTTCTAATCAAAATACTTTTTCTACTAAAAAACTTAATTTAATGGAAGGTTTAGCTATTGAATATTCTGAAAATAGGGAATTAGGCGATGCACTCGCTGTTATGGATGAAATTCAAAGCGATTATAAAAGTTATATTAATGAATTGGGGCAACAAATTGATTTTAATGATCCTTCCAATGCAGGAATATATTCTTCATTAAAAAATCTAAATGAAAAGATTGTTGGAGATAATATTTATATTTCACAAAAAGGATTTAATGAAATTCAATTAGAATTATATTCTCAAGAAGAAAAAATTGATGAAGCATTAGAATTAAGAAAAACTTATTCTGAAAAATTAAGTCAGGCAGAAACATGGGCTGGAAAAGCTCTAACTGCTACTTTTGGAGGAGGGCTTGGAAAAGATATTGTTAAGGCGGCTGGGGGGTTTGATGATGTCAAAGATTATGCAGGAAATTTGAAAAAAGAAAACCAAATTTATTCTCAAGGAAGTTATGGTATTCAATCTTTACATAATATGGGTGTTCCTGGTGAAACAATTGACAAATGGATAAATGGTGATATGACAGAAGTTGAAACAAGGAATTTAGTTGATCAACTTTTGGTAAAAAGTGGGAGAACAACTTTTTCTCCTGAAATTGGTGATACAGGGAGTTTTACTGGTTTAGATGATTCTATAACGGGAAATATGAATAGATATTCTTTCTCAAAAGAAGATCAAGAAATAGTTTATGGATTTTTAAGTGATGTTAAAGGTGATGCTGTAGAAACTTATAATTCAAATTTATATGGAGGAGATATAAGAAAATTAATAGGGGTAAATAATATAAACTATAATCCTGGAGAATATCAAACATATGATTATTTAGATATTGATAGAAGAATCCAATCTAATTTCTTTAATCAGCAGTTCAAAGAACTTGAAATGAATAAAGCTGAGCAAGTTCTTAATTTTGTGGACCAAGGTCTTAGTCCAGGAGTTATTGTAATTGGGGCTGCAACAGGAGGATTTGGTGGAACTTTCTTTTCTGGAGCAACAGGTGTTACAGGAGCATTAGCAGGCATTGCAGAAAATCTTGTTATTGATGCAGCAGCTGGAAGTATTCTTGTTTCAGCAGGGGTAGACCCTTATACTCAACATGGTTTAGCAGCAGGAACTGCTGTTGGAGTGGGCATTTTAACCGGAACCCCAAGAATATTTAATGCTCTTGGAGATTCAAGTTCTTCTTTAACAAAAAATGTTGCTAAAGGATATTCAAATTTAGATGCTGTTGAGAACAAAATAATTATGTATAAAAATGGATTTCCTGAGAGTAAAGTAGGGGATTTTAATTTTTATAATAAAGGATCTAGCGTAAAATCTCTTGATGAAATAAATGATTTTAATCAAATAAAAAGACTTGATGATGCAGAGAGAGAGCTGAGTAATTTAATTCGCGAGGGTTTAAGGGATCCCCATAACCCAGAATTTATTCCTTGGTATACTGGAAATTACAATCCTGAAACAGGAAAGATTACACTTTATAGATATGTTACTGATTATGAAGGGTTTGATAAGGTACTTTCTGGAGAATCTGATTTATTGCCAAGAGGATATATAAATTATGGTTCAGAAGAAGGATTAATTGAAAAACTTGAATCAATTGGATTTAATTATGATGCGGAACTTTTGAAAAAATCCATTAATGGAGAGGATGTTTCTGAATTAATCTCAAAACGTTACGCTACCCAAGGGGATCAACAGGATATTGTTACTTATTGGTCTACTTCAGAAGAGACTCTTGGAGATTATGTTTTGCATGATATAGAAAAGGCATATAGAATAAAAGTAGAATTAGAGCCTGACCAAGCATTTAGAAAAGGGGGGTTTGTAGAAAAAAGGTTTGAATCTGATATAGGGTTTGAATATGATCATATCAACATGGAATGGAACACTATTGGACCTGTTTCCAAAGAATCAATAACAGAGATTACTAATCTTAATACGGGGGCTGTGTTTAGTCCAGCTTCAACCCAAACAGGGTTTTCTCCTTTGAACAGAATGCCTCAAAATTATTTTCTTAAATATGCTAGTAAAAATGGTCCTGAAATTAAAAGGGAAGTTGATAATCTGGGGATAATTGATTCAAAGAGTCTTATTAATTATGTTGAGGGGAATTCAAATAATAAATATCTTAAAAATCTTGTTGAACAAAGTTCTTCAAAAATTGATTTTGAAAAAATAACTGTGGAATATTTAGAAGGTTCGAATCTTCATGATGGGATCATAAATATTGATATTGCGGAGGTTGTGGTGATGTCTAAAATAAAAGGAAGCAACTTTGCAGATGAATTAGCAGAAACTTTTCAACATGAATATTCCCATATGATTTTTGATAATACTGAATCTTATGAAGCTTATAATAAATTTGTTATGCATCATAATACTGTTAAACCATTTGAAGATCCTAGTAGAGGCCATATGCTCTATGATTTTGACTCAGAGAAGGTTTTTGCAAAAAATTCTGGAAAAGAACCTGTATTTCAAGATGTTTATCAATTAGATTATGATGAGTTTTTAGCAGATGCTATTGGGAATCCAGAATTTGCAAGATATTTAGATGAGATTCCTTGGAATAATCATGTTGATGAAAGTGTTTATGATGTTGTTGTAGATGGTTTATGCGATGACCTTGGATTGGTTAAGAAAAGAGAGAGAACAGTATTTAGAGAAACACTAAAAAAGTATTTGGAAGAACAAAATAAGCTTCCTCAAACTAAGAAAACTTCTTGGGTTAAGATGGTTGAGTCCCTGGGATTAACAAGATAGAATAATAAATTTTAAAACTCCATATTCCTATATTAATACATGAATAAAAAGGGCATATCAATTAGATTATAATGAATTTTTAGCAGATGCTGTTGCAAACCCAGAATTTGCTAGATACCTTGATGATATTCCTTGGAATGGTTACACTGATGATAGTGTTTATGATGTTCTTGTGAAAGGTCTTTGTGATGATTTAGGTTTAGAAAAAAGAAGGGAGAGGACTGTTTTTAGAGAAGTATTGCAAGAATTTATTAAACTTGATGCTCAAAAAGCTTATGAAAGAAATATTTGGAGTAGTCTTTTTAAATAATAATGTAAAAAACCTATAGAAAAGCTTTTTAAAGCAACTTTTACTCTAATTTTTGTTAAGATGTTTTACGTAACTGAAGTTGAGGAATATATTAGGGTAGAGCCAAAGTTGTTCGGTCTAGCAACTGGTGAAGCAGTAGAACAACAACTTCATGAGACTTATAGTGATTATTATGATAAAGAATTGGGTAGTGTTGTTGCTATTATTGAAGTTTTAGATGTTGGAGAGGGTGTTATTATTCCTGGAGATGGTGCTGCTTATTATAATTCTAAATTTAAATTATTAGTTTGGAGACCTGAATTACAAGAATTAATTCTAGGTGAAATTTCAGAAATAACTAATTTTGGCGCTTTTATTGACATGGGTTCAATGAGAGGAATGATTCATATTAGTCAGACAATGGATGATTTTGTTTCATTTAGTAAGACTGGAACTTTATTAGGAAAGACTTCAAAGAGAAATCTTAAAGATGGAGATTTATGTTTAGCTAGGGTTGTTGCTATTTCTCACAAAGGAGATGATCCTAAGATTGGATTAACAATGAGGCAACCTGGTTTAGGAAAAATTGAATGGGTTAAGGAAGATATAATTAAGAAAGAAAAAGATGCAGAAAAAGCTGCTAGGGTTGCTGAAAAAGCATCTAAAGGAAAAGCAGGTGCTAAGAAAGGAGGAAAAAAGTAAATGGTAAAACCAAAAGCTTGTAAACTTTGCAAAACAATTGTTGAAGAAGGAGAGAAATGTCCTAATTGTGAATCAAAAGAATTAACAGAAGGATTCAAAGGAAGAATTGTTGTTCTTAATCCTGAAAAATCAGAGTTGGCTCAAAAAGTAGAGCTAAAAGAAAAAGGAAATTTTGCAATTAAAACTAGATAATATTGAATTTTAAAATGAAACTGAAAACAACTAATGAAACTGAAAACGCTCTTTTTAATAGAAAAGAAGTAGAAGCAGTAGTGGAATCTAGTATTACTCCAAAAAATGAAGAAGCACTTAAGTTGATTGCTGATAAATATTCTACTCCTCAAGATAATGTTAAGATCAAAGGAATTTATGGAAGTTTTGGAAGCCATGAATTTAAAGTATTAGCTCACGTTTACAAAACAAAAGAAGATTTAGATAAAACAGAAGTTAAGACTAAACAAGAAAAGGAAGCTGAGAAAAAAGCAATTGAGGATGCTGTTAAAGCTAAGGCTGCTGAGGTTGAAGCTAAGAAAAAAGCAGAGGAAGAAAAAGCTGCAGCTAAAGAAGCAAAGAAAGCTGAAGCAAAAGCCTCTGAAGAATCAGAGACTAAAGCAGAAGCTGAGAAACCAAAAGAAGAAAAGAAAGAAGCTGAAGAGGAAAAGAAATAATGGGAAAGAAAAAAACAATAAAAAAAGGAAAGAAACCACACAAGAATAAACCTACTAGTAAAAAATATACTAAATACAAAATTGAAGGCGACAAAATTACAAGAACATCTCGGTTTTGTCCAAGATGTGGTCCTGGAGTATTTTTAATGAATTCTCAAGGAAGATTTTACTGCGGTAAATGTCAGTATACTGAATTTGAAGGGAAGAAGCAGGAAGAAAAGTCCGCTAGTGAAGAAGGAAGCGAACTTAAGAAACCTGTTGAAGAAAAGAAAGAAGAAAAGAAGTAATTTTAATATAACGCGTGGAAGCAAACACTAAATAATGTTAACAAACTCCACGACTTTTTTTAATAAATTATAATTTTGATAGAAGATGAGCATAAACCCTGGGAGGTTTTAAGGAAAACCCCTGTTTTATGAACAAGTAACATTTTCTATTAGATAATTTATTGCATTATAGAATTCTAAATTTGTTACATTTTTCCCATTAAGAGTATATTCTTCTTGCCCTAGATATCCTCTGTAAAGTTTTCCCTCAATAAAATAATAACATTCTTGGGTTGGTTCAAGAATTCTTATTGTATATTCTTGTGCTTCTGGATAAACACGATTTAAAGAAAATAACCCATTCCAAACTTGTTCATTTTTACTTCCCAAAGATTTCATTTTCAAATATGCAGATTCTGAAGGAGTATCTTCTCCTAAATATCCAAAATAAAGAACTTCATAACTATCATCTTCTAACATTTTTATATGCCTTTCTATTGGTTTTTGATTCTCTGGATTTGAATCTAATATTCTTTCATCATCTTCATAAGAATACCCTTCAACTTTTGATAAAAGTATAAGAATTAACACAAGCATAAGAGCCATAACAATCCAACACCAAACAGGAACCTTGGTTTTTCCCATAGAAGATAGAGCCAATTATTCTTTTAATACTTTATGGAAAAGGAATATCATAAACCTTGGAGATTTTAGGGAAAACCCTTTATTTCAATAGAGATTCAATGATTTGTAATGTCTTCTTTTAATTTTTTAAGTAATGCTAATAAAGAATCACTTAAATCTTTACGATAAAATTTTTTTGTTTCAATTCCTGACTTTCCAGAAAAATGGACTTTCCAGCCCTCGCTTTTGATTGAATCCCATATTGGTTGAGATACCCCCGAATATTGTTGGTTTTGCCCCATTTTTTGAAACCTAGTCAAAGGAATTCTGATTTCAGTAAAAAGAGTTATGTTCTCTTTTATTTTTTTCATTGTCTCTTCTTCAAATATATCTGTATGTTTATGTGCTACATTATTAATGAATCTAACTAGTTCATAAGCACCCATTACCCATAATTCTGAGAGAGTTATATGTCTAAGTTTCTTTAAACGATCTTTTTCTAATTTAGAATTTATCTTTAATTTTGGAAATTCCTTAATTAATTCTACATCTAAAAGACCTAAACCTTGGGCATTTCCAACCAAAAGCATTTCAATATGCATCAAACTCATTGAGTTATCAACCCATTCAGATTGTCTATCTTTTTTCTTTTCCATTTTTTTCTTTTATTTCCATTTTCTTCTCTAATATTTTTGTTAAATTAGAGGCATCTAAAATAATCCTTTTAGCTTCATCAAAGGAAATTTCTTTATCAAAAGGATGTCCAAAATCATTCCTATCAAATTTTAATTTTTGTAAAATATGAAATTCTTTTTCTTCAATTATATTTATACCCTTCAATTTCCCAATTTTATCTTCTAAAGATATCTTTTTTAAATCAATTTTTTGAATATTAGATTTGTTTATTTCATTAATTAATAAATCATTTATCAAAGTTTCTATAGTTCTTCCAACTACAAAAACTGCTGTTTCAGAACAGCCAATTGACAAAATTGCTTTAGCTTCTTCAAATCCATTTGCATATTTCTCAGATGTATCTATTTTAATCTCCTTTGTCAAATTTAAGAAAAACCTTTCAATATCAAGAATGGATTGGATTGCCTTTTCCAAACAAGAAAATATTTTTAAAGCTAATAATTCATCAGCCAGTTTTTGAGGTTCCTCATCTTTATATTTTTTTAAAAATCTTTGATTTAGCTGTGATAAAAAAACTTCCTGTTCAATGGACTGAAGAATAGGCAAATTAGGAAAAAAACCCATTTCATCTAAAAGTCTTTTATTGAGTATTTTTATACTTTCATTAAAAGAATTAATAATCTTCTGAATTTTTTCTATCTCTTTTAAATTTGGCTCTATATCCTTATTACTATTTTCCACTAATTCTTTTCCAAATATAATATCTATTGATTCTAAAAAGTGATGTTTAAGACTCATAGATTCAACTCTACCAGCAAGTTGCATTAATTGATCTTTTAGACTTCCAAAAAGACTTCCCAATGAAATATTAAATCCTATTGTATAATGTTTTCTTTTTTTCATGGATATTTCAAGTTCCACACAATTTTATAGTTTTCTATCTAAATCAGGAGGGGGTTTATTTTTCATATTAGCTAAAATCTCACTAACTTCCCAGTCAAATTGAAATTTCATAATTTCTCCGCAACATTTGCAACGTCTGGGAATTTCTTGTAAAAGATGATTTTTTGAAATTTGTTTTTTAAAATCATAAAATTTTCCAAAAGAATTAATCTGTCTATCTTTGTAAGAATTAGCAATGTGATGGGCATAATCTTCAATATTTGAAAAAGAATCTTTATCCATAGTAAGATATTTTAACATATAATTTAAAACAACTTTGGGACTTCTAGCTTGTGAAATATCAATAAAACAATCTCTATTAGAAGATTGAGAAAACTCAAAAGCTGTTTGAGATTCTTTAACAATTCCTTCATAAATTTGATTACAATTTTTATTAGCACAATAATAATTTTTTGTGTCTTTGTTATATTTAATATAATTTTGATGACAATGAGGGCAATAACCTCTTAAAGTATTTCCCAAACGTCTTGAATAAATAATAGCGTGAATATGAAAATGCCAAAGTCCATTTTTATTTGTAACTTCAACAGACATAAAACCCCCTTCTATTCTCTCCTTAACATAAGAACGCTTAAGAAAACGTTTCCAAGACATTCTGATATCTTTTTTTCCTTCTTCATATGATTTATAGCTTTCTGGGGAAATAGTAAGAAAATGCCACTTATAAGAAGAATTATTTTGGAAAAATTTAAGATAAGGCAAAAGACGTTTCTTTAATCTAAGATTACGTTTTTTAGAGCAAATAGGACAAAATTTGTTATCACAATTTATTTTAAGTTGAATGGGATAAGTTCCACAACCGCAAGAACCAAGAATGTAAATGTTCTTTGGTTCTCCACAATGTTCAAAGTTATAAAGAGCTTTTTCTGGATAATTTAATCTATGTAAATGCTCACTTATTCCTTTATAGTCAAGTAAAGGACGCTTCGCGTCCTGGGAAATGAAATTAAGCAAACGAAAGGAATACTAGACAAGTAAAAAATAATTGAGGTGACATGGTATAGGAATAATAGAAAGTATTGCAACTAAGAGAAGTTTAGTTTTTTAGATTATAATACTTATTTTTTTTCTTCATCACCTTCAACAATAAGAAGTTCTTAATTATTTAAACGAATATGGTTTTAATAAAACCCCAAGAGCGTCTATAGAAAAGAAAATCAATCCCCATTGCAAAATAAACCTGCTTCGCTTGGTTTATTTTGTTTGAAAATCGGGTTCCCCGATTTTCTTAATTATCGCAATAAATCTTTTGAAGCTTTGATAAACTATAACTTGGCTTTGGGGTGGTTGGCTTGAACTATTCTCCATGCTTCCTGAATTAACTCTGGATTGTCCTCTTCTCCAATCATATCAAAAAATTCTAGTTTTCTTTTTTGTTGTTCTTTTTTCTGCCTAGTTATTTCATTAATTGCCTCTTGAATTTTTTCTCTTGCATATTTTTCTTCCAAAATTTGTTTTTGTAATGTGTTTCTTCCAACTTTTTCTTCTGAAACTTGCTTTTTCAATAATCCTAATTCTTTACTTAATTTTTCCATTTTATCCTTTTCTTGAGATGTAAGCTCTTCAATCTCATAAACTTTTTTATAAAGTTCATCTTTCAAATCATCTGTATCTAAATGGGCATAGGTTTTCATTCCTGTTTCAAGAGAATGTCCTGCATACATTTCATAAACTTTTGGAGATAATTTTTTAATCATATTTGATAAAATTGAATGCCTCCACAAATAAGGGTATAAATGTTTTTGAAATTTTAATTTTCTTTCTAATTTCATTAAGACATCAGCAAGAGCTTGGTTTGTTAAATGTCTAGAATTATCTCTTGGATTAGGAAAAATAAATTCATTATTTCTTGGAGTTTCAAAAAAACATTCTTGTTTGTATCTGTTTAAATGTGCTGTGCTTTCATTAATCGGTATTGTTCTAGTTTCTCCTGTTTTTGCACTATTCAATTTAATTTCATTAGAATTAAAGTTTATGTCCCCCCATGTTAGTTTTAATAATTCTTCTGGACGATTTGCTGTTTCTTGCATTAGTAAAAGAATTGTCTTATATTTTAAACTTTCAATAGAACTAATTATTATTTTCATTTCATCAGGAGTCAATAAGTCACTTTTATCCAATTTTCTACCTTCATGTTTTGTATCTACCTTTACTTTATCAAAATTTTCAAATTTTTCAGACCAATCCTTATAATTTGATTTAATAAATCTCTTTAGAACTTTTTTAATATCATTTTTTGTTGCAATTGCTTTATCAGATTTATTTAGAATGATTAAGAATCCTTTAACATCATTTAAGGTAAGTTTGTTTAGATCCTTTTCAAAGGAGTCTGCAATCAGAATTATCTTATTCCTTATTTTAACTATGGAATTGTCTGAGGCAGTTATCTTACAATCGTTTAAGAATTCTTCAATCATCTCATTATTTTTCTTAGAGAGCTTTACTTGGTTTATACCTTGCCCTCTGTAATTGAGTATAGCCTCTTTCATAAGAGGAGTAAGAATTCCCACTTTATAAAAAGTGGGGTTTATCATAAACCCTGGGAGATTCTCCAAACCTACAAAATAGTTGATTTGAAGCCTCTCCTGGGCAAAAAGAGGTGATAGTAATTAGAAACATTTCTAGTATTTAAACCTTTTGGTTCTGTTACTCTTATAAAATGACAGTCACTTCTGAATGTATAGTAGTAAATGCGTAATACTACTATTTTATACACCAGATTTGACTTTTGTCATTTTTTAGGCAGTGCAAATTCCTGAGGGTAGTTAAAAATTATGGGTATTTTTCACTTAATACTTCTTTAGCTAATTCTGTGTTTTCTAGGATAAATTTATCAAATTTGTCTTGGTCAAGATATAATATATTGAATCTTATTTTTGGGGATCTGTGCCCTGAAGCATCATATTCTCTTTCTACTTTGGTTTTGAATTCAATTCTTTCTCCGTATACTTTTTGAATTAATTGGTCTATTCCTTCTTGTATTGTTGAATATTGAACCTTTCCATTTATTTCATGATTTAATCCTACTTGGCAGAGACCAGATAGTGTTTTTGTATCTTCTTTATGTGGGAGTTCTATGTTTTCTAATATTTCTGAATAAGCTTGCACTGCTATTGGACATGTTAAAAAATCATTATTCTGGAGGTAATCATGCATGCTATTAGCTATCATTGGTTTTACAAGACCCCTGTTTGTTCTTGAACTGTTTTTAGTAAAACGATACATTCCTGGGTTTCCTAATCCTCTTTCTAGGAGGATTTTTTTGAATTCTGCTATTTTATCCATAATTTTTCTACCCATGTTGAGTTTATAAAAATTTATATAATAGGTGTTACTTTATTGAGAATGGAAATCATAAAAGAGGGATTAAGTACTGAATCTGAACCAATTGAAACTCTTGCTGAAAAAAATAAGAATTCAGTTGGACAAGAAGAAATTCATGATTTGCTGTTTAAAAGAGAGATTGGATGGCAAGACATTATTCATGATTTAATTAACACAGAACAATTAGATCCTTGGAATGTTGATTTAGTTATTTTGACTGGAAAATATCTTGAAAAAGTTCAGAAGCTTGAGGAAGCTGATTTTTTTGTTTCTAGCCAGGTTTTAGTTGCCGCTGCTTTTTTACTTAGGATTAAATCTGAAATTTTGCTGAACAAACATATTAAGAGTATTGATGATATTCTTTTCAATAGAAATACAGAAGAAAAGAAATATTCCTATGAAAGAATTGAATTAGATGATGAGATTCCAGAGTTAGTTCCAAGAAGCCCAATGCCTCGTTTTAAGAGAGTTACATTGCAAGAATTAATGGAGAGCTTGAATAAAGCAATTATTACGGAGAATAGAAGAATAAAAAAAGAGATTATTAATAAAAATGCAATTAGAGAAAGTTCTATTTCATTGCCTAAAGGAAATAGAATTGGTATTAAAGATAAAATTAGAGAAATTTTTGATAGTTTGTATGGACACTTTCAAGAGAATGAAGAGCACACTAAGGTTGGGTATAGTATATTTGTTGGTCTTGATAGGGATAAGAGAATAGATTATTTTGCACCTTTACTTCATTTAGAAAGTCAAAAGAAAATTTGGATGGAACAAGAGGGTCATTTTTCTGAAATTAATATTTGGATGAAGAAAACTTATTTGAAACATCATGGAGATCCATTTGCTGATTTAAAGACTGAATTTGAAGAAGAATTAATTAAGGAAATGAATGAACAAGATGATGCTGAAGTTGTGGAAGAAGAAGAAACTTCTAAGGAAGAAGATAATTAGTGTATTGAACCCTAAACGCACCCAAAACAACCGGTATATCTATCATAATTGTTTATCCTGTGGTTTTCATATGTTTCTCTAAAAGCCTCGCAATTAGAATAATCATAGGCATCTTCATCACATGTACTTGGGTGACAGCAATGAAGTACGTCATTAATAAAATCTCTTGTGGGAACATCATATCCTTGCAACCTTCCCGCGTTATCAATCCATTGTGCGGCCAAGTTTTCTTCTGTATGTGAACGGAACCCCCTACCCATACAACCATAATAACATCCTGTTCCCTCTTTGCAATTTGTCCCTATATCTATGAGGCCAATGGTGTCTGGAACGCATTGGGACTCAAAATAAGGGTGAACGCTTGGATACCATGTGCACCAAGGTCTTCCATCACTCCTGTCGTTACATGTTGTTTCTTCATCGTACTGAGCACAAGGGTTCAAATCACCAATAGGTAACACTTCACCTTCACACCACGCCGAGCATCCTGGATCGAGAGCACAGTTAGGAGGTAATGATGATGGTCTTTCTCCATCATTTGAATTATTCAACTCTTTTCCGAGAATCCAATCATCGTAGAATACCCAGAAATCATCATAGTCGGCAGAATAATAATTGTTGTAAGTTTCAATTAGGTCTTTTTTGTATCCTGATTCATAAGTATCGCCTGCACCGAATTGATGCCCTAGTTCATGCCTAAAAGTTGTCAAAGTGTACCCGTATCCACTTCTTTTTTCCCTAAATGATCCTGAAAAAAGAGCAGAGCCCTTCGCACCTATCCATCCACTATGTTTTTCTTCTTGTTTTTCTCCAATAAGGAGATGGATGAAGCTTTTTTCTTCATAATATATACATTCTTGGGAAAGTTTCTCTCTAAAATATCTTGCAACCTCAAAATGGCCTCCTGGTGTTGGTTCAAAATAATTATATATAGGATAGATGAACACGCTTATTTTATCTAGGTTTGATGTAAAGGGTTCAACCATTAAAAGACCATAACCGTTAGTAGAGTTGGCACTGAACAACAGCCTGTTCACATCATTCTCGAAATTTACAGTGAAATCGTCTAAGTCATATGGTTTTTCATAAACTAATTCATCAGAAGGATAATTCACCGGGAGTATGAATATGTTTAGAGTTTCTTCTGGATTGCCCTCTCCAAATATTTTTATGCATTTATCTTCAGATTCATTATTATTATTATTGATTATATTCAACTGCCACATATTCTCATGACAATCCCAAACATTATTTACAAGAGAACAAGAATAAACAAGAACATATTGGGGAGAAGTATCAGAAAAATCATCTAAATCAGAAAAATCAACATTTGCAGAATCAATTAACCAATCAGAACTGCCAGGATAAAAACTTCCACCCAAGTCAAACTCTTGCCATTCACCATTACGCACGTAATATCCTTTATCATAAATTATTCTATCTGAAATTCTAAGAACCCCTCCATTAATACTTGTTTGGTAAGGTTCAGCAAAATCAGGATAAGTAGGATGTGCAATAAAATCATAATCAGTCATTGAAGGAGGTGTTGGAACCCCTTGAAAATTATTATCTTTAGTATCAATATTTTTATTATTTAATTCAACATCTTGAATATTTGGAATTTCTATATTAGATAATTTTTTCTCTACTTTTCTAATCTGTGCTATATTGTCTGTATTAGAATTAAACAAATTTGTAGAAAAAAATAAAAAAAAGAATAAAGCCACAGCAAATACAAGAATCCCAAAAATAGACATTACATTCTTATTTTTATCACTCATGCTCTTTTTTTCCATTGAAATAATTAAGAAAAAATAGTTAATAAAAGTAACTACTTACAACAAAACCTTTAAATCTTTGAAACACTTTAATTTTACATGAAATTAGCATTACTCTTATCAGGTGGAAAAGATTCTGTGTATTCAGGATACTTAGCAAAGAAAGCAGGGAATGATATTGCTTGTGCAATTACAATGTTTTCTAAGAATAAAGAAAGTTACATGTTCCATACACCTTCGATTGAGAAAACGAAAAAACAAGCAGAAGTTATGAACATTCCTTTTTTGTCTCATGAAACATCTGGAATTAAGGAAGAGGAATTGGATGATTTAGAAGATGCAATTATTTTAGCAAAGAAAAAATATCATATTACTGGAATTGTTACTGGTGCAATAAAAAGTGTTTACCAATCTTCACGTATTCAGAAGATTTGTGATAAATTAAACTTGAAGTGTTTCAATCCTCTTTGGAAATCTTCTGAGATAGAATATCTTAAAGAGTTAATTGAAAATAATTTTAAGATAATTGTTGTTGGGGTTTTTGCTTATCCCTTGGATGGGAGTTGGCTAGGTCGTGAGATTGATAAGAAATTTATTGAAGAAGTCAAGGATTTACAAAACAAGTATAAAATTCATCCTGCTGGAGAAGGTGGTGAATTTGAAACATTTGTTTTGAACTGCCCGTTATTTCGTAAAGAATTGCATGTTAAATCTTTCAAAGACACAAAAGAAGGAGAGCATTCTTTTAGAAGGGATGTTGAGGTTGAATAGTTAATAAGAAGGTTCTGTTGATGAAATATAAGAAGTTCTAGATGAAAAAAGAGTTTGGTTTTATTTTGTAATAAGTGGAATACTCTTGATTGGATTTGTTGTGTTTTGTGGAGAAATAAGAAATAGGAGAGAATTATTAGTGATATAATAAGGAGATTTTTATAGAAAAATCTTTTTGGTTTTGTTAATTTATTTTAAGAGCTAGGGCGTGATATTTATGAGAATAAAAACAAAGCAAATAAAAAATAAAAAAAATCTATTTATGCTCTATTTTTTCCGAATCTGAAACCTTTCCAAAAAGCCCATTTATGTTGGTTTTGCTCTTTGTTAAAATCTTTACGCATTTGGCCTTGGTTTTTGTAAGGGCAGTCTTCTGGGTTTTCAGAACATTGTTCTTTTATTTCTTCCCAGTTTTTACCTTCTCCTAATTCTTGGTTTGGACAAGTTTCATTGTCTCCTGTACATCCTTCTTTTTGGCATTCTTCTGGATTTTCAATACAGTAAGCTTTCTTTTCTCCCCAACCTTCAAATTCACAGTTTTCAGGATCTTCAAGGCATTGTTCTTTTTGAAGTCTTAATTCTTCCATTTCAGCATGTCTTGCAACATGTTCATTAAAATTATCAAGAGTTATTTGAGAAAGCATTAATTCTTCCCAAGTATCAAAGTCTTCAGCTTCAATGGCTTCTCTTACTTGTTCCATGAATAATTTATTTGCTTCTTTATCTTCAGCAGTAATATCCCAGCTTCCCCTCATCATAGGGAAAGCAGCAACAAAGCTTACTCCTAAGACAGCAATTATTCCAAGAGCCATTATTCCTAATGTTAATTTGTTTTTCATTTATTTAACCTCCTTTCAATTCTGTTTATTGAACAGGATTGCTTCAAAACATTTCTTTCACTTTTTTTCATAATAATCTTATGAAAAAAGCTTTTATAAACAAGAAGAAGTAAAAGTGTATACTTTAAGTCCATTTATTTTATAAAATAAAAACAAGGTAATATAATATGATCAGGGGAGCATTAATGCAAGGTATTGGAATTGACTTAGTTTATTCATTTATAATTTTCTTAATTTGTTTAATTGTTTATTTTGAAACGCGTGAAATATCTAAGTTGAGTTCATATAAGGGAATTAACTTTTTTAGAAATACTTTCTTGTTCTTTGGGATTAGTTATTTACTCAAATTTGTTTTAACCTTGGGTATTTTTGGATTTGGATTTAGTGTTGTTGGGGATGCTATATTTTTTGGAGTTGCATTATATGCTGGTTTAATGGCTGGAATTTATTTAGTAATGGCTATTGGAAATAAGAAATTGCCTAAACAAATTGGGAATTGGATATTTTTAATACACGTCCTTGCAATTTTACTTGCGTTGATTGTTTTGCTAACTAATAATTTCTTAATTTACTTAATATTTCAAATAATAATTTTAATTGTTGGAATTGTATTGCTTTATTCAGATGGTAAGAAAACAAGCATGTTGATTATTTATCAGCTTCTTTTATTATTTTGGATATTAGATATTGTAGATGTTTTTATTCCGAAATTCCTTGGGGGTTTACAATTAATTGTTTCTTTAGTTTCTATCGGAATTTTTATTCTTGTTTTGTATAAAATTATTAAATCAACTCATAAAAAAAATGAAACGAGATAGATTAAAAGTTATTCATGACATATTAAAAATTATTAAAAATAATAATAATTCAATAAAGCCCACTCCTTTGCTTCGTTATTCTAATTTATCAACTAAAAGTTTTAATGAATATATTAATGAACTTCTTGAAAGAGAGTTTGTTAAACAAATAAAAGATAGTAAAGATAAAAAAGTAATTACATTGACTGATAAAGGTTTTCAATATTTAGATAAATATAGAATGATTGTTGGATTTATTGAGGATTTTGGACTATAACATTCTTTTTATTAACTTTCTCCATTGTAAGTGTTTTCTCTTTTCCTGTTTTCATATCTTTAACTTTGAATTTTTTTTGTTTGACTTCTTTTGCACCAACAAATATTGTTTGGTTAAATTTGTATGAGTTTGCATATTCTAATGCTTTACTTGGTTTTCCATAATATATTGAAACAACATTATTTAGTTTTCTAAGTTTGTTTGCAATTTTAATTGCTTGTTTATCTTCATTTAATGATACAATTAATATTTTGTTTTTTATTGCTTTTATTTTACTAAGTCCTGAGAGTCTATCTAATCCAAAAGAAATTCCAGTACATTGGACATTATTAAATTCATAGCTTCCTCCTGCTGTAATTGTTTCCCTTACTCCTTTTATTTTAACTTCAAAAACTGTTCCATTATAATAAGAAAGTCCACGAGCTAATGAGGGTTGGAATTTTGTATTTTTTTCTATTCCATAGGTTTTTAGTAATTCCTGAAGTTCTTGTATTTTTTTGTAAGTTTGGAATCTTTCAAAGTATTTTTCTGGTTTCTTGAAAACTTCCAGAACATCTTCTGCGGAGTACTTTTTAAGATTCTTTTTAACTTCTGTAGCAGGAAGTTTGTCAAGTTTATCAATTTCTTTTATAATGTCTGAGAAATCTTCTTTTTCAATTTGGTAATTTGAAAGAATTTCATTTAGTAATTTCCTATTATTGTAATAAATTGTAAAATCAATTCCTAGTGTTGTTAATATTTCAGAGGTTAATGCTAGGATTTCTGCTTCATCTTTAATAGTGCTTCCTACCACATCAACATCACATTGAGTAAATTGTCTAAATCTATTAGCTGAAATAGGTTCATCTCTGAAAACAGGACCTATTTGGTATCTTTTGAATGGGAGTTTTTTATTGTTCATTAAACGTTTTAATTGAAATGTAAATTCATAACGCAATGCTAGTTTTCTTTTTCCTTTATCTTCTAACTTAAAAATATCTGAAACAGCATCATCTTTTTCATTATCTCCCTTCACAAATTCTTCAAACTCTACTATTGGGGCTTCTAAGGGATTAAATCCATATTTTTCAAAAGTATCCACTAGTATTTTTCTTATTAATTCGCGTTTTTCAGCGTCTTCTCCAACATAATCGTTGAATCCTTTCACTAGGTCTGTTTTCATTTTAGGTTTCCTTTGTTTAGTTCCTTATTTAATAAATCGATTTTACCCATTATAATCTTTACTAATTTCTCTGTTTCACCTTTTTTTTCATATTTAACATCTTTAATTTTCCATACAATTACTTTTTTTCCATATTTTACATTTTTATTAAACGCGGCTTTAGGAACGTCATTAGCAACAACAATTGTTACATTTTGCCATTCGAGCATTTTTGAACTTATCCCTTTAACTTTCCCTCTTATATCTAGACCCATTTTTTTAGCAATTCCTACTGTAAAAGGGCTTAATGGGTTCCCCTTAAATAATCCTGCACTTTTTGTTTTTATATTCTTATTCTTGTTAATTTTATTGAAATAAGCTTCAGCAATTCTGCTTCTAAATCTATTATATTTGCAAACAAAAAGAATATTTATTTTATCACCACTCATTTTCTTTTATAACCAAATAGCTTATTATATCTTTCGTGATTACAGATTTCAAGTATGAAGCAAATAATTCTTACATCATCTCCCCTAATCGTATATAACATTCTCCAGTAATTTGAAAGTTCTATCCTCCATAAACTGCCAACATTTAGTTTTTTTGGGATTAATTTTTTGTTTATTGGGTCTCCATAAAAAGGGTTTATTTTCAGAATTTCAAATTTATCTTTTATTGATTTTAATAATTTTATTTCAAAAGAAGTTTTTATTCCTTCTTTAGTCTGGCTTAAAGCAATTTTATTTAATTCTTCAAAAGATATTTTAGCTTCTCCTTGTAAGGCAATCTTTATTTCTTTCTTCATACTTCAAGACTCTCCTTAAGCATTTTGTCTAATTTTTCTGGAGGGGTCCATACCCATAAAACCCCCTTATCTCCTTGCAAAACTATCCCTTTTTCTTCAAGGTAATCTAAAATTAGGTTTAGGGTTTGGTGCATTATTTTCATTGGAAGTCGTCTTTTAATTTCTTCTTTTGGTAAGACTATTTCTGCATTTTGTAAGACTTTTTCTACTGCTAAAACTGTTTTTAGAGTTGGATAATGTAAAATGTTCTTTATTTTCATTTTGGATTGTATATATAAGTATATATAATGTATAAATATATATAAATGTTTGTTTTAGAAATAGTTGTATAAAAAGGTAATTATTTACTTAAAAGAACCTTTATAGCCTATCTTAAGTTCCTTGTTTGGATTAGCTTTTTCATAGAGTTTTAGGAACTATTCTTAACTTGATAGTGATGACAAATACAAGGGTTTAAAAACTCTTTTATCTCAAGGAAATTATGAATATTGTTTATAGAATTTTATTTATTGTGGATTTTATGTTGGTTTGTGTGATTATTTCAATTATATTAAATCAGGGTAGAAAGCAAGAAACTAAAAAAACAAGAAAAAAACTGGACATAGTTTCTCTTTTTCATCATATACATCATTCTGATAAAAGGGGAATAAAGCACGAAGTTCATCATTGTGGAGGTGAGCATGTTAAAATTGATCCCTCTCTGAATTATACAATCACTCACTGTAAATGTAATAAACATAAAATTGATGCTAAAGAAGCAATAGGTCATAACTTTATGTCTGAAAAAATCTTAGTCGTATTCAAGGAAAGTTGCCCAGAAGGAGGGTGGCATGTTGAAAGCGGGAGTATAAAAAATGATAATTAATAAAGAAAAGTTATATGAAGGAATAAAAAACCATAGATTTTCTAATTTAAGTGGAGAATCATTAGACAAAAGAATCAATAATTTGAACTCTACAATAGATGATTCTATATATAATATGGGAAATTCTATCTTAAGAGAACAAGATAGAATTCATTTAGCTTATTCAGGGGGGATTGATTCTACAATTGTTCTTAAAACTTTACTAGATTATAAATTTCCTGTAACAATTCATACGATTGCTGGTGAAGAAACTTATCCAGATATGGTTAATGCAAAGAGATTTGCTTTAGAACTTATTAATAGTGGTAAAGACATTTCACACAAAAAATACCTAATAAAGGAATCTCCAGAAAGTATAGAAAAAACAAATCAAATATTAGAAGCAAAATTTGGAGAAGGAAAAAGAAACAAATCAGACAATTATTATGAACTCCTTAACGCAGTAAAACCAACAACCCCTAATTTGGTTTGTGGTGATTGTATAGATGAGTTATTAGGGGGATATTATCCACATAGAGACCCAAGTAATCTTCCTGTATATGATAAAACAAAAACTTTAGAAGAAAACAGAGAAGTTGCCTTGAAGTATTTTATGGGTCGTTTAATTCCAGATCATCTTAGAATTCTTGATGCGTTTAGTGAACATTTTGGAATTGATGTATGGCTCCCCTATGGTGATGAAAAAGTAATGAAAGCAACAGAAAATTTCAGTATAAATGAACTAATAGATAATGAAAATAGAAAAAAGCCAGTGCTTGCTGTTGCAAGAATTAAAAATATCCCAGAATCAATAATAAATAGAAGAAAATATGGGTTGGTTTCTGCTCTAGAGTAATCCTCTTTCCAACAATTCATCCCAAGTCATTCCATCTAGAGCAACCATTGCCTCTTTAAATGTTAAAACTGGTTTATCGTACTTTGCAAAATCATCAATTGCAATTCTTGGACATGCAATTTCAACAAATGCATCAATATCGTAGAAGTTACGTAACTTTTCATTAGAAATTTCATCAATTGAAATAGTTATGAAGTCTTTTCCTGATTCTTTTAGTTTATCAGTAATAAGATTTTCTGAACCAAATTTTTGTCCTGGTTTAATTTCAGTAAGAATTCCAACTTTTTTTGCTTGTTTGAATTTATGAATTGATATTGCCCTTTGTTTTAGGACTTTGTCACGTAAACCTGTAAAGGTTTCAATTTTATCATTATAAACATCCAGTAAAATAACTGGTTTATTTAATGCTAATAATGCCCCTAGTGCATGGAATCTGTTTCCTAATATTACAAATGCATCAACTTTACTTTGTATTGCCTTTAATCCTTCATATTGACAACCTAGGATTTGCCCTTCATAAGAGATATTCCCTATTTTTCTTGAGAGTAAAACTTCTTTGTTTTCTTTTTTGTAGAATTTTAGAATATCTTTTATGTCTTGTTTGTGTTGAATACTGTATGAAAATCCAACTGTTTTATATTTTTTAAGTACTGGAATTGATTTCTTAAGAATTGGGATGAGATTTAATTGATCAATTACTTCAATATATATTACTTTTATTTGATTTTGTTTAAAGAACTCTGAATGTCCAAAGTGAATGATTGCATCACATTTTGATTTTTTTGCTTCATCAATTGCAAGTGCACACGCCCCCCAACACGTTTCACCTGAAAAAACCACTTCTATTTTCATTTTTTCAATTAATTCTTTTATTTCAAATGCATTTTGCTTTATTCCTTCTGGAAGTTGTACTAAAACACATTTGGGTTTGAGTTTTCTTAACTCGGTTACTAGTTTTTGTTTTTGGAAGTTTAGAACCATGTTAATTATAGAAAAAGTGGGTTTTTAGGGTTTTCGGGGGTTTTGGTGCATGTTTTTTAAACAGATTTATAAATAATTACTTCTTTAGTATTTTATGGATTGGGGGTGATATACTCTTGATTATTTTACTTAAAAAATGAAAGTTTTACCTAATTTACTTAGACTATTTCAAAAAATTAATTTAAATAGATTTGATTTACTTGGATTAAATAGAAAAATTAATTTAAGTGAATTATTTAGGTTCAGATTAAATTTAAGGAATTTATTTAGGTTTAGATTAGATTTAAGTTTTTATTCTTTAATTTTAGTTAATATAGCAATAATGATTCTTGGTTTGGTTAAAGGCTTGGATTTTGCAACTTTGCTTTTTATTTACTGGGGGCAAAGTATTATAATTGGTCTTTTTAATTTTACTAGAATATTAAGCTTAAAGAATTTTACAACGCAGGGATTTAAAGTTGATGCTACAGATGTTCGACCTAATTCTGTAAATAAAAATTCTACTGCTGTTTTCTTTTTATTTAAGTATGGTATTCTTCACTTAGCTTATTTAGCTTATTTGTCTTGGAGATTTGATGTTTCTTTTTTATATACTTCTGTTCTTCTTTTAGGCGTAGGGTTGTTTTTTGTAAATCATTTATTTTCTTTTATAAAAAATTTTAAACATGATACTGAAAAAAGACAAACCCTTGGAAGAGTTATGTTTTTTCCATATCTAAGAACAATTCCAATGCATTTGATAATTCTCTTTGGATTATTTTTGTTCGGTGGTAGAGGTATTTTCTTCTTTTTATTATTAAAGACATTTGTAGATGTTTTTATGCATGAGAGAGAACATCGGGATAGATCTCTTAATTAAAAAGGGCGAAAGGAGGGAATTGAACCCTCTTCTCCCGGACCACAACCAGACGTCATAACCGTTAGACCACAGTCGCCATTACTTATTTTTAAGATAAATTGTATTTTTAAAGTTAATTAATCGTGTTTTTTCTTAAAGATTAGATATAATATAAATTGAAATATTGCAACAATTAAAAATGCTATTGAGATATAAAGGAATTCTTTATTAGCTTTTGTTAAATAAGGTATAAAAAAAATTATTGCTATTACAAGGCTTACCCACCTTACTTCAGAATACCTTTTCCAGAAATTTTTCTTTTTCATTTTCTTCTCCCATAGATATATTTATCATCATCTTCGTCATCTTGGTCTCTTTCTGATTCTAAGTTTTCTATTCTTTTAATTGCTTCTTCTATTCTCTTAAATTCTCTTTGTTCTCTACTCATTATTTCTTGATTAATTATTTTTTTATCTTGGATTTCTAATACTTTGTTTAATTCTTGTTTAAAATCCATGAATATTTCTGTATTTTGTTCAATTGATTTGAGAAAATATTTGTTCCAGATTTGAGCTATTTTTTTATTTTTTTCACGAAGTTTCTTTTTTTCTTCTACTAACTTTCTTGTTTCTCTTTCTAATTCTTCAAATTTTGTAAGTGATTCGAGAATTTCTTTACCAAATTCTTCCTCTTCCATTAAATGCAAAAGAAAGTATTATTCTTAACTCTTTTGATTTCTTTTGATTAATACTATCTTTCCTATGCCACTTATACCCCTATATCTTCTATATTGGCTAGAATATTAATGTTTTATTTGCTTGTTTTTTTATGAAAGGAAAATTTTGTGAGAGGTTTGATGCACTTTATAATGAATTAGGGAAGATTTATCCTGGTTATGATATTATTGGAGCTAGATATTTAAATGAAGATGGGGTTTTTCCTTATTATTTTAATATTAAAGAGCATAAATCTCAATTACTTCCTCTAACAATTGTTGTTTATGAACCTGATTTAGTAAAAGCATTTATTGCTACTTCTTCTGATGGGATATTAGAAAAAAAGATTATTGAGTTTTTTGATAAAAATGAGATAAAGAGTGAACTGCAAAAAGGAATTCGTAGAGATTCTATTGAAATACTTAAAATACCTTTTGAAGGAATAAAAGAAATGTGCAAATTGTAAGGTTTTTATATTGACTTTTTCTAGATGATTTATGGTAAATAAAAATAAAACCAAGGGATATGAATTATTAGCGCCAGTTGGAAACTTTACTAATCTTAGGGTTGCTATTGATGCAGGTGCAGATGCAATTTATTTTGGGCTGAAAGAGTTTTCGTTACGGTCAAATGCTGGGAACTTTACTCTGAAAGATGTTGATAAGATTAATGATATATGCACTGAAAAGGGCAAGAATATTAAGAAATATTTAACAATGAACTCAATTATTTATAATGAGGAAATTGATAAGGTTGATAATATTTTGAAAAGTGTTAAAGGCAAGGTTGATGCTGTTATTTGCTGGGATTTAGGAGTTATTAATTTATGTAAGAAACACAAAATTCCAATTCATATTTCAACTCAAGCAAGTGTTTCTAATGTTGAATCTGCTAAATTTTACAAAGGTTTGGGTGCTGAAAGAATTGTTTTAGCTAGAGAATTAAATCTTAAACAAATAAAAGAAATTTCTAAGTTTGTTGATGTTGAATGTTTTGCACATGGTGCAATGTGCGTTGCAGTTAGTGGGAGGTGTTTCACAAGTCAGTTTTTATTTGGCAAGTCTGCAAATCGTGGGGAATGTATTCATCCTTGTAGGAGAAGTTATATCGTGCGAAGCTCTGAACCAGTTCAGGCATCGTCCTCCAAATATATCGTACGAGACAAACAGGAAGGTTATGAATTAGAAGTTCAGAATGACAAGATAATGTCTGCTAAGGATTTATGCACATTACCTTTTATTGAAAAAATGAAAAAAGCAGGGATTATTTCCTTTAAAATTGAAGGAAGAAATAGAGACCCTAGATATGTTGATACAGTGGTAAGAGTGTATAGAAAAGCTTTAGATAAGAAGTTAACAGAGAAAGAAATTAAAGAGTCTGTTAAGGAATTAGAAAGTGTATATAATAAAGGATTTTCATCTGGGTTTTATTTTGGTGTTCCCACTTCTGATGATTTTTCAAAAATAGAGCATTCTCATGCTAAAGAAGCAAGGCATTTTGTGGGCAAAATAGTTCATTATTATTCCAAAGTAGGAGTGGGCAGTATTAATTTGGTTTCTCCATTGAGTGTAGGAGATAAAATCATTGTTGTTGGCAAAACAACAGGGCTTGTAAATAGTGTTATTAAAACAATGGAAATTAAAAATAAAAAAGTTAAATCTGGTAAAAAAGGCCAAGAAGTAGGCATAAAGCTACCTCTAGTTAGAAAGAATGACGAAGTTTACGTCATTAAAAAAAAGATATAAAAAATAAAAAATAAATTATTTAGAAGTCCAGTTCTCCTGAAGATGTACAAAGTTGCTCATTACCTGATTCGTCAAGGAAATAAACTACTGCCTCTACATTACTTACATTAGTAATTCCAGTGTTTACAGTAGATTCTGTTTGTGTTGCAAGAGGATTAATGTTTCCAGAAACATCATGGATATAATTTGTATCACCCACTTCATCTTTTAGGACAAGTTTAATACCCCCAATTACGTCACCACCAGCACTTCTTGAATAAGTAATATCACAAGTTCCGTTGTTTCCAGCATCACCTGCATCCACCATACATAGAACTTTTGTTGGCTGAACATCTACTGCTAAACAATCACTGCTGCTTTGTATTTCGCCTACACCGCTTTCAAGAACATTTCTAACAACTACCCAGATGATTCCTACAGCTACAAGAACTAAAAGTATAATTATTAAAGTTGCTACGATTGTCGATAAACCCTTATTTTTTTTCATTATCAAACCTCCTTTCAAATGACTATTACGGCTTTATGAGGAAAATCTAGTATAAAAAGGTTTTTGTTTTTGACATTACTATATAATTAATTAGAATTATCCTAGATAACGCACCTTTCCAGGACGAGGTTCGAAGATTATTCCTTCTTCAAGAAGTTTTTGTATTTCTTTATTAATTATTTCTGGTGAGGTCTCACGTAGACCCATAATTATTTTATCTACTTCTATTCCTCCATCATTTTCAGAGGATTTTATTTTATCTACAATTGTATCTTTAATTGCACTAACTTGTTTACCTTGAACAAGTGTTGCATTTTTACTTTGTTCTTTTTCAAGTTCTAATTTTCTCAAAAGTAAGTATTTTGGATCTTGTTCTTTAATTATTTCTGGACCAATGTATGTTTCATTATTCCAATGTCTCAAAACCCCTATGACCAGAACTGTCTGCCCTTGCGCAACATTTTTGAATTTTGAAACATCGTCTCCAAAAACTTTTAATTGGATTTGTCCTGAGCCATCATCTATCTTAAAAAAAACGTATTTTTTCTCTCCTTCTGTTTCGTATTTATCTACTATATTAGCCACCACATTTACTCTAATTATTTTTTTGCCACCTAATTCTAAAAAAGAGAATTTTTCTTCTACAATTATTGGTTTCCCTAAGAGTATGTCATTTATCCTCAATTTATAGGCAATGTTTCTTTTATATTGGTCATCTGTTGCCATTAAAAGACACCCCTGGTTTCTTTTAACTTCCCGCTAAATTTGTGCTTAAGGCTAATGACACCTCTAATTTTCTTTTGTAAACTTCCTCTAATTTTCATGGTTCTCTAAAAATCTTGTTGTTTATAAATATTTATGGCTTATAATTTATCAAACCAAGCAGTATCTTTTGTTATTCTTTTCTTTAGAATTTTACCTGAATCATTAAGGTCTTTAGGTTGATGATATTTTAGAATTATTTCATTATTGTTTAACATTCCTAGAATTTCAATTTTGCCAGTTGGATGAGACATGACATATTTTATTCTTTTACAAATTATGTCTCCTTTTACTTGTTTTTTAGCATTTTCGAATATTTTTATTCCTTGTTTAATTGGAACTTGAAAACCTTTCTTAACTCTTTTAACTGGTCTGCATTGGAATAAATAATAGGGAAAAACCTTTAGTTTTGTTAGTTTATTAAATAGCTCTGCAAGAGTATCTGAATTGTCATTTACTCCTTTCATTAAAACTGTTTGATTGTTTATTTTTACATTTGAATTTTGTAGAGCTTTTATTGCTCTTATTGATTGTTTTGTTAATTCTTTTGGGTGATTAAAATGCGAAATAATGTGTATTTGTTTTATTTTGGAATATTTCTTTAGAATTTTTAGAAGTTTTTTATCTTCATAGATTCTATCTGGCAAAACAATTGGAACTCTTGTTCCAAACCTAATATATGCTAAGTGAGGAATATTAATTAATGCTTTTATGAACTTTTCAATAACAGGTGTTTGGAGAGCAAAAGAATCTCCTCCTGAAATTAAAACATTATCAATTTCTTTATGTTGTTTAATGTAATCTACTGCTTTTTCAAAATTAATTAGGATTTCTTGATTTGATAAACCTACAAGTCTTTTTCTGAAACAAAATCTGCAGTAAGCAGCACATTGATTTGTTGAAAGAATTAATGCTGTTTGATTATATTTATGTTGTAATCCAGCAGATTTTGTATTTTGTTTTTCTCCACTTGTATCATACTGCCCTGATTGATCTAATTCCTCAAGAGAAGGAACAATCATTTTTCTTATTGGATCTTTTGGATTATTTTTATCAATAAGGCTTAGATAGTATTTGGATATTTTCATAGGATGAATTTTAATAATTTCTTGAAGTTTTTCTTCTTCATTAGGATTAATTGGTATGTATTTTTTTAATTCTTCAAGATTGCATACGTATTGTTTTTTATCTGTTAATTTTTTCATATAAATTCAAAAAATAGAGCCCTTATAAGATTTTACTTTTTTAGTTTAGGTTTTTTCTTAACTAATTTCTTTTTCTTCATATTGTTTTTTTTAAAATCTTTCATTTCAGAAAATACATAAATGTAGAGAATTGGTAATATTCCAATTGTGTTAAAAACTGCAATTAAGATAAACCAAACCAAGTGGTTATTTTTTGCTGATTTCCACATTGCTATTAATTTCCACAACAGTGACCAGGCCAATATGGCTATTAAAAGCCAAGAAGCTATTCCTAATTCAGTTGCAAGTTCTGCAAGATAACTCATTTTATTTTTTACTCCGTATTAATAAAAAGAAAGAATAATTTATAAGGCTTTAGCTTTTATGTAGAGATATGAAGGGTGATTGTATAATTGTTTTGGGTGGGGGAGTTACTAAAGAAGGTGATTGTCCAGAGTGGGTTAGACAAAGGTTGGATAGAGCCCTTGAATTGTATAATAAAAGATTGGCTAATAAAATAATTTTAAGTGGAAAAATAAGCAAGACTTTATTTGAGAATCATTTTAATGAATCAAAAGTAATGCACAACTATTTATTGGGAAAAGGTTTTCCAGAAGAAAACATAATTCTTGAAGGTGAGTCAAGAGATACTTTTGAAAATGCTTATTATTCAAAAATCATTGCGGATAAGAATTATTGGAAAAAGATAATTGTTGTGACAAATAAGTTCCATATGAAGCGGTGTAAAAAAGTTTTCAAATTTATATTTGGAAAAGGATATAAAATTTCTTTTAAGCAAGCAAAGAACGGGAATGTTAAAAAAGAGATTTTAGAAAATAGAATATTTTTTGAAAAAGAACTTCTGAGGTTACTTAACGAAGAGGTTTTTAAGAAGTTTAAGAAAGGAGATACAGAAGGGATTAAAAAATTTCTCCAAGATTTAGGAAGATTTCAAAAGATGGATTATGAATTAAGCTTAAAGTTAAATGTTCATAAAAATCTTTATTGAATATCCCAATAAGCATATTGGACAATATACTTTATGTCTAATTTCTACAGTGACGACTAAAGTTTAAATACTACTTATTTCATAAACTTTAACTTCATACAACCAGTAGTAATAAAGAGGTTATAGACATACAACATGTTGTATGTCACAAATTGTATATGGAATGTCCGTATTGTACACACACAAAATCAAAGGTGACTGACAAAAGAGATTCAGATTCTAGCATTCGGAGAAGAAGAGAATGTTTGAATCCAAAATGTAAAAAAAGATTTACAACATATGAAAATATTGAGAGGGGAAATTTATATGTTATTAAGAAAGATGGAAGACGTGAGAAATTTATAAGAGAAAAGCTTGAATCAGGAATTGATAGAGCTTTTGAGAAACGAGGCGTTTCACAAGAAGAAATACAAAAGATGATTAATGAAGTTGAAGAGCAAATAAGAAAAAGAGGTAAGAAAGAAATAAAGACTTCAATCATAGGCGACTTAGTATCTAAAAAGATAAAAAGGCTGGACAAGGTTGCATATATTAGATTCGCCTCTGTTTACAGAGATTTTGAAGACATTAAAGATTTTAAAAAGGTTATAAAAGAAGTTTAAGATGGGGAAACAAAAGATGAGTGGGTTGGAAAAAAGTGTTACTACAGACAAATATGTTCTTTCTTCTACAGAAGGGGAAAAACAAACTTATACTTATGCAGAAGCATTAGAAGCGTCAACACAATATTTTAAAGGTGATGAGGCAGCTGCAAAAATTTGGATAAATAAATATGCATTAAAAGATGCTCCTACTCGGAAAGGGGATGATCTAACAAAGATTGTTCTTTATGAGAAAACTCCTGATGATATGCACAGGAGATTAGCTTCTGAGTTTGAGAGAATAGAAATAAAACAGGGTTATAAGGATGCTATGAGCAAAGAGGATATTTTTGAGTTAATTAAAGATTTTAAACATATTGTCCCCCAAGGAAGTCCAATGTCTGGAATAGGAAATAATAATCAAATTGTTTCATTATCTAATTGTTTTGTTGTTGGTGAAGGATATGATTCTTATGGTGGAATAATGAATGTTGATCAAGAGCAAGTTCAACTTATGAAACGTAGAGGAGGGGTAGGGCATGACTTATCCCATATAAGACCCAAGAAATCAAAAGTAGAAAACTCTGCTCTAAGTTCTACCGGGGTTGTTCCTTTCATGGAAAGATATTCTAACTCAACAAAGGAGGTTGCTCAAGATGGAAGAAGGGGGGCATTAATGTTAAGTCTCTCAGTCGAGCATCCTGATGCAGAAGATTTTATTGATGCTAAGTTAGAATCAGGAAAAGTGACAAATGCAAATATATCTATTAAAGTTACTGATGAATTTATGAGAGCTGTTCAAGAAGACAAATCTTTTATTCAACAATATCCTATTGGTTCATCTAATCCAGATGTTACTAAAGAAATTGATGCGAGAGGGCTTTGGAAAAAAATAGTTCATAATGCTTGGAAATCTGCTGAACCAGGAATTTTATTTTGGGATACAGTCGAGAGAGAGGCAATTCCTGATAGTTATGCTCTGGCAGGGAGAGAAAGAAGAGAAAAATTAGAAAAAAAATATGGAGGAAGTTTAGAAAATATCTCTTTAGAAGATGAAAATGTTTTGGCTATTGCAAATAATCTGGAAAGGTTCAAAACAGTTTCAACAAATCCTTGTGGGGAAATTCCTTTATGCCCTTATGATTCTTGCAGATTATTGGCTATTAATTTGTTTAGTTATGTCAAGGATGCTTTTACAAATCAGGCTAAATTTAATTGGGCCAAATTTAAAAAACATGTGGGGGTTGCACAGAGGCTTAATGATGATATAATTGATTTAGAATTAGAAAAGATTGATGCTATTGATAAAAAGATTGAGAATGATCCTGAACCAGCCCATATAAAGGCTCCTGAAAAAGCTCTTTGGGAAAATATCAGAAGAACTGCCATAGATGGAAGAAGGACGGGGACGGGGATAACAGGAGAAGGTGATATGCTTGCTGCAATGGGTTTCATTTATGGAACTAAAGGAGCGACAGATTTTGCAGTAGAAGTTCAAAAAACTATTGCTATTGAGGGTTACAAGGCTTCGGTCGAGCTAGCAAAAACAAGAGGGCCCTTTCCAATATATAATGCTAATGATGAAAAAGATAATCCTTTTATCCAGAGAATCAGGAAAGAAAATCCTAAATTATATAGGGATATGAAAAAACACGGAAGGAGAAACATTTCTTTATTAACAATTGCTCCAACTGGAACAACAAGCATGATGACTCAAACAACCTCTGGTATTGAGCCTGTTTTCTTACCTGTTTATGAAAGAAAAAGAAAAATTAGCCAGAATGATCAAGAGGCACATGTAGACGAAGTTGATGATGAAGGAGTTTCTTGGGAACATTTCAAGGTTTTTCACCACAATTTTGGAACTTGGTTAAATGTTAATGGTTACAATGTTGATGAAATTAAACAACTTGCGGATGATAGTGTTCGGGATAAAGAAAAAGAAGCGGAATTAGAAGCAATAATTGCAAGTTCTCCTTATTACAAAGCCACAAGTAATGATGTTGATTGGCACGAGAAGGTTAGAATGCAAGGAGCTATTCAAAAGTGGGTTGACCATTCAATTAGTGTTACTATTAATCTTCCGAAAAAGGTTAAAGAAGAATTAATTGGAGATTTATACATTGATGCTTGGAAAGCAGGGTGTAAAGGTCTTACTGTTTATAGAGATGGAAGTAGAAAAGGGGTTTTAACTTCTGGAAAAGAAAATAATAAGCCTTTTCCAAAAAAAAGGCCAGATTCTTTAGATGCCCAAGTACTTAGATTTTCTTTAAATGATGGGGAAAACGGAGGAGAAGAATGGATTTCTGTTATGGGCATATTACATGGCAGACCTTATGAAATGTTTACTGGTCAGTCAAATGAAGAGATGTTAGCGATTCCTAATGCGGTTAAGAAAGGAAAAATTACAAAAGAAAAAAATGAAGATGAAACTTCTCGTTATGATTTTTCATTTGTGGATAGAAATGGATATACAACAACTATTGGAGGAATCTCCCATCAATTTAAAGAGGATAAGTGGAATTATTCTAAAATGATTTCTGGCATGTTGAGAAATGAAATACCAATTTTAGAAATAAAAAGTATTCTTTCCAAGTTGCATGAGGGCGGGTTGGAAGGTTTTGGTACTTGGTTAGCAGGAGTCAATAGAACTTTGAATAAGTACATTCCTGATGGTGAAGAAACGGGAGAAACATGTGGGACTTGTGAAACCAATTTTAGATATGAAGGTGGATGTAAAACTTGTGATTGCGGTGGGACTTGCGAATAAAACTAATATTCATTTTCAAGTATAATTATTCTTAAAAAAGGGTTTATCTTATATATTAATATGATAATTGGATTAACAGGAAGTTTAAGTGCTGGAAAAGGGGTTATTTCTGATTTTTTGAAGGAAAAAGGTTTTGTGTATTTATCTTTGTCTGATGAATTAAGAGAAATTGCTAAAGAAAGAAAAATTGAAATTACTAGAAAGAATTTACAAGATTTAGGAAATTGGCTTAGAGAAAATTTTGGATCAGAGATTCTTGCTAAAAAAGTTTGTAATAAAATTCAAAACCAAGAATATAAAATAGTTATTGTTGATGGAATAAGAAATCCTGCAGAGATAAAAGTTCTAAGAAACCTTAAGAATTTTTATTTAATTTCTGTTGATGCTCCTCAAGAAATTAGATTTAAGAGAATAGTAGAAAGAAATAGGGAAAGTGACCCAAAAACATGGGAAGAATTTCTCGTTGTAGATAATAGGGATAAAGGAGTTGGGGAGTTTGAAACAGGGCAGGCTGTAGGTAAATGTATGCAAGAAGCAGATTTTAGTTTAATTAATTCTGGAAGTTTAGGAGATATTAAAGAAAAAGTTAGAGAATTATATGATGAGATTTATAGAAGAATTCCAAGACCTTCTTGGGACGAATATTTTATGGAAATTGCAAGAGCAGTAGCCAAGAGAGCTACTTGCAACAGAGGCAAAAGTGGTTGCGTTATTGTGAAAGATAAGCAAATTCTTGTTACAGGTTATGTGGGATCTCCTAAAGGACTTCCTCATTGTGATGAAATAGGTCACCAATTTAAAAAAACAACTCATGAAGATGGAAGTGTTTCAGAACATTGTGTTAGAACAACCCATGCAGAGCAAAATGCAATTTGCCAAGCTGCAAAGTTAGGAATTGCTATTGATGGTTCTACATTGTATTGTAAAATGACTCCTTGCATTGTTTGTGCAAAAATTATTATTAATGCCGGTATAAAAAAGGTTGTTTGTGAAAAAAAATATCATGCTGGTAAAGATTCTGAAAAAATGTTTGAACAAGCTGGAATAGATTTAAATATTTTAAATGATGAAGTTGAAACGTATTAAAAATGTCAAAACACGATAAACAAATTTTGGTTGTGGAAAGAGATAAGCTTTTCTCAGAAGGTTATTTTGAAGGATTTAAAGAACATTCTGAAAGAAATTATGAAGCTATAATTTTATCCAATATGAAATCTATGAGAAGGGGGGATGCGGAGGTTGATCCTACACATAAGCAACCGATTGGTTATACTTTAATTGTAAATCCCAAAGATAAAAAAGTTTTTGCATATCAACGTTCTTCAAAAGATGAAGAGTATACTGAAAAAAGATTACAAGGAAAATGGTCTTGGGGAGTTGGAGGGCATATAGATGCATTTGAATCAAATGAAAGCAATCCTATTAAAACAAGTATGAAGAGAGAAATATTTGAGGAAATAGAAATAATTGGAAATGTTTTAGATACAAAAGTTTTAGGATATATTAATGATGAAGGTGATGATGTAGGTAAAGTACACTTTGGAATATTATATTTAATAGAGATTGATGGAGATGCAAAACCAAAAGATTCTGAAATGTCTCAAGGAAAATTAATGGATATTAGTGAATTAGAAGAAATATGTAATTCTCAAGACTGTGAAGTTGAAGGTTGGTCAAAAATTTCTTTAGACCCCTTGAAAAAATATTTTAACAATTAATTATAAAATTTCTTTAACAACAGAAAAAACGTCTTCATGAATTTCTTTTGGATATTTTATTCTTCCATTTTCTACACAGCTTATTGTTGTCCAATCGTAAAGATTTGCTAATTGAAGATATGATTCTTCTGAATTTTTTAAATAATTATAATCTTTTTCAACTTCATCTTTTTGAACATTCATTTTTGATTTTAATTCAATTCCTTTTTCAAAAGGCATATGTAAAAAAATAGTAATATCTGGTCTTGGAAGTTCAAACATTTCAAACTCAAGTTTTTCTAACCATCTGTAAAATTTTTCTCTCTGTTTTGGATTACGAATTTTCCCCCCTTGATGTCCCATATTTGATGCAACATATCTGTCAAGTATTAAATTGGTTCCTGAATCTAGGGTTTGATTAATAAATGGGAGATTAAATCTTCTATCTGCAACATAAAATGCAGATGCAACTTTTGGATCCACTTCTGCTGCTTTTTCAAAATAAGATTCACTTATTTCTTGTTTCCCTAGTAAAGGACCTCCAATTATCTTTCCCGTTGGAGTTTCATATCTGGGAAAAGTATCTCTAACTGTTGTTACTCCTTCTTTATTGAGCCTGTTATGCAGAAATTTTGTTTGAGTAGCTTTTCCAGAAGCATCTGTTCCCTCAATTGCAATTAATTTACCTCTTTTCATTATTAATTAAACAGCCATCTCTGCCTTAGATCTCCATTTGTGAGGATTATAATCATTTAATTCCACTACTTCTAAAGCAGGTAATTGAATAGCTTCTAATAATGGAATGTCTTTTATTATTGTTAAAGAAGGAGATTCTCTAGGTTCTTTTGATAGTTGTTCTAAAACGAAGGGCATGTGGTCTTTTTTCTTGTTTCCATCACTTTCTTCGGGAGCTTGTTTTAGGTACCACTCCTTTAAACCGAGATATTCTTCTTTATTGGTTATATCTTTAAAATTGTTTTTGAATTCATTTACATTTTTTTCGTCTTTCCAAAAGTCTGATCTTGGTGCAACTCCAAGATAAATATGTGTGTTGATAGTTTGGTGGTGAAAAAATCTTGGAGTTAGTCCTGCTTCTTTTGCAACCATTTCCAAAAATAAAGAATCCTGTGCTTGATTAAAAGGATCTCCTAAGTAAGAATCATTACTTCTTTGACTCATTGTTAAATCTATATTATCTCCAAAAACACTGAATTGGTGCCAAAAAGGACATGGGCCAAGAGCCATTTTTCCTAAATCTCCTACATTCCAGGCACTAAGTGCATGATATCTTGAACCTGGATTTCCTTTTATTCCTTTTAACATTTTTTCTAGTTGATCAATTTCTTTTCCTTCAGAATCTGACCAATGTCTCCATTGAAATCCATAAACAGGTCCTAAATCTCCTGCAGTTTTTGCGAATTCAGGATCTTCTTTTATTCTTTCAGAATATTTTTCAAATTCTTCATTCCATTGAGAAGAGTGTTTTGGAATTTTTTCATTTAATCCATTTGTTTTTAAATATCTATCAAATGCATTAGCAGTCCAGATATGAACATTTTTATCAACTAGGGATTTAACATTTCTTTCTCCACGAAGTTTCCAGAATAATTCTTCAAAAGGCAATCTTGGAGGAACATTTTTAGTTGTCAGGTTTGGAAATCCCTCTCTTAAATCATAAGAGCTAACAAAAGAAGAGATGCCCATAGTATGTACTTTTGTTCTTGGTTCATATACCACATCCCCATTCACTATAATCTCTTTTAATAGACTTTGATATTGTTCAGTCATAACATTACTTTTAGCAAATACCCTTTTTAAATAAATCTTCTTTTAATTATATATTTTGAAAAACAACCAACAACCTTAAAAATAAAAGATATCTAATAGAAAAATGACAGAAGAATTAACAAACGGGAAATTTGAAGATTTTACTAAAGAAGGGCTTGTGCTTGTAGATTTCTTTGCTGATTGGTGTATGCCTTGTGTAATGATGGGTCCGATTGTTGATGAAATGGGTGAGAAGTTTAAAGGTAAGATTAAGGTTGGTAAAATTAACGTTGAGGATAACTCAGAACTTGCAAGTAGGTTTGGTGTTTCTTCTATTCCAAATTTTGTATTGTTTAAAGATGGTGAAAAGATTGAACAGTTCACAGGTGGAATGTCTGCTGATGATTTTGAGAAAAAGTTGAGTGGTTTTTTGAAATAATTCTTAATGAAAAAGCTTATAAACAAAATATTTCTATTTCATCTATATGGCTCCGTAGCTCAGTCTGGTCACTGTCCCATGAAGATTGACCCTTCAGAGCTACATCATAAACAAACAATGGCTCCGTAGCTCAGTCTGGTCAGAGCACTGGACTTTTAATCCAGGTGTCGAGGGTTCAAATCCCTTCGGGGCCATTAATAATTATATATTATTATAACAGTATTTAAAAACAATCCATTATTAATATTTATATGATAGCGACGGAAAAAATAGATATTTATAATTCAGAACATGTATTTGAGGTTACATTAAAAAAATTCAAAACTGATAAAGATATTTCTCCAATCAATAAAAAACACATAATTAAATTTCTTGAAGATTCTGCAATTGGAAAGACATCAAGTTTAAAGAAGAGAGGTAAAAATCTTGGAGTAAGAAGCAGATTAAAATTACTATTTTCTTTAAAAATTTGTGGGAAATATTTTTGTTCAAAAGATTTCAAAAAATTAATAATCAAGGATATGGAGAAGTTTGTAAAAGATTTAGACAATAACATAATCAAAAGGTCTGATAAATACCCTTACTCAAGTTCTTCCAAAGCAGACATAAAAGAAACTATGATTAGAATTTTAAGATGGACACATGGAGAAGATTCTCAAAAATTTATAAAAATGACAAGATGGATTGATACAAGTTGCCAAACAAAAACTGTTCAGGCATTATTAGAAAATGATATCAAAGAGATATTGTCAAAATGTAAAACAATCAAACAAAAAATGATAGTTTGTTCTTTATTTGATGGAGGATTTAGAATTGAAGAATTTTTGAATATCAGGAATTCAGATGTAGAATTAGTTGATGGTAGTGCTCCATTTTATAGATTAAAAGTGAGAACAGAATTTTCAAAAACAAAAGGCAGAAATGTGGGAATGTATTGGAGTGAGAGTTACGATATAATCAAAGAATGGATTAATTCTAAAGATAAAAGTTTTGGTTCAGAAGAACCATTTTTTATTGGTACTTATGATGGTGTTAGAAAAATATTAAATAAACTTGGGGATAGAGTTAGCAAAAAAATATATCCTCATTTATTTAGACATAGTTCCGCAACTTACTATGCTTCAAAACTTAGAAATGCTTATCAAATGAATGTCAGATATGGTTGGAGTCATGGTTCTGATATGTCTCAAACTTATATTGATAATGCTGGTGTTGATGATAAAGAACAAATTAAAGAATATGAAGAAAATAAACTTGGTGATTTAAAAATGCAGTTAAGAAAACTACAAGAGGATTCTAAATTCAAAGATGATAATTTTGAATTATTAAAAAAGGATAATGAAATTATAAAGGACGGTATGAAACAATTTCAAAAATTATTTGCTAATATGACTCTTGTTGATAAAAACAAACAATTATTAGAACCTACTCCTTATGGACTTAAAGTAGTGAAGTTGCAAAGTAATGAGTAATGTTATTTAATTAGTTTCCATTTTCTATATTTTACCTCTTTTTAATATTATTAAATAAATAAGTTATTTATTAAGAAAACTTATTAATTAACGATTATTAAATTTAACATTAAATTAAATTAAATGAATCAATATGAAAAGTAATTTGGTGCTAAAAAGTGTAAATCTCAACTCAAAAGATATGGTAGAAGTAGATAAGCTGATAGACTTCTCCCGTGGAGATTCGGTTTCAAGATTTGTTAGAGATGCAATCAAGGAAAAATTAGATAGAAAATAAAAAAGAAAATGACAACCAAAAATCAACAATCATATTTTGCGAATTCTAAATTTGCAAATGCTTCAAAAAGAGCTCCCATACCATTTTTTTGTAGGATCTTATATTCCTTTCGGATAACTAAGTTGGTAACATTTTAATTTGCCATAAGGAGTAGGTGATTTAATCATCTGCTCCTTTTATTAGAAGGAAAAAAGGAATCAGCAGGTAATAATGTTGGTTTAAGAAAGATAATGGAAAATTGACCTTTATATATGTAAAATAAGGGGGTTTAATTAAGGAGATACAGATAAAAATGGAAATAAATAAAATAAGGAAAGAAAATGAGATTGATTGTAGGAAATTCTTATAGACTTACATTAAAGATAAATAATGTAACTTTGACTTACACTTGTAAAATTATTGACATTGATGATAATTTTATTACACTTATTGATAAGTTTGGTAAAACTTTTTCCTATAACTTGAACACTATTACTTCTTTTGAAAAAATTGAAGAGGGGGGTGAAAATGGAAATAGAACCTACTAAAAAAGTTATATATATTGTAAGAAAAAATCATCCCAAATGGAAATCTAAAAAGATGTATAAAGATTGTAGTGATAAAGAGAAAGAAGAAGCAAATTTAATGGAGATACCTACAAATGATGTGTTATTAGATTATGAATCAGAAGAAGGATATCAGACAGGTATGAAAGAAATTGAAAAATACAATTACCAATTAACTGAAATATGGGAGACTCACTCTGAAGAACATCTAGGAGGTAAACATGTAATACTAAGATTCAAAGACTTAGACAAACAGGATTTAAAAGTGAGGAATGAAATAAGAAGAATTTTAATAAAAAGATATAAGGCAGATGAAACCAAACACAGTGAATTAACTTTTATTCCAATACCAAATAAACCACATTATAAATCAGGGAAGATTTATAGTTTAGTGAAAGAGACAGGAGCAATCAATAGTTTATTGCCTGTAATAATTATGTTAGCAAAACAGAATATTAATAAGACAAAGGAATTCAATGTTTCTCTAAGTAGTGATGTTGATTTTAAAGACTACTTTGAAAAAGATATTTTATGGAAGAAACTTAGTGAGATTGATTGGACTAAGATGCCAATGACAGACATGGGATTCAATTCTATTATAAGTAAAAATTTGGCAATTGCTTCAGTAAGAAGTGGTAAGAATGAAAAAGAAATTAAAAAGATTGTGGAACCTCTTATAGAAAAAGTTAAAGGATATAAATATGGTCAGTTTGAAGGTTGGTTAAGAAGGGTTAGGGATGGGGAGTTTGACGAGTATAATTATTGGGAATTAAATAAATGGTCTAAGAAATATTTGAAAATTGAATTATATGAGATGATTCACTCTCTTGATTTAGATAGTGATTCAACAGATTTGTCTTATATAACTTCAAAAGAATTAGAAGAAGAAGAGTATAATGTAGAATTTTTGGTTGATAATTTTATTATAAAAAATGGTGTCACTATGTTTTCTGGGGCTCAGGCGTCTTGTAAAAGTATGTTAGCTAATTATTTAGCTATTTGTGTAGCAACTGGAGAAAGTTTCTTTGGTTTATATAAAGTAGAAAAAGGGAATGTTTTAATTATTGATGAGGAAAATGGTAGAGGTAGACTAAGAAATAGATTTATTAGATTCTGTAATGATATGAAAATTAGTTTGAAAGATATTGATATAGACTTTATGATTTATCAAAATATCAAAATGGATAACATTACATACAGAAATATATTTAGACAATATATTATTGATAGAAAACCTGCATTAATTATATGTGATTCTATGGTGAGAATGATGGTTGGAGATGAAGATAAAGCTAAAGATGTTAGAAAAGTGTTTGAGACTATTAAGAATTTGAATGTTGCTTGGTTACTATTACATCATCAAGGTAAAGGTGTAAAAGGTGTTATGGGTATAAGAGGAAGTGGTGATTGGTCTGCTATGTGCGATAATACTTTTTGTCTAGAGAGTCATGGTAGAAAAGGTGATAATATTTTTGAAATTAAACATGAAAAAGTTAGAGATGCTGAATTAGTTAATACTTTTAAATTTAAAGTTTTGGATGTTGTAGATGATAAGGGTAATAAAAATCTTCAAATAATGCATTTAGGTGATACGTCCTCTGAAAAGGAAAGTAAGGAATTATCTTATAAAGTGAAAAAATGGATTGAAGATAATAATATTGAGAATTTTAAAACTGGTGATATAAAAAAGGAGTTTAACTTTAAACACTATTACTTATGGAAACCTGCTAAGGATATTTTGATTAGTAATAATATTATAAAAGAAACAAAACCAAATTCAGGTATATTTGAAGTAATAAAAGGAGGTGGGTTTTCACAACTTTTTGATATAAAATAATATTTCGTTAAAAATTTCATTAACCCTATATATAATCATTTTTAATAATGATTATATGGTGATGTGGAAAATAGTTAATTAGGTTATTAATGATTTTAATGATTTGTGTTTTTTGTATTTAAAATCCATAGTATTTCATTAAAGACTATATTTTAATGATTTTAATGAGGGCATTAGATTATCAAATTAAGAAAAAATTTCATTAAACCCTATTTTAATGAATTATCACAGAGAATCACTCAAAAAATGACACAAAAATATAAAATTTATTGTAAAAAGTGTAAACAAAAAACTCTTCATATAATTGTTCAGATTAGCAGAAATAGAGGGGCTAAACTTTCTTGTTTAAATTGCTCAACAGAGACAAGATGGGTGAACGTTAAAAATTTAAAAGAGTGACTTTATACACAAAGCCCTGTTCAAGTTTTTTTTAATATTTTTATTTGTTCATATATGTTTAAACATAAGTATATTTAACAATAAGCTTTTATTTTATATATTAAATAAAAAATTATTCAGCGAGAATAAAATTAAAGTATACAGTGATTCAAAAAGTAGTTACATTTTAATTAGAGAAAATCATCTATGCAAAGCAAATTTTAAAGAAGGCGATTATTATGATATAGAATTTGAAGAAGGAAAAATAATATTGATTAAAAAAACACTTCCTTAACTTTATAATTTCTTTCCTTTTTATTCTTTATTATTTTCCAAACTAATGATTTAGAGGGGTTTCTTTTATTGTTGCTCTTATCATTATATTGAACTTTTTGAGATATTGTCTTTAAAGATAATCCTTGTTTATGTAACTCTAATATATCTGAAATCATTTTTTTATTCTTTATTTCTTTTCTTCCCCATTTGTTTCCTTTGAAACTTTTTGTAGGATCTCCTTCTTTCTTTCTTACTGCTAACTTTATTCTATCACTTTTCTTTTGAGATTCTTCTTCCGATAACCAACCCATTATCTGAAGCATTAGTTGATGTATAATATCATCAAATGGTTTCTTAATACTATTCAAGTCATCCAACCACTTTTGCCTGTATGAGTATATTTTACAATCATACATCTTACATAACTCAAAGAAAGAGATAAGTTTCTTTCTGTTACGATATAATCTATCTAAATCCCATACTACCAAAATATCAATATCTCTCTTCTTTATTCTCTGCACTATACTATTGAAAACTTCTCTCTTATTATCATCTTTGAAAGCAGATTTGTTTTCTTCTAATGTTTCATAATCATTACTGCTCATATCCAACTGCTTAATTATTTTCAAACAATCATTCAATTGCAGTTCTGGAGATTGTTCCTCTGTAGATGTTCTGAGATATATGATCGTTGATTTCATTTTTTAATTATGGTGTAACATTACTATTGCTATCTTTTAGTTTTAATATCATTTTTTAATTAAATAATTAAAATAATAATCTAAAGTATTTCAAGTTTTTTATTAAGAAAATCATTACACAATTATCATATACTCTATATCTCTTAATTTGATTAATTAGTTTATTATATACATTCCTTAAATACATTAACTCATACTAACTTTCTTTATATTATTCATAACGAATAATCTTAATAACAAAAACTTTCAATCCAAGATTATTAAATATTATAACTATAAATACAAAATTTGACTAACTTAAACAAAAAATGAACAAATTTGGCAGACCAAAAAAAGAAGGTAAGTTAAATACATTTTCTCAAAAGTCATTCTACTTTCCTGATTCCTTAAAAGATATATGGAAAGAGTATATTAAGATTAGTAAAAATAGATTAATAATTAGTAAAGTTTTTCCTGAAAGGTGTTCTCAAATACAATCAAAAATGTTAGTGTTAAAGTATATTAGACATCATACAGAGAATCCAGACATAAAACAAAGAATAGATAATTATTTACAAAAAGAAGAAAAAAGATTTGTGAAAATAATTGAAAATTTTAAAAAGAAATGTAAGGAAGAAAAAGGGATAATAAAAAATACAGGAGATAAAAATGTTACCAAGTGAAGTAGCTGAAAATACTGCAAGAAAATATTTTGGGAACTTAATGATGGGTTGGGGAATTGATGAAAATGGAAAATTTAGTCTAACTCTTAGAAGCCCCTGGGATACTTTTGAAAAAACTGTAAAAGAATTTAATAAAGTCAATAGTAAATTATTTGCACTTAATACAAAAATTGAAAAAATTGACATTATAAAAAAGAAGATAGAAGATACTGCAAATTTATATGCACAGAAAATAAAAGAAAAAATAATTAATCAAGAGGAAGAATTTAATGAAAATTTACAACAACAAAAAACTGAACTTAATAATATTGCGAATGAATATAAACAAGAGTTAGGAGAATTATATGGGAAAGAAAAAGAAAAATTAGAATCAGATGGAAGTAATTTTCAAAAAGAGTTAGAATTAGATGAAGAGAGAATTAAGGATATTACTTTAAAAGTAGTTTACAAAAAAATATCCGAAGAAGTTGATAAAATTATAAAAGAGGAAAAACTAGAGATAAAAAGAAAGTTAAACGAAATGTTAAAAGGAATAACCGAGAGAGCAGAAAAGCAAATTAGAGAACAAATAAAGAAAAAAATTGAAGGGGAAAGTCAAGATAAAAAAGAGGAAGAAATTTATGGATAAAAAACACTCTCTTAAAAAATCACCAGTTTTTTAATATAAAATTCTAAAGTAAATAAATAGATATTTTTTTACTAAAATTAAGGATAGTGAATTGTAAAAGAAAATTTCTTTGAATAATCTTCTTTAAAAACTTCTTTTATATCATCTTTTGAAAATATTTGCACACTCATTTTATCTCCATCTTTTAATTTTTCTTTTTGTCTTCTTGTGTTAAATAAATTATCAATCAATCTATAAATATGCCTACACAACCGCAAATACAATTCATAATCAAAAGTGACAGTTTTTTGATTTACTCTGTGAAGTTCTTCCCTACCTTCTTTTTTCAAAATATCTGTTGTTAAGTATACATGTGCTGTCCCAGAAAGAGATAAAAAAGGTTTGGCATTCTTCACATTTTCAGGAGTCATAGTAATATGTGAATTAGTTGTCATTACTCTTAGTCCATGTTTAAATTCAGAATAAACTTCATTGTCTAAAAAAATTTTACCTAATCTTTTAAGAAACTCCTTAATGAATGAAATTGAAGAAGTTATAATTTCTTTTTTAGCTTCATCACCTACAATCCCATTAAAAAATAGAAACCTGATATCCTCATTAGAGATTTTTCCCGTTACAATTTCATTTTTAATATAGTCACATAATTCTTTGAATCTTAATGATTTCATAAATAACCAAGGAATCGGGGTGTTTTTTGCACAATACATCAAAGAAAATAATGATTCTGCTATATGAAAAAAAGTGAATACAATCTCTGCTTTTATTTTAAGTTTATAAGATTCTATTCCTTCCTCTTTTAATTCATCATCTGCAAATTTCTCAAAGAATTCTTCCGTTTTTTCAAGAAGAATTTCATATGTTTTAAGTTTTATAAACCATTGTTTGAAATCATAACCCTGGATAAAAAAATCATTTACTCTTTTGACACTATCATCCGATATACCATAATTAATAACCATAATAAGAAAATTATTTCAAAATATATAAATACTATTATTTTCCACTAATTTGTTTATATGCTTGTTCAAAAAAGAAATCCAATTTACTTAAATCAATATCTACTGAATCAATCTTATATGTTGCTTCATTCCATTGTTCCTGATATTTATATAAGGGAAATTCAGGAATTTGATTATTCTCTGCAAACTCTTTTGAAATCTTAAAAAAGATTCCAATGCTCTTTGAACCAATCCATTTAACCCCACATACAATCGGAAATCCATATTTAAAAGAAATATAATTTTTATTATTACTTCTAGTTAAATCCCATCCTTTATTTTTTAAATAAAGTTCCATCAAATTTGCTACTCTCATAAATATTGGAACTGAATGAGAATTTCTTTGAGAAAGATAAAATTCTTCATCATATTCTCCAGTGTATCTTAAAGTTGAAGCCTTGTAAGGTTTTATTTCTTTGTCTTCTATTTGATTTATAAAAACAAAATCATTACCCCCATCATTGAATTTTTTTAACTCTATTAATTCAATATCATAATTTACTTTGCTAATTAGTTTCCTTACAGATTGATTAAAAGAAGGTGCAACAATTAAGATTCTTATAGATGGTTTTTGACTCCAATCAAATTCAAAATCTTCTTCATCACTTTTTTTCTCTGAATGAAGAACTTTAATAGAATCTGGATTTGTTTCAACCCAGAAAGCATACCTCATAACTTGAGAAATAACTTTTTCATCTACTTCTTCGTCTTTTATTTCAATTATTACAATATTATTATCATTATCTAATCCAAGCAAATCAATTCTATCACTTCCTGTATAGCTTGTAGCCTGTCTACTTAGCAAATAAATATCTGGAAGAATACCTTTATTTTCCCAGATCATTTTTTCTATAGTTTCTTCAGGATGCATATCAATTTCATTCATATTTACAGAATCCTTTCCCAGTTTGATTAAATTTCCTCCCATGAAATTTGTTAATTTGAAGGTTATTTAAAAATTTGTATACTCAAGATTTAGTGGGATTTATTTCTATAGTAACTCCTTCTTCTGATTTTTTCTCAACTTTATTTCTCTTAATATAAATAGATATTTGTTTATGGATTTGTTATTTATGTATTAAATAACTTTTTCAGGTTCTATAATTGTCCTTTCTTCTGATTTGCTATTTTATTTTTTCTTCTTTTTTGTTAAAATAATAAATCCTATTATCAATGCTATAGCAATAATTACTGCTCCAAGAAGTATTGAATTGGAATTTGTTTGTCTATTTGTAGTTGGATCAATAAGTAGGGTAGCAGAACCTCCTACACATTCACTATCTTGACACATCTGGTCTGGAGCACACCCTAAACTTAGGGGGCAACATTCTACTATCCCAACGAATTTTTCAACACAATTAGAATCAATACAACTCCATTCAGTCTCAACAAAACTATCATCTTCACTTTGACAAGTTATTTGACCTTGTCCTGGACATTCTATATCACTAAGACAAGAAGAGATAAAATTAATAGATAAAATTAAACTAGAAAGTAATACTATCCCTATAAATAAATTTCTTGTTTTCATTTACTCATAAATGATAGAATGTATAAAAACCTTTCCATTACCTATGCGTGAAAAGAGATTAAAAATACATACACTACCTGTAAATGAAGGGTAAGACAAAATGAGGGTAAGATATGTAAACATCTCTATAACAGAAGATTTAGCTAAGAAAATAGATGAATATATGAAAAAATCTAAAGAAGGTTATCGTTCTAGAGCTGAATTTATTTCTGAAGCAATTAGATTAAGATTAGGAATTGCAAAATTAAAACAGAAAAAATAATCTATCTTCTAAAAGAGCATAATTTTTATAAGTAATCTATCATGCATGAAATGTAGAAAGTGTTCTAAAGAGGTAAATGATAATACTAAATTTTGTGGATAGATAATCTTAAATAAATCAAAAACTAAGAAACAATATGGATAAAAAAGTAGGGGAATACAAAAGGAAATGTAAGGGATGTAAAAAAGTTTGGCATGTATTATGTTCTAAAGAAAAAAAAGTTAAAAATCAAATTCAAGACGATTGGCTTTCAACATGCACTTGTTGTAACCTAGCACATCTCAAAGCTAAATCAAATCTCCGAGAAAGAAAAAATGAATTAGAAAAATTAAGGACATGTTCTAAATGTTTGGGAAGTTTCATGAAAAAATAAAATGAAAAGATGTATAATTTCTGGATGTGAAAGAGAATGAGTAAGATGTTTACTTTTTCTAATTTTAAAAAAGGATTAAAACATCAGACAAGTGGAACAACTACAAGAAGGGATTTTGATTATCCCACAAGAATTGGATTTGATGATGATGGTGATGAAAAAAAGGTTTGTGTGGTTTGTGGAAGAAGGATTAGAACAGGTTGGAAATATTGTCATGAACATAGAAATACTAAATCTAGTTCTAAAAAGAAAGGATTTCAATATAATTATGGAATGAGTTGGCTTGGTGCTATGCTTCTTTTTTTAGGATTAATTGTAACATCTAAAAATTTGTATGGATTAATTTTAATAATTATTGGGTTGTTATTATTATTTCTTGATTATAAAATGGTATTGCTTCGTAAAAGACAATGGTTGGAGAAGAAAAAATGAAAACAGGAGGACTTGTTATCATAATGCTTAGCATTACAATAATTCTTTTAGGAGTTCTTATTTTTAGAACAGGGGATTTAACAATAGGAATAACAGGAGAAGTAATTTCAACTCCAACAGAAGCGATTTTAGAGGAACAAGATTTACAAGAATACACAGAACAAGATTGTAAAGAATTAGCATTTGAAATTGAAGATAAATATGAAAATTGTTTGAAAACAGGATTGAAAGAATTATGGGGTTATGAAGATAATCTTGATTGTGTAAATGATTTTGAGAATTATGAAGATATTTGTAGGGGAAAAAGATATGCCTCTGAAAGTTTATTATCTGAAAGTTGTAGATTAAATTTTCCTTTTATTTGGGAAGTGTATGCGGAGTGTTTAACATATTTGGATTAATACGAAATATTTTTAAGTCATGGATTAATCGTTTTTTCATGGATAAAATAGCTAAAAAAATAATAATTTCTTTGTCTCTTTTGGTTGTATTAACTATTGGGGGTTCTTTGCTTTCACTTAATAGATTGGGTTTAGAACTCTGTGGAAAACTATTGTTTAAGTTCCCTTTAAGAGTTTTCTTTGAACATTTTATAGCAGGCATTTATTTTCCAGCAATATTCTTTTTCTTTTCTTGGCTTTATATGAATCTAATGTTTTTGGTTGATAAGAATTTTGTTAAATTTAAAAGAAAGGCAAATTATATTCTCTTGGGCTTTTTTTCATTGTCTTTTTTATTAACTGAAATATATTACCAGTTCATTATGAGCTTCAATGACCATTCCTATTTACAAATGGCTTATTTTCTTTTAGGTTTAGGTTTATTGTGGATTTATGTTATTTGGATTAAATTATTTGAAAATAAAAGTTAAGATGGATTTATTCAAAAAGAAATCTTCTTGGAAACTTGGGGGGAACCATATCAGGGTTTGCTCTAAATGTAGAGATAATCTTTTTAAATGCACAAATAAAAAATTGCTTAGATTAGGTAAAAAAAGTAAAAAGGATCTCTTTCATTGTGTTTTTTGTAAAAAGAAATTAACACTTAACTTAAATTTAGAAAACTTAAAAATTAAAAAAGAAAATGGGATTTGATTCAGTTGCTTTCACACATGAGTTAACAAGGGATTTCACAGCACAAGAATTCTTGATTTCAGGGTGCATTATATTAGGTGTTTTGATTATTGCGATAATTATAAATAGATTCTTTCATGAGAAATAATATGGTTAAAAAGAAAAAATTACTCCTTGAGTTTTCTGCGAATGAGTTTTCTACAAAAAAAATGCCTCCTCTTTTTGATGAGATTTCCAAAAGGTTTGCTACTGATTATTCCCTTGCTTTAAAAATAAATCTGGAAACCCAAGTTAAAATTCTGGCTTCAAAACCCCTAATATTTTTGTTCTTAAAATTTCCAAAAAAAGAAAAACAAATGATTTTTAATAAAGTATTCAATAAGATTGTAGATAATGATAAAACATTGAATTTATTACTCAAAGAAGCACGTATTGGAGATTTAATGATTAAGCAATTAAGTCCCCAGAGTTAAAAAAGTTAGGTGCAGAACATTATATTCTACTGAACCACAGTAAATTCCCAAATTCAGGGATTAATCTACATCTTGGTAGAGAGTTTTTATACACTTATTAAAAATTACCTTTTGTTATATTCCCTTCGAGGCCATCCCAAATTTAATTTATGTGTTCTCGGCGTGGGCGTTGAAAAGTTAATTTTAAAAATATAATTGGGCAAATTAATCCTAAGAATAATTTATTAAGCCCACAATTTCCTCTTTTTTTGAGATTATTAAATTTGATAAAGTCAAGTAATTATTATAACCCTGGGAGATTTTAAGGAAAACCCCTGTTTTTGTTTAGAAAAACTTTGTTTTTATTTTATTATAAAAAAAGCTTAAGCCTATAAATACAATTACAACTAATAAGATCGTTATAATTATAAGAGCAAATACATCTGATAGGTTCTCAATTTGATTAGAGAATTGTTTAAAGTATAATACTCCTTGCATCATTGCAACTAAGGCAAGAATGATTGTGGCTCCTTCTATTGATTTATTTCTTTTATCATTTGATTCTATTTTTTTTAATTCTGTTAAGAAGTCAATTCCAGAAGGATTGATGCAAGTTTTATCTTCGGCTTTAAGAGATAATATTGTTCCTTCTTCTATTGTTATTCCCTGAATATGTTCTTTTGAGAGCAGATATGCAATAGCTTTAGAAAATTCTTTGTCATCTAGTTTCAAATTCAATTTTTTGACTAAATCCTTTGATTTGCAATCGGTTGGGAAGATTTGTTCTAAATTATCTAAGATTTTCATCATTAATTTTCTATCCATACAAAAATTAATCAAAGAGATTATAAATACATTACCTAAAAATCTGGGAGATTTTAAGGAAAACCCCTATTTTACCTTTTCTTTATTATTTTTTTAATATAACCTGGTCTTAAAACTTTTTTAGGTCTTCCAGGTCTTGCCCTTGTAAAAAATTTCTTTGGTTTTTTCATGTATTTTAGAATAATTTAAACTATTAATATCTTATGGAAAAGTGTTCATTTGAAGTATCAACTTTTGAATTATCATGAAAAATTAGAACTAAACTCCCAATAATAATAACTCCTAAAATTATCCATATCCAAAATTTCATATAATGGATAATAAAAAGTTACTATTAATAATTTTCATGGCCGTCCAAAATTTTCTAATTAACTAATTTAATTACACCAAAGAGTATTAATGCAATTAATGAAATAAAAACAATTATTACAATTATTCTACAAATCTTTTTTCCTTCCTTATCAGTAGTTTTATAACCAAATTTTCTATTTTTGAAATCACCCCAAATCATATCATAAGAAGAGGGTTTAGATTTTGGATAAATGCTCTTCATACATTTATTTACTGCACTATTAAATTTATATCCTAACGTTCTTAAATCATCAATACATTCTTTTAATTTTTCCATAATAATTTTATTCTCTTTGGATTTATAGATTTTTTGTGAAAAACATTTTCACAAAAGGTTTAAATATGTTAATTATACAATATTTTGGAAGGGTTCAACACCTAGATGATTATTCTATATTTATAAATTAGTGTTTTGTTGAGCTTAGAGCAAGAATATACATTAAATATTTATGCAAATATAGATAAATAATAATTTTTTAAGATATATCTCCAGGGTCATCCCAAATTCAATTTATGTGTTCTCGGCGTGGGCGTTACCACTTCTATTAAACGCCCAAACAGGGGGTTATTTTTCATTATGAAATGTTTTAAATATCTAGAAATATTTTCTATTTTATGAAATTAAAAATACCTAAAACAATTGATACAAATTTCTGGAAACCCTATAGAGGA
>SDBV01000330.1_pt1 | contig 67034 bp, 85 predicted proteins | sample 2277081 | NCBI WGS metagenome assembly SDBV01 (sample SAMN10402039, study PRJNA504765) | marine sediment metagenome | isolation source: marine sediment core GS10_PC15, 223 cmbsf | place: Arctic Ocean: Southern Knipovich Ridge | collected 2010
AATTTATCTTCTGCACATCAATTGATCAGTATGTCTTCAACGACGGGTATTAGAAACTCACTAGAACTACCGTAAAATCAAAATATATTTATAGTTATTATAGAAACTTAAGAGAGTTTGTTTTTCTATAATAAATGAACCGAATATTAATACTTACCATAGTGATTGTTATAGTCTGTATTATCGTTACGGCTATCCTCTTAACGATTATACGAGAACCTCGCACTTCTAAATTGTATCTTATTAGGCTTATTATATACACAGTATTTACAGCCAAAATTACATCCACGAGAAAACATCGCCGATGTTCCTAAAACACCTCCATACTTCACAAATAGTTCTTTATTAACTATAGCCTCTTTAGGCAAATAATGTCGCTTTGCGTAGGGAAAATCATTAAACTGGCAATCTTCCCATCGGGTGTGATAAGATTTCTGGATTTTCTTTTTTTTCCGCAAATCTTCAATCACTTGAAAGAATGACTTTTCTCCCGCCTCAAAAAGAGTAGCATCAAACTCCCGCTGACACTCTTCTTGAAAATAATCTACATGAGTGCCGCCAGCAGCATGGAGGGCATTAGAATAAAGATTACGGAGATTATTCATGGTCGCCAATGTTTCTGAATAATCAGCGGATTTCATAATCCAATAAAAATACAAATCACTTTCCGGAATACACATCGAGTCGTTACTCATAGATCTCATCTGTCTGAGATCTATGATTTTTACTTCTACATCCTCTCCTTTAAAATGATCACCAATGGCGGTTGCGAAATGCAGTTCATGGAGAGGCTGTAGTTTGAATGGGTTGTCAAAATAATGCCACGAATTAACTACAATAGCAACTCTCATGCCGGTCTCGCAAAAATCTTCTTATACGCCTCAATCAGTCTCCTTACTCCCTGCTCGATACCGACCACAGGCACAAATCCAGTCATGTTTCGAAATCTGGCACAATCCACTTTTTGAACCTGAACTGCCGTCTCCCTGGATGAGTCATAAACAATTTCTGCATCCGAAAAGCCGTCAATCTTAATCACCAAATCCAGCAATTCGCTGACCGAATGCTGCTCATTCGATCCAAGATTGAAAGAATTAAATCCTTTCATTTGAGATAAGGCCAAATAACAAGCCTGAGCCACATCGTCAGCATGAATAAGATCCCGTTTGCTACTTCCGTCTCCCCATATTTCCAGGGGGCTATCTCTTTCAACCACTCGTCTTACTAGTGCAGGAAGGACATGGCACTTCCCAAAGTCGAAACCTTCATTTTCTCCGTATATGGTCGTCACTCTCAAGACAGTCGTATCAATTTTCCTCGGAAACTGAGTGGCATACGCTCTACACAATACCTCAATATATCGGTTCATCCACCCCACCATAAAATAGGGCCTCGGAGGATCACAATCCCACATAGCAGCCTCGTCGAGTCCTGTTTCTCTATTATCTGGATATACCGTGGTTCCACTCAGCCATACAATTTTCTTCACCCCGTTTAGATATGATGCCTCCAAAGAATTCACATTGATTATGATGTTTGAATTAATATGCATAACCGGATCTTTCGCTAAAACGGGAGTCGCCGAAAGAATTCCAGCCATCATATATACATAATCAACATCCTTGATTATTTTACGACATTTCATCCTATCTGTTAAGTCACACTGAACATATGTAATATTAGACCCAAATATTTTAGGAGGAGAGACATGATATATGGCTATAACAGAAACTCCAGGAACATCTTTCAAAAGAGATAAAATAGAACTCCCAACTAATCCTGTCGATCCTGTTACAAGATAAGACCCGTTCACCATGTTTATTAGTCCCCCTTGTACAAATCCGACATTTCGACTATCAATGTCGACTTACCATCATCTCTTTCTGCCGCCCTCACATAAGTCGGGAAAACATCTACTGCCTTTTCCAGCTTGACAACTTCGACATTCCGAAGCATCGAAGAGAAGCCCTCCGTGTAATCACCACAATGTTGAAATCCAGGATGGAGTGGTGTTACGCTTCCAACAAGCGTTTTAATAATCACTTTAGGACATATAGTTCCCTGAGATAGAATCGGAAGCTTATCGAGATGGGTAACTAATTGGTTCATAGCACATAGTAAAAAATCAAATCTCGGAAACATTGTAATAGGAAGAATACCACTTATCGCCAACCCGATTGACATCCCCATTTGAACTTCTTCAAACACAGGAGTTTCCAGTCTTTTAGTAATTGGAACTTTTGCTTCTTCCAGAGTGTTAAATAAAGCATTCCCTTTATATTCAATGCTTTGTCCTAGAAACATAGAATTAGAAATATCTGACCAGTATTTCGTTCCTCTGACTATTTCAGTAAAATACTCATTCAAAACTGTACCCACTTTCCACTCCCTTGATGGGGAAACATTCGATCATAGCCATACCGCAACACCGTAATATCAGGAGCGTTTCTGTCCCCCCAAACCACTTCCGTAGGAGTATTGGTACTAAACCCATTGTCTTCTACCACTATAGATAACGGTAATCGATGACGACTGGCATATTTCACAACCTCATGAAACGTGCCTCCCTCGGCAGCCATGTCTCCGACAAATGCCCAGACATGATCATCACTTCCTTGTCTTTTCAAGCCCAGAGCAATGCCCAATGCTATAGGCAAAATGCCTGCAACAATAGCCGAAGTAATAAATTTCTTCTCGATGTTTTCGATGGTAATACTTCGGCCTTGCATAATTTCGCCAAACAACCAATCCCTGTCAACCCCATGAAGGAGGGCATGGTAATGGCTTCGGTGCGTAGAACACACCCAATCTGTGTCTTTAATCTGCTTGAAGATGTCTATTAATTGATCTTCCTGACATCCGGATAGATGAATGGTTCCATGAATTCTACCGTTCTCAAACTCCTCTTTGACTTCGTGAGAAAATTCAAGTAATTCTTCTTTGGAATACATATTCACTCCACAACAAAGTAGGAAACCCTGGAGGCATAGCGATGCCGTTTAAGCCTAACATTATTCAATCCTATACATTCCATTAATGCCAAAGTTTCACCGGGGGAATCATGATCATTTAATTCATCAAACGCCAAGACGCTACCTTTTACCAGTCTCTCAGAAATGGCATTTAAGCACTTTTTAGTTGGCTCATATATGTCGAAGTCGAAGTAAGCAAGAGCAACAATAGTCTCGGGATTGCTCTTTAAATATTTTTCTATCTCAGAGATAGCGTTTCCTTTAATTACTTCAAACTTCTTTATATGCGAAATGGGATTATCTGCCTCTTGGAATATCATGACCTTCTCTAAATACTCATGATATCCTTCTGTTACACATAAATTCCCCTGCTTCATTAAATCCGAGGTTCCGTCTTGAGAAGAAATACCGGGAAAGCCATCAAACGTATCAAATCCTACCAGTTTCCTATGTCTATTAAATGGTTCATAAATTCCCCTCATGGCGGCAAACAACGCCAGGTTTTGACCCCACCGAGTTCCAAAATCAAATATAACCCCCTGTACCTCCAAGATCATGCGATAAATGTAATCCATAAACAAAATTCTAGCAAGATTCTTAGAAGTTAAAAATAATCCGAGATTAGAAAGAATCTGATCCTCCGGAATTGGGGAGGCCCGAAAAACCTCCAAAAATCTCTCTCTGATAACCTTTTCATCTTCGCTAGATGAGTCTTTTAATCCTATTGCTTCCATCATAGCCAATCCTTTCTTATGTACGCAGATATCGGTGTGTCAAACCCAAAAGCGATTACCCATGCCCAATAACGCACTCTGCCCTCTATCAGGATATAAGATCCATCCTTCTCTATAACCCTCACAGGCTTAATATCGGAATCTTCTCTGATTATTTTAGACAAACTCACTGGACTTGGAACAAACCCAAGATGATTGTCAATGGCTTCTTCGAGTGTTTGATATGCCTTTTTGTTTCCTTCGCCTTTTAGGGATACTGATATCCTACTCGGTAATATATCAGCTCTAGTTCCGCATACATTATCAGTAATCAGCTGAATGTCTTTGCTACTCATGGGAAAAATAGACTCCGCATTAGTAGTTATATGCTCTTCAGAACTACTTTTGGGGATAGAGACTATGGAAGCGTCTCTAGACAACCACCGTAAAGCTATTTGGGAGGGCTCCTTATTATACTTCTCCGCTAAGTCGTAAATAATTTTCCGATTATTATCCCCGTCAACAATATGGCCTTGATCTAGTGGGCTATATGCTATTACTGTTATATTATGTTGTCGGCAAAAAGGAAGAATAGCATCCTCAATAAATCTATCAAACAAATTATATTCCATTTGCAGAGTAGAAACCTTAACGCAAGAACAAGCCTTCTTCAATTGGCTTAGCGATAGATTTCCCACCCCGATATATTTTATTTTGCCCTCAAGAACCAAATCCTTCATTGCCTGCATTGTCTCTTCGATTGGAACCTCTGGATTTGGCCAATGCATTTGATAAATATCAATATACTTCACCCCCAATCGTCGCAAGCTCCCCTCAGCTGCTTTTTTTACATCGGCATACCTATTGTGTTCGGGTGAAAACTTAGTAGCAATGATAGACCGAGTGCGTAATGGCTTGATCGCTTCTCCTGCTATTCTCTCCGCTTGCCCGTTATCGTATTTTTCAGCGGTATCAATTAAATTCATTCCCTTCAGAATTCCCATTTGAATGGATTCGACATGATGATCAGTCCATTTATACTCACCTATTCCTTGTCCTATACAAGGGAATTTCATACCAATCTCGCTATTAACGTCTTTACAACGCTTTCTACATCAATAGCATAGCCCCGGTGCAACCATTCACGGCTTCCATACTGCAAACACTGGTCATCTCTCAGGGAAATTCGTATGACCTCCGGCGTAAAGACAGTTTCTGCTAAACAGTCCGAAATAGCGGATCCTAACCCTCCTATCTTAGAATGCTCCTCAACAACAATTATGCCAGATACAGCACATTTTCGAATTATGTCCTTATTAATCGGCTTGATTCGACACATATCGACAACTCCAATATGAATATCAAATTCCTCCATTTTTTCTGCTATCTCTAAGCTCTTTGAAGTCATATATCCCGTACTTAAAATGTTCCAATGACCCAAAGGTCGGGCTACTTTAAATCCACCATCTATAGTGTCTTTTTCTTCATAAACAGGACGAAGTGCCCCTTTATCTATTCTGACATATGCGGGAGAAAGAGTTTTCGAGATATACTCAACGCATTTAGACGCACTAACGCTATCACAAGGACTCAGTATAGTCATCCCTGGTAATGCCCTCATTATGGATAAGTCTTGCACGTTATGATGAGTTGGTCCGTCAAACCCAAATGAAAACCCACTACCCATACCAACAATAGTAACCGGAAGGTTCATACTACAAACGTTGAATTTAATTTGTTCATAACACCGCAAAGTAACAAACGAAGTGATACCGTAAATAAACACTCTCTTGCCGCATGACGCTAAGCCCGCAGCCACATTAACCATGTTTTGCTCAGCCACACCCGCATTAATAAATTGGTTCGGATAATCTTTCTTAAACTTCTTTAAACTAAACGCATCCATATCATTCGCAATGATCACAACATCTTTGTTTGCTGCTCCATATGAATACAGTTCCTCAAAAAAAGCATCACGCATATCTTTTTCAGCCAAGATCATGACGAGCGATCTCCAGTTCTCGATCTGAAGGCACACCATAATGCCAATTTGGGTTATTTTCCATGAATGAGACACCTTTACCCTTGACAGTATTGGCAATAATAAAAGCAGGACGAGACGTACCACAAGCCGCTCGAATAGTGGAAAGCATACTATCAAATGAATGTCCATCCATCTCCAAACAAGTCCACCCCATAGAGGTCAACACGTTAGGAAGATGTCTAAAGACCGCAGTATCTTCCAGAATACCGGTAACTGACAATCTGTTACGGTCCACGATACAAACCAAGTTATCCAGGTTGTGATCTGAGGCAAAGGCAATAGCCTCCCAGACAGAACCTTCATCACACTCAGCATCCCCGATAACAGTAAAAGCTCGATATGGTCTTTTATCCATCTTAGATGCTAAGGCTATTCCAGCACATACACCAAGAGCATGACCTAATGATCCCGTATTCCAATCTACCCCAGGAATACTAATATCTACCTGTCCTCCCAGCCCGCCATCTTCTCCATATGTATCGAATACTTCCTGCTTCATAAAACCTAAATCCACAAGAATGGCATAGAGAGCAAGACAAGCATGCCCTTTGCTTAAAATAAAGCGATCTCGATTAGGCCAGAGAGGATCAGCAGCAGAATACCTGAGAATACCACCATAATAAAGAGCCACCAAGATATCCACACAAGAGTAAGTGCTTCCTAGATGCCCCCTATTTTTAGCAACAGCCATCTCAAGAGACTGAAGACGTATACGATTAGCTATATTTTCTAGTTTCCTGTTATCCATCTTTGAATGCTTCTATTATTTTTTGCTTATGATCCGTCATTACCTCAACAAACAAAGGATTGCTGTCCCACATTATCTCGCCCAACTGCCTATCAATCTCTGTATAATCCTCAATAAGATAGTGCTTTAGGCCGAAGGCATCCGCTACCTTCTTCATATCCAAAGTACCAATTCCAGTTTCTTCTTCAGTATCTATTCTACGACCATCAAAAAACATGTCTTGCCACTTTTGCATAGACACATAGCCTCCATTGTTGATAACAAACAACTTGATATTCAAGCCATAGTGAGATATGGTTTTCAGCTCCTGCACATTTAGCTCCAGAGATCCATCACCAGTGACAGCAAGGACTTGACACTCGGGAGCAGCTATTGCACTTCCTATTGCTAACGGGATAGAAGTACCCATAGCAGCATAAGCACCAGAACATATTTCTCTCTGCCCCTTTTCAAATCCCCAAACTTGACCACCAATGTAGTAATTAGATCCGGCATCGGTCACCAAGACATGATTACTACCGGATATAGCTCCCAATCGAGACATAAAGTAATACAAGTCAATTGGGTTTCTGACATATTCTAATGTGATCATTGGGTTCTGCCTCGCTAGTTCTCGACAGTTGTCCATCCAAGCAGACCAATCGGGGAGATGCGATCTGTCTATCACCGCATTCAACTTGATAAGAAAATCCTTCACGTCGGCACAAATAGGGAGATAAATTTTCGTCCCTGGCTTTGACAGCTCCGACTGCTCTATATCCACCACAATAACCTTGGCGTTTTTAAAGGCTTCAAAATGATGACCCACAAATTGCACAGCCAATCTACAGCCCAGAACCAGTACTACGTCAGCCTCTTGCATGATACGTTTGCAATACCGAGACCCCTTCATCCCCGCCTTCCCAAATACGTTAGGATGAGCATGAGAAATAAGATCCTGCCCTAAACGAGAAAACAAAATAGGGATATCTAACATTTCCGCCAATCGTACCAAATCATCTCTGGCTCCCCCTTGCCGCACTCCATGACCAGCTACCAACAGTGGCTTCTTGGACGACGACAAAAGGTCGATAACAGACTCTACGCAAAAATCAGATGTCTCTGGCCGATTCGTGGGAGGAACAAATCCTCGCAACTCCGATGGATCGATCATGGCCTGTTGTACATCCAACGGAATGTCCAGCCACACAGGGCCAGGTCTTCCTTCTGTAGCCATATATACTGCTTTCTCCAATAAATATCTGATCTCATTCTGGTCATTGACAACTGCTGCAAACTTAGTAATGGGAGTCACAATAGGAATAATATTGATCTCAGCGGTTCCAAACGTACGCAGTCCAGCAACGTTAATGTAATTGGTGGTATGTTGCCTTTCAACTTGTCCAGACAAAATTAGGACGGGAGCTGAATCTACCCATGCTTCCGCCAGACCAGGCAGAGCATTAGTTGCCCCGGGGCCAGCAGTAACGCATACAACTCCTATCTTTCCGGTTAGCCTTCCGTAAGCTGCGGCCATCATAGGGGCAGTAGCTTCATTTCGAGTAGCATAATGGTTCATGCCAGATACCTCAATGGCATCGTTAAGATACATGGCCCCATAACCAGTAAGCATGAATACATCTGTTACGCCATATTCCACTAAAAATTGAGCAATATAATCTGCCAGTCGCTGCATTATTTATTCCAATACCTTGATTTCTTGATCTCTTCCAACTCTTCTGATTTAATTGGATACGAATATTCTGTTCCTGGAAATATTCCGTCTTTCACGTCTCTTACATATTGACTAACAGCCATTTCAGCTAAAATGAGCAATCCATCTTTTCTGGATTTTCTTCCCGTCTCTCTTACGTCATCTAGATTTCCGATATACTGTGCAAAGTCATTAACAACCTGAGGTATATAGCATTTAGAAAACCAAGGCCGGAAGGACTGATAAAATCCCATTAAGTCATGCATAATAACTAACTGGCCGTCAACTCCGCCTCCTGCACCAATGCCGTAGATGGGTATGTTTAATTGCTGTGCAATCTGTCGAGATGGCTCCGTGGGCATGGCCTCCAGCAAAATAGCAAATACACCTGCAGCTTGTAACGCCAAGGCATCTTCCATGGTCTTATCAAAACTTTCCACTGTCTTCCCCTGCACCCTATATCCGCCAAATGAAGAAGTGCTTTGCGGAGTTAAGCCCAAATGTCCCATTACTAAAACTCCAGCATCCGCAATGGCTTTCACCTTATCGGTAACCCTCACCCCACCTTCCATCTTCACACAGTCACTTGCGGATTCTTTCATAAACCGAATAGCATTAAAAGCTGCTTCTTTACCAGATATTTCATAAGACCCCTGCGGCATATCTCCTATTATGAAGGTATTAGGAGCCCCACGCCTAGCAGAACTAGCCAACAAGATCATTTCATCCATGGTAACTGGATTAGTAGTCTGATATCCAAGCTGAACCATGCCACCCGAGTCTCCTACTAATATCATATCTATGCCAGATTGCTCAGCCACATGAGCGAATGGGAGATCATAAGCTGTAATCCAAGCCACCATCTCCTGATTCTGTTTCATCTTCCGCATTTGTAGAATAGATAATTTATTTTTCCTCATGTGTTTTCTCCCATTAGTCTCAACCAACGAACAACTTCTTGTGCTACCATCTTTTGATATTTAATTCCAGGATGATAATCCTTATCATTAAGGATATATCCATGTTTAGCCAACTTTCTAAAATCAATTAATGGGTTACCCTTCCTGTCCAAGGCTCCTGGCACTTTTTTCAGACGGTTGATAATCATACCCATGTTGTACATTCCAATAGACTCAGCAAACACTCCGAGTTTTATATTGTTGTTTGATAATTCTGATCTCGCCGAATTTTGATCATACAGATATTCCATAAAATAGTGATAATAAGCAAATTTGGCATTAGGAAACATGTTTTTTATATGTTGAATACATAGTTTTTCAGTTTCATATATCTTTGCGGCAACTTTAATCTTATTCTTGCCCCTGAGTTTTTTGAATTTACTAGCAGATCTAATGCTGTCACTTTTTAATATCTTAGACCATCGACTATCAATATCGTCCCTCTTGTAATCCTTCATGTGAAAATAATAATCGTATTGATATCTATTATTTCTCCATGGATGCCTAATTGATGACGGCTTCTGTAGAACTACCCACTTAACATTATTTTTATCTAAGAGTTCTTGGTGATCCTCCGCCTCACTGCACCTACTAAAATCATTATTTTCCAGAAAAGTCAATAAATGAATAATCCCCGCTCCCATAATACCCAGATTAGTAAATCTCATACCGCTCTGTTGATACACATAGTTCATCCAACGACAAGACGGAGGCAATCCTACATTCTCTGTATGGGAACAACCAATAGCAATACACTCGTGCACCTATGTTTGCCTCCTCATTGGAATAACACAAACTGATTTAATATTAGGATTAAAAAATGGAACCACCGCAGCCACATTAGAAATACCATGGAGCAGCACAGAACATTTAGACAATAATATAGCATCGATTAAAACATCTTCGCCCGCCTTAGCTCCTTCTATCTGCTTCCCTTTCCGCAATCTGTGCTTCAACTTACGCATCAAAAACGAATGACTTAATCCGTCAGATGATCGGATGGCGTTATAATAAATCACCCTATCAGGAAACTCTTTCTCTAGTCTTTCCAGCCACTGAGCATCATCGGTAGCAATAAATATTTTGGCATCAGGATGGTCAATAAAGTAGTCGGATAAACGTTCTATATACCGTTGAGGAGGATCATCGCCTTGCATGTCTCTAGAACAAGACCCCCTCATTTGTACTCCGATTATTTCTTTGTGCTGCATATGCCTAGAATGGAATTCATCTACTTTATCCTGCACGGCTGGGTGTAAACGAATATATTTATTAATCAGTCCATTGACAAACAATCGACCTTCCTTGTTCGAGTTATAAAGACATAGTTTAGGTGGACGATTCGTCGTATCCCAACAACCCGTCGGTTCGCCTGGTATACTATGATCTCGATAATGCCGAACAACTTCTACATTGCGGTTAGATATTTCTATCTTCCCATACCTTTTTACTTTCATTTTGGGGAAAAGCCTCTCAGCCGAATATGTAGAAACAGGTTTAAAATAGTACTCCCAAATATTCTTGGTCTTTACGCCATTATATTGACCCCTTTTTTCAAAATAGAGGCCCCCTCTCCAATATACAATAGGGATTCTTCTCTTTCTTTCGCACCTATAGAGATGTTGAATCGTATGCAAAAAATTGGAGAAAAATCCATAACGCCTTGCTCCGATGATTGTAAACCTTTTACCCACAAGCCGCTCCAATTATATCCACTTCAGAATGCTCTTCAGAATACATTCTTCACTCAATCCATACTTGTCTTCCACTTGTTTGACACCAGAATAATAAAAACAATATCTATCCCCGACAGAAAACAATTTAATGGACACATCTTGGTCCTTTAGAATGGCACATATTTTTTCTCCAATACCGCCAGACGTAATATTGTCCTCTAAAACCACAACTTTATTACAGTTCTTCAGACTGTTTAATAGCAAATTAGTGTTAATTGGCTTAATGCGATATAAGTCTAAAACCCCGACTTTGTATCCCATATCAGTCATCTTGTTAGCTATGTTGATAGACTTATGCACCATTTGACCCGAAGAAACAATAGTAATATCTGATCCTGTGCTTAGTTGCTTTATTCCATCTTGAAACGTACTATCAATATCATATACTTGAGGTACTACCCCCTTAGTAAGTCTAAGATAAGTAGGACCACTGAAATCAGATGGTAATGCATAAGCCATCCTAGAATCCGTAATATTAAAAATGGTCATGTTAGGAAGAGCAGACATAATGGATACATCCTGAATACCATGATGCGTTGGACCATCAATACTATAGGTGAAACCAGGACCAGCTCCTACAATACAAACATTAGAATTCATCGCACTAATATTTATATTCAATTGATCTAGACATCTCAGTACAACAAAATTAATAACAGCATAAATAAACACTCTCTTGCCACATGACGCTAAACCAGCAGCCACATTAACCATGTTTTGCTCAGCCACACCTACATTTATATACTGCTTCGGATAGTCTGTTTGGATTTTAGTTAAGCCATGTGCTCCATGATCTGCGGTTAAAATAATCGCATTTTTGTTATTAGAAAAAACGTTATAAATACCGCCAAACAAACTATCTCTAATATCTTCGTTCAACCTATGTCCCTTTTAATTCATAGTCCTGTGGTCCAGGAAACACCGAGGCTTTAGCCTGGTGAGGAATGGACCACCCATTCCCCCACCAGACCAAAACTTCAGTTCCACAGATTTACGGTAAGTGGGCTCTGCGGAAAAACAGCCTCTAATATACAACCCTTCGACAATGTTAGAGAAGCTTAGTCCAGGAAAGACCTGAACGTGCTATTAAACGGTTCTAGCGTAGAGCAGGGGACTAGGGTGGCATCCCCTGGTACTTAATAGCTCTTCTAACGTAGAATAATAAGATTCCTCCTTTCTTCTTAGTCTAATCAACAATTACAGGGTTCCGTCAAGCCCAAACTCCAGTGATTTATCCTGGAGAAGTTGATTGTGAGCTTGCTGAATAGATTTCTCATCCAAACTTCCGTGGTGCCAAGAAGGTTGGTTTTCCATAAACGATATTCCCTTACCCTTGACAGTATTAGCTACGATAACAACAGGGCGGCTAGCGTCTCTAGATCTAAAATCGATGAACGCATCATGAATCTCCGAAAAGCTATGACCATTTATCTCTCTGACTTCCCATCCAAATGATCTCCACTTTTCCACAAAAGGCTCTAGTCGATTTATGTCTTCAGTTAACCCGTGTATGCATAGCCTGTTTCGGTCAACAATAGCAGTTATATTGTTTAAATTATGATGAGAAGCAAACATGGCCGATTCCCATACTGACCCTTCATAACATTCGGCATCTCCTAATACGACTACAGTTTCGAAATCTTTATCATCCATTTTAGCCGATAGGGCCATTCCCGCCCCAATCCCTAAACCATTGCCTAAAGATCCTGTTGTTGTTTCAATACCTGGAATACTGCAATCAGCGTGTTCCCCTAACATCCCGCCACAATTAAATCCATCAAATTCATCTTCACTAAAGAATCCAACATCAGCCAGAATAGCATATAGTGCATTGCTCGCATGTCCCTTGCTTAGAATAAATCGATCTCTATCAGGGTCCTCTGGTGCATCAACTTTATATCGCAACAAATTATAATACAGATATACGAGTATATCTGCACATGATAACGAACCACCAACATGCCCTTTGCCTGTTATGGAAATCAGCCGCAAAATAGACATTCTCGCTTCCGTTGATTTTATTAACAAATCATCAAAAGATAACATTATGGTCACGCCAATAATTGAGGACTGACTTCAAAGTGTCTTCAAATTTAATCTCAGGTCTCCATCCTGTTTGTTTTTGAAATTTGTCAACACAAGGAATTTGCAAAGTTACGTCTGATGGACGAAGCCGCTTTGGGTCTACCTTAATCATAATATCATCACGAGTAGACAATGCGATTAGCTTATTGAGCATTTCCCCGATTGACATAGTGGTATTGCCTCCGATATTATATACCTCTCCATATTCACATTTAGTTACCACCAGCCAATAGGCACGCACAGCATCCTTAACATCAGCGAACGTCCTAATGCTATCTAAATTGCCCACAAAGATAGTTGGCTCTTGTTTACCTTTTTCGATATCCGCAATTTGTTTCGCAAAATTAGAAACACAAAAGCATTCGTGTCGGCGATTTCCACTATGCGTAAACATCCTAGTACGTATTGTTTTCAATCCATAAGAGGTCCAATACTGAAGAGCCAACATGTCCTCACCTACCTTTGAAACTGCATAAGGAGAAGCTGGATTAAATGGACATTGCTCATTTATCGGCACATCCTCTGGCTTGACTTGGCCGTATACTTCGCTCGATGAGCATGCTAAAATAACCGGGTCATAACCATCCCGCATCTTAAGGGACTTAATCGATTCCAGAAGATTACATGTTCCAACTATATTTGTTTGTAGAGTAATACCAGGAGCATCGAAACTATAGGGAACATAAGATACCGCAGCAAGATGAAATATGTAATCGGGGCGAACCTTATCCAACATCGAATAAAGAGACGAATAGTCCAAAAGATCGCCAAACTCTAAATGAATTCGATCCAAGCAATGCAAAATATTTTCTTTAGGGGATCTCCACCGTGTCAGCCCATAAACTTCAAGCCCTTTGTCCAGCAGAAAGTCCGCCAAATGGCTCCCAACAAATCCAGTTATTCCTGTAATTAGTGCTTTCACATCTTTTTCTCCATCATTTGTTCAGCGATCAACAGATCTATCGGCTCATCGATATTAATAGTCCTCTCTGGCGGCATTATATAGGGCCTAGGACAAGGCCCAAGTCGAGTTCTGGTAGTTAGAAGCAACTCACGGGTCATAGCATAGATTGATCCATTTCTAACATAAGCAGGAGGGGTCAAATCTTGCCTCCTGGATTCCAGCTTTTCGGAATAAAAATCCTTCAATACGTCATTTTCGATGAATTTCACCCTAGAAGGATGGTGGTCATAAATTCTAGAAACCGATACCACCGCATCACTTGATGTCAAATGCAATTTTTGGATGCATCCATCTATGTCCGAGACGTTCTTTAGGGGGTTTGTGCACATTATCTCAACCACATAGTCAAATGGTTTACAATTTTGAACTACATCTAATAAGGCATCAGCCGATGTAGCCGTATCTGTAGCTAAGTGAGTAGGCCTACTATGATATTCCACTTGCGATTCAATACATAGATCCATTATATGAGGATCATCAGTCGAAACAATATATCTATCAATAAATTGGCTTTTCTTCACTTCATTAAAGGTATGTACCAATAATGGTAATCCTACGAGTACCGCAAGATTTTTCTGCGGAATTCTCTTTGAACCACCACGGGCTAGTGTAATAGCTAAAATAGTAGTGCTATTGGATATCATGCTATTGTGGCCCAGGAAACACTCTGATGCTTCAGCCTAGTGATCAGGAGGTACTGATACCTCCCAAACTCGATTTCTTAATAAAACATTTGTTGGATATAGTTTATAAACCTCAAAATCAGGCAACATTTGAACAATCTGGTTTAGCCCTATTTGTCTTTGGTATAATTCATTATCACTATACTCGGTATAGAACAATTTAGTTTTTCTGAGAGTTTCAATCCCGCCTTCTATCACCTGCTTTTCAGCACCCTGCGTATCAGCCCAAATAAAATCCACTAGTTTGATTTCAGATTGTAAAAACCAGGTATCTAACCTAGTGGTGTTCACGGTTACTTGATCCTCAAATCGACACCATGGAAACTTTTTAAGATGTCCAGTTGGTTTAACAATGGATGAGGAATTAATATGGATACTGTGATGCCCTGGTTTGCTTCCTCCGCTTAAATGCAACATCGTCTTGCCATCTTGATTCGAAACAGCCATTTCCAGCAATCTACACCTAGAATCGTTGATCCGTTTCTTGAATTTCTTTATGCACCGAGGATCTGGTTCAAAGCAAAACAATGATACGCCCTTAAATGTATCCAGAAAACGCTTAGAGTCTCTGCCGACATTAGCCCCTATTTCAATAAAGACTGGAGTAGGATTGCGAATAATTTTCTTTAGCGTTTTAATCGTTAAAGCAGGCATTTTCAAAGACTTTCAGTGGCCCCTTTTGAGGATCATGACGATAAAAATCGCTCAACAAAGTTCCCTGATATCTATCGACAACTTTTTTAAATGTCTTTCGATTATCATACTCAAAACCCCATACTCGTTTCCATTCCTTCTCGGTAAACCCAACCAAACTATGATAAGTATCATCTCTCTTGTATGCCAGTCTCACGGCCCTCTTCGGAGAACCACCCTCTGGCTTTAGGTCTGGTCGGTGATCGACATATAGATAGGGCAAAGTAATATTATAGATGTTCTTTTGGAGGAATTGACAGCATATGTCATCCCAACATCTAAACCATTGAAATGGATGAGTAATATCTATATGCTTCTTAAACTGAGCCACATTGATTGCTGCAGCAAACCAAGCTACAATCTCTACTGCGAATGGCTTCTTGAAAAGCTTCCTGGGAATCGAGTTCTTAATCCTCCGACTTTTTACTCCGCAATACCAATGATCCCCTTTCTCAAGAGGACTGCGTGCAACCACGCCAATAGGCATTTTACCTTTCTTCATTTTTAGAACCATATTGTCATAGTTGCCCCGCTCCAAAATGTTTTCTGCCAACCCGTTGAACCCCACCACTCCAAATCGATCTAGTTTCCCGGAATTGACTAATTTTTCAAAGTCGGGGAAGAAATTAGCCTGTAGGGGCCAGCAATCAGTTTGAAACCACACAATATACTTCACTCTGGAACCGAAATACTTGCTGGCAGTGATAATATTATTATGCATACCCCGATCTTGTCTATCCATGTATATTACACCATCTCGATCACATATTTTCTTCCCATATGTTTTCTCTTGAGAAGAAGAATCTTCATCTATATTCAAAACAGGGTACGATCCGGCATTGATTCTCGGGAGCCAAAACTTATCCATAAACTCGTAGTTATTGCGACTAGTGATTAGAATGCCTATACTCATTAAACTTCCAAATCTTCTGATTTTGTCCTATGTGATCGACGCTCCCTCACTTCATTGTAATTTATAATTTTATTTGGTTTAAAATTATCATAATTAAAATCTGGAAAATTCATATAACAATTCTCATTCCCGTAAATATGCATAACATGAAAATCATAATTTTGGGCGGCATCTATTTGGTTGCCAAAATGACCAAAATATAGAGTCTCGTTACCAATACTAAGCCTGGACATATACTTACCGTTCCTAGATTTATGGATCCCCTTATATCCCTTGCCGCTCTGTCGACCGATCTTCCCGTGAAACTTATCACAGAACCTCGCTGGTTCTAGCCTTCTCTCAAAATCAAACGAAGAGGGTTTAGCCCTTTTAACTGATTGACACAGATGTCTGAAATACTCTACGTCATAATTCCATTTCATGAGGTTGATGGTTTTATGCACCCATTGTACATTCCCTTTTATGTAATCATGATTTGACGATATTCGATCAAGGGAGGCCGTTCTCTCTCCGTCATTAAGTTGACTTATGGTTTTACTTTTGCCAGGCAGAGAAAAATAAATCGGAATACCCGTCATTGCACATCGGCCATTTTGTTTAACATATAAAGACCATGCATCGTCAATGGATATATCCACTTTTCTCTGTGATCTTCCTTTCCCTACTTGGCCCCAGTAATGACGAGACAAATTACCAACCCCCCTAAACGAAGAGTGTCGTTCATAAATATGTAATTGTATCTTAGGTAGTTCTCGACTCCCTAAAGTTGAGATAAGCCATGTTATGTCGATAAATTCTTGATTATCCAGAGTGTATTTTATTCGATTTATATCCTTATGGACCCACTGAACATTGTTACGAACATATCCCTGTAACGGATCTATTCGATCTAAACTTGCGGTAGATTTTCGAGTAGTTATATTCAAAATCAATTGTAATTCAGAAAGAGCACATTTACCCCGTTGCTTTTTATATGTCTCGTAGAGATATTTTGTAGTCAAATCGAAACTTATAGATCTCGCATGAGCACTCCTTTTATAATGAGAAAACATTGTACCAGAAACAGCTCGGTAGCCCTTGAAATTCCCATTCTGAATACCTATACTTAAACATTGGTCGCATTTCTTTCGAACCCTATTCAGCAAATGTATCACTCCCACGATTCGCGAATAAAATCGCATTTACACCTACAAACAGCATAATACTTGTTAGAACCAATATCCTTAGCTCGAAAGGGCGACCCTAAAACTAAATTATTACCATACCAGCAATTAATCTTAAGTTTACTGTTTTTTACAATCGGGCTTCTGAAAACACCTGTATGAAGATTTTGCTTTTTGTAGCCGCAAGTCGGACATCGACCACGATTCCGAAACACATAAAATGGAAGACTAGCTGTTAGCCCACAAGAACAAACAAATTTCATTTTAGTTCTAGCATTTATATACTTGTTTTCTAATAACTTGCACCCTTGTATTTCATAAAAAGACTTCACAAATTCATAGCTATGTCGTTTTCCTGTCATTTGATAGCCTCAATATTAAGATGCATCAACTTACCTTTGTCCTTCTGCTTGTGAGGCAGATACGACTGACTAAAATCATCTATATGAGAATGTTCGGTCTCTCTCCAGTTATATATTTGCACTTTTTGGAATCCAACATCATACAAGTCCCTAGACAGCGTATCCCAATTATGTATAACATAATGCACATTTTCCACATAATCTTGGCCTCCATGTAAAAAACCTCGAAGTATCTCCAGGTTTTTGTGTTCAATATAATGCTCAACGACAGCATCCCAATCTGGAACAGACACTCTCAATGTTCCGTTGGATTTTAGTACCTCATACCATCTTTGCAGAACATGTTTATATTCCCATCTTCCAAAGTGTTCTAAAACTGCACATGCGTAGATAACGTCCACTGAGTTTTTGTCATATCTACGCAATAACTTAATATTCGAAACCTCATCCACACCTGGCAAATAACGACAATCCAGACTTCTATAACCAGGAATTTTTTTGTCGGCTGAACCTAGATGCAACTTGATTTGTTTCATGACTCTCCCCCCAATATATGATCGACCAATATATGATCGATATGCCGTAAATACACCTCTGAACTGCTGAAATCCAGACCGCCTTCTAAAGTAGATTTGATAAACTCTTCATCTCTACCTTCCCCCTCTTGCCTTGCAAGGGATCTTTTGAGATATTTCCATTCCGGTCGAATCAACCCAGAGAACCCTTCCAAATTTCCCACCATTCCATGCCCCTTGAGTAAAACCGTAGGAATCCCCATCTGTATGGGCTTAAAAGCCATAGTAGAAGGAGCACTCACAACACAACACGAATCAGCAATCAGTTGATTGTCATCAGAACAATCCATAATTACGTTCACTCCATTATACCCCTTTAAAGACCGACTCAGGATACTGGTGTTATGATATAGTTTGTTCTTTTCTTTAATAACAACGGGGCAGTTATACCTATCTGACAAGCGGGATAGTTTCAGGGTATCAAACACCTTCTTGCTGAACACTTTGAAGCCCTTACATTGACCAACAGCCTGTGCTGGATCAGTTAGATTAGGTATTACCAATATGTATTTGTTCTGCCTGGATCGGTTTTTGAGGGCATCGTTGCTCGGTATGCCACCACAAAGCAGCCTAGATTTTTGCTTCTGATACTTTTTATGGACCTGGGCAAGCCTTTTTCTTTCCTTTTTTCCAAAGACAAAGGAGAAGTCATAGGTTTTGCCTATTTTCTTCAACACCTTGTATTTCTTGAACTCCTTATTTCCATGTGGACAGGCAATAACAGGAGTTTTTTTCTTCCGGAAAAAGTTGTATAGGTCTCCCAAATGCCCGCCACGAATTGTGGTGTTATTATCAATAATCACGCCATCATATGCCGGAAAATCTAATCTAATCTTATTTAAATATGGCTCATATACTAACGACCGACGATCAGCTGACTTATGGAATTTTGGACCATGGAGTGAAGCGACACCAAGGGATTTACAGGTTTGGTAGAATGAGCGTCTTAGGTCTATATCGCCACCCCATGGGGTGTGTTTACTCATCTGAAATAAATTCAGAACATCCACCGAATATTTCTTAGCCAACTGAGGCAAGATGGCGTAGATCTTTTCACCGGTTCTGTAGACTGTCGTTATCAGCAAAATCTTCTTCATCTGAAAAGCACTTTCATCCACTTGTCAGCTTGAGCCTTATAGCTAAACTTGTCTGTCCATTTCCAAGAGGTATACTCAGAATAATTCTGGACCACCGCATGAACTGTCTTCATAATCAATCCATTGTCGAGCTTTTTCCCATAATATTTCTTACTAACCATCGGTTTGATTTTTCTACAATGTCGAGCAGTTCTAATTTGCTGATCAATAAGAACAACCGCACCACACTTCCCTTCTACCTTGGAAATAAATTCCTCCGCTGCAGAATTGTTTCCGCATATAAAGGGAACTCTGTAATGCATCGACTCGTTTACCGTCATTGGCCCAGTATCAAATGGCGTCAAAATAATCTGAATATCCGCTTTCTTATATACTTCATGACTAATCGATGAATGGAAATCTTTGCGATAAGATATAATATTATCACCTTCAGATTTCTCTTGATCCATTTTCTTGCCTAATATATGTAAAATGGAATTAGGGTAACAGGGCTGAATGTGCTTTTGGAATAAAACAATATGTTGTCTATATCGCTTGAAATACCGTTTAGCCCATTTAGCACATATCATGAAATGAATTTCGTCATTCGCAGAAAACGATTTAGTAAATGGAGCAATGGGAGTCAAGTCATCATCGGATGGCGTTCCCCCCACTAAATGAATTACAGAAGATTTGCCTAGTTCATACTGCGTTTTCGCTATTTGTCTAAAGAATTTCGATATAAATACAACATGATCCGCTGACTTCCAGTCCCATTTCCGTGGAATTCCATGATCAGCCGGTCTCGCCCCTCCCACAAACACAACTCTACGCATTTTTCGGGAGACCTGTTTCGGATTCATAAAATTATGACCTAAATAAACTCCCCTTTTTTCTCCTCGATAAGGCTTTAGGTCAACATTATAAAAATGGGACAGAAGTCTAGTAATAGGCCTCAAAGTACCACCCAACCTATCGTAATTATGATGACAATACAAAGTATACATAATTATTTCACCTGTTGATATACGTTACATTTAATCCTATTCATGCCAATAGCCAAACACGCAGCTGCTCGATGCTTACCAGAAATCAATTCATATCCGCCACCCTTTCTTGGAATAACACAAATCAACTTATCCCGGAATTTGCCTTTTGCGTATCTGTGTTTCCTAACTGACTTTACTATGCTCACAATTCTATCTACAAGTTCGATTTCATATTTCTTGGTGTATACATTATATCTCTCCATACTGTATTTAACAAACCTGGATTCCGATGCTCGTGCGGCAAACCCCCTTTGATTGTCCACATAATCTTTGGCAAATAGGTAGATCGGGGTGTTATAGAACAGAAGGGGATTTCCGTCCTGTCTATTATATTTCTCCACAAAAACCTTCAGACCGGGCTTAGGTGCTGAGTACAATTCGCCCGACTGAATTTTAATTCGTTTAACGAACTTATATTTACCCTTCTTCAATTTCATCAGAGAAGATTTTCTACTATTCCCTCTCGATTATGTTTATCATAGGTAGTAGGCTTCCACCCGTCAGGTTGAACCATCTTCTCGATAAACCCAAATCTCTTCTTCTTGTTATTTCTCGCCACCTTAGCAATCTGGGACTCGTCAAATGGTTTCAAATAATATTGATGAGGAGGAGGAAAATATCTCCCGAATCGCTGCCATAATCTCACATAGGCACAATCAAACATCATCGCCATGTTAGGATGAAGAGATATCAGGCGTTTAATTCCCCTCTTCCTACAATGATTACCAAACCATATTTCCCCATTAGTCATCTTTTTATACCTGTTTTTCCCAAACCCATGGGTCTTGTGAGATGTCTGGTCGTATGAAATCACACCAGCGGGATAAAGCCCTATTTTCTTATATAGTCTCACTCGTGTAAATCCGGTATCAACCGGATTTTTCTGCTGCAGAATGGCATAGTTGATACCCTTTTGGCTACAAACGTTATACTTGCCAACTCTCTTTCGCTTCCAAACCAAATTAGTTTGAACCTGACCAATAGACCTATCCCGCTTCATAAGGGAGCATATGTTATCCACCATTCCAGGTAATCGATATAAATACTGATAGTCATCCTGAATAAAGTTGACTATTGATATCCTATGAGAAATGCAATATTCAATAGCATAATTCATTGCTCTATATAGCTCGTTCGGCACTCGATCCGTAAACCTTTTAACAATAACATCATCGGAGAGACTCTTGTAGAATTGGTCAATTCCGTCCTCAATAGTATAATTGTCTAAAATCATTACTTTGCAACCTGTCAAATCCACAAATTCGAAAAGGCTATCGACACAGTTTTTTAGGTAATGGAGTCGATTGCAGGTAAGTACCGCAAATAACACACGGGCCATGGATTGCTCCTATTTTTCAGTTGATTGCCGTTCAGATTCCCTTTGTTTATATATAAACCTCAAAAACCCCTTACACCGGTATTTCTTATTAATTTTGCGGAGTTTACTCAGCAACGCAACCTGTTTTGGTATGCTCTTATGAACTGGATGGATAAGATTATCAAAAGTTCTGGAAAACTGCTCTTTGGTTATCTTAGCGTTTTTGTTTCTCCAAAGCTTCCTGTACTTTTTTTGATCCTCTATACTTCCCAAAATATGGATACCAACAATTCCTCCATCCTTAAGCTGTCGTCTGCCAGACTTAATCAGCTTAGCCTGAAAGACTTTATCCACTTTTCCTAGTTTACTAGCCTTAAACCCGAGTCGTTTAGCCACTTTACGAGAATACATTCGGATACCGTTGACCGGTTTTTTAGACCAATCCTCCCACAATCGACAAACATATACTCCACCCTTACGCTTCCTTATCTTTTGCATCTTCGTCAGAAAATAAGCAACAGCATATGGATGCAAAACCATATCATCGTCAACACGCAAAAAATAGTTTGACTCACATAGTTTAACACATTGATTCAGGGCATCTACCCATTTCATATCTCGAATAACGGTAATACGCCTTTTCTCCGTCTGAGCTTCTAGTGCCGCCATCACATAGTCAAATGTGCCACGCCCATTGGTAATAACAAATATTTCTAGATCAGTCATCGATGCCAACCCCGATTGCGGGGACGAATCAAAGTTTCAAAACATCGCCTTCGAGTCCGAGCAGCACGCAAGCCGGTTTGATGGAATTTTTCCATAATCTGCCTCTCACGAGGCTTTTCTATTTTGCCGACCAAATGTGGAACTAGTTCGGCCGGAAACAAATTAGGATTGAAAGAAAAATGATGATTGCTAATGAAAAATTTTGTCTTCCCACATAGAATGTTTTTCCCTCTGATTTTCTTGTTGGTCAACTTATTAATTCTTCTATTATTGATCTTCATCTTAAAACGTCGACCCCTCTGCATTAGTAAGTATTTCTTATTATTCAGCTGAACAAAGCCTATCTTCTTGCGAGTTTCAAAAAGAAGATAAATGTCTTCCCACGGTATGGGATTGATTGATGGAAAATCATTCTGAAGGTTGAGAATATAATCGTATTTTCGCTTATGAGCAAGCATCCAGGCTTTCCGAGTAGCTCTAAAAACCCCGAAATTCTTCTTTAGCTCCATTACCTCATAGTTATGTTTTTTCAACCATCTTATAGTTCCGTCGGTAGATCCATTATCTACAAACAAAAATTCATGATCGCTGCCATTGAGCCTTAAGAAAGACTTCAGCGTGCTGCGAGTAAGCTTGAGTCGATTCCAGGTTAGTACAACAATGAGAGTACGCATTATCCCTCGAAAAAGCTATTAAATTTCAGGCAGGATTTTTCCCAAGTCCAATATTCCTTGATACTATTTCTAATTTCTACCCTCATTCTTTCATACCTTTCAGGAGAAAGATTTCGCAGACTTTTAAGACAAGCTATTATGTTATCTGCTTTACATTCAACAAAAAAACCATTCGATCCTTCTGACACCAATTCTGGCATATTTCCCACTTTGGTAGTAATAATGGGCACCCCACAAGAAGCCGCTTCCAGAGCCGGATTAGGAGTCCCCTCATACGAACTAACCACCAAAAAGAAAGACAAACCCCTATAGAATTCACGCATCTGAGACCGTGACCAGAGAGACGAGGAGGGGTCACTCTTACGAGTCCCATGAACCAAAACCTGGATTCCAGACCCTTTCAGTCTCTTACGAACAGGACGAAGAATTGTCTCATAATTCTTCTCTGCTCGATCTTTATTACCTGTCCATCCAATTTTTAAGCAAGAGGAGTCAAAGACAGCAGAATTAGGACAAAAAAACTCCGAATCTACTCCGTTCGGAATACATTCTATATCAGAGCGATATTTCTGCAAAACACGCCAAAGGGCAACATTATTAGCCGAAACCTTGTAGAAATTCTTAAGCAGCTTCACGTCTCGTTTGGAGTTCTTAGAATAAATACATTTCCAACTTGTAGCAGATCCATAAATTCTATCATGTTTGACGGGACATCGCCTATAGAGAGGAAAGAAAGCATAGTAGATTGCGTTGTACTTCCGTGCTTTTATTTTGTCTCGGACTGTGAAGAAATCAAATCTATGAGGGAGATGCTTACAGAAGATTTTATATCGATTATGGTGAACCTTACCTCTTTGATCTCCAATAAATGCTATCCTCATTATCCAAATTCCGAGATTCTCTTATAGGGAATTCTTCGTGTCAGCAATGACTTCTTATTCGCAACATAAAGCTCCGCTCCCATATGCTTCTTGTATCTGGTAACTAACCGCAATACGTCTTGAGTGACCGGATGCTTTTGACTGTAGGAGCGACCTTTTCTAATAAGGGTATGTCTGTTTTCTTTTGGTCCCAGCCAAAAATATCTAGAATCACGCAAATCCACACCAACAAACAAAATTCTGAGATACCCAAGAAAAGCGACCAAATGCAAAACATTAGACATAGTGCTTGCTCCGTGAACTAACCCATGCTCGAAAGGGTTCTTTCTAAAAAACTTATGGAGCTTCGCTGCATGTTTTTTGCTCTTGTCATCCCTAAAAACAACTCCTGCGTTTCGTAGCCTCTTATCTTTAGCATAGTTATAGGCCTTGGGGGTATGGTGAGAAACATCGCATACACATAAGCATGTATTCGGGACGTTATTCATGAGTTTTATGAACTCTCGGATAGTTTCTCCTTTGCACTTCCGGCTAGGAAGATTAGCTTGTTCACGAACAACATAAAAAGTAGTCGGTATGCCAGATTTACAAAACCAGCTAATTGAAGCCAATACTATCAAATAGCATCAGCTTCTCTTTATCCTCCTGAGTCAATTTATTAATAGAAGATCCCGAACCATATATAATTACCGATTCGCTGTTCTTTCTTGCCATAAACTCTTTTTCTGACAGTCTTTTCATACGTGTTTCTTCCTGATCGTAGCCAATCGAGATCTGTTATGGTCTCAGCCGATTGCTCCATCCAACAATTGTTTAAAATAGTTAATATACTGATCGGCAACAACTCCGATATCCAGATAATCAACCTGCGGAGAAGGCAAAGCCAACATGCTCCGATATGCCTTGGATAACTCTTCCTTATTTAGTGGCGGCGGCTTATATAGTTTATTGGGAGAGAAATCCCACGGTTTATCCTGAATTCTAATTCCGTTTTTCCTAACTACATATTTAGTCCCCCCCGTGCTGGCATGTAGAACATTTTTACCACAGACCAACGCCTCCACCACCGAATTAGGACACCAATCAATATAGGCCAGATGAATGACAAACTCACAGCCCCGGATATATGATGGCAATTCCGCCAAAACCTTACCCTTATAAATCACTGCCGGATGAGATTTGACATAGTCTGGATCTTCCCCCAAGACCAACAAGTCATAACGATCAGAAAGGCCGCTTCGCAGAAAGCCCTTCACGGTATCTTTCAGCCTTTTATGTGGACGCCATCTACAAAAAGTCAAAAGATAAGGGCGGGTATGCTTATATATATTCCCTCCCTTATCCAACGGAGCACCATTAGAAATCACAGCATGATGCTGAAATTTTCCTAGAAAGGCGTCAGAAGCTTGCTTGCAAAAATCATTCTGATATATCAACCCATCGCATTCTTCAATGAGCCTCCGTAACTTTTTATTCTTCTTGCGATATCCCATCTCGCTATTCATCCAAACCCCATCCAGGCGAAATATATTTTTAGACCCTTTTCTAACCCCCTTCAAGAATACCAAATTGATGTGAGGCTTCTTGCTTGTGACTCTTATTCCTTTGGCCTTAAAAGCAACCGCCAAACGCATAGCGAACTTATGTTTACCCGATATTGGTTTTAGCGGAATAGAAAAAGATATTCTCACAATTTTTCGGCTCCAGATAAATCTCCATTTCGACGATCTTTCACCAAGCAATCTAGGATTTTCTTATATTTCTTCACATTCTTGAGTTTAGCTCTAGATCTATGCATCTGAGCCGAATGTTGACGATAATAAGCCACAAACTTATCCAAGTACAGAGGCGGAGCTACATTGTAGCATATCCGTGCCCACATTTCTTTATCGCCCATCGATCTCAATACCGGTTCGTATAACCCGACTTTCTCGTATACGCTCCGATGCACCATCACAGTTTGAGCGTGTATCGAATCCCAAACATCTGTGTATTTCCCTCGCTTGAGCAATAGTGCCAATCGCCTATTCGCTTTTCTGGTCTTTACATAAAAACGATACGGCTTCGAGTCTTTAAACTCATAGGCCTTTGCATGGGTCCATAATACGTTCCTCCGTCTCAAAAACTTACGTCGTCTCCCAAGAGAAGACGGCATCAGCATGTCGTCAGCATCTAAAACAACAATATATTGCCCAACGGATGCACGAATTCCTACGTTTTTAGCTGTTCCATATCCCACATTTTTGTCGAGACGAATATATTTGATCTTATTGGAGAGATGCGGCTTTATAACAGATATAGGATCATCTGTAGAGCAATCATCAACTATGATGATTTCCCAATTGGAATAATGTTGATTTTTAATAGACTGAATATTATCGACGATATATCGAGCATAGTTAAACAATGGGACTACAACAGAAATCACTGTATATTCCTCTGCTCAATTATTGAGAAACCCCTGCAGAATATGACTAAGGCCTTCGAAACATGCTCTTTTGCATCCTTTAAATGACTTCAAATGTTCTCGTCCCCATCTTGCAAATCTCTTACTGGCATGACCAAACCCATACTCTGACATAAATCTATCCTTGGCCTCAAACTCACCTTCAGATATCTTATCAATGGAATTGTCCCAGCCATCCCTCTTTTCACGGGAAAAGAAAATCCCAGTATCTTCATTGACATATTTCCACCCCCCGAGGATATCTTCATTGACAAAGACCGGAGTATTTCGAATAAGTGACTCAGTCAAAAGAAGTGGACTACAATCACTAGCATTAGGGAAGAACCCAAATCTTGAACATTCCATAATCTTAGCCACCTTCCTGGGGGATAGCTTTTTATGATAATAGGTAAAACTCCCCTTCATGGCTCTCCATGTTTTTGCCTGCTTCTTATCAAAATGGAGCGGCTTCCTGGTGTAATTAATTATTACACCTTTCAAGTTCTTCTTACAAAGCATAGGAAGAATATCCATAAATAGGTCAAATCCCTTCCTCCTACCCATTTTCGGCCCACCCATTGTAAAGTAGAAATAATCCCACTTATAACTTCGAGATGGATATACTTCTACAAAGGACGGGTCCACAAAATCAGACTCGGAAAGGAGAATTCTTGGCTTTTTTGCATCTAGAAACGCATCGGGGTCTCGATATGGATGACACCATGCAGTTATGTATTTTGCTGTAGCGGATTTATAAAGACCGGGATGAGAAACCATACCTAAAACTTCTATTTTGCCCGATTTGATCCGTTTGGCTTCTTTGATCTTCTTCTTCCGAATGCAATTCTTCCTGGCACAAATTAATGGCAACCGGCGGATCTTCCCTTTAATAGACCCCACAATAAAAAGGGCACGATTCGAAGATACTTTAGATGCCACTATCGCAGACCGCCTTTATACAAGATAACCTGTCCCGATCCCACCTCCTTACCATCTACAACTTTATCCGCATCACCATGTTTGGCAATAGCGGTGTTCTCATATATCCACCCATCAGTATAAACCAAAATCTTATCATAATTCAAGGATTTAATAAACTTTTTTACCCCCTTATGCTTATTCCGACAATCATCAAAAACGATAATGGCATTATCCGTGGTACTATGAAGAGCTATATCAAAATCATTTTTGACAGCCATCTGGGAATGCTCTCCGTCAATAAATACGAGATCAAAATCATTGGAAAGTTCAGAGGCATCTATTTTGAAACTATTCTTGCGGATAAAGTGAATCTTCGACATGTTCACACCATCTAATTCACCCATTTTTCTTTGAGTTTTTTCACTATCCAGCTTATCAATTGTCGTAATGGATGAGATTATATCATTTGTAGACAAGCAGGCGGTAACAAATCCTCTCCCGGTACCAAACTCAAGGAATTTGGTAGAGCCATACTTCCAAGCCACTGCCATCATTAGCATGGCTCGCTCATAGTTTCTACGGAATGTCCTTCCTTTCTTGTCCTTGCGAATGGCTGTAACATCGCCAATTGAACGCACCTGGTCAATATGATCTGAGTAGGCAAAATGCCACGACCACAACAACGAGATCAAATCAATTGATTGAGCAAATTTCATCAAATCTCCAAGGTTTTAATTTCGTGAGCAGCTATTTTCTGCTCCTCTCTTTTAATGGGAAATTTTCTCTTCATGCGTTCCCAATTCCTTCTGCCGGTACCACTAAGATTGCCACTGAGTCTTTGTCTATATTTGTATAGGGGGATATCAATAAATCCACCAATAGCCAACTCTTCGAGAGCATAGCCCATATACTTATCCACAGCAGATTTCAGGCCTTCTTTGAAAATATACCCACTTCCAACTTCTGAGATAATTGACTTTCTAAAGGTTCTCCAATGGGAGAAGCAATGCTTTCTAGCGATTCCGGCCTCCAAAAGAGTCTTCTTTCCAGGATGAGCACTATTACCTTTGTGCTGCTTTTTTAAATATTGATCACACCACCAAAATTGCGTCCAAATATATCCTACCTCTGGATACTTGTCATAAAGATCTGCAATCGTCTGCAATGAATTGGAAGTTAAACAATCATCCGAGTCTAATACCCCAATTATTTCACCTTTCGCCTGGCTCGCCAGCTTGGCATAAGCCGACCCGCATCTCATTCTTTTGCTGGCATGGATAATCTTAAGCTTAGAGTCTCGCTCTGATAACTTCCTCAAAACTCTTCTGGAGGAATCAGTACTACAATCATCTAGAATAAGATGCTCATAATCCGAAAATCCTTGATCTCGAACACTGTCAATCATAGCCGCCAGCCATATGGTGCAATTTCTATTCGCCGTTATGAGGCTGATTTTTAGCATATTTTCCTCCTCGGTTCGCATATTCAAACAGCCAAAGCCTCTTCAAACGCAGTCAAATAGCTTCGAGCACACACTTCCATACTCAAATCAGGTCTTGAGATATTCCAATTCGTAATTGCTGCCGTTCGCATCGCCTCGGCAATAGGGGCTATCTCTACATTATACAAATCCACCGGATGCCGAATAAATTTGAACTTCTTGTCACAGCTAGCAATAATGCCATCTCCCCCCACCAATTCCGGCGTTCCGCCTATATTGTTACAAACAACAGGGCACCCGTATGAGAGAGCCTCTACAACTGCATTAGGGCATATTTCAACATAACACAAATGGACTAGTACCGGTTTGGATTTGAGATAGGACACTATCTGTTTGATTGGTATCTTACCGACCCATCTAACGCTTCGATAATTTCTTGCCAAATCAAGGTTTGGCTTGCCTATCATAATCAATCGAGAATTAGTAATTTTCGCACGCCTAAACGCCTTGATAACCAGATGTCCTCGCTTAGCTTTTTCTGTCCAATCGGCACACGCTACAAAGAGATACTTTTCCTGTTTTCCTCTGATATAAGGCTTTATCTTTCTATAAGGGGAAAGATCAAATCCGTTAGGTATTATCTTGTAATGACGACCTTTGCGTCTTAGTATTTTTTTGGTAAGCATTCGACCGAAACGGCTTTGATAGATAACATAATGAGCAAACCTAATCGCTTTGGAAAGTTTAAAATTCAAAGATTCGTTACGTTTCTTCTCGTGCGTGTTATAATACGCAGAAGCAGCCCGATAAACAATTTTTGTCTTACTAGGAGTTTTTGTAAGCCAAACAGTACTAAAGTAAATATCAGACTTTTTATTCACTAGCCTGATCATCTCTCGTTCCTGCATAAAATCCATCAAACGATGAACAAATATGCCCGGCCCCCCAGACTTCTTCACGTGTTCCATTCGGATGGTAATCATAGAAATTTTCTATAGAACCGACATAAAGAATTCGTAGTATTTTTGTGCTGTTTTCTTTATGTCTAAATCAGGCCTCTTTATATTCCACTTCGTGCTTAGCACCCTTTTCATGCCTTCCATTAATTTTTCTCTATCAACATTATCCACATTTTTCTTATTGATGAATCTAAACTTGAACTTCTTATCTAGATCTACTACAATCCCATCTGAACCTACTAATTCGGGTGTCCCTCCAATGTTATTACAAACTACCGGGATGCCAGCAGATAATGCTTCTACAACCGCATTGGAACATGATTCGATCATACATATATGAACAAGAGCTTTCGCCCCCTTGATGTATGAGACAACCTCCTTCGCTGACTTTTTACCCACAAACGATAGGCGAGGATGCTTAAACCCCTTTTGATATTTGCCCACCATTATGAGTTTGCTATTGGGAATATCGCTTTCTAAGAATGCCTTAATAATTGATCTAGGACGCTTACTGTTCCTCCATTTTGCCACAGCCACAAAAACATTTTCTTCCGAAAACTTAGCTGGTTCCACAGAACTAATCCACTTTTGACTTACTCCATTAGGAATAATGACGTATTTCGAAGCTTTGACTTCTAGTATCTTTTCGCATAACCTCTTTGAAAACTTACTTTGATAAATAACCCCATCAGACTTCCGAATAGAAGATGCAATCCCCCTATTCATACCACTAGATGAATAAGCCTGATTGTAATAACATCCGTCCACCCGAATAATCGATTTGCAGCCACTTCTTTTATTCCTGAATATTACACCTAAAGCAATATGAGCCTTTTTAGAAGTAAATTCTACCTTATGCTCTTTCTCCAAAGTCTCCAGGAGACGACTCATAAACATTTGAGGACCGGAAGAAGAGGCCTTAAATCTTTGGTCTAAATAAATACGTAGTTTGCCCATCAAACAGCAGACTCCGTGTTAATGTGGAGATACTTCACAAAATCACGAAAATACATATGTGTATATTCCTCATATCCAAAAATACCACTCACAAACTTACTTAATTTGGCTGCAGACTTCTCAAATCCAAAATTACTAGTAAAAAAATCTCTTGGAGAGAAGTTTTGCGTCATCATAAAATCAATTGCCTTGTCTAGTGTTTTTACCCCAAACAAAGATCCTGACTGCTGGTGAACGTAATGCCAACCACCGTGTATTTCTTTATTTACCAATATGGGAATATTTCTGATAAGAGATTCCGAGATAAGTCGAGGACTATTATCCACCGTGTTAGGAAAAAACCCAAACTTACATGACTGCATAGCTTCGTTCATCTGTATGGGCTTCAATAGGCCCCAATGATAAGTCAAGAACGGAGCAGCATCCTTAAGAATATTCTTCTGTCGAAGAGTCAATCGAACTTTGAAGGCTTTTTTCAAACCTGCGTTAGGGAAATAAACAACAATCAAACCTTTGAGTTTATGTTTGCATAAGGTAGGAAGAGATTCTATAAACTGATAAAGACCCTTGTGTCTTATTCCCGCCTTAGCATTGAGCGTAAAATAGAAGTAATCGTGTTTCCTCCTTTTGATCGGACTACAGAGTACAAATGCCGGGTCCATAAAGTCAGACTCAGGCAAAAGAATCGAAGAGGTCCCCTTGGGCAAATATTGTTCTGGACGACGAAAGGGATGACACCAACCTTTAACAATCTTGCGTAGTCTTGGCTGCTCATATATAATAGGGGAAGAGACGAAAGCGAAAAGATGCTTTGCCTGCGAAACATCTCTCCACCCCTTATCATCAATTACGTGTTTCCGAGCAGCAAGAAGACCGGAAATAAGTTCGACTTCTCCATCCAGTTTTCGTCCCATCATCTTCTTGCTTCGGCCTGTTCCTTGTAACACTAACATGCCAATTCCTACTCTAAAATCACGCTGTTAAATCTCTTTATGTCCTTGTGCTTAACTCTTATTTTCTTCCAGGTAGCACGTTGATTAGAATGATGAGACATATTGACTTTATGATATCGGTAATGATATAAAGGACGATTCAAAAAACCCCCATTCCCCAACTCTTCCAGACTATAACCCAAGTTTTTATCTACCGCACACTTTAGACTCTTGTCAAATAGCTCCCCTTTCGCAGCCAATTCTCGCCTAAAGGTTCGCCAATGGGAATAGACATGACGAAGCCCTTCTTCAGACTCATATATAGTACCTTTCTTGGGCTTTCCCGAAATTCCCGTCCGATATTTACTCATATCCGTGTTGTACCACCTGTGATTTGTCCAAATAAAATCAATATCTGGATATCGTACATAATAGTCCAATATAATGCTTATGGCATCTTTAGGAAGTGTATCATCACCATCTAGAACTCCACAAATATCTCCTGTAGCCATTGATAAGGCTTTCTTATAGGTACCACCACAATGTAGTCGTTTCTTATTTTGAACAACTGTAATTCTGTTATGCTTAGCAGCAATTTCGCATGCTCGCTTATAGGTCCTATCGGCAGAACAATCATCTACAACAATCATCTCCCAGTTAGAATATGATTGACAAATAACACTTCTAAGACACTGACCGATGAACGGGAGGCAATGCCTAGAGCCGCAGATTATCGAGAATAAAAGGTCAGAATTCCTATTCATATCAACTCGGCAAAAATTTTCATATACTTATTCAATCCGTGACGAATATGCAATCGCTCATCAAAATCTTTCCTGACCTTTTCTTTCATTTCCGCCAAATACTTTGGATCTGATAATCTAATCAACAGGTGTTTAGCTCCAGTTGATTGCCCAAACATAAAACCATTCACACCATTAATAATTAATTCTTTATTACCTCCACGTGGGCGACATAATACCGGCACGCCACAAGCAAGAGCCTCTAGAATAGCCATACTTGCCCCTTCTTTTAGTCGACTATCATAATAATACACATCCAGATCCTTAATGATCGACATCTTACGTTGTCGGTTGAAAATTGGCCCCAGATACTCCGTGACCTTATACTTTTGAAATGACCTCCCTTTGTCGGCACTGGGGCCAATTAGATAATGCCTATGGCCTTTTATCGGGACCTTGTCCAAAAATTTCAATGAATGCCTATTGAATTTAGATGCCGCCAAACGATGACATCGACCCGTTTTAAATGTAGCTCCCAAATTACCAGAAGGAAGATCATCAATGTAATTATTCTCTACTCCATTTAAAATCACCTTACTTGAAACATATGTTTTCGTCAATGTATTTATGTGTTTGCAAACAGATATATTTTGGTCCGCATGCTTAAATTGGTCCATCCGATGAGGATATTCAACCGTATGATTGATTACCACATAAGGACACGGAACGTGCAACGGACGAGTACACCCTAAACGATGATGAACTACTATAGTTCCTTCTGGCTTACAAAGATCTCCCTTCACATAATCAAATGTACCATAATCCATACACGGAACAGTGACCCCATAAGACCCCATTAAATCACTTGAGGTCACAGCACCTCGACCATATAAACCCGTCTTACTCACCACCAAGGGCTCCAGTTCACAATCAGGATAATAAGTACGGAATCCTTGCACCATCTCTAGAAACATAGCAGAGCCACCATTTAGCTCCATGCTATCAATGATCATTAGTAGCCTCATGCTCTACTCCGTGGATACCAAATTCTCAAATACTTGCATATATTTACAGGCAGCATGGCGAACATGCAGCCTTGTATCGAAGTCTGCCTGAGTGGTTTTCTTTAAGTTCTTGAGCGTCTGTTTATTAGTTGCTAAATCTTTGAGTCGAACCTGAAAACCGACTAGATCCCGAAGAATATACCCATTCACTCCATTTTGTATCAATTCTGGAGTCCCACCATACTTCTTACATAAAACAGGCACTCCGCAAGCAAGCGATTCTAAAATTGCCATGCTGGCTCCCTCATGCTGGAAAGTGTCGTAAAAATAAACATCGAAGCCTTTGATAATACCCATTTTTCGCTTACGATCCAATATGGCTCCAAAGTAATGACATGTCTTGGATCGCTTGCAAAATGTTTTCACATGAGAACTATGCCCAACAATATAATGCTGATGTTGAGATATGTCCTTCCGAAGTTTCTTTTCAATCCATCGCAGAGAATCTATTTTAAACTTACTATTCACTATTCGATGACATCTCCCAGTCTTAAAACCCCCGGCCAACTTCTCCGCCGGAATGTCTTTGAGATAGTCTGTCTCCACTCCGTTGAGAATAGCTAATCGACGAGACGGATGAATATGAGGATCCCATTTCGTCCGCTTAAACAAATATTCGCAGACTGAGATATAATAATCACACCTATCAAATGAGTTAACTTGATCTAGTTTATGAAATGTATGGTTAATCAAGACGTACTTTACGCTACTAGGAATTTTATCTCTTACGCATTTAGAGACGCTAATGCGATGATGAACCACAACATCAACGTTCTTTAGCTTACACCATCTAGCAAGATTAGCCCGATCAACTATATCCACAGATAATCCATAAGAGTCGGGGAATCGACTATCGTACACCTTTTTTCGGGCCATGATAACTATATGATTCTGACAGTAATCGCCAAAGTATTTGTTTAGCCCATTAACAATTTCCATCATCATTGTTTGGGCACCACCCATTCCCATACTCTCGATAACATGGCATATAACTACTGGTTTTTTGTTAGAGGGAGTGTAGTCATTGTACATCTTAAATGGAGGCAAAAAAGATTCCTTAGCGGCGGGAGAATCATCCAAAGCATAGCTTTTGGCTTGTGGTCTAGCAGCCAGTACTTTAGCTCTTCTCCGTTTCAAGTCGGATTCTCGTCGTTTTAGCAATCTGCGACGACGCTCTGGGTTCATCTTCTGACCTTTCAGGATTGCATCTCTATGCTCTCGTATTTGTCTAGTTCTTCGCATCTGGCAAACCCATACAATTGTCTCCCTTGGCGGACATACCTCGCTCTATGTCTATGAAATTCTTCATGGTAGGCAGTCGCTTTATGCAGCAGAAATCTTGCTTAATATCGGAGAAAACAATATATTTACAACACTTCGAGCCTTGCCTATAGAGACATACTTTAATAAGATGATCAGTCGGTATTTTACGATCGTCGGTTATATGGCCAGAATCAACAACTCGCAGAGCGTGTTGAGGCTCACTCACTAAGGAAGGATTTGACGAGATTGTTTCTTTCGCAGCGTTGCCCATATATTATACTACTCTGCCAGAATCGTTCACAGCAATTATACCATGTTTGGACTCTAATTAATCAGATAGAAGTCGTACAATTTCTGGCGGGAGTGCAATTGAAGCCGGATTTTTGGCATCTGAAATCTCTTTAGCTTGTTTCAATTCTCTCCAGAGGATATCCAAAAATCCCTGCTGAGACCAAATATATTGCTGAGCTAAACCCAAAACACTTCTAGCTCTCTCGTGTTGACTCTCCAACCAGGCAATCTTGGTGAAGTTATTCGCAAGATTTTGAACAATCTCCTGAGCTTTATCGGCATCAACATCACTAGCAGCAAGCCGGGCCTCAGATACGGCTTTGTCTACCGCAAACTGTTTAGCCATGTTTGCCAAGTCTTTAACTATTGAACTTTCTTGCCTCATTCCTATTTGAATAGCACTTTCAGCTATTCTCTGAGTAGGCGTGCTACATCCGAATATAAATAATAGAGCTATAGAAATTAGACCGATTCGCATTAGCCATTCCTTATATCAGCGGCGAGATTATAGTCAAAAATTCCTTGATATAGGCCACTGCCTTTTCCTTTACGTGTCCTTCTGCTATTCCCTTAGCAAGACGATCGATCTCTCCTTCCGTCAGACCTACCGTAGTAATCTCGGGAGTTTCACCGGCAACCCATTCTTGAGGCCTTTCTTCTTCCGGACCAGGAATATGTCCCTGAAGATCATACCACTCCTTCGCCACATCTATAAATTTAGCTAATGTCTCTGGAGACGAAAGCAAAAACTTGACAAATGGTTCAAATTGTTTAATGTCCATATTTTATTCGAACTTTCCAGGCAATTTACCTTCATGGCATTTTAGGGACTCTGTCTTGATCTTTCTTTTTCGGCTGATTAAAACAACCTGACATGACGGACAAACAGTATCCCGAAAACCCTTGCTGTCCGCACCATGCCAATTGGAAATATATACATAATTCATGGCTGCCCGAAAAAAATCTCTCACCCGAACGAGAGCGTCTATATCATACGCCGGTTCCTTCATTCGATGAAAAGGAAAATAATACAATAAATGAAGTGGCATATCTGCCGACAAACCACTTAGCCAACTCCTCATGCCATCATGGTATTCAAAGTCATCAATCTGATTCGGCAAAACTAAATAACTCACCTCTAAATGACTGTCCGATGCCGATATCCATTCAATCGATTTTTTAACTGGCTCCAACCAACCTCCCATGATTCGACGATATTCAGCATCATCCCCCTTTATGTCAACATTAAAAGCCTTCACATGAAACACGAGTTTTTGAAGGATCTCCAGGTTGATGAAACCATTAGTTTTAACTACTATTGGCAAATCTGTTACTTCGCCTAATCGCTCTATATAATCATAATAAAGCAGAGGTTCGTTATAGCTGAATGCAATACCCGACACTCCCTTCTGAACTGCCATCTCGGCCAATTCAGATGGAAGCACCTTTCTGGATGGGCCGCTTGTCGTCTGCGAAATACGAAAGTTCTGACAATTATGAACAGCAAAACCATTGGCAATATACGTCTCGTAGTCCGGAACATCAAAGTTATAGACCGGAGTTTTCTTTTGGATTCGCTTCAAGCATTTGATTTTCTTGAACATTTCAAACCATCCTCTATCAGAGAGATGCGAGACTTAAGATCGGATACTACAATCTCTAATTCACACATTCTTACGAATATGCTGAGTTCTTCTTGATCCGCCTTAATAATACATAATTTTTTGAGCCTGCTCCGGATGGCTCCAGTAGTTCTTCTATGGGACTTGGAAAGTCGTTTTATTGATTCTGTTAGAGTTTCAACGCTTGATAACTCCAAAAAAGATTCTTCTAACGCCGTATCCTCGTGTGACAACCAGGGATCACCCGCTTTATTGAGCCTCCTATACACCGGTGTAGTAGAATTCTTTCTAAAAGTAATATGAGCAGTCCGCAAAGGCAATTCAGAAGCATGAACCAGAAGGTGATCGTTGGTACAAAGCCATTCTAAGTCTTCATCCCTCTCTTCGCCTAACCTCTCGTAAGTGATATGATGAAGGATTATGCCCTCGTCTTCATCACAACCGCAGATAAAGCATACCTTCGGATGCAACAAAGCATACTGCTGTTTTCTGCGTTTCCATTCTTTACTTCGAATATAAAGTCGATAATTCATAAAAACCCAAATAATAAAAGGACTATACGCCGTAACGACGTATATGATTATACCATGAAAAAGACCATGAAACGCACCAATCTCTACATTACACAAAAGCAGCATACTGCTCTCAAGAAGAGAGCACAAATAGAAGGAGTAACCTTATCCGAAGTCCTCCGAAACATTATAAACCAATGTCTATCGGAGAAAAAATGAGAGTTTGTCAATTCTGTCACCAGACCCTTCGTTATGTACGACAGTTTTGTAACAAAAACTGCCGGAACCAACATTTGGTATCGCTCAATCTCCCCATCAAAACATTTCGAACCCTCCGAGAAGCGACCATTTACGTAGGGGTATCTCTAAAAGTCATAAGACAGTACGAAGATAAGTACTTCAAAATCGACAAATCGCTCCCCAATCCTCAGATTAAATGGAAAACCTGCAAGCTATGCAACAATAAAAGCCCATCTGCCAAATGCCGCAAAGGGTATTGTCCGCAATGTACATCCCAAAACGCCGGATACAAACACGCAGCCGCCAAAAAAGCACCACAATTCATTCGATGGAAAACCTGTGTTACATGTGGAGAAAAAGCTCAGTCCGGGCACTGCCGAAAGGGGTATTGCTCCAAATGTACCGCATTGGGACTCGGGTATAAAGCTGGCGGAAGAAAAACATCTCTGCTCTTCAAGGGCAAAGGAAATCCCAATTACGTTCATGGCAAGACCAAGCAATGTATCCTTGATCGCAAAAACCAGTGGAGTAAATGGGGTCGGTTTATATTCTTCAAGCATCATTACAAGTGCGTCTTATCCGGAAGAAAAGACGATTTACAAACACATCATATCATTCCGTTTGCCGTAATGCCTTCTCTTCGTTTTCTTGTTGACAATGGAGTTGTTCTGAATAGGTTTTATCACATAGAACTTCATCGTCAATTGTTAGATCTTCGGCTTTTACCCATCCTCGGCGACTCAGTACGGGGTGCCTCGGAGTTAGCTGAATGGTTTGTCCGTCAACCTCAAGTTCTATCACTTCTTCGGCTTCCCTACAAAACACATGACCGACATGAGCTAATACGGGTCGCTGGTCAGAATTCAAATCACCAAAGACGATTATCGGCTCTCCATCCTGGATTTGACATATCCTCTTTAGACCGTCTGGCATCCTAATCAAGGTGTCCCCCGGCACGCAATATTCACAAACCAGGGGGCAGCCCTTAAATCCGACTGACAAAAACCGGGATCCGGGCAGGAAGTGGAAGAAGGGACGTTTCTCTATCGGCTCAACCGACAAAATAGAACACTGAGCATCAAATTGATTTTCAATACCATAGCCTGAATGTTGATATATCTTGCATCTGCCATATTCAAATGGCATCAAACGACATTGATGAGGACAAATATCGCAGACCTTACTTGAAGACATAGCCCGTTTGCTCGCTCCACATCAAAAAATCAAGCTGCTCTACAGTAATACCCACATCCTCAGCGTACTCTCGCATAATCTTCTCAATCTTCTGATAGGCTGCTCGATCCAGAGTCGGCTTACTTGTTTCAATCAACCCTCTCTTGTAAAGGCACTTTAAAACATGAACATCAAGAATAGCCAAGCCCGGCATACCTACATTTCGCATTAAATGACTGGACAATTTCATGCCCACACCGTCAATATGCTTGATTAGGACGTTGCGAATGCATTCAAGAGCAGCCAGTTTACATTCTTCTGTCCCGTTTGTTGATTTAAGATAGCCTGCATATTGATCCTGAAGTATCTTCCATATTTGCTCAAATTTTGTCTTCGCAGATATGATTCTATCTGCCTTTATCGATGGAAAACGAGTCCGACCCAAGCACGCTTCGTGGACAACAGCAGTAGACAGATCAACACCAAAATAATCTGCCTTCCTAAGGACTTCAATTGCTTCTTCGGCCTTATCTGCTTTTCCTTGAGGAACAGCGAGACAAAAAAGCAACATGTAGAAAACTTTCTCCTTATTCTCTTCTGTTACACCATCAACCAGTCCCGTATCCCCGTGAAGAGCAGCATTGATCCGTTTCTTCTTCTGAGAAAAGACCCTCCGATCAGCAGCCACCCAATTGTCTAAGGTAATGACTGTCATACGTTAGTCTCTTTCCAGACCTTCCGCCCATTCTTCTGTACATTCAAATTCCATCAGCCTCGGACAAAAACCCTTGTTCGGGTCAGGATCATCAATGTTATAAAACCAATAGTTTTCACGACTAATCTCAGGACTGCCTACACTCGAAAAATAAACACCATACTCATCAGTAGCCTCCAACAATCGAGCATTACTGCCACATTCAATTCTTGCCCACACGACAGGCACATACTCAATGCCAAAATCAGCCCAATATGCCCGAGCTGTCTCAAGTCGCTTCTCCCATTTGACATCATCGCAATATGGAGCAGGCTTAATCTCAGATCCATGAATAACAACGTTTACACCATTCGCACGAAGAACATATGGAAGCAAATGGTTGGGGTGACCCTGTTCAATGTATACCCGCTTGAACTTTCTCATTTCACGAATAACATCCTGCATAGCCAGTGCCAATCTAGGGCCATCTGTCCAGAAATTTCGCCATGATGGATACCGGGGGGACTTGAGAGTATATGGCTCTATGTCCCAGAAAAAATCATCGGGTTTCCCATCTCCATCTTCATCAGCATAAGGTATGAGCACCCTCATGTCCCGTGTTGCGTCCCTCCAAAAACGACGAGAAAACCAGTCCTCATATTCTGTTTGTCCAAAATGTGCCAACCCTACAGTTGCCTGGATACCAAGTTCTCGACACTTCTTTACCGCTGCAATCGTAAGGGCTAGTGATTCGGTATCTTGGTATTTGTCCTTGCGACTAACAGCCATAATCACCCAACGACCCGTGGGCTTTTCTCCCCCTTTTTCCTGCCAGTTGGTAATCCACCGATTAGCCCACGGGGCAAAGGTATAGATCGTCTTTACTGGGCGTACAGCAGATTCCTTAGGCTCTTCCTTAGGCTCTTCCTTAGGCTCTTCCTTAGGCTCTGAGAGCAGCAGTTTGGTAATTACTCGTGCGCCCGCAATCCAGTTGCTTTCTCCAGGATACAAGATTATCATCCCACCACCGATCGAGTCTATGGCGGATGGAACCTGATCATCGGGCCAGTACTGGTCATTGCCATAGCAATAGAGCATGGGAACCAGAGGCCACTTGATTATCTTGGCAATGCGGGCAAGACGCTGCTGCCCTGCCGGAGTACTGCGACGACGAACGCCCGCCGGACTACCATAGGTTGTATCAGTGAATTTCGCTTCCAGCACGCTGTTCACGATACGGCAGACTTGCTCCGCACGCCTGATCGTCTCTGGATCTTCGCCGACAAAACCCGGATACCAGATGTAGCCGATGTCTTTCGGCAACTTCTCCAAACCGGAGCGCAGACCCTCTGGATCGAGGTCGTATTCCTTGCGCCATAAGGAGTTCAGCGCACCCTCGTTTTCCATGACGACCCATTTCTCGCCGGAGGAGGCGACGATCGCCCGGACTTCTACGGCCACGGCTTCCCATCCTGTTACCGAGTCAAAGCGCGGCAGAAGCCTGCTTGTCTTCATGCCCGGAATGATCCGCATCCCCGGTAGACGGCGCTGCAGAATGGGGTACAACGCCGCGCATCCCGGCTTTGTGGAGATGATGGCCGTGTCGGTGACCTTCTGCCATATGCGCAGACCCTCCACCGCCCGGTCAATTCGAGCCTCTCCTAATGCGTTCACCTCCAACCAAGGCATGAGCAGTTCTTCCTGCTCCGGCAGAGTCATAGTTGGCCTTGACTCCGACCCGACAGGGGGCCTCTTTGATGTGCGATCCATCTCGGTGTTGGACGAGGGTTTCGTCGAACATGCACAACACATCATAAAACATAGAACTACCGCTTTTCGAATCATCTTTAATCTCCTATCAAAGGTCGCCATTCTCTTGAATTTTCTCATCTTCATATGGAGCCACTTTTCGCCGAGCAAACTCCTGTTGTGCCGATATAAATGCTCCATTAATCGTATTGATCCGGGCATACTTTCTTCTCTTTTTAAATAGATCCCAAGCAATTCGACTAAAACAATAATTAAGTTCGCCAGCCAAAGTTTCTTCATCCCGATTTTGCAACTGTGCAGTAATTTTATTGAGATGTTTATCAAGATTATGTCGGAGATATTTTGGGATATAAGGCACTGCTAAATTCCTTAAGCTATTTGAAGATCTCTAGAATCATAGGCCACAGAAACAAAGTCATCTCGATGACAATTATACCCCGTGAGAGACTCTTTCATGAACGCACCAGTATCAATTAGTCTTATCTGTCCATGTTTGATGGCAGTAACCATTTGATATTCCCCCACGCACGTGTGCCCGAAAACTCCAATCTTATCCCAAGTAGGCTGAATGGAAGGTTTTATTCCTCCTGCGGGATCAGCATCAAACCTGTTCCATAAGATCTCCGTATTGGTAATTGGGTCTGATGGCATAAATCGCAAATCTCGTGGCAGCGGCTTGTCTGGATACATAAATCCATGACAGACAAAATGAGTATTGTTCTCCCAATAAAGCGGCAGCCCTTCCAAGAAATCCTTGTGTTTTTGGGGTACTGAATTCCTTAGGTTATCAATTATTTTTTCTCCGCTTTCTTCCGGACCTACGCCATAGCTAAGCAGCGTAGGAGCAAAACCATTATACAACCACCATGCAACTGCGTGATTGGGATGGATATCCGTAGTTAATTCACTAAGATCTCCCAAAGCATGACCATTCAAAAACCAGTCCACAACATCATCATGATTGCCACGAATGAAGATGGCCCCAGATTGTTGAAGATCGATAAGGCAATCAAGCAGTTGGGATGTCCGATAACCCCGATCGACATAATCACCAACAAATACAAAATTTGGATTATCGTCAAGAGAATGTATTTTCTCCAAAAGTTTTTGAAGCGTGAAATGCATGCCATGAACATCTCCCACTATCCATGTCATTTCTGAACCTTGATTTTGATGTCGCCATCCACCGTCTTCCGTGATTTCACAACATAGCCCATCGATTTAGCTTTACGAACTACTTCACAAGCCGAATAAACCTGCTTCAAATCACCCATGAAATTCTTTGCTTGTTGTCCAGCACGTTGGTCATATTCCGAAATTATCATCTCATACTCACCATTATTATTTTTTAAGAAGCCAACATCATTCGCAGAACCTCCTACGTGGTGTCTTCGTACAATAATATGAGCCTTTTGTTTTCTCTTCCTCCCCTCATAGCCATACAAATGCTGAGCTTCTTTATGCTCTTCAAATTCATACCCCATTTCTTTGAGGGCGTCTTTTAGGGCTATAGCGTCTTTGATCTGAATTTTAACAATCGCATATTCCGACATCACAGCCCCCTACGACTTAGATCCTATTGATATCAAGCACCCATTGGAATCGGCCCTAACCTGGTTTAAAATGTCAGAAAAGGTAGAAGGAAGATCAATAAGAACAGTAATACTAACAGAATTCAACAGCTCTCTAATCCGCCTCATGAATGATGGGTCCGAGGCTGCAACCAGCATAGCAGTATGAATTTCGTGCCAAGAGATATATGTTACATTATCATCCAGAACTGCAAAAGTTTCTTTATAACACACACTGTTAGAGTATATCACCAGCATTTGTTTTTTTTGCAATTCCTTCATAGCAAGCAACAATGAACTCAACGCAGAGTATATGTCCCAATGCTCTGGAACCTGCATTAAAAGACCAAACCGTCGATGAAAGTCCAAGTTGCTTATATCTTCATGGTATTCTCTAAGGTTCAAAGATTCACGAAAATAGGCACATAAAATATTGGACAAAATGGCGTCAGCACTCGTATTAGAATCTGCTAATTTCGTTGTCATGTCTATTTCCCAGAAGCATTATACCTGATTTGCGTATGCAGGACCAAATCAGCAAACTCTCTAACGCATCCATGTCCGCCTTTCGAATTCATCCGGAAACCATCATCTCTCTGTTCTATCAACTCCAAGATATCAGCATGTGCATCAGCGGGACAAGCTGCCAAACCCGCCAAGTGTAGAGATTCCAGGTCATTGAGATCATCACCAATATAGGCAGTTTCTGACCAGCTGAATCCTCCTGGCTCTAGAAGTTTAACAGATACTTGTTTGACCTTGTCCCGAACGCTAGTCAAAGTATGCAGATATTTAGCTGACCGACCAATCTGTTGCTGCAAACACGCAGAAGTAGCCGCACTTACAATAGCTATTTTTACCCCTAATTCAGATAGTCGCTCCATACCATAGAAATCACGAGTATAGAACTTCTTAGCTATGCCAGCCTGTTCCGAAAACACATAGTAACCGCCATCTGTCAAACAGCCATCCAAATCTGTTATGAACAACCTAATCATCTACGGCCTCCTGCTTGAGCTTCTTGCGTTGTTCTAATTCCTGAGGAGACATCTCCTCTTTCCATCGTAGGGCTTTGTAGACATTTTTCAAGTCCCGAGCCAGCTTTGCCAAGCCTCCCATTTCCAGACTAGCTGCTGCATCAGTGTATTTTGCTGTGCGATCATAAGTGAAGTGTCTTTCTATCCAAGTGACCCCCAAGATGTACGCTGCAATATCTGAAGCAATTCCGGGGCCGTGATTAGAGAAGCCGATCTCAGTGTTCTGAAACTTGGTCACCAATCTATTAATTTCCAGTAAGTAAAGATGATCAAACGGACAAGGGTATTCGCTGGTACAATGGTATACCACAAATCGCTCAGGAGAAGACTGTATTAAATTATGAATAAACTCGAACTCCAGAACAGTTGTCATACCTGTAGAAATGTGAATCTTACCATTATAGTCATTCAGTAGCGTGTACAACAGTTCTCCGTTGACATTACACGCACTAGGGACTTTTATAAAGTCGGGTTTTAGGTCAATAATTTCTCGGGCGGAAGTAACATCCCAAACCGATGTCGAGTATCCTATTCCTAAGCTTTCGGCATATTCTTTTAGCTCTGCATGGGCTTCAACGGAAAGCTCCAATGCCATTCGATGTTCAAGATATGTTTTTCCATATGCGAAATCTTTATTGGGATGTGGTTTATTCTGCATCTCTGGAGGGATGGACTCTGATGGATTTCTCTTCTGAAATTTTACATAATCCGCCCCAGCGACGTAGGCCATTTTTACCATTTCTCGGGCGAGATTAATATCTCCGAGATGCCCACAAGCAACCTCTGCCACAAGCTTAGCTGGTTCGAATTTCATGTTTTACCTTTAACTTGGATATTGCATTATTCTGAAACAGAATTTCTACAAACTCTAGCTCCTCAAGAGTGTCTAATTGGAAACCCTCGATCTCAGTGATGGGATAGACACATACCCGATCTCCGATCCGACATTGAAATTGTATCAAAGCACTGATATCGGTCAAATACAAGTTTCCGTTATCAAAATGCAAATAATCCTCTCGACGCAAACTTTGGCGAGTAGGCCTGCATAGTGGAGAATAGTTAGAGAACCATTTATATTTACCATGATCGTCTTGGCGTTCCATCCACATAAAATTATACAACCTGGTGGTCGTCAACAAGCTATCATAATCACCGGATTGATATTTCTCAATGCACTCTTCTACCCTACCCCGATAGCGAATAGGACTGGTAGGCTGCAACAATAACATTGTTTTTCGGCCAGGATAAGCTTCAGCCACATCAATCATAGCTAGCTCCGTAGAAGAATTATCCGCACAAATCTCTTCCGGCCTTTTATGAGGAACCACACACCAGTCCTTAGCATAATCCAGAACAGCATCGTCATTGGAGGACACAACAATATTCGTTAGAGGAATATCGGCTTCAATAGCATGAAGAATAGAGTGCCCAATCAGAGGCATATCTCCTATTTGAGCCATATTCTTATGTGGAATACCTTTCGATCCGGCTCGTGCGGGGATTATGCAAAGTATATCATTGTGCATTTTTTATCTCCGATTCAATGAATTCTTCCAAGTCTACTTTGGGAAATACCTTCAGGGTACTAACTGGAGAGGCATTATATATATCGCACTTCTCCAGCATTTTAGGACCTTTAGTTCTCCAGTAAGACAGGATATCAACAAGATCGTGATCGCTTTGCTTTCCCTCAAAGTTGCATTTGTAATATCCGTCTACGGGCACTCGGTCTTTGCGATGGGGTGGATTCTTAAATCCTGGAAATTGCCAGAAATATCTATAGTTTTGAATTCGACAGCAGTCCACTCCGACCAAAACTATTTTAGAACATCCCATAATATGGGCCACATGTATCGCTGTGGAAGTCGAACTTCTTCCTTGGCAAATATTGTTTTCATAGTCATTATGCACATACTTATCTGTGATGTGATATTTTGTTCGATGTCTGAAGAAAACGGTTCGGTTGCCGAATGTTTTTTGAGCACCTTTGAACATACCTTCGTATAGCAAAACTGTCGTATTACTTCTTTGGAGGTCTTCAAAAAAAGACCATGCTTGAACACTCCAATCGTCACTGAGGAAGTAAGTTGCCCAAGGAGCGGCCACGTACCCGGAATTAACAGCAATCGTGACGCATTTTTTTAGAGGTGTCAGATCTTGATAATGAATCGAGGGGCCTGCACCTATAACGAAACAAATGGTTCCATTGTGCTTACCATTCATCTCCTCAAGATTTCTCATGTATTTTCTTCTTTTCCGCGGAAAAAGAAATAAATCCACCGAACCTAAGTATTATACATCTTTTATGCTTTTCTGTACGTATATCTTAATTGAATCCCGAATTAAGTCAACATAACCGATATCCATATCCTGTTCATATGATTTTTTCCTGGCAATTTTCTTCAAGGTCTCAATCTGGTTAGACGAAATACGCAAACTCACAGTTTGATTATGGGTACTCTTGAAAACGGCACCAAACTCATAATTGAAATCTTCATCGAACAGGTAACTGTTCTTTTTTTTAAGCTCGTCTCTAGAAAAACAAGGACATACTTCCCATGTAGCCAGATGAAAAGTTATTCTATTTGTGTGAGGGGTAGATACAAGTCGATACACTATGTCGTGCTTTTCTCCAGGAGAAGAAACCGTGATAATATGAGAGTCTAACTGACCCTCATGGTAGAACTCTGCTGTCCCAGGGGTAAGTGCAGAATATACCCTATCAGCGTATGGAAAACAACCTAGTTCGTTAAAAATTAAACCAAAGTACCTTTTTCCTAGCAGGCTTTTAGAATTATAGCTTCCAGACATAATGACAACACTGCCTTTAACTTTTCCAGCGGCTTTCTTCAATCCGTCTTTTCGAAGCTGCTTCTGGCGTTTTTTGTCTTCCAAGGTCAAGAAGTAGATCTTGTCAGCTTCAGCATGACTGATTTTATCTTTGAAATAATTCGATGATAACATATGTGTTTTCATCTCAGTAAATAAAATCTTCGCCTGATCAGAGCTACACCCAAGAGCTGCTATGTATATGGGGCTTCCCGGAGCGATGTTATAATATTCAAAAGGGTTTCCCGTCTCCAAAAGACGGTAGGCTTCATATAAGGCCATAATAGACATCAAAACATCCTTGCCTGATCTTCTGCCCAAAACAGCCACCAACTCTCGGGCTTCGCTCCCATAAAATGTTTCGAGTATTTCTTTCTGCTTTGGAAACAGCTCGAAAGGAAGATTAAGATCAGAACAAAATTCACCGATAGACATGCAATTCATAATAAAATCTCCTAAAAGGACATATTAGGAGGTGTAATAACTATGACCTGCAATAATTATGACAAATTTCTTAAATTTTTAGTGTTTTCCTCTTTTTGATACAAGCTTTGAGGATTTTACTCAGGCCCCGAGATATTATTTGTCTGCATCTTTGTGGCGTTGTCGCAGGCGATTCAGCTTATACTCATCAGGATTAAAATCATTCAATTCTACCCATTGCTTGCTCTCAGCTAGCTTTATGATGTCTTTTGCGGTCAAAAACAATTCGTCTACCTTAGGCTGGCTTCGGGTGTTTTTTATGTCTGTCCAAGTAATCGCATATCGACAATCCTTGTGAATTTGACTACGAAATCGCTTGTGCGTGGGTACGGGAACTACATATTCCTCTCCGAGCACATTATGCCTTAGGATGCCTGCATAATGTCCCTTGCTATCCTCAAATATTTTCCCGATCATCTCGTCTACTTGTCGTTCATCATCATTGGCTGGTTTTGGGAATTCTTCTTGGAGTTTCCGCTGTCGTTGCTTATCTGTTGGGGCCGTCCACAATGGGAGCAGATCTGGTCTTTTAATGTGATGGCATATAGGACCATCGCCTTTGACCACAACAAACCCAACTGACCTTTCCTTGGAACAATCTGATCGAAGAATTAGGAAGTTCTTGCTTACCGCATCCACATACGCTGCTTGAAACTCTTCTGCTCCTTTGTATCCTTTGGCGGTAGATCCGTGATAGAATGAGCTATACAAGTGCAGGGAGATATTTTTGGTATCCCGAGGACGATCTTTCGTAAGCTGATCACTATCAGCAATCAAATAGCCAAATTGACCGTTTAATAGGTCGTTATGCGGGATAATAATCAGTCCTAGTTTATTCATTTTCCGAACTATTGGGTGAGTCGAATCAACGCCGGTAGCGTCCAAGAAAGAGAAGTTAGCATAGTCCATTTCTGTTTCGTTCAAGAACTTGATAAAATCTTTATTGGGTCTGATTTTCTTTTTATCGTAGACTCGATGAAATTTATATCCTGTTGCTTCATCTTGTTCTCGTAGCATTCTTTCGGTAATCTCCTCAGCAAATTTCCCTCCAAGGGCTCCAGTTACATATTGTCCACACCCGTTGGGATAGGACGGTCTTTCTTTATCAGCCATGTTAATCTCCTCAAAAATATTTAACAGTTCTCTGTAGCGAATTCAAGGTCACTAACAATGACATCGAATATTAATTCATTCTATTTCCTAGTGTTTATTTCCTTTTCCGCGGAAAAGGAAATGATCCACCGAACCTAAGTATTATACTTGTTTCAGTGCCTCCTCCAAGGACATTTTCGGAAAGACATCAACCGTCGAAATAGCACTACAATTATATATCTCCAAATCCAAATCATGGGCATATTTCTGCAATAAACGAAACATACCTATATTCCGCTCAAAAATCTCAAACTGTTGCCTTTTTGGAGGAGTAAAATACCGATCCTTATCGCTGCGACGAGGCCATAATTCCTTCGGCTGAAACTCCCAGAAATGGGATTTATTATGCAGCATTCGGTGGTCTGTTCCGAGCAGGTAAATTTTTTTACACCTCATCAATATAGCAAAATCAATAGCTGCTAATACAGAACTGTAGCTACACAATCCACCGTCATCTGGATCCAAAGTCACATAGGTCTTGCGGGGCTCGAAAAATCTAAAATCATAATATTTGATCTTCTCATAATGCTGTCGCCAACTCGTTCGAACTATACGGGTACATTCTCGGCGAGCCACATGAGACCAAAAGTAGTCCCAGTGAATGCATAATGGATCAGTAGAAATCCAGAACCGACGATAATCTTCGACTTCTTCCTCTGTCCACGGCATCAGAAGAGCAGAACTGTTGATAGATATAACCACATGTTGAAAAATAGGATCAAGTTTGAGGTGTATTAAGCTGGGACCAGCAGCCACAATGAAGCATTTCTCTTGAGCATGAATGCCTCTGAAGTCGCTCAAATCTGTCATATGGGTCATTTTACGACGAAGACGTGGCTTGTTCTTTCGCATACGACATTATACGAGTTCCGCCTTTTCTAACTCCGGAATAGCGTATCTTGCTATGTCGGGTTTATGTGATAGCCAATCCCGAAGTTCCTTGCCCAACAAGGATTCGGCTTCTTTCCATTTAGAGGTTTTGAGCAGTCTGAACGATGCATCTCGATCCGGCGGTTGAGCCTCAGGAACCAACAAACAAGAGGTATACCTCATAGTAAACATCAAGGGAGATCGCCATCCTCTTCGCAAAGATTCACACAATTCGTAGTAAATAGCGCAAAATTCTTGCATGGGCCGATCATGGGATTTCATGCACTCGCAGTTATTTTGGTTGCATAACCAGTGACCAAATTCATGTAGTAAAATAGATACCGTAGAGTAATTAGAAGTGTTTTTAACTACAATATTGTGTTTATAGGAAGACGCACCAAACTCATCCCCAGTCAGACCATAGATGTGCAGATAGTCAGCAAAATACAAACCCTGGTTATTACCAATAGCCCGTTTTGCCAAACGGGAAGGAAGCAAAAACACTCCAACTCCGTGAGATTCAATTTCTTCGACCAGAAGATTAGCTTTTTCGGCGGAAAAAGAAAGTTTCATATCACTTCGGTCTTATATCTGCTCGATTTTGTGTTCTGCTAGAGTTGATAGCTTCTTCTCGGCCTCATCCCAAGAACCCAAAATCTGTTGAATCTCATCCAAATTCAAATAACTGACATACTCCAGAATTTTCAGAGATTCTGGCTTAGTAACCTGGAATGTCAACATTAATTGTTCCAACAATGGCTTAGTATAATATTGACGATTACCCGTTCCTCTTGAAACAGTAATTTGAACCTCGTTTAGATGATCAGACATCATCGTAGGTTTGTGGAAATAACCACTGCGATTATCTCCAAATTCAATGTCTACGTGCTCCGAGATAGTTCTGTGAGCTACCACCTTGCCTTTTTTAATTAATTCAACAATCATCGGTGTCTCCTAAAAAGTGCCTGCGTTTCCAATAATCATTATACAAGACCTGCTTCAGATAGAAATCGACTCGGCTGCACCGAATAGAATGAATGGGTTCTCTTGTATTTATTGAACCTTTTGCGAGACTCCGAATAAGTGATGGATAGGTTAGATGCCGCGCGGCTAATAGACACATAAAGAATTCTCCGCTCTTCCCCAATATCACCGTCCCGCACCGACAAAGAGTGAGGCACAACCCCCTCCTCCGCACCAATAATATGCACCGAAGGCCATTCTTTACCCTTAGATGAATGCATAGTAAGCAACGTCACTGCTTGGTCACCATTCAATTGGTCCTCTGTCGTAAATAATCGAGTAGACTGCAGATAATCCTCCATTTTCGCTCCGGGTTTCTGCTCCGTATAGTCAGAGACCCCCATCAGAAGCTCGTCAATATTATCTATACGCCTTTTGTGACCGGGATCGTCCTGGCTCTCCTTTTCCATATAATCGTAATATCCCGTCTCTCGCAAAAGATCAGCAGCCAAAATGCCTATATCCCTTCCCTGATTATTCTGGTATTTCTGAATAGTAGCAACAAAGTCAATAAGAGATTTCCGAGCTTTGGCAGAAATACCTTCTACCTCATCAAGTCGACCACAAGCCTCCAGCATTGAAACTTTTTCATTTTGACAAAACCGTTCCAAACGACCAATAATGACCTCTCCTACGCCTCGTTTAGGATTGCTAATCGCCCGTGAGAATGAAATGGTATCATTAGGATTGGCAAAGAAGCTCCAATAAGCCAGTGCTGTCTTAACCTCAGATCTGTCAAAAAATGAGAACCCTCCAACAATCCGATAGGGAATATTCTCCCGCCGCAAAACCATTTCAGGAGTTTTACTCAGCCTGTTCATCCTATATAACACAGCAAAATCATTCCACTCATATCCATGAGCGGCCCGAAGATGTTTAATGCGACGAACTACCGTCTCTGCTTCATGCTCCGGATCTCGACAACTCGTTACGAAGACATCCCGCCCATCGCCACGCACAGAAATTAGTTCAACATCCTCCGCATTTGGATTATGACGAATTAGCGATTGAGCACACTTCAGAATTTGGGCAGTAGATCGGTAATTGCGAAGCAATATAATCGTCTTCACATCTTGATATTCCTTCTGAATTTCATCCAGGTTTTCTGGTCTGGCCCCTCTAAATTTAAATATTGCCTGTTGAACATCTGCTACCACAAACAAATTACCATTAGGTGGGGGAGCAATGGCTTTCAATATTTCGTACTGGATTCGATTGGCATCCTGTCCTTCGTCTTCCAGGACATACTTAAACTTGTTAGATAGCTTATCGGTCACAATCTGGTGTTGAGTACAGAGTCTCCAAGCCTGATATAAAATATCGCTGAAATCCAATGCATTGAATTCCCGCAGAAGATCTAAATACTCTTTTATAACTGCCACTTCGATAGGTCGGATTTCACCTAAAGCAGACTCGATATCTTCCAGGTTCTCTCGGAAATTATTGACCAGCCGCTGCATGCGAAATATCTCATTTTTGCCACAATCATCATATTCGTGCATGCGAGCCACTTTGCTCAATAACTCTTTCTGATCCTTATCATCATAGATAGTAAAGTTAGATGAAATGTCATTCAGATTACCATACTTCCGTATGATAGCAAGACACAAACTATGAAAAGTAGATATCCACACCTTATCCGCATGCTGCCCAACTAATTTGGCCACCCGACTTCTCATTTCCTCGGCAGCCTTATTGGTAAAAGTTACAGCCAGAATATTAAGTGGATCAACCCCGCTTCGAATTAGAGTAGCAACACGAGTGGTGAGGGCCAGGGTTTTCCCTGATCCTGGAGTGGCAGTGACAATACAAGGACCACTACCATGGTTAGCAGCTAGCTTCTGCTCAGCATTCAATTTTAGGTCCACGCCATATCAACTCCAAAGTAGTACTGCAGATTGACATTGACAGTATTAGTAGGACAGTTTTCAGAAAACAAATTCAAATTGTCGTATCTATATGTGGCCACAAAATGGCCCGGTGTATTGTTCACATCTATTAGAGTAATTTTCCACTGATCTGAATTATCTTCCGTTCCTTTTTTTATTCTGCGTTCAAAACATGAAAGCGTACTATCGATTATCATTTTAATTCCTCCGTTTAATTTCTGCCATCTTCATACGAAGAGCAAATATGCTAATACTGCCTTTTTGAAATGCATGCATAAGCTTCCCTGTGTCCTTATCTATGATATGCACCACAGGAAAGTCAAAAATATGCCAAGCATCTAGTTGATCTTCGTTTTCTTCGGCATCGCCATCATACAACACGTATGGAAAGTTGGCCTGATCGAGCATTTTGATATACGCTTTGCATTCAGGGCATATTTCCGATTTAATTATACGCACACCCAAATTCAATTATCGGTTCTCACTGAAGATAGCCGCTGACGAATGACCGACTCTTCGGAAATCATTTGATCTACGTCTAGTTCTTGCTTTTTCTTCTTCTCTCGCTCGACAAGATCTCCTACATATCTCTGGAGTATTCGTTTATCGTCCTGCATGCCTTCTTGAACTGCTTTCAATTCTTCGGAAACTCTTTCTCTGAACATCTCAATATACTTCGCCTGATTTGATTCATCAACTTTTACTCGATTTGGATCGTCCTCAATGATAATCTGGAAGTTTTTCCCTTTCCATAGATCTGCCGTCCGATACATCTCATTATGAGGGACGGGAATATGCGGTTCCTTGAAATGAAAATCAGACCGGTGAAAGCACACAATCCTGGGCTCGCCCAAATCTTTGAAAAGGCAGAAGAGAACCAACATCTCGTCCTCTTCATCATACTTAGAATCTATGCATTGAGCCAAGTAGGGCTTATTGTCCATCAGCCACCTAAATATTCTTTCGGAATATCCACTCCGAATTCTTGCTTGATCTCATCTATAATGTCTTGCTCGGTTATTTCTCCCCTATAGATCTCCTTAAAGTTATTCTCCAAAACTCTATTGAGAAATTTTTCAAGCCCTTTGTGTTTCTTGAAGAACTTAATCTCCTCTCTTTTCCGCTGATCCAATTTAGTTTTTCCGCCTTTGAACTTATACCACATCGCTTTGGCTGCTTTTGCTTTTGATTTATATCCATAGCCTTGAGCATCATCGATTACTTTACCATCATCATCCGCAATTACAAACCTCGGATCATATTCATCGGAATTGTCTTTAATTTTTATTTTCATGCATCCCCATCTTTTTCCGCAGTACTTCTATGGTAGCATCAATATCTTCTTTACTAGGATTAGACAATCTACTCCTTGTCAACATCTCCAAGAAGTCTGGCGGAAATAATTCGATCAACAGGTGATCATGAAAGGTTCTATATGACCCACCAGCAATGTCATGAAGAGCAATAGCAGCAGGATTAACCCCTATTCTCTTCTCGCATTTTCTAGTGTGGGCAAACCATTTATCTTCATCTTCGGGGGTAATTTCTTTTTCCGCAGAAACCAAAGTGCATTGCGGTTCCGCATGAAAAGCATCACCCATCTCTTTCTTTAGTTTTTCCCACCTTTTATCCCAATTCTCTTTTGGGATAACCCCATACATTCTACACACAAAAGTTCTTGTTTCGTATACCCTGCAGCCGCTATCAAAGAAAATGCAACCTTTCTCCGTGCCTGGGTCTAAGTAATTGCGAACAGCACGTAATATTAGCTTCTGTCGCTTCTCCTGATCCCATTTTTGTGCTTCCAGCCAAACAGCCAAAAATTCAACGTAATACATGCTGGGTGCTTGACGACGACAACACCATTTATCCCTATCACCGTTGATCTCCTCACACCTCTCACAACCAGTAGTTTGAGGCATACCGTCATACAGCAACCCCAGTGAAATCAATGGGCCTTGGAGATTATGCTCAGTAGTGTCAACGCCGTATGGATTCAAATCACACCGCCAAAGCATCCAAATTGACTGGCGTCGACTTCTTCGCCGTTAGCGGCTGTGATTTCGAGGCATCTTCATCCTCAAAAGCAATACTAAGGCCTTCTCGGTCCGCCCCCCTGGAAACACCAGGAACCTTTTGATTTTGCTTGTCAAAGTGATCAAGAACGGACTTGAGCTTACGTTGATTAATCGACTCCCTCTTCTCAATCACATCATCCTTCATACCAGCACGATCTAGGTGTTCTAACATTAAGTCTTGGTTATCGATTGACCAGCTACCTGATATCTTACGACGAGTAACTTTTCCTACGCCGGGAAAAGGAAGAGTTTTCTTGCCCGGCTCATGTGTCTCCATTGTATTCAAAATTACCTGTCGCCAATTCACAATCTTTGCCTTGATGGCAGAAACCTGATCAGCAACAATCTTATCTCGGTATTTCTTGAGATCTTGTAGATACTGAATATTCTCCTCTGCCTCTTGAACTGACTGGAGCAATTCCTCGATCTCAAAAATCGAACTCAGTGTATCACCTATAGATATATTATTCATTCTGTTTCCTTTCTGGTTGATTCTGTCCAATCCTTAAATCCCTTAAGGCGGAATAACAAAGCCGTCACGGTACTAACGTGATGCTCGCTGCGAATTGGCCCTAAGTTCCCCTCATCAAATGAAATTTCGAAGCAAATATCAATTCCTTTCGGCTTGCAATAACCGCCTGCAATCGCTATTGCCTTACTGGCGTTATATGTGGCATTACGACCCACGGCCCTTACCGTTGCATATCCGTGATTAGTCATCGCCATAAAGATTGCCCGAGCCAATTTCTTGATATGCACTTTTTCTTTTTGTCGTCGGTCGTCTTCTGAGTCGCCTTCAAACCTACCTTTAACTACCAAGAATCCGGGGTCATCATCTTTGGACTTGAAGGGAATTTCTTTGTTTTTGTCAATCGCTGGTGTGTCATTCATTTTTTATCTCGCAAAATGAAAATCTTCCCGATATTATACCTCATTCCAACAAGCGGCTTTCCATCTCTATACATGAATCACGAATGTCCCGTATTTGCAGACGAACATCCTTCTTCTCCATCTCTAAAGAATCCGCAATATCCTCAACCGTATATCCTACCGCCACTAATTTCAATATTTTCCTATCAAGTTCATCCTCCACATAATAATCAATCATATTGAACGAATGCTCAAATCGACAGTTCTTTGCGAATTTATCCAAATTGGTATGATCGGCCTCATCTGTACTATATTCCTTCGAGATGTAGTCTTTCGCCATTATGGCGTCATCAGATCGATTGTCCGCACGATCTACGCTATATATCTCTGATTGTATTAAAATTACGGGGTGTTCTTCCTGAAACTCAGACCAACGCATCGGTACAGCATATCGATTATGCCTCTTATGAAGGCCTCTTATATACTCATTGGTAATAGCCGGAACTATTTTCTTTGTAAACGGGCACACTACTCCTCTGCTTCTGTCTTTCTGGAAAAACGGCCAGCGAATCTTCTTTCGCTCATCTAGATATATTTTCGTGTCTCCCCTCTGCATCAGTTGAAGTTTCTTTCGAGTGTACTTTCCCCAAACCGTAGCAAAAGTACTAGGCGAGGTCTCTGTTTTATAAATCATCCCATCACGAACAAAAAATCTCGGCAAGTCGCTAATTGTTTTGTAGTGAGACAAGTGCTCGTCATTAATACGAGGAACAAAACGCCCACAAACAGGACATTGGACAGGTGGTCGATTCTTAACCCGAAATGCCGAGGACTTTGCGTTCGAACGCCAATTAGACAATATGCGATAAAACCATCGATTAAACATCCCAAGAAAGTTAAGTCCGTACTTTTCAGCCACCGCTCGGGCCTGGTCCTCATCAAAAGTATCTACTGCCTTACACAGCTTAAAATCATAGTCTGCATCAAAAGTCTCCCGATCTAAGTAGTCTTGGAGCTTCCGATACCACCAATCACGGAAGTTATCATAATACAACTTAATCGGCACATAGTCATCGTTTTCTTTTGTTTGCTGATATCTCAGAACCTTATCCGTGACAGAAGTTCCATCAATGCAATAATGCAATTTCGACATACGTCCTCCTATGTACTCCAGCAATTGGCACGGAACTTACATCCCAGACACTCTGTGTGTCCCTTTTTCTCGTGGGCACGCTGGGGCAACACTCGTTTTTCATCTTGATTGACATGCTCTACAATATATTTTAGCCTTATGGCCTCAGCTTTCTTTATCTCGATAAAAGAATCATCTCGGGGAACTAGAAATTCTTTTACACTCTGGTTACCCTTGTTCTCGTATAAGAACTTTCCAATAGGAAGGCCCGATAAATACAGATAAATCTGCATCTGGGTCATATGGGTGTTCTTTGGTGCGGTCAGTTTGTTGAACTCAAACGGATTAATCGACTTAAGATCAATAACGATTAGGTCTTCTTCTGCCTTTTTGTTTTGTAACTGCCCAACATCCAGAATGGCATCCACATGACCAGTCCACATGGTCTCACTATCTACAAATCCCACTTCCTTATATTCAAACCGGGTTGAACCGCAATCACATTTATCCGGCCGAAAACAACCCCATCGATCGTCCAACCCATAAATCTTGGGTTGGAGGTGGGACATAAAGTTTTGACACAACCACCTCCCCCTCAAACAACCAAGTCGTTCCAGATAGGATCGCCAACGATCATGCATCCAATGACCAACATCAAATATGCGTTGGAGCTGAGGGTCAGTCTTAATTGCGTTTTTAGACACTTCCAGAAAACCTTTAGCCTCATAATAATGATATGCATTCTTTCGAGAACAATTATCCCATTCTGAAGGGTGGAAGTGATTATAATCACGATCATTATTAAGCATATCGCTGACTAAGTTTGCTTCCACGGCCTTCAAGATGTTAACATCAATAGACATATCGTTTTCGCATCTCCAACAACTTCTCACGAACCAGAGACTTCAGTGGCTCTATGCCGTGTTTTCGTACAAACTGATCCGGGTCGCCTTCTTCTGGTAGGGTGACCACCGTAATTCTATGACAAGAAGCGATGTCTGTCAACCCTGGAATGTAAATAGGTGGCCTCATACCGGGTGCATTATAAACACGGCACTTCTCATCCTCGTTAAGTCCTATTTGAGACAACTTCCAATCCCGGTCCTTGGACTTTTGAAAACGCTCTGCACCCGCTTGTCCCGCCCTTTTATCTTCGGGATCTCGATCCAAAAGCAACACAATATCTTCACAGGTCCTATAAATCACCGAAAGGTGGGTATTGCTCATCTTATTGCCGCACAAACCAACCGCATTGACGACCCCATGATTATGAAGCTGCATCACGTCAATTTGTCCTTCTGTCACAATAGAAAAATTCCATTTCGCCATACCTTGTTGGGCTTGAGTGATTCCATACAAATAGAATGATTTTTCATAACTCTCGTGCCAGTAGACGGGAAGTCGGTTGTTGCTCTCTTGAATACGTCGAGATGATATAGCAATCAAATTGTTACTTGGATCAAATACAGGCAAAATCACCCGCCCTTGGAGCTGATGGTTCACACTGGATGGAATATATCCCAATAAAAAGGAACGAATAGTATCTTCCGACAAGCCTCTTTGGGTCTTCAAATAATCCCGGCCCAAACTTCCTTGTTCCGACCAAAGGCATTGCTGGGATTTCTGTACAATCTCTTTTCTCTCCACTATACTGAATCGATCTTTGAAGAGCATCTTAGAGATCTATCGCAGGAGAGATCTTCCTCTTGCTTTTTTCTTTCTTACCGCCGCCTTGGTACTGGATTCCTAATTCCCGCACCGATGATGGGACCACAATAGGGATTTTCAATTTCTGGTTTCGCTCCAATGCTTCCAACTCTATACATGCTGCGGCTAAACGGGGTTGTAATTTTTCATTGCGAAGGTGACCTAAAAATCCTGATTCTCCCTCACATTCAAAAATCATATTACCTGTGGTGTCCTTCCAGGTAAAGACTCCTTGACGAGACCTAACCACCTGCAAAGAGCGAGCAAGATCAAAACACTTCTTAGCATCATCTGGGAAATACTTCATATAATAAATCGGTATCTCCACCGGGTGAAAGATGGGTCGATTCTTTTTATTCTTAACTACCCGACATCGAGCATAGTGTCCAATCACCTCTTCTTTACCGTCGTCCACCCTCTGAAGAACTTCGCCCGCTTTCCCATTTATTTTATCCACACGAATTCGCTGAGCTGCATAAAATTTCAAGGCACGACCACCTGGTGTGGTATCCTTGACCCATTGATTAGCCGGAACATCACGCAACTGATTGATAAAAATAACAGTGCATTCATGTTTTTTGCAGGCAGGAGCGATTGCACGTAGTTTATCAGACATAGCCCGAGCCACTTCAGCAACACCAACCTTGTTAGCATCCTCGCCTTGCAAAATACGATCCGGCATAAGGGCTGCAACCGAATCCAAAACAACCAGAGAAAAAACACCGGTTGCAACTGTTCTATATATCATTTCTAAAATCTCAGCAACATTAAGAAAGTGTATTCCTGAGGATTTGGTAACTTTCGTATTCTCTAGTTCCGGCATAATCAAGAGGCTAGGGTCACAACCGTTCAACAAGGCTAGGTCAGGACTGAAGCTTGCCTCCGCATCTAACCATATACAGTTTAGGTTCAGTCTTTGAGCGTAACCAACAATCCGCATAGCCATGGCGGTCTTTCCACTTCCTTCACTTCCGCTAATCTCGCAAATGCCACCAAGATAGATTCCCTTGGCACCTTTAGTCAAAATATCATCAAGATCATCGTATCCGGTGGAAATGGCCTTATAATTAGCGTCAGCCAAGCCCCGAGTGGCAAAGCCTTTGCCCCAGTCTTTTTCCAACGCCCTAAGAGCATCATCTAATGCAGTATCAGACTGCTTTACCATAGTAAAATTTCCCTCAAAAAAGGGAAGAAAGAGCCGAGTGAGTGTGGCGGCAATACACCCGGCCCCTCTTCCCGAAAATAGTGTGTTTAAAAGTCCAAAGCAGAAGCTGCTGCCTCTGGACTAACCGCCGCAGCAGAGATTGCCCCGCCCGACTCCTCAGATGAGGATTTCGAATCTTCGCCCAAAATCTTCTCAATCAGATGATCCACCGGAGTCGCCTTGAAGAGATCTTCCAATTTAGGAAGCTTATCCTTGGACTCTTTTAACATAGCCAACTCCTCCTTGTTTAGCACCTTCGTCATCAGCGGCTGTGTTTGATATCGACGAGGATTATCACCACCATATCCCTTACCCGTTGCTTTGATGGTCCAATCGCTACCATTCTGACCACCTGGCTTCTCGCCAGTCTGAGTAGCCCATAGTGTTAATGCATCAAGCATCTTAAAGTTGCCTTCCAGAACCTTGAGCTTGCCGTCTGAGCGGTCAATGACATACATCGCAAACTTAAGGTCGGCTCGTAGCTCTTGATTAAAGTGCTCACCCAATGCCTTAACAGCCTCATCCTTGTCCTCAAGATCCACAATCACCGGACGCTTGTTGACAAAGATTTTATAGAAACGAACAGCTCGCCCCACGGGGCGGAACACATAAGTTCCCGATTCTTTCATGTTCAAAAAAGCAACCTTGCCGCCATTAGAAGCACGAGCCTCACGCTGCTTATTTATCTCTTCCATCTCTCCTCCGAGACTATCCCAGTCGATTACTGAAGGCATTTGATTCTCCTCTTGAGTAAAGCCTATCCGATCATATCAACCACGGCATCTGGTTTACTGACGCCAAAGTCCTCTTCTACCACCGAGCCCGTTGCCTGTGGCTTGTTTATCACAGTACCATCATCAATACTGTCCAATTCGTCTAATCCCGATCCCACCTGCGTAACACACTCAGATGCCGTCTCGTGAAATGACGTTCCTGTTGGTTCTTTTAATTGAATGCATGACAATTGGCGGCTCAGACTTTCAGCCGCTGCTTGCAACATGTGATCTATGTGTTTCCCCGCTACAGTGTAACCCTCTAACTCCGCAGCATAACACGCCACGTCAGATAAATGCTCTAGCACAAGGGCTTCTCGATTATGAGCCCCTCGCTGAGCATGATCTTTGGAAAGCTTTGATTGCAGCATCTCCAAAACACGTTTCCAAGCGGGTAACTGCTCATAGGCGTCCAACAACAAGGCGACCAAACGTGTGCGGCATCGATAAACATCATCCAGTTTCTGACGTAGTAATTCAGGAATAGCCCGATCACTACCAACATAATGATCCAAGCCAATCTCCCGTAATTCTGATCTCAGATCTTGAACCGGCAAGAGGGGAAACCTTGTAAGAACGTTCTTGAGCATTCGCACCTTCCACTGATAAAAGTCACGAAATGCTATGCTACCATCATATAGTGTAAATTGCGGATACTGTTCCCTGATCCGGTGATAAGCAGATAAATCCTCTCCAACCAGCCCTAATGGATTTTTTTCGTTTATTGGAGCAACCGGACTAACATCAGGCTGAATATTGGAGGACTCGGACTCTGGTTTAGGATCAGGTACCGGTTCCATTACCTCTTCCGCCTTAATTGCCACTGTCTCATCAGCAGGAGACTCAGCCTCTAAAACGGATTGAACATCACCAACTCGCTGCTCAAAGGAGACGGAGCTAGTCTCGCTTTCATGTTCTGACGAAGCCGATTCACCCGTGTTGAGCGTCGGAAGATCTACATCAAACATTTTAGCCATCTCGTCAGACTTCATGACCCGCTGTTATCCTAAAGAATCCAAGGCATCCAAGTCCTCAAGTTTATCTTTTTTCGATTGGGCAGAAACAGTCTGCTGTTTATACCGATCTGCTGAATCACTGGCAACCTTGCCAAAATAAGCCTTTTTTTCAGACAAGCCAAGCTCCTCCAGAGCCATGTCGTGAAACTGCTTGAATTGCATAAGCTGAATAGTGTTCCAGTTGTCTACTTTGGTTTGACGATCTTCTAGAGTTCTCCATGTTATTGTTTCCTCGATCGAGTCTTCAATAACGATGGTCTCAAACTGGGCAGTTTTCAGGGTTCGTTTAATAGATTTTCGGATCACAGAAGTCCGTAATGCCGCATCCAGGCAGACCCCAGCATTGTCAGAACTTTGTCCCTTTACAGTCTTTTTCGTGGCCATTAGATCTTCTTTCGTAAACTATGTAAGTATTATACACACCCATTCTAGGTTTTTGTGATAAAATTCAGAAAAATCTCAACTTTTTTTTGAGTTCATGCCTTACGGACTCAAAAACGAGGTTCTATCCAAAAATATCTTTGTCTGATCCGCCCTTTTTGAGGTCTTTCTTGATTTGTTCGAAGTTGATCAAAATCTGTTTTAGCTCCATTTCTAAGCTGTCCCAAAGTCCCAATTCAATCATCATTTGCATAGACTTAGTGTTAACAGAGGACCCAACCTTCTTAGTGAACGCATAAAGCAGATCCTTTCCCTCGTATGGTTGATTGGCCACTATTGCCTCCGCCACTTTCGGCCCAATACCTTTGATTAGCATGGGCTGACGCAATTTGCGATCTCCCACCACCGTCCAATGTAGTTTAGACTCATTTAAATCCGGCGGAACAAAAGAAAACCCGAAATTAGTTACCGCATCACGCATGTATTTGTTTACCTTGTCGAACTTTCGGTCCAAAGTCTCAACTGAAAGGCGAGCAGCAATAAATTCAGACGGATAGTGAGCCTTAAGATAAGCGGTCTTATATGCTTCTACAGCATAGCTGGTTGCGTGGCCCCTGTTGAAGGAATATCCCTGAAAGGGCTCCATCTGCCGCCACACTTCTAATGCAGTGCTTTTATTTGATATACGAGAAGCCCCCTCTATGAAACGTTGCTTCATCGACTGGAACAACTTAGGATCCTTTTTAGCAGACCCCTTAATGAAAATATAGCCTTCGAAGTTGGTTAATCCAGCAAGCTCTACAAATATTTGCATAGCTTGCTCTTGATACACAATAATAGCATAGGTATTCTCAGTATAACGCTTAATAATTGGATGTAAATACTGCACGAGATGGGCGTTCTTCTTTCTTCTGGCAAACTCCGGAATATAATCCATAGGGCCGGGACGATGCATGGCTATTGTAACTACCACATCATCAAATGAATCGATGCCAATCTCTCGCAAGGCATCCTGCATCCCGTGCTCTTCGAGTTGAAAACACCCATCTGTCTTACCTGACCGCAATAAATCTAACGTACCCTTGTCATGAAGATTAATAGTATCCCAATCAATCTCATCACCATAATTCTCTTTAATCGCTTTCTGAGTCCAGTGTATTACGGTCTTTGTCTTCACCCCAAGAATATCTATCTTGATCAATCCCATACGTTCCACATCGGGACCCGTAAACTGAGTAGCAATAGTCTGATTATCACCGGTACCTGTTTTATGAAGTGGACAAATAGTAGCAAGGGGGATGGGAGATGTAGCCATCCCGGCCGCATGACTGTTGTGAACCACTATGTTTTGAGCAATAAAATTAGGCTCATCTTGAAAGAAATCCCCATCTCCAAGGAGAGAAATATCCCAGACTTCTTCCTCGCCACATTCATTAATGCTATCAATAGAAACATACTTCATGGATTTATTAGTCCTGAACAGGAGATGTTCTATATGCTACTAAATGCTGCACGTTCACATCGTTTCTGTTTTTGATGTTTACTTGGTATTTTTTGTCAAAAACAATATATTGGATATTCTCTTCGCTGTGCCCGTCGTACAAACTAAAAATATAATCTGTATTCTTCATCACGGCTACAAATGGGCACTTGGTCTTATGTATTAGATACTGTGCCAGCCGGCCCTGATCATCTTTGCCAAATTCTTTTTTATCGTAAGTGCTGAACTCCGTATCATAAGGAGGATCAATAAAAATGAAGTCTTTTTCATTAGGTTGGTGCTTATCCAGAAACTCTTCGAAGTCTTCATTATCGAAGATTGTCTTCTCTAAATGAGATCGAAGTGCAGATGATTTCCAATAGCCAACTCGGGCAGCCGGGCTGCGGGCGTTATATCCAATACCCCCATAAGGCACATTGTACAGCCCCTCACTGTTATATCGAAACATCGCCGAAAATGAGTAATCACGCAAGAAGTAGAAACACGCAATTTTTAGTGGGTCGCTTTTGTCTTTAGTAATGTATTTATTAAAAACATCTCGTATATACGTGTAATATCCCGCTTTCATCGCACCTTCTGAATTGTTCGTTTTGCTTTCTCTATTAGGTACAACCTTGTTTTTCTCATCAAGCTGTTTAAACTTCTTCGCCTTTGCAGATACAGATCGAACAATTGACAAGTAGCAGTTCTCCGAGAAAGAGATATCCTTAAATTTGCTCTTGTATTTTTCTAGAACATCCACCTTGCCAGCATATAGATGATCATGATCTGCTTCGGCAATGACACGCAACATATCCCATGCAATCCCCATTTTCGTAAGGGACTCAAAAAAATCATTATTCTCAGACCTGATGTAGATGTAAAAATCAATCAAGTCTTGGCAGATATCATTCACAAACATCGACCTATCTGTTTTGATTGATAGCCATACCGCACCACCACCTAAAAATGGTTCAAAATATCTCTCTGCCTCCTGGGGGAAAATCTCAGCAAAGTTAGACCGCAAATGCTTGAGATCAGAAGATTTTCCGCCACGCCATTTCAACAATGGCTTTAATGCCGCGTTCCGGAGAAATTTAGGATCTTCTATATCTATAATGGGGCAATTTCGTCTTCCCAGAAGAGTCCGGGCATGCCTGAGAGCCCAAATATATGTCTCATCAATGGCACCAGACATAAACATTTTCCCCCGCCTATCTTTATTCGATTTTTCAAACCTCCTAAAGGAAAGAGACTTATAAATCCTGTTGAGATCAGAGTAAGAAATGCCTACGGGGGATTCCTGATCTTCACCCGTTCGCAAAAATCGTCTAAAATCGGGGTCTCGTTTTCTCACCGTTTCCCGTGCATGGGGGTTTCCAATATCCAAACTAGACATCATTCGCTCCTCCGTATACCGACTTACATATGCCACGATTTTTCAAGTCGTGAAACCAAGGTCTTACAATAGCCTGAAACTCGGTCCAACTTACACCCTCCGGTGTAATAATGTTCCAAAATTTTTCTTCAATCAAAATCCTATCTGCCGTTAACCACCCGCCTAGACACCCTTTCCACTCCCCATTTTTTTTATACCCCCTACTGTTCGTTGTTATCCCAAAAAACGATTGGATAGATCGATCTTCGTCGGACGGGGGAATACGAAATGAATCAGATTTTTCTGCGATCACAATTGGTATTATAATTTTGTCTATCAGTGAGTCTTTCGCTCCAGGCGCGTCTTCATCGCCTGTTGATTTGCACTCTATTACAATCAGATCATCTTTTTTCAGACATAGATCGATATTTATTTGTGTAACCTTATCCACCTTTGGGATGTCCTGTTTCGCTCTGTTTTTCAAACCACAAATAAACTCTTCGTCGATACGCCAGTGCTTTTGATCGGGCTTTTTCTTCTCCTGAAGGAACTGCGTAACCTTCTCTGTTACCAGGGCTTTCAGTTTAGGAAAATCATACCGAGTGTATATAAGAGCATCATTCCCACTATCACCATTATCCGCTTCCTTCTTACACTTCCGCCGAGGTAGGTGTTGAGCACGACCTGGATTCCGCCACAAATCTTCTGCCTCTTCCATTGTAACTCCATACCCTGGAATAAAGTTACACACTTCGTATGTTAGGCCAGCCACTCTTTTGAACACTCTTGCCATTTGTCCACCCAGCGTAATAGCAACTCTATTTTGATGATAGGTTTCACCCTCCATGACCATTTCTTGAATCCATCCAACCGGATTAATCTCACTATTCACATATAGTATCGACTGATGAACAATATCTCGGACTCTGTCAAGATTAGTTCTCGCCCCGACCTCTTGCTTCTTAGCACAAATCGTTTTCATAACATCTCCCTTATCTTTACTAAGGCTTCAGTATCAGACAACAAAACAAACTTATCTTCCCAGATTGCTAAATAATGATACCCCTTAGATATGGCCAGTTGCTTTTTATCTTCATCATAATCCCAAATATCTTTAGCCGTCTTTACTTTTTTACTTACAACTATCAGGTCTCCGGGTTTATATCTTATGGGATTTGCGTGATAATAGTTCCCCTGCATTTCCAGAGTCAAGATGCCTTCTATTAGAAAATCAAATATCCTCCAGGTACTCTTATACTTAGTATAAAAGTGTTGAAGGTACTGAATTTTGGCCGAATCGAGAATCGCAGACATGCGACCTTCCGTAGACTTGGGGGTCGGGTTATGACACGAAGCACGGTGTATTCCTCGAAATCTCTCCCTACTCTTACGCTGCCGATCTTCAAACCCAGGGGCAGTAAAATAAGGATTGTTCCTCCCTCGTCTTGCTTGGGCGTATCTCATAATAGAAGGATGATCTTCTTTGGTTTTTCCTTTGTTCCACAAGCCGTCTCGTGCTATTTGATTTTTAGTTGCGGATGAGGGGTTTCTTAGTCTAATTCCATAAAACCTCATGAGTTTCAATAAGGTCTGTTTCATTATGTTTAGTTCCTCCGATATCATCGGGGTTGACTTCTTTTCTTTGAAATACATCTTTCGTAAATGTCTCTTCGAGAAATTAGATTTTCCTTCGTATTTAGCCCAATAAGCTAAATAGGGCATATGTTTTCTTGAGATGTGCCTCTGAAGACCACTCCACTGAGGGAATATTCTACCACAAATCTTACATTTCATCATTATACCCCCTGCATGTAATATCATGCTGGAGGTATATTCACCCTCTTATCGATAAGACCTTGTATTGTTCTGGCTTTTTTCTAATTTCTTCAAATCGGACACACCCTTGGTCCGTAAAAATACTGTGCTCGTCGGTAACTTTAATAAAATCCCCATTAGAGAGTCGCATATTATAGCAGACTTTCTTCCCTGTCTTGTGAGGTAAAAATTGACGTGTATACTTTTGTTCTTTGTTTTGATCAATATAACACAACTGCACAGCAGAACCTATCTCATCAATCCTAATCCACCCAATATTTGTTTTTATGGCAGTATCTTTAGAAAGGCACCCCCAACCAGAAATAGTACCTTCGATGGCTGATGCTATCCGGTATACCTCGGGATATTGATCCATATATGCTTTAAATTTCGGATATGCTTGGCATGTCTCTTTTATGTCCTTAGCGAGCTTACCTTCTCTATTCCTTAGTATTTTCGGAAGCGAATCCAAGATTTCATTTTCCAACGCAAAATTAAAATTCTTCTCTGATTTGATTCTCTTTCCATTCTCGTCATATTGTATACTGTTGGTAGGATCCAACACTTTAATGGCACGACGAACCGAAGCCTTTGTTTTTAAGGTTTGAACTGTCCCTATATGAGCAACATTCTCCTCCCCATATTTCGAAATAACATAATCCAACACTTCGCCCCGACGAAGATAATCAATATCCATATCAATATCCGGCAATCCCGATCGGACATAAGTTCTCCTTTCCTCTGAATGAAAACTCTCGGTGGGTCTGCGATTCGTCAATTTCATCAAATAAGCAATCACCGAATTAAACCGATTATTCGAACCAGCCTGAGCATCACCGTTTTGAATGCGGCGATAGCTTGATAAGAGATAGCCCTGCAAAGGCTTGGCTGGATCAATTGAATCTAACTCCTCTAGTTTTTCTAATTCTTGCTGAACAGAAGAAGCATATTGGGAGTATTCAGGATGCTCGTTAACAATAGATAGGATTTTCTCAGCTTTTTCAGTCATAGCGTTCCTTCAGGCACAACCGAGCTACTTTACTAGCCATAACAAATCGACCCGTCTTTATTCGTGCCAAATCGGATAAATACTCCTCCGAAAACGAACGACTTCCATCCAAAACCACCGCTATCGCTGCCAATGCTGTTTGATATGGAAAAGATCCCGACTCCGGGTGTTTCCGAAGAAGCTTATTCACAAATTTTGTAATCGTCGAGGCATATAATTCTCCTTCGTCGTACTGCCGTTGCATAAGTCGACCAAATTATCGCGGTAACTATGTAGACCCCA
>SDBV01000331.1_pt1 | contig 67011 bp, 50 predicted proteins | sample 2277081 | NCBI WGS metagenome assembly SDBV01 (sample SAMN10402039, study PRJNA504765) | marine sediment metagenome | isolation source: marine sediment core GS10_PC15, 223 cmbsf | place: Arctic Ocean: Southern Knipovich Ridge | collected 2010
CGGCTGGTCAAGTATCTGCTGAACAATCGCAAGCACGCCACCTACTGGAACTCGACCCGCGACACGGCCGTCTGCATCGAGGCCATGGCCGACTTCATTCGGGCCAGCGGCGAGGACAAGCCCCAGATGATCGTGGAAGTCTATCTCGACGGCAAGCTGCAAAAGGCGGTCGAGATCACACCGCAGAACCTGTTCGTGTTCGATAACAAGTTCGTGCTGGAAGGTGCGCAAGTCACCACTGGCGAGCACCGGATCGAGCTTCGCAAGAAGGGCACCGGGCCGTTGTATTACAACGGCTACCTGACCAACTTCACGCTGGAGGACTTCATTACCAAGGCCGGGTTGGAGGTGAAGGTCAACCGGAAATACTACAAGCTCACCCGGGTCGACAAGTCGGTCAAAGCGGTCGGCTCGCGAGGCCAGGCGGTGGATCAGAAGGTCGAGAAGTTCGAGCGGCAGGAGTTGGCCAATCTGGCCACGCTTACCAGCGGCGATCTGGTCGAAATCGAGTTGGAAATCGACAGCAAGAACGACTACGAATACTTGGTCTTCGAGGACATGAAGCCGGCCGGGTTCGAGCCGGTCGACCTGCGCAGCGGTTACAACGGCAACGCGTTGGGGGCCTACATGGAGTTCCGCGACAACCGCGTGGTCTTCTTCACCAGGCAGTTGGCCCGAGGTAAGCACAGCGTGTCGTATCGAATGCGAGCGGAGATCCCCGGCCGGTTCAGCGCCCTGCCCACCCGAGCCTCGGCCATGTACGCACCGGAACTTCGGGCCAACTCCGACGAGATCAAGCTAAACGTCCAAGACCAGTAGCCGCTCGCGGCTTTGCAACGAACCAGCAATCGAGTGCGTTCGTAACCTCTCGTTCCCACGCTTTGCGTGGGAACGCCATGCCACGACGCTCCGCGTCGCTGAAGCGGAACTCATTTTTGCGCAATGGGTTGCGCCGAAGTCGGGCCGCAGAGCGGCCATGCAGTCCGTTCCCACGCAGAGCATGGGAACGAGATTGACTGCGGGAAGTTTGGTGGACACAGCGGCCATTGCCCGACATCGTCCATGCCCTATATGGGTGGGTGCAGCAGATTGGCGGAGCCGGGCGACTTCTCTTCGACATGCCCAGCACGCTTTCCTCCGATTGGGCTTGCCGGAATCCGAGCGGCCAACAGCCGTCGATGAGGCGATTATGGCCCTAAGTCAGCACTGTAGATCTAGGTAGCTATAGCCAAGGGGGTGGGAATATGGGGAAATTCCATGAAAAACATCAGTATTTCAACTGTTACTTCCCTCAGATTCTTGACAATCGCTACAATCCTGCTATGCTATACGTTATGCTCCTCGAGCGTGATGACTTTGGCGGTGGAGTGCGGCCGGTTGGAATTCCGAAGGCCGTCTTGTCCTGACTATCTCGTCTGGGCCGCCCGATTTCGACGTCATGGCGTTTCAGTGCGGCGGCTTCGGCCAGCCAGGGAGAAAACGAGAACCAACGGGAGGAACGGTCTCGCGTGAAGTTGTGCTTGCTAGTAGCAAGCGTTGACGCAGGGTGCAAGCGCGAGATGTAAGAGAAGCAGGCGAGTCCACTTTCCTTTAGACTAGACGGAGGCAGCGCTTTCCAACATAGGTCTTCTTGGCTTTTCGCCCCGCGAAGAGGGCTTGGAAAATCGTACATTATGAGTCGGACCGCCGAGAAAACTACGGCGAGCCCGGAGATTGTCGGGATATCGACCGGCATCCGGGAAGTCGTCAAACTGATCGATACGGTTGCGCCGAGTGATTGTCCTGTTCTGATTGAAGGTGAAAGCGGTACGGGCAAGGAATTGCTGGCCCGGAGGCTTTGTGCCAAAAGTCGCAGGAAGCACCGGCCTCTAATCCCTGTTAATTGCGCTGGTATCAGCGAATCTCTCTTCGAAAGCCAATTCTTCGGACATGTGCGAGGTGCCTTTACGGGCGCAGAGCAGAACATGCTGGGACTGGTCCGCACCGCGGACGGCGGCACGCTGTTCCTGGACGAAGTCGGCGAGATCCCGTTGAATTTGCAACCCAAGCTGCTTCGGGTGATTCAGGAGCAAGAGGTGATGCCGGTGGGAAAACCGATTCCCATCAAGGTCGACACCCGGTTCATTGCCGGTACGAATCGGAACTTGCGCAAACTGGTCGAAGAGGCTAAGTTTCGACGTGATCTCTACTACCGCCTGAACATCGTGCGCATCAAGATCCCGCCACTGCGCGAACGCCCGGAAGACGTGCCCGTGTTGCTGGAGCACTTCTCCGCGTTCTACTGCCAGCGGTACGGCCGAGAGCGGATCCCCATCGGACGAAACGTCCGCACGGTGTTAACGGACTTCCCTTGGCCGGGCAATGTCAGAGAGTTGGCCGCCTGGGTCGAACGACTCTACGCGATTGGACTCGACCCGGAAACCCTCACCGTCATGCTCTTGGACGAGGAGTTGGGGGGCACGGATTCTATGTCGCAGGAGCCCAAGACGCTCATGCAAGCCGAACGGCAAGCCATCGTCACCGCGATGGAACATGCCGAATTCAACCAGCGCAAGGCGGCGAGAACGCTCCAAGTTCACCGGGCCACCTTGGCCAGAAAGCTCAAACGTCACGACCTGACGTGACGAAGAAGGGCGTTTCCGACATCGCTGGCCGCGGTAGCAGTCGGGCTCGCTTGCGCCAAGGAAAGCCCCCGCCCTACTGAAGCGAGACGATTCGCGATCGGCCTTCCTCTTCGATGCAGATCTTTTCCTCCCGGGCAAGCCAGCCAAGGGCCTGCATGACCACGTCGCGTGGTTCGCCGACCACTTTGATCAGCTTGGCCACGCTTAGCGGCCCCGATTCCAAAAGAGTGTTCCAGACCGTACCGGCCGTCTCGCCAATCTGCGAGACACAACAAACGGGGGCTGCCGTTGCCATAGCGCCATCTCCTGTTCGATTTACGATTATCCTGTCAGATTATCCTGTCACCGGATCGATGAACTAACCTGCGCAAAGTATAGCGAAAAACTAGGCACAGGCAAGGTCGTCGGTTTGGTGGTCTGGGGGTTTCGGGGCCAGCAGCCGTCAGAAAGGGGCCAATCGGTCGTATACGCAAAGCCGGTAATATAGGGCAAATCCGCAAAGAAAGGGCCCGAGCAGCTTGGCGGGGAGCTGCCCGGGCCTGGTCTCTGAGAGAATGACTCCGTGAAAAAATGGTTTTGTTCCGAGTGGTCGGATTGTCGCCGATCCAGCGGCGTTACCTAAGATTCACGGTTGTTCAGAGAGGTTGAGTTAAGGCGGTTCCGGGGCTGCGGGGGTCCCCGGAACCATTTGGGTCAGATGTATGCAACGAGGTATTGCATCTACCATGCCAAACCCTCGGGCCAAGAAAGACGATCTCGACGGATAATTCACAAGTCCTTCCAGGGCAACATGTTAGATCGGTTCGCGTCTCGCGATCCGGGCCAAGGCGGCCAAGCTGTCGGGTTGAAAACGTTACAATCTCGTTCCCACGCTCTGCGTGGGAACGCAATGGCCCGACGCTCTGCGTCGCTGAAGCGGAACTTACTTCAACGCAATGGGTTGCAACGCGGGACCGCAGAGCGGCCATGCAATCCGTTCCCACGCGGAGCGTGGGAACGAGGGCTGCGGACGGGCTCTATGGCTCGTAGCGGAGTTGCTTTAGGTTGCCGAGGAAGCTTGCCGTAATGGCCAGAAACACCTTGGCGAGTCGGTCGTAATCCCGATCTTCGGCCTGGCAAAAGATGGAATACGTGGCCTGGTCGGTCGTCAGGCAGCGGATCGTTGCCGTGTTGGTCAGATCCAAGCAATAGAAATTCAGATTGTACCCGATGGCCTCCCAGCCCGCGATCACGTCGGAAGCCGGCTCGGCTTCCAAGTCGTCGTATTCTTCCTTCATGGCATCGACGGCAGCCTGGGCCAATTGATCGGGGGCTGTCGAGCTGGGATGGACGGCCACCGACCAGAACGCTCCGCAGGGGCTGTAAACTGTCACCGACCCGTGGCCCGCCAGCGCGTCGTCTTCGTCGAGCGTCCAGTTCTCCGGGTACTCGAACGACATCCCCATTTTGACGTATTTCGCCGGCATATCTCGAATTCTCCCTAGGGAAATCACCGAATCAGCGCCATCCTATCAGACGCGCACCGGACGTGTAAATCCTCCGCGGCGGCCACTCATCCCGGAGAAACCGGGATGGCTGCACTCGTGCCGTTTTGCTACCCTATGCGGTCACTTTTTTTCTCGACTGGTATTCCCCGATTGGGTGGACTCGACACGGATGGATCGCTTGCGATTTCGACTGACCGTAGTTGCGGTGCTGGCATTGCTGTCGGGCTGTCGCCTGCCGTTTAGCCGGGGACCGGTTTCGGAGTCGTTGGGCTCTTGCCGCCGGCTGTCGCAACAGGGAATCGCAGCCGCCGAGCGGGGACGCTTCGAACAGGCCGAAACCTTGTTGGCCCAGGCCGTAGAAGCATGTCCGGTCGACTCGGAGGCGCGGCGCCATTACGCCGAGACACTTTGGCGTCGCGGCCAGCGTCAGGCCGCCATCGTCCAATTGGAAGAGGCGGCTCGCCTGGCCACGGACGATGCAACCTTGCAAGTACGGCTTGCGGAAATGTACTTTCAGCAGCGTCAGATGCGTCAAGCCTGGCGGAATACGCAGCAGGCCTTGGACCTCGACCCGAGGTCGCCGGCCGCCTGGGCCATTCGGGGGCGTCTGATGCGGGCCGGTGGGCACCTGCAACAGGCCTTGGCCGACAACCATCGGGCTTTGGCCTATGCTCCCGGCAATCCGCATATCGTGCTCGAGGTTGCCGAACTCCATCGACAGTTGAACCGTCCCGAACGAGCTTTGGTCGTACTGCAGAGTCTGGCCGAGAGCTATTCGCCGGGTGAGGTGCCGCCGGAAGTGCTTGGTTTGACGGCCCAGGCCTACTCGGCATTGGGTCGGCACGAAGATGCGGCGGAAAGCCTTTTCGTGATCGCGCAGGAGAGTCCCAACGAAGAGAACCTTCACCATCTAGCCGAAGCCCAGTGGCGTGCCGGCCGCGCGGGGGAAGCAGCCGCCACGGCCCGGCGTGCGCTGGCCCTCGGGCCGCAATATCAACCGGCTCACGAACTGCTTCAACGCATCGAAATGACCCAACGGCCCCCACCGTTTCTGCAACGCTGAGTGATGTGCCATGGCCCGTTCTGAAGGTAACGCCGAGCTTGCACGCAGGTCTGCCGTGGGATGGCTGCTGGTGATTCATGTGACGGGACTTCTGTTGGCGAGTCTTTGGTTTCGCTGTGCGTGGCTGAACAACACGCCGGGGCTCAACGGCGACGAAGCCTGGTATGGCGTTCAGGCCTTGGAACTGCTGCGCGGCGAGGACTTCCAAATCGAGACGCCGACGGGCAACCCGCCGAACCTGCTGTTTTTCGGGCCCCTGCTGCTGTTGCATGCCTTTTTTCCGCCGTCGATTGCGCTGCTTCGTGCCGTGGCCGTCGGTAGCGGCGTAGCGGCCTTGGTGATCAATTGGGTCTGTTGCCGCTGGGTATTCGATCGGCGTACGGCCGTCATTTCGACCGTCGTGCTGGCGATCCTGCCGATCAACATCGCTTACAGCCGATTCGCTTGGGACGCTAGTCAATCGGTCGCCATTACGCTGCCGGTATTGTATCTCTCGTTGGCCTCCATACGTTTTGCCGGTCGCCGGGGTCGTTTTCTGTTGGCCGCCGTGCTGATGCAGTGGATTGCCTGCCTGGTTCATCCGACCAATGTATTCGTTGCTCCGGCCGTCGTGGTGGCACTTGCCGTCTGGGTCCGAGAAGGCGGCGTGCGAAAGGCCACTCGAGGAGTCTCTCCGCGGACCAAGGCGGCCGTCTTGGTGCTAGGGATCCTGGCGGCCGTTTTGCTCGGATTGCTGTGGTTGAGCACACCGGGCTCGTCTCGCTTTCTCGGCCGGCTCCATAGCCCGACCCAGTTGGCTCAAATGGAGACCCTGGCCCGCTTGACTGTGCTGTTGCCGCGGTTGTTTCTGGGAGCGACCGTCTATCGGTACATTGCCGGGGTCGATTCGTGGCTGAGTTGGCCGGCCGCGGTCGGTTCGGACGGTTGGGGCGCCGATACGGTCCTGTTTTGGGCCGTCATGGCCGCTTGTGTCTGGACATTATGCCGGGCAAAAGACGAACCGGTCCGGCGAACGAGTCGGACACTGCTTTGCATGGTGGCCTTGCAGCTCGCGGCCTTTGCACTTCTGGCCGGTCCCCATGGGCTGTCTCCCGGCTGGGAACGCTATGCGATCTGCCTGGTCGGGCCGATCGTGGTGTTGCTAGCCCGGGGTGCGGCCGTGAGTTTTTCGGCTGGGTCTCCCAGATGGCGACTTGCACTGGTCGTAGGATCGCTCTGTGGGTGGCTGATGTTGGCCGACTTCCGCGAGCACTATTTCCACTGCATTCACCAGACGGGCGGCCGTGCCCATCCGACCTTCCGAACCAGTGACGAAGACCCCAAGGCCTCTGCTTTGAAGACGATCCTGGCAAACCGTCAGCCGGGAGTCGCCTGGATTGTGACCGGCGAGTGGCACATCTACTGGCCGATTCGTTACTTCGGCATGTCCGAGGACGAGCTTCGCGTGGTTACGCCGAAAGAAGTGGCCGCTTCGGAAGAATTCGATCAGGCACAGCGGGAAGGCCGCGTCTGGTACGTAGAATTCGCCGACGCTCTGCCCCAAACCACTGCAACCGGGCCATGGCCTCCCGCCGATTTGCCCAGCGGCAAGCTGCGTCGCTGGAAGTGCCTCGGTTATGACGGCCGGCCCGTATTGGAGATCCTACACGACAAATGAGCCCCGACGCCGCGGTGTAATCGGCATAGTCGGTTTTGCCGATATAACGAGTCACGCTGGTTTGACCTTGATCCGCCGGCGCACTAGGGTTGGATAGAGTTCAGGGCAATCGTGCCGCGGGAAAGCGCCGTGTGGCGGATTGCGAGCTACGATTGAAGTGTCGAAGGATATTCGGCCTGATTTGACCAGGAGCCACCGGAGGAAACGCCCATGTCACAAGCACTCAAGTCCCCCACGGCAGATTTCATCGATCGCCGCGGTCCCGCCTTGCCGAGCGGCGTGCCGATGGTCGAGCGGCGTCAGTTTACCGATTCGCATGACGGGCTTTCCCCGGACGCCGCCGAGCTGGCCAATGCCATCGACGAATACAAGCTCCAGCATCGCCGCCGTTTCATCACCTACGAAGAGATCCTGGGCGTAGTCACGTCGCTGGGCTATCACAAGTAGGCGCGGGTGAATCAACCTCGTTCCCACGCTCTGCGTGGGAACGGACTGCATGGCCGCTCTGCGGCCCCGCTTCGTCGCAACTCATCGCGCCGAAGTGAGTTCCGTTTCAACGACGCGGAGCGTCGTGGCATGGCGTTCCCACGCAGAGCGTGGGAACGAGAGGCAAGTCCTGCTCAAAAGAGCGGTGCCCGAAGCTGGTCCGCCGTCACGATTCCGAGCGTTTTGCCTTCCGAGTCGACCACTTGCGCCAGCGTTTCTTCGGCGCTTTCCATTCTCATCAGGGCCGCCACGTGAGGCATGTCGTGCGGCAGGTCCAGAAACGGTCGGACCGGACCGATCTCGTCGTGCTGGCTGAGTTCCAGGTCGATCACCCGAACGTAGCCGAGCAGTTCCTTGGCCGTGGCGGAGAGCTCGACCGGTACGACCGAGACCCGATAGCGACGCGCCAATTGCAAGATTTCGTTCTTGGTCATGTCGGATCGAGCCCGGGGTAGTCGGGCCAGGGGCGTGGCAAACCGGCCCAGCGGCGATTTCGCCACGGCAAAGATCCCTTGGGCCAAGCGACGTTGGGCCGGGTGCAAAATGCCCGCCTCGTGACCTTCGTCCAAGACGCGTTGCAACTCGCGGCGGGCCAAGGTTAACTTAACTTGCTCGGGTGATTTTCCCACCAGTCGCTGCAGGATCTTGTTCATTCCCCACAGCAACACACTGACCGGATAGAACAAGACGACAAACATCAAGAATAAGGGCCCCACGCGGCGGAGCAACCGGTTGGGGGCCTGCATAAAGAGATATTTCGGCAACAGCTCGCCGTACACGAACAACACCGGCGCCAAGGCCAGCGGGGCGATCAACTCGGCCGTGTGACCATGCCCGGAAATCAAGGCTTGGGCCCCCATAACGATGGCCAAGGAAGCCATGTAATTGGCCAGATTGTTTCCGACCAACGTGGTGGCCACGAACATCGAGGGGTGATTGCTCAGCCAAAGCAATCCCCGGGAGATGCGATCCCCGGCTAAGGCGTCCAGTACCAATCGCAGCCGAGTGGCCCGATAGAAACCGGTCTCCGAGCCGCTGAAGAAGCCGCTTAGAAACAAGCCTGTCACTGCCAGGAGGGTAACTGCGATCCAGGTCATTTCGGCTCCTTCGCGGGATCGTCGATCCGCAATTCGACCAGCAACTGGCCATGGCCGTGAACGCCGATCACTCTGATGCGAAAGGGTCCCCAGCGACAGCGATCGCCCACCTTGGGTAGCCGTTCGAGAACTTCCTGCACGATCCCCGAGACGGTCACGCTTTTGCTCGGCGGTCTCTCGACGTCGAAGTGGCGGACAAGCCGACGTACGCTGGTCATGCCGGTGACGTGCCAGGTGTGCGGCCCGACCTGCTGGATCGGATGCTGCTGCAACAACCGCTCGCTGCGGCTGGGAGAGCGGGTGAAGATGGTGTCCAATACGTCATCGAACGTGAAAACGCCGACCGTCTCGCCAAACTCGTTGACCACGGCGGCCACGTGGCTTTTCTGGCGACGCATCAGTTCCAACGCCTGGGCCACCGTCGTACACCAGGGTACGTGGACCACGGCATCGGCATGATTCTCCAAGTGTTCGGCGGGAATGCTCGACAGGTTGTGCAAAGCGATGGCGCCCGCCACTTCGTCGCTGTCCGGCTCGGTCACCAGCAGATAGCCGCTGGGCGGGATCTGGCCCTCTAAATCGGCCAACGAGACCGGCGGACGAAACGACTTGAATTGTATGCGCGGCCGCATCAACTCCTCGGCCCGTAGTTCCGAGAGCAGCACGATGTTCCGCAAGACTTTCTGCTCCTGCTCGGCCATGGCGGCGTCGCCGGTCGAGAGCTCAACGGCCCGTTCCAGATCGCCGACCCTCAGATAGGGCTCCGGTTGAAACTTCGGACAAAACAGTCGCCGCGACAGCAAATTGGCCAGTCGGAAAGCCGGCAACAAGGGGTCCAGCAAGCGAACCATGCCGGCCAGCGGCACGGCCACCGCCGCGGCCAGGCGGCCCGGCTGCAATACGGCCAGACTTTTGGGTAACATTTCGCTAAGCACGATGATCGCCAGCAGGGCGCCCACCGCGAAGGTTCCGGCCGCGGTCGGGTGCTCGCCCTCCAGGTCCAGGCTGATGATCGACGCGATCGTAAAATAGGCCAGATTGACCACGAGATTCCAGAACAGGACAGCCGTGAGCAGCCGCTCCGTTTCCCCCAGCAACCCGGCGGCCAAGCGTTGCGCTCGATTACCCGACGCCAATCGCCGGCGTTCTGCCCGGCGCAGATAAAAGAACGCGGCCTCACTAGACGAAAAGAACGCCGACGCCAGGATCAGCACCCCCATCGCCGCCAGCCAAGGAACATAGTCGGATAGTAAGTGCACGCGGATTCCTGTACTGCTAACAAAGGGGTTAGGGGCGAGGGATTAGGGGTTAGGATTTCAGACAAATCTGTTTCCTAACCCCTAGCCCCCAACCCCTATCCCCTAACTCCTACTCTTCAATCGTCGTTCTGCCGGTCACGACGTCGAACTCGTAAATGGCCGGCACCAGCATGGCGGCCGTGGTGAAACCGTAGGCCACGGCCATGACCAGAAGAATACCCAGCGTGTAGGGAGGATCGATCAAAAAACTGGTGATACAGTAGAACGTGGCAATGGGGCATAGGAACGACGCCAATCCGATGGCGGGCGAGGGATTTCTCACCCCGAGCGCCACGTACAAAGCGACGCCGCCGCCGACCATGAACGCAAAAAACGGCGGCAATTGGGCCTGAAATGAGCCGCTGAAAGCGATCATCATCCGCATGCACGTGGCCACGCCCACGAAAAGAAAGAACACCGTGCCTAAGCTCGTGCCGATTGCGCTGCGCGAGTTGGCGTAGGTCATCCCGGCGTGGATCCCCAGCACGGCCACGAACACGTACAGCACGGTCAATCCGGCCAATAAGTAGATCAAGTTTTCGACGCTCAACGCGCCGTCAATACACAGGTAAACGCACAGCAACATGGGTGCCAAAACCATTTCCTTGCAGTTGTAGAATATGCCGCCGAGCTTGCCGAAAATGAATTCCCTGGGGGTCAGATCGGTTACCAACAACAGGTCCAATGCCCTGCCGTCGCGTTCGCTGGTCAACGCGGTAACAGCCTGCGCATTGACCAACACCAGGCTCAGCAAAAACAAACCTACCAGGGCAAAGGTCCCGGTGCCATGGGCTCCCCATTGCTCGTGCCGGACCATCCAGTGAATATTGCCGGCGGCCAAGGCGAACAGGGCCAGGTAGGCCAGCCGAATCAGCAGGATCTTCCGCCCGTAGGCCCAGGTCCGTATCTCGCGCCAAAGAATCGGGTTGTCCCAAACGCGGCGACTGTGTCCGCTCTTGGACGTCGTGGAAGTTGCGACCGGCTGACGTTGGTCCGTACCTTGGGCCTCTTGCGATTCTTCCGGGCTGGCGGGTCGCGTTTCGCGCGAGGGGTTCCAAACGCGCACCATGGCCACCGCGATCCCATTGAGCCCCACGGTAACCAAACCGGCTACCACCAGAAACAGGTTGACGGCATTACCGAAAACGGCAAGTTCCAACTGGACTTGCGGTCGAGTAGCTTCCACGACCGCCTGCCACGGACTGAACCCCACGGCCCAAGTCTTGCAGGAGAGCCCCCAGAAGGTTGCGCCGAAAAGGCCCAAGGCGATCAGTTCTCCGATGGCCAGCCACAACACGAAAACCAGCACGGTCATGGCCAGGGCCTGAAACGTCTTCTCGCGCCACAAGGCCACGGTCGACCCCAAACTTCCACAAGCGATAACGCTCACCAGCGTCACGGCGAACACCCGGGCAATCTGTTCATAGGAGACGCCGCCCAGCAAAGTCACCAGCATGAACACGGGCAAGGCGGCCGCCAACATCACCAGCACGCTGAGCAAACTGGCCAGCAGCTTCCCTAACACGAGCTCGCAGTTGGACAAGTTCGTCAGCAGCAAGAGCACCAGGGTGCGACGGTCCTTCTCCTGCGAGACGGCTCCAGCGGCCAATACGGCCGCGAAGAAAACGGCCAAGGCAAACTGCAACGGCGCCAGAAGTTGGAACAAGACCATCCCGAATCGGGCAAGATCCCCCACGTCGCGGACCAACTGGGTCCCGGTTAGCACCAGGTAGGCGGTAACGATCAGGAACAGCAACCCCAGCGCGTAGCCCGCCCTGGCAATATACAACCGGGCGCGTCGCGCGGCGGTGGTTACCTCCCGACTGAAAACTGGTCCGATCAGCAAGCTTGGCTCTCCAAAACGGTCAACCGACGATCGCGAAATGCAACACTATAGTATCACATTATCCCACGGTCGAGGAGAGCATGTCCCGAGAGACGTTTAGCGGTCGGGCTTGCCCGACGTTTTTGGCAGCGGTGAACGGCAACTTCCAAGCAAGAAACGTCGGGCAAGCCCGACCGCTAAACAAAGCGGAACCGACTGGCCTACCCCCAGTATTCAGGGGCTATCGCCAAGCGGTGCCGCCGGACGGTTGCGAGTAGTCGGTGGGTACGACGCTGGCGCCGGAATAATTCGACGTTGCTGCCCCGCCGCTCCGCTGGGACTCGTACTGGCGAACGCTCCCCGGCCGATAGGCCGGCGGATCGCTCGTCGTCGGAACCGAGTAAGCGCCACTTTGGCCAGGAACCTGGTAGGTTCCGGCGGGCGATTGGTATGGCTGGGTTCCCGGCGGATTGTAGCCCGTGTTGCCCGGATCGTACGAACTGGCCCCCGGCTGATAGGCCGTAGCGCTTCTGCGATAATCCGTGCCGCCGGCCGCTGCGGAAGAAGCAGATGTCCCGTATTGGCTGGTAGCGGGCGCCGTGCCATAGCCGGTCGCCGGTCGCGTGGCCGTGGAGTAGCGGTCCGTGGAGCCGGCCGGCGCTTGCGAGCCATAAGACGAGACGGTCGAATTGCGGGAATTGTCGGCGTAACTGGGTGACGTGGTGGAGTACCGGGAATTCGCCGCTGAGTATCCGGTCGGGGGCGTACTGGCTCTGCTTCCATAGCTCGTGCCGCCGGACTGGGTTGCATAGCGGTCGGTCGAACCGCTGGGCGAACGTGCCGAGTTGCGCGAATACGACGAAGATGTACCGTAGCGATCGGATCCCGTGGCGTAACGGTCCGTACCGGACGAGTAACGGCTGCTATCGACGGAACTCTGCGAGGACCGAACGGGATTGGTATACGGCCCGGCGGTGGTGTTGGCCCTCGAATACTGTGTGTTGTTAGCCGAGCGTTGCCCTGAGGAATAGGAATTGTACGACGGCGACGCGGCGGAGGTGCTGCTGTAGCCATTGCTGGAATAGCCGCCTTGGCTCCGGGAAGCATAGGGCGAGGTAGTGCCGGTTCCCCGGTAACTGGTCGGTGAACCCGTCTGCGGCGGAACGTAGGACTGGTAGGCCTGCCCAGTGGTCGAGTAATCCGTGGTGGAACTACGACCGGCCGTTGCGCCGTAACCGGCCGAGTTGTAGCTGGCCGCGGTGGCGGGATAAGTGGCCGTCGGCGCGGTGTTCGTCGTGTTCCCCCAACCGGCGGTGGAACTGGACGTCATAGGACCGCCGGCTATGGCCGAAGGTGGCGTGATCTCTGAATTCGAAGGACTCTTCTTCCAGAACGCCAAATTGGGCATGTTCCATTGTCCGCCGCTGTAGCAACCGCAAAGCCCAAGAATTGTCAACAAGATCAGCGTACGTCCTGCTAAATACATTCGCATGGTTTGTCCTTTAGAAATCAATGGACTAGAGGAGAATTCATCGGGCCGTCAACCTCCGTGTCGACTGCCACCGAAGAAGCCCTTTTCCCTAAGGGCCCTTGGAAAACAATTACATCAGACACTGTACTCTACATCGAACCACAACGCCTGATAGATTATTCCTTTTCCGTAAAGCTTGTGATTTATGCCGCTTTTTCCGTCAGGGAAACCCTTATGCCCCAATGGCCCAGCGATTTCCAACGACAAGCATGGGCGGATTATAGGTGGCACGCCAAGTGGGTCAATGGCAGAATTGCATGCCCGCCGAGAAGTTAGGGGGCATAGGCAGCCTCGGCTGCCCGTCGGTTTGCTGCGATCGTGCCGGCCGAATGATGTTGGAAAGGCTGCCGTGATTCGGGCACGGCTGGCACAGCCGTGGCACATCACTGTTTGGGGGGGGTAGCCGATCAGCCCACGAATAATCCAGGCCAAAAAAAACGGGGCGGGAGCCGAATCCGTGCCCGAGGCAGTGGGCCGAATCCTTGCTGCCGCCCCCGCAACCGGGCGGCGAAAGATCGCCGCCGGCCGCGACACCGGTGATAGGGAGGTCGCGATGCTAGTTCAATTGGCCGTTGGCGTGTGCCACTGCTTCGCAGAAGCAGTGCTTTTTCCCAACAGGACAAGCGGGACTGCTTCTGCGAAGCAGTGGCACACCCTCTTTCAACGCCCCGTTAGCCGTGGGCCCCGTCAACCGTGGGCAACGAGCGTGTGTTTCTTCGCCTCGACGTAACGCCGGGTCACCTCTCCCCAATCGATGACCTCGAAGAACGCTTTGACGTAGTCTGCACGCCGGTTCTGATACTTCAGGTAATACGCATGCTCCCAGACGTCGATGCCGAGAATGGGAGTATGGCCGTGCATCAAGGGGCTATCCTGGTTGGGCGTATGCTCGACGACCAGCTTCTTGTCGGGATCGATGCTCAGCCAGGCCCAGCCGGCGCCGAACCGGCTCAAGGCGGCTCGGGTGAACAACTGCTCGAAGCGTTCGAAGCCCCCCAATTCCTCGTCCAACGCGTCGGAAAGCGGCTTGTCGGGTGCGTCACCTCCGGTGCGTGAGATCACAGTCCAAAACAGCGCGTGGTTTGCATGTCCGCCCCCTTGGTTGCGGACGGCCGTTCGAATTTTGTCGGGCAACATGTGGATCGAACAGATCAAGTCGTCGATCGTGAGGTTGTCCAGTTCATGCCCCTCCAGGGCCTTGTTCAAATTGGCCACATACGCGGCATGGTGTCTGGAGTGATGGATCTCCATCGTTTTGGCATCGATATACGGCTCCAAGGCATCATACGCGTAGGACAATTTGGGTAAGGAATACACCATCCTGCCTCTCCTTTGCAACGAGATACTACTACCAGCCGTACGGAGACCCGCCGGCTGCCACCCGATTGTCGTGAGAGTCTGTTTTCCACAAAACTCTCTATAGAAATCCTAGCGCGCGGCGCCGGCCGGACAAGCCCCGAATTTGGCCGTGAAGCGTAAGGGAAAGACCTGCCGGGTAAGAATTCCCCCGAACCCGTACGACAACCTCGTTCCCACGCTCTGCGTGGGAACGCCATGCCACGACGCTCCGCGTCGCGGAAGCGGAAATTACTTCGGCGCTAGGATTTGCGACGAAGCGGGGCCGCAGAGCGGCCATGCAGTCCGTTCCCACGCAGAGCGTGGGAACGAGAGGATTCCGGAAGCCATTGCCTGGCGGGGCTCTATAAGAACCCGGCCAATCTCTGAAGCACGACGACGATGCTGGATCGCTGCTGTTGCAGAATGGTCAATCCGGACACTGCATTGTAGGCCAAGGTGCTGTAGAAGGTCAGCCGCGCCGTCTCTTCGGTGGTGTCGACCAGATCGACGTCATCGATGGCCGTTTCCAGGTCGTCCTGGATGTCGGAGAACAAGCTCGAGGTGGACGAAATGGCGGCATTGTAGAACCCGTCGACGACGCCTTCAATTCGGGTCACCTCGGCCAGCGCCTCGTCGACCACACGGATGGCTTGCGAGGTATTAGCATCCAGGCCGTCAAGCCCACCTCCGGAGGCCAGGTCATCCAGGCTGCCGCTTAGTCTACCGAGAAAACCCGCCTGCAAGCTGGGGATGGCCAGACTCGATTCGCGGAACGGCTCGGTGGAGAGTGCGAACGTCAATGCCTCCGCACCGACGGAAATCGTATTGAAATCTCCAGAGAATCCTTGGTAGAAGTCCAACTCGTAATGGACACCATTTTCGGCGACGTCAACCCGATTGCCGTCACCGGTGTAGCTTTGGCCGTTGATGGTAACACTCGCGTCGGTTCCCGTGACCGATCCTCCATCGCTGACGTCGAACGTTCCGGAACTGACGTCAACGTCCACGGCCGCATCGCTGCCGTAATCGACGCTGCTGAAGGTGACCACCTCATCCACGCGAGAGGCGACGATGCCCGTGTCGTGACTGGTGTCGTTGACCGCGTCGACCAGATTGTCGAGCGATTCGTCTGCCGTGACGGTGATCTCGACGCTGCCGGTCTCGCCGGTGAGCGTAAACGTGGCGGTGGCGATGACCGTGTCGGCCGGCGTATTGCCGGTGTAGGTCAATTGGGCTTGAGTCGCCGCCGTGTCGACCGTCCCGTCGATCGTTAGTGCCGAACCTCCGGTCGAATAGACCCTCAGCTCGCGCACCTGCGAAGAACTACGTCCTTGGATCTGGTAATCAGCCGACCCGTCGAGCAACTTTCGCCCGCCGATCGCGGTGGCGGCCAAGGTATTGATCTGGTCGATGGCGGCGTCGATATTTGCCTGGGCGTCGGCCCGCTGGGCTCCGGTAAGCGAACGCGTTTCGTCGGTGAGCAATTCGGTACGGATCGTACTGAGCTGGGTTTGAATGCTGTCGATGGCGGTTTGCGCCTGGGTAATCATGCTACTGGCAGCCGTCACGTTAACCATGGCGGCCGTGACGTTGCTCAGTTGCGATTGCAGCCCGCTGAGGTAGACGAACGACGCGGGATCGTCGGCCGGGGAGTTGATCTTCTTGCCGGTGGCCAGGCGCAGAGTGCTGATCGTGACGGCCGCGTTGGATTCGGCCAGCCGATTCAACAACGTGCGTTCGATACCGGAGATATTGGTTGAGATGCGGCTCATGGCGATCTCTGGTTGCTTCTTGTCGTCGTGTCAGTTCGCAGCAGACGTCATTCGTAGCTTCTCTTTGCCCGCCATGGGGTCAATATCAGCTTGGCCCGGTTCAAGCGTTTGCTGGCAACTTCTTTCTCTTCTTCCGCCGCCATCAAGTATGCCTGGAAGCTCAAGAGGACGCTTCGGGCACATTCGGTCACGTTTTCGCGGCGCCGCTCTCGGTTCTTCGCCAAGCGGATACTGAAGTGGACCTTGGTCCTCAACACGCCGCTGTTCGCGTCGTGCTCCATGCCCCTTTCCTCGTCGAAAGCGATTTCCACTCGAAAGGTGACCGCCCGATCGTTGAAACGGCGAACCTTTTCGCCGGATTGCTCAGCGATTTCCAAGGTGACGTGATTCGACTCCACCTTGACGATGTGTGCCTGGTGATCGGCGACGAATCCGCGGAACTTCTCGATGGCTACGGCAATGGGTACGGGGGTGATCAGCGTTTTGTCGATCAGCACTTCGGGGCGAGTTTTTTTGCGTCGCCAGAAGCTTCGTCGCCGGCCGGTCCGTTCATGGCCGCCGCCGCTACCCAATTGAACGACCATGTTGCGGCCGCGGTCCTTGGCCATCAACAAGGCCCGGTCGGCACGACGGAGCATCGTTTCGTCCGTATCACCCGGTTGGATCTCCGTCACGCCGAAGCTGGCCGAGGCTGATCGGGCTCCCATTTTCGGTTGCGGGATGCGTCCGAAGGCGATGCGGAGTTCCTCGGCGCGTCGGGTGGCGGTGGCGTTGTCGCAATCGGCACAAAGCACGACGAACTCTTCGCCCCCATAGCGTGCCACCAGATCGCCGGGCCGACACATCCCCTTCAACAGCGACGCCATGCTCTTGATCACGTCGTCGCCCGCCTGATGCCCGTAGGTGTCGTTGACCCGTTTGAATCGGTCCAAGTCGCAGATGATCAAGCTGCAGGGAACATGTTCTCGCTGATGTGTTTTCACGAACATTTCATGCATGCGGTCGAACTCGGCCCGATTGGCCACCTGGGTCAAGGGATCCTTGGTCGCTTTCTCGTGCAGGCTTTGACAACGCCGCTCCAAGGAGATTTCCGAGGAGGCATCGTGGAACATCACAATGGCGCCCAAGACCGTCCCGTCGCCACCGAGGACGGGAATCGCGTGCGCATCGACCGACACCGAGCGATCCGTTCGTCCGCGGAGCGTCAGTCGGCGCAAGGATTGCGCACCGGAGCGTATGGCACAAACGACAGGGCATTCCGACTCGCGGACGAGGTCTCCTTTCTCGTCGCGCATTTTCAACAGTTCCGGTCGCCATTGGCACTGGCAGATGCTGCTTCCTGCGATACCCGTAAGACGCTCCGCCCCTCGGTTCCAGAGCGTGACCTGCATCGCGGCGTCGATGAACACGACGGCGTCGTACATGTGCTCCAACAACTTCGCCTCAAACAGCGTGTCGACGTCCTGCCGCTGAGGCGTCGAGGGCGAACGATTCAGCACCCAATGCGAATTGACCAAGTCCGGGTCCAACGCCTTGAGCCATCGTCCGGCGACTTCCTCGTGCAGATCCAGAGGATCGCGTACCTGCAACTCGGCAAAGGCTTTCACCAGCTCGGGATCGAATTGGGTGCCGGCACATTCGAACAACTCGGCCATCGCCCGCTCGTGCGACATGGCCGGGCGATAGACGTGGTCGGTGGTCATCGCATCGAAGGCCTCGGCGATGGCGATCATGCGGGCGCCCAACGGTAATCCGGTGCCTTGCTGGGGAAATCCGTGCCGGCTGCCGTCGAACCACGCCGCCACGTTCTCGACAATATCGAGGATCTCCGGCGACGCACAGCTTTGCCGGAGGATCTCCAGGCTCATGCGACGTGCCCTGACCATCAGAGCCGCTTCGTCGGGATCCAAAGGCCCCGCCTTCAACAGAATGCTATCCGGCGCGCCGATCATGCCGATGTCGTGCAACAGGGCGGCCACTTCGATGGCGTCACGCTCGGATTCTTCAAGCTCCTTTCGCAACGACCACGCCGAGGTCGTCAGGGCCACGCGAAGACAATGTCCGGCCGTGGCTGCATGTTTGCACTGCAAGGCCGCAAACAGGCTGCTGGCCGTTCCCAAACGAACCTGGACAAGTTGATTGTCCGTCGATCCAGCTACTACTTTAGCCTGAACACCGTTCTCGGCGGCGTCGGCTTGCTCCAACTCCTGCAACAGCCAACGAACTTCGGTCAGCGACTGTTCGGTATCCGGTGTAGGCTCCGCGAGGTCGTGCTCACGCAGGCTATTCTCGCGATCCAGCGGAATGTTTTCCGCCTCGGCTGCAGAGTTCGAATCGGTTATTTCTGGTTCGGTATGCTCGGCCATCAGTGCTACATCCTCGAGCGGTTTGGGGTTCGAGACAGTTCGACGTCAACGCACCCGGACACAATACTTCCGACTGCCCGTCCGCGATGCGCCCGCGGCGGTGTTGAAAACACGATCTTCTGCCTTGAAAACCTAGGTCACACAAGCACTTGGGTCAAAACGGAGAGCGGAAAGCGGAAAGCGGATGCGGGTGGTCGGCTTTCCCCTCTCCGCTTTCGGCTTTCCATGTCCATACGACCGCTACGACCGTAACATTTCCCACTGGGCCTGCCAGATGTGCCTTGACTTGACAACACACGCAATATCACCTACGCTGATGGTTCATTCGACTACCCCGTCAAGGTCGCGAACACGCCCGAAACCCCGTGAACAAGTACAAAAGGAAACACCCATGCGACTAACCTTATGGGCCCTTGTTCTGCTGTGCTTCGGAACCATTCTTTACGCTTGCGACGTCCGCGGCGCCGAAAGCAGCGAGCAACCGTCGGTTACCGCGTTGACGATCCGCGCCGATTGGTTCGACCGCGGTAACGTCAGAGTCAGCAAGCTCGGACAAGTCTACGCGGACAAGTATGCTTGCATCTGGAACGCCGGTGTGCTGCCTAATCAGGCCGAGTACGAACTGGATTTCCCGGTCACGGCCGAATACACCTTAGTCGGGCTATACGCTTCGGCCGATTCCCGACCGACCGACATCTATCTCGACGGCAAGAAGGTCCACCAGGGCTTCGCCTCGATCGGGCCCAGCTTCAACACCAGCCAGGCCCGTTGGCAGATGCAGTGTACGCTGCCTATCACCGCAGGCAAGCACACGCTCAAACTGCTGTGCCCGGGCCCCTGCATGCCGCATATCTGTGCTGTGCGATTCGAGTCGCCGGTTGCTTTCCCGGACGGTTGGAAGCTGGATCGTCAGGCGTCGTTGTTTGCAGTGGACCCTGGCAGTCAGTACGTGTACGACTACCCGGTCGAGCCACCGCCGGTCTACGACTATCACCAGCCGTTTCGTCGAGTTCCCCTGCCCACGCCGCGCGCGCACCGGATCCTCGAATTCACTCTGCTGGCCGGAAATGCCAAGGTAAACGCGGAGATCATACAACGGGAGCAGATCGGTCGGTTCGATTCGCCGGCTACCAACGAACTGTTCCAAACGGCAGGCGATGTCACCGCACTGACGCCCTGGATCGCCGAGCTTTCTGTCGAGTTGCAAGGTGGGCGCGTCGAGCAGGAAACGCTGGCACTTTCGCCGACCCATTTGGAAAAGATGCTCCAGCACACGGCCCGACTGATCGACGAGTTCCGCCGCATGTCGGGCGCCGTGTCCCCTTTCCTGGCAGACGAGCGAGGGCGTATTGACCGGCTGCAAGCCGACCTTGCCCAACTGCTTCAAGAGCCCGAGGGCCGAGAGAAATGGGAACGGTTCTACCGGCTCTATGTGGATGCCTACCGCCTGAAGAATCACGTGGCACTGAGCAACCCACGGTTGGACTTCGACCGGCTACTGTTGGCCAAGCGATTGACCTACAACACGTCGCACATCTATACCACCTACTTCGACGGCAGCGGCCGCTACAAGTCGGGCAGCGGCATCTTCGTCCTCTCGCCGGTTCGGCCGGACTCTCAGACGATCAATTTGACCACCGAGCTAGAGGCCGACGCCATCTACCGCGATCCGGACCTCTCGTTCGACGCCAAGAAAGTGCTCTTCTCGATGAAGACCGATCGTCCGACGCCGTGTCGCATCTACGAAGTGGGAATCGACGGACAGGCGCTGCGCCAAGTTACCGACACCCAGTACGACGACGTGGACCCATGCTATCTACCCAACGGGAAGATCATGTTCGTCTCCACACGGTGTCGTCGGGTGACCTTGTGTCACAACACGTTTACGGTCTCGGTGCTGCACACGATGGACGCCGACGGCTCGAACGTCCGGTGCATCTCGCCCAACACGGTCCACGACTTCAAACCGAGCGTCATGCCCAACGGGCAGATCACCTTTACGCGCTGGGAATACGTCGACAAACACCTCGGCAACCAGCAAAGCCTCTGGGTCTGCAACCCGGACGGCACGCAGATGACGCACGTGGCCGGCAATCACTTCGGCCCGTTGACCTATTGGGAACCGTTCCGTGTGCCCGACAGCCGCCTCATTGCCTGCATCCTGGCCCCGCACATGCCGCTGGCGGCCGGCCCGGTGGCGCTGGTCGACCCGGCCAATAGCTCGGCCAGCCCGGCCGTCTACGAGAACCTCACGCCGGAAATCCCCCCGGCGGTCCATGGTGGCTGGCTGCGGACCGATGGCGGATACTACACCTACGCCTACCCGCTCTCGGAGGACTATTATCTGGTCTCCTACTGCTACGGTCCCGACGACCGCGATCCGACCGGCTACGGCATCTACCTGTTGGACCGGTGGAACAACCGCGACTTGATCTACCGCGACCCGGAACTGGCCTGCTTCGAGCCGATTCCCGTGCGTCCTCGACCTCGGCCGCCGATTATCCCACCACGGGGAAATGATGACGCGCAACTCGACACGGGCACGTTCTTTGTGGCCAACGTCTACGAGGGTCTTCCGGGCATCGCTCCGGGCGAGGTGAAGTATCTGCGCATCATCGAGGAGATTCCCAAGCCGGTTTCGGCCAATTGTCCGGGCTTTGCGATCCAGTATCCGGTGATCTCGAATATGGGTCATCTGGCCGCCAAACGGCTGTGGGGCACCGTGCCGGTCGAGTCGGACGGATCGGCACATTTCCTCGTCCCGGCCAATCGACCGCTCTACTTTGCCGCCTTGGATGAGAACTTCATGGAAATCCAGCGGATGCGCAGCTTCACCAGCGTCGCACCGGGTGAACGGGTCGGCTGCATCGGCTGTCACGAGCCGAAACATTCGGCCGCGACCAGCACGGATACGATCGCCGTGCATCGTCCCGCTTCGCGCATTACGCCTCCGCCGACGGTGGGCGCCCATGGACCCGATTTCTATCACGACGTACAGCCGGTGCTGAATAAGCACTGTGCCAAGTGCCACGCCGGAGAAAAGCTGGAGGGCGGAATCGATCTCTCGGCCGACTTCACCAACCTGTTCAACGTGGCCTACGAGACCCTGACCGGCCAGGGACTGGTCGCGTACGCCAGCGACTACGACGTCAGCAGCCTGCCTACGCGAGGCCCGAAGTTCTACGGCTCCCATGCCAGCAAGGTGATCCAAACCCTGTTGACGACGCACCGCGAAGATCAACACGTCGATTTGCCGCCGGAGGACCTTCGACGGCTGACCACCTGGATCGACTGCAACGCGCCCTACTACGGCACGTACAGGTTTTCTCGACCGGGCACGGTCGGCGGTCGGGAGTTGTTTGCAAACCACACAGCTACCTTGAATGACATCCACAAGCGCCGCTGCCAATCCTGTCACGGCGGCACACCCGGGCAAAGGGCCTATTCGCAGCTTTGGCCCTCGTTCATCTACCGCGTTGTGTTGCCCGAGATCGAGAAAAGCTGTTCCCTGCTGGCCCCCTTGGCCAAAGTGGCTGGCGGGTACGAAACTTGCGGGCCGGCAGTCTTCGCCGACCGGAGTGATCCCGATTTCCAGAAGCTGCGGGACGTCTATGCCAAGATCCAAATCGAGGCAGAAGCCAACCCCCGCGCCGACATGCTCCCATCACGCCCACCCATCCTCGACCCCGATTGCACTTACGTCTATCGTCCGTAATAATCAGACTGTAAATGCTTCGTTCGTCACCACTGGGCTTGCCCCAGTGGAACGATGATTGGGTACTAACCGGTGGACGCGAATAACACCGCTCGCCAATCTGGGCCGCCGCTTGACGCGGCGGCCCAGATTGGCGAAAAACGCGGAGAAAATGGACCATGCTAGTGGTCAATCATCGCTCCACGGGGACAAGCCCCGTGGTGGCGTTTACAGTTTGAGTCAATAATCAGTCGTTTCATAACCGCCAACGGCGCCCCGTTACTCCTAACCGCCTACTGCTTCCAAAGGATTCCCCTCATGAAACTCGCCACCTACCAAAGCGATCGCGGCCCGCGCGTCGCAGGCGTTCGCAACGGAGAATATGTTGATCTGAACTCGGCCGACGTTCGCGTCCCCTCGTGCATCAAGGAACTGCTGGCCGAAGGCCCCGACGGGCTGGCCCGAGCGGCCGATGCCTTGGCCATCGGCGATGCGCTCCCCGGGCCGCAAATCGAGCTGCTGCCGCCGGTCCCCAGTCCCGAGAAGATCATCTGCGTGGGGTTGAACTACGCCGACCATGCCCGGGAAACGGGCAAGAAGCTGCCCAGTGAACCGCTCATCTTCAACAAGTTTCCCACCACGATCTCCACGGCCGGGCGGCCCATCGTTTTACCCAAGCTGAGCCGGGAAGTCGACTTCGAGGCCGAGCTGGTCCTAGTGATCGGCGAGGGCGGTCGAAACATCGCCAAGGAAGAAGCCGCCCGGCACATTGCCGCCTATTGCTGTGGCAACGACGTCTCGGCACGCGATTGGCAACTGACCAAGCCCGGCGGGCAATGGCTCTTGGGTAAATCGTTCGACACCTTCGCACCCATCGGACCCACCATGCTCACTGCCGACGAAGTTCCCGACCCGGGCAATCTCAAGATCCAACTCCGATTGAACGACCAGGTGATGCAAGACTCGAGCACCGACCAATTGATCTTCTCGGTCGAGACGCTGATCGAGTATATCTCCGGCGTCTGCACGCTGCGGCCGGGCGATCTGATCTTCACCGGCACTCCGCCGGGCGTCGGTGTCGCGCGAAAGCCGCCTGTGTTCCTCAAGCCGGATGATACGGTCGAGGTCGAGATCGAAAAGCTAGGCGTCCTTAGCAACCCGGTCGTCGCCGAGGAGTGATTCGCTGCTCGCAATCGGCGAATCTCCCAACAACCCGAGCACCAGCGGCCTGATACCCTCGGCCGTGATGTGGCCGAGTTGCTTCAGCCCGGGTGCACAGACCATCAACAGCCCTTCGCCCCCGCGCGTGGCCGAGAGCGATGAGTCGGCGCGGAGCAATTGCCCCTTCCCGTCGGGCCGATGCCGCACGAGATAGCCCTCGCGTGGAACCCCGATCACCTCGGGCCAGCACCGCTGAAGCGGATCGTCGTCGAAACGCTCGGCTGTGAGAAACACGTCGTCGAAGAGCCGCTGGGCCGTGATTGGATGCGAGGCTTCCCGCAACGCGCCCGACACGTCGGCCAAGGCCTGCTCGCGTTGCCCGGCCGTTCTCAGCACCCGCGTGCCGAAACGCTCGGGTGTGTTGAGATAAACCAGAGCGGCCGAATGACCGTGCAGGGTCAATGCTCGGCTGCGCCGCCAATCGATCGGCAGCAGGCTCCCGACCGGCACGCCATGGCGGCCAAGTCGCCGTTGCACCTTCCAAGCCATCCGACCGGCCCGATAGCCGAGCTTTCCAAACCCTGAGCACTCGCGGAGCAAGTCACTGCGTCGCAATAACTCAAAGAGTGTAATCTTCTCGCGAAAGGGCACAAATCCATACGGGCTGACCACCACCAGGGCCGCCTCACGACTTTGGCCCAACTCGATCAGTTGGCCCAGGCATTGGTCCAGCGTACGAAAGGCCTCCCGGGCCTTGGCCACCCAGCGACGGTTTCCGCCCGGCCGGTTATCCAGCTCCAGCAAGTGCCACAAGCGGTGCAACAACCCGTCGACCGCCGAGAATCGCACCCTCAACAACCGCCAATCACTCGACCGGTCCGCGTCTCGAGCCTTTTGAACCACTTGCCGAAAGGCCTGCTCGGTCCGAGCGATCCGCCGGGAAAGCTCTGTGAAATCGGCCGGCCGCCGCGACCAGATTGCGTCGTCCCACGGGCACGGTTCACAGTTCGGCACGATCCACCCGCGGCGATGGTCCAAGTAGTCATCGTCCAGAATCCCATGCCCCGCCGGCCCGGTGCCTTCGCCAACCGTAGCCCAAACTGATGACCGACTCATCAGCGGAGCATTGTTCAATCGAGCGAAGGCAGCCGTCTGCAGCAGCCGCGCCACATGCGGCATCACCCCCGCCTCGGCCAACGGCCCCAAAACGTTCCAACTAGCCCCGCCCAATTCGATCAGCAGCACAGAAGCAACCGGTGAACGATCGTTCTCCTTGTTACCGTCGTACGCCACGACGTCAGTCTCCGAGTAATCCCCAGTATCACCCCACCGCCACATCTTGGCATAATCGGCGATATTCGTCCAGAGCAAGGCTGAACGCTCTTCTCGCACAGCGGAGCGATTCTTGCGGCTTCATGGCCGGCGCGGACCTGACGAGAGGCGATGTCAGGCCCGCACGCGGCCGGGGATTCGTTTTGTCGGCTAGACGGTCACGGTCTCGTGATAGCCGGACCGGCTGCTGTCGGTCTTGAACCGGGCGACCAGATCGCGTAGGGCGCTGGCCTGGGCTCCCAGTTCCTCGCTGCTGGAGGCCATCTCCTCGCTGCCGGCGGCGGCCTGTTCGGTCACCTCGGCAATGCCTTGGATGGCTTCGCCGACTTGCGTGGCGTTGGAGGCCTGCTCGACGGTCGCCGTAGCGATTTCCGAGATCTTGGCCACCGTGGCTTCCACGCCCTCGATGATCTCCTTCAGCGCACTGCCCGTCTCGTCGCTGAGTTGGGCGCCTTCCTGGACTCGGTTGCTCGATTCCTTGATCAGCGAGGTGATTTCGCCGGCCGCCTGGTTGGAGCGTTCGGCCAGTTTGCGGACCTCGTCGGCCACGACGGCGAATCCCATGCCGTGTTCGCCGGCCCGGGCTGCCTCGATGGCCGCGTTCAAGGCCAAGAGGTTCGTCTGGCTGGCGATCTCCGAGATGACTTGAATGATCTCGGCGATCTGGTCAGAACTGGCACGGATCAGTTCCATGGCCTCGATCGATTTTTGCACGGCGGCTCCGCCCTTCTCGGCCAGTTCGTTGGTCTTCTTGGCCACGCTGTCGGCCTCCTCGGCGTTGCTCTTCACTCCATCGATCGACGCGGTCAACTCTTCGACCGAGGCGCTGACCTCCTCGACGCTCGAACTCTGCGTCTGGGCCCCGGCCGCCAAGCTTTGCGAGCTTTCGGCGATCACGCGCGAGCCCTCGTTGAACTGGGCAGCGCTTTCGGCCACTTGACCGATGACGCCGGAAAGGTCCGCGAGCATCTTCTTGATACCGGCGGCCAACTCGTCTACCGCTTCGTCGCCCTCGACCGTGACCTCTTGGGTCAGATCGCCCTCGGCCGCTGCGCCGACCACCTCGAGGAGGCTGTCGACCTTGCCGCGGAGGATTTCGGCCTGTTGGCGTTCCTTCTCGGCCGCTTGATCGGCTTGCCGTTCGGCGTCGTGCTTTTCGGCGAAGAAGTCGCGTAACCCGTCGCCGAGTTGGCCCAGGGCGTCCTCGCCGGTAACTTCCACTTCCCTGGAGTAGTCCCGTTTGGCAACCAGATCGGCCACTTCGAGAATGTGCTTGACCTTGGCTTCGGCTTCCTCGGCCGCCTGGCGTTGGGCCTCGGCCCGTTGGCGTTCCTCTTCGGCCTTTTGTGCCTGGGCCTGCTGCTCGCGCTGGGCGGCGTCCCTGACATCTTGCATCGCCTTGCCCGTGGCCTCGCTGGCCGTGTTCAACGCGACGGCCATCCGGCCGATCTCGTCCTTGCTGGCGATGTCCAGGCGTTGCGAGTAATCACCGGCGGCTACGGCCTCCAACGCGACGACCGTCTTGTTCAAGGGCCGGACGATGCCGCGAGCAATCCGAAAGATCAAGCACGCCGCGAACAGGATGGCCCCAGCCACGACGAAGCCAAGCGTCTTCAGCGACGCCCGGGCGGATTCGCGCAGCTCGGTCGCGCCGCATAGCACGCTCGAGGCCAGCTCGTCATCGACCTCCTTCATGAGATTGATCTTCTTGGTCATGGCGTCGAACCAGTGGCCGGCGTCGATGCCAAAACCTTCACTTTTTTCGAAGGCGACGTCGCGCATCTGTTGGACCTTGTCCACGACCGGATCGGACATCTTCTGGTCGTAGATCGCGGCCTGTTCGGGTGTCGCCAAGGCGCGAAAGGCGTCGAAGTAGGTATCTTGTGCGGCCACCAGGGCCCCGAACCTTCGCAAGGTTCCCGACTCGAATCGGTCGGCGGCGAAGGTCTTGCTCAACACGGCCCGCTCGATGCCGGCCCGCTCCTTACCCTGGAGGAAATTGGTGTAGGCGGCCGCCGTCTTGGCCAGATCGGCGTTGTCGCTGATCTGGGAGACTGCCTGCACGACGTTGAGCATGGCCGTGTTGTGCCCGGTGTAGAGAGTCAGCGCCTCTTTAGTTGAAATCGACTGAGAACTGACCTTGGTCCGGTAGCCGTCAATCTCGTTCATCCTGGCCACTGCAGCGGTGAGCCTCTGCTCGAATTCCTGGCCGTACGTGGCCGGATCAAACGTGGCGATGAACTCATTCAGGGTGGTTCTGCGTTTGTCGGTGGCATCTCGCTGTTGGGCCAGTTCCGCGACGAAGTTCTTCCCGCCACTACCCATCAGCGCGGCCGTGAGACCTCGCTCCTTCTGAGTCTCGTGGACGTGGGCACTGACGTGCCCGGCCAGTTGCATCGCCGTGTTGAGCTTGTCCATCTGCTGATACTCGTCGTACCCCGTGATGAGATTGCCCACCATAAAGTAGAGGGCCAGCAGCAGTGGAAGGATTCCGAGCAACGCGATCCGAAAACGAATGGTCCTGAACATGATCGAGTCTCCCCCAAAGAATGAATTCTCTCGACCTGCCACCCCAACGGCAGCGGTCTCCGCTTAAACCTAGGACGCGACAGATGCGACCGAGAAGACATTTTTCAGCAATCCCCGAAAAAAATGCCGTTTTCCAAAGATCCTTGCCGGCATAGCGCAAGCTAATGCTGGCATAAGTTGGCGTGTTAGTGATGGAGGCGTTTTTCGAGAAACCCTTAGGGGTGTGATTGGGGTCAAAACGCCGTTCAGCCTTTCCCGGGCCGCACCCACAAGCTAGCAATGGCAATCGGGCCGACTGCCCGGCATGCCAGCGCACGGGGTCGGGGGAATCAGGATTTCCCCTAGCCCTGCGTTGACGTCGTGACGGTCGATACAACCGGTTGTGCGACATGTTCCACGGAGCCTACACGGTGGCGTTGGCCCGAGGAGAAGGGCTCCCGCAACGGCTCAGAGAGCAAGAAGTGGGCAGGTAATCTTTTTCTCTATTGAATCACATCCAACCGCCCGCCGAGGTTTTCGTCCGGTAGGCAACTCTGTAGCCAGGTTTCGGTCTGCTTGCCGTCGAGCGAGAGGTGGATGGTGAACTCGGCCTGATAACGCTTGCGATAGCGGCGTCGGGCGTCGCGGCCGGCGGTCCAGGCGGAGAACGATTCGCGGCACTTGGCCGACCAAGGGCGGCGTGCGGCGGCGTCACTCAGGCGGGCTTGGATCCGGTCGGGTAATTGGCCCAGGACGCCTAGTATCTCGGGTGCGACGGGTGGTTTTATGCCGAGGCCGAAAACGGCCCGGGGCCGATCCTCGGCGCCTTGCCAGCCGACCAGCGTGGTGTCCAACGGGCTCAGCAATCGTTGTATCGCGCGAGGTGTTAATCGCCACCGGCCATGCGGGCTCGGCTCATCGCTGGCCGCGCCGAGCAGTAGCATCCCGCCGGGTGAGAGGATCCGCAACATCTCGTCGATGAGCCATTGACGGCTCGAAACACGCTCCCATACGCCCGTGCAAACGACCGTTTTGGCCACCGCGTCGGAGAACGGCAACTCGTCCGGCTCGCCTTGCTCGGCGTGCCGATAGCCGATGATCGCTGGGCGAGGAAAACAGGCCTCGAGCCAAGCCGAGTCGTCGGACCGATCGTCGCAAAACCCCAAATGATAAACGGGACCCGACGGCCGGAGTGTCTCGACCACGCTGTCGACGAAGATCTTCAACGATTCGCTCATGGGATTTCTCTCTAGGTTCCTCGGTCCGCCACGCGAACTGGCAATGTTCGGTCAGGGTCGAAGCGATAGATCAACACGGGCTCCTGGTTCGGTCGCCGCATGGCCGACTCGGGAAACTCGGCCAGCGGCTCGGCCGACGAGGTCAACCACCGCAGTGTCCGACCGCGAGCACTATCGAAGGCCAACTCCCGGGCTTCGATGACCACGAATTGCAAGCTCGGATCGCGCAGTGCCGCCTGCGCCGCATCGAATCGATAGGTCGCGCGGCCCGAGTACAACCCGGCCCAACCGCGGGTGTCCAACACGGCACCGGGCAGTGCGGACTCGGCCAGCCAGCGCCCGGCCAGGCGATGCCCTCGACGGCTCTCGTGGTAATGGATCAACGTCTGCGGCAAGCAGGCAACCGCAGCCAGCAGGACCATGGTCCAGGCCAGTGCATGAGGACGGGTGCCACGGGTGGCTTGTCCACCCGTGTTTCTCGCACTGGTGGGCAAGCCACCAGTGGCACCCAACCCGCCAACCCAAGATCCATAGCGCCCCAATTCCAGTGCCCCGAATCCGGCACTACCGAGCCCGACGACGACCAGCGGCAACAGATGCCGTGCGGTCAGGTAGCCTTCGGCTGCCGTGAATCGGACGGCCGCTATGGTGAACAGTATGAAGAAGGTCTGGATCAACCGATCGGCCCGAGTGGGTTCGCGATGCCGTAGTCGCCAGGCGCCGAATAGGGCCAACGCGCCGATCCAATAGCCGTAGGCGTCGGCCAGCTTGCGGCAAAACGTAACCACGGCCGCCGCGTAACCGCGTTGGCGAAGGCTCACGCCGGATTCTTTCGCGTCGAAGGCCGCCGGTTCGCCGGTGGGTAATTGCCAAGCGATCGGCTCGTCCACCGGCTCGGGCGCTTCGGCTCGACCCATCACGCGGGCTAGCGCTGCTTGGGGTGTCGTGTCGCCGACAAGCAACAAGTAGGGGCCGAGCACCAACGCCATGCCCAGGGCAAGGCAGGCGGCTTGGGCCGTCAGGCGGCGCCAGGTTATCCGGTGGCGGGCCGAGAGTTGGCCGGCCATGGCGACGATCGCCCAGGCGGCAAGCAGGACCACGATTTCCAGGCGGGTTAGCAGGGCCAAGCCGATGGCGATGCCGGCCAAGAGGAGCCAGCGTGGGTTGGTGGGGCGTTGCAAAGCCGCAAGCGGCAACGCGGCTGTGCAGAAGAACAAGAGGTGGGTGCTGTCGCTGATGCCGTCGGCGCCGAGTCTCGCGACCTCGGGCAAGAGGCAGTAGAAGAGCGTACCGGCCGTCGCGGCGGCCGTGCCGACTAATCGCATCAACAACAGGTACAGCGGCACGATCGAAAGCACGACCGGGATGGCCGCGGCTAACTGTACGCTGGTGACCCAAGTCATGGCCCCGCCGGACGCCCGATGCACGGTCCACACCCAAACCGGGAACAGCGGCTGTTGAGGTTCCGTCCGTAGCGTCTCGACGAGCCCCTGTTGGTCGATCGCTTGGGCGATGCCGACAAACCGCACGGCATCCAAGCTCGGCACCCGGGCACGCTCGATCACGATCGCCTGCACGATCGCGGCCAGCACGAGCAAGGCGGCGACGATCCCGATTTGGCGATTGCGACCCATGGGGCAACCCTACTTCCATGCCGTGAGATGATTCGACAATGACGCCAAGAGGCTACTTGGCTAAGGGAGTTGCGTCAATTCAACCTGGGGTATCTACGGGCGTGCGGAAAGATGTGTAACACCGGTAGTATACGGCGGTATTGCCGGTCGACGAGGGGATCCCCACCGATACACTAGACCACCGAGCCGGAGAATGCCGAAGCTGATTAAGACACGCCCCAATTCCCGCCTTACTTCGATTTCCCCGTCACGTTATTATTGGGTGCGTTTTCTGTTTGTTCCGGCTTGAAAGTATCTTGATCTGATGGAATTTCGTCGCAGTGGCCAACGCGATGACCGTCGCCGACGGTTGTTTGCCGAAGAGTTGACCGGCCCGGCCCGTAGAGCCTGGAGTGGAAATCGTGCCTCGGCCGGCGCGGCCGAAGGTCGGCAAAACTACGGTGACGGCGCCTTTCTGCGAAAGCAACCGCGCGTGATCGATCTGATCCCGCGAAAGCTGGGTAAGCTGGCTATCGGGCTGGCGGCCGGCGTGGTCGTGATCTTTGGGTTGGAACTGTTGCACTTTTGGGCCACTTCCGCGTCGCTGAGCAGCTTGACCACCGACGGGCAGATCGCGACCTTCGACCTGGACAGCGAGGGGAGTCTGGCCGTCTGGTTTTCGTCGATGCTGCTGGCCGTCGCGGCACTGGTGGCCGTGCTGGTCTATTCCATCCGTCGCCACAAACGGGACGACTACCAGGGAAACTACCGCATCTGGCTTTGGGCCGCCATGTGCTGGTTGATCCTCAGCCTCGACGAATGCGCCAGCCTGCATGAAGGTTTCAAGGAGATGATGGCCTGGATGACCGGCACGCGGTTGCTGGGCGACGGGTCGTTGTGGTGGATCGCGCCGTACGTCTTCCTGCTCGGTGCGGTCGGATCTCGATTGCTGATGGACATGCGCCACTGCCGCTTGTCCAGTTCGGCGTTGGTGGTCACTGCCGGTTGTTTTGCCTTGGCAGTGATTGCGCAGCTCGGTTGGATTCTGCCGACCGAAGATCGTCGAGCCGTGATGCTCGAAGAAGGTTGCGAGATGCTCGGCGACTTGTCACTGCTGCTGGCCATGGTGCTGCACGCCCGCTATGTGTTGCTCGACGCCGAAGGTCTGCTACCGCGTCGGGCAGTCCGGTCGGAGTTCCCGCCGATGGACGAGGATATCGAGGAAGCGTACGAACCAGAGCCGTCGGACGTGATCGACGAGTGGATCAAGGTCGAGGCGGCCCACGCTTCGCCGAAGCCGAAACTTCTCCGCAAGCCGCCGCCCGAGCCGGAACCCGAGGCCGAGTCGCCGGTCCGCCGCAAGCTGACCAAGCAGGAGCGCAAGGTGCTGCGAAAACGGCTGGCCCGGGAGCGGGCCGAGCGGGAAAGCGCGCAGAACAAGAAGTGGTAAGCGAAATGACCAAGCCCCAATGACCAATGTCCAAAAAAGGCCTTGGTCATTGGTCATTGGTCATTTCGACTTCTTCTGAATCTTCGCCCAGGTGTCCCGCAGCGTGACGGTGCGATTCAGCACCAGATTCTCGTCGGTCGAGTCGGGATCAACGCAGAAATAGCCCAGCCGTTCCAACTGAAATCGCGCGCCGGGGCTCGATCTAGCCAGGCTCGGTTCCAGTCGGCAGTCGGTCAGCACTTCCAGCGAGTCGGGGTTGATACCGGCGGTGAAATCGGTCTCTTCACCTACGTTCTCGGGGTCGGCTTGGGTGAACAGATGGTCGTAGAGCCGGACCTCGGCCTTTTGGGCATGTTCGGCCGAGACCCAGTGGATGGTTCCCTTGACGCGTCGCCCGTCGGGCGTGCCGCCGCCGCGCGATTCGGGGTCGTACGTGCAGTGGACCTCGATTACCTGGCCGTTTTCGTCCTTGACCACGTCGGTACAGGTTACGTAGCAGGCCCAACGCAGCCGCACTTCGCGACCCGGCGCCAAGCGGAAATACTTCTTGGGCGGATCCTCGCAGAAGTCGTCCTGCTCGATGTACAGCACGCGCGAGAAGGGCAGTTTGCGCTTGCCGGCGCTCTCGTCTTCCGGGTTGTTGACCGCGTCGAACTCCTCGGTCTGACCTTCCGGGTAGTTGTCGATCACCAGCCGTAGCGGCCGCAACACGCCCAGCACCCGCGGGGCCCGACGGTTGAGGTCCTCGCGCAGGCAGTGTTCCAACAGGCCCAGGTCGACCGTGCTGTTGAACTTGGCCACGCCGATGCGGTCGCAGAAATCACGAATCGCCTCGGGCGTGTAGCCGCGCCGCCGCAAGCCCGAGATGGTCGGCATCCGCGGGTCGTCCCAGCCGGCGACAAGGCCCTGGTCGACCAACTGCAACAGCTTCCGCTTACTCATCACGGTGTAAGTCAGGTTGAGCCGGGCAAACTCGATCTGTTGCGGGCGATAGATTCCCAACTCGGCGAGAAACCAATCGTACAGCGGCCGATGGTTCTCGAATTCCAGCGTGCAGATCGAATGGGTGATCCGTTCGAGCGAATCCGACTGGCCGTGCGTAAAGTCGTACATCGGATAAATGCACCACGTGTCGCCCGTGCGATGGTGGGTCGCGCGCAGGATACGGTACATCACCGGGTCGCGCATATTCACATTGGGCGAGGCCATGTCGATCTTGGCCCGCACGACACGTGCGCCGTCGGGGAACTCACCCGCTCGCATCCGACGAAACAGATCGAAATTCTCCTCGACCGGCCGATCGCGATGGGGGCTGTCTCGGCCCGGCTCGGTCAGAGTGCCGCGATATTCCCGTATTTCGTCGGGTGTCAGGTCGCAGACGTAGGCCTTGCCGGCTTGGATCAACTGCTCGGCATATTCGTAGAGTTGCACGAAGTAGTCGGAGGCGAAGAAGAGCCGATCGCCCCAGTCGAACCCCAGCCAGCGGACGTCCTCCTGGATCGAGTCGATATACTCCTGCTCTTCCTTGATGGGGTTGGTATCGTCGAACCGCAAGTTGCACAGCCCGCCGGGATACCTTTCGGCCAGCCCGAAGTTCAGGCAAAACGACTTGGCGTGCCCGATGTGCAGATAGCCGTTCGGTTCCGGCGGAAACCGCGTATGGACCCGGCCGTCATATTTGCCCGACTTGAGATCCTCTTCGATGATGTTTTCGATGAAGTTCAGCGAGCGGGCGGGGCCCGACTCGTTACTGGTGTCTTGACGCGGGGGATTGGGGTTCGATTTTGTCATGGTTGGGTCTGTTTAGGGCGATTGCATAGTGGCCAAACGAATTACCATAGTACAATCGGCCGTCGGCTGCAAGATTCATCAGCCAACGGGCGGCGTGCCACGCGGGCCGATCCCCCTGACAGGCCGGGCTTTTTTCCGATATACTCGGTGCCCACGCGTCTGGTTCGTTATCCTCAATCTGGACTCCGCATCCCCATGGTTCGCACACGATTTGCCCCCAGCCCGACCGGGTATTTGCACATTGGCGGTGTTCGTACGGCCCTGTTTTGCTGGCTTTTTGCCCGAAAACATGGCGGACAGTTCATCCTCCGCATCGACGACACCGATCAGCAACGGAACGTCGACGAGGCCTTGCGGCCGATTCTCGACGGGCTTCGCTGGCTGGGGATCGATTGGGACGAGGGACCGGATGTCGGTGGGCCGCTGGGGCCCTATTACCAGTCGCAACGAGCCGATCGGTATCAGGCGGCGGCCGAAAAACTGCTCGAAGGCGGGTTTGCCTACCGAGATTACGCCACCACCGACGAGATCCAGGCCGAACGGGAAGCGGCCCAGCAGGAGAAACGGGTGTTCACCTACAGCCGCCGCTTCATGGCCGAGACGCCCGAGCAGCAAGCCCGATTCGAGGCCGAGGGACGCCAGGCGGTCGTGCGGTTGAAGATGCCCCGGGAAGGGAAGCTGGTGATCAAGGATCTGGTGCGTGGCGAGGTCGAGTTCGACTGGGCTCGGGAACAGGACCACGTCATCCAACGGGCCGACGGTTCGTGCCTGTATCATCTGGCCAGTGTGGTCGACGACCATGAATTGGAAATCACGCACGTCATCCGGGCCGAGGAGCATCTTTCCAATACGCCGCGACAGATCTTCATCGCCGAGTCGCTGGGCTACGAGTTGCCGCAATACGCCCATCTGCCGTACGTCGCCGAGCCGGGTAGCCGAAGCAAGCTGAGCAAGCGGAAGCTCGACAAGTATCTCAAGAACCGCGACTTCGCCAAGTTGCTCGAGCACGGGCAAGGGATCGCCCGCGCGATCGGCCTGGAGACTTCGCCCGAGACGTTCAACCCGGTGATCGTCGATTTCTACGAGCAGGTCGGTTATCTGCCCGAGGCCATTATTAACTATTTGGCCCTGCTGGGTTGGGCGCTGGACGACCGGACCGAGCACTTTTCCCGCGAGGACCTGATCGAGCACTTCACCTTGGATCGGGTGAACAAAGCGCCGGCCAGTTTCGATTGCCAAAAACTCTCGGCCTTCGAGGACCGTCACTTTCAACTGCTCTCGACCGAACAAAAGGTGGCCCAAGCGGCCCCCTTCTTGCAACAAGCCGGTCTGGTCGAGTCATCCCAGCACGAAGCGGTCCGCAAGAAGCTGGCCAAGATCTTCGAGATCTCGGGCGATCGGGTCAAGGTGGGCGGCGATATCCTGGCCTATGCCGACTTCTTTTTCCGCCCGGACGACCAATTACCCTACGACGAGAAGGCGTTCGAGAAACGACTCCGCAAACCGGCCGATGCCGCGGAACTGCTGCAGAAGTTCCGGCAAGAACTGGCTCAGGCCGAGTCGTTCGACGCCGAATCGCTCGACCGGCTGATGCACGAATTCGTCGAGGCGCAGGGGATCAAAATCGGCCAGATCATCCACGCGGTCCGGGTCGCCACGACCGGCAAGGCGATCGGGCCCGGGTTGTTCGACTGCCTAGCCATCCTGGGCCGCGACGCCACCTTGGCCCGAATCGATCGCACGCTGCAACGGCTCGTGTGAGGTGGGCCGCATGGTCGCTTCGTGCGGAACTGGATTCGCGGGCTGCTACCGACACGAGTTGCCGTAACCGTACGGCGGACTGTTGTAGTAGGACCGCGGGTGGGAGTAATAGCGGTATCGGGAATGGGTCGCCTGGATTCGTAGGACGGCATCCAGGTGCGAGCTCGACCGATAACGATACCCGCCCCCGTACCCGTGGCCGTAATAGCTGGAATGCCCGTAGCCGCCACCATAACCATAGCCGCCGTATCCTCGATAGTGTCCCGGCGCGGCCAGCGCGGTTGAGCTTACTAGTGTGAGGATTGCCACGACCGCCAGTGTGCAAAGTGCCCGTTTCATGATCGACTCCTTTTTCAATGCGGGTGAGGGTCAGTTGCCAACTCGAACATCGGATTGGCACGATGCGTTGCAGTTGGTGCATTTCTCGGGCCAAAGCATCTACGGAAATCTCGTTCCCACGCTCCGCGTGGGAACGCCATGCCACGACGCTCCGCGTCGCCGAATCGCAACTTACGTGAGCGTAACGCGTTACGTCGACACGAGGCCGCGGAGCGGCCATGCAGTCCGTTCCCACGCAGAGCGTGGGAACGAGAGTTTGAAAAATGGAATCGCAGGGAGCCGCTCAAAGTGCCATCATAGTGACGGCGCCCATGTCGCGGATCGGAGACTACCCGGCCGCCACGCCACGTTCAAAGGCGTCTTGGTCGCGCTGGTACAGGGCGAAGACCGACTCGAACGTCTCGCTGGAGATCTGCCAGACGGGGTTCTCGTCGCTGTGGGCATTGCTGTGGGCGGTGAAGACGCGGTAGATGAACTTGAACAGGTGTCGCGGAACGCGCAACGCCGCGAACGCATCCATCAGTCGCCGCGAATCGACCGAGTCGTCGAACAGGTCGCTGATCGAAACCGACTGGCCGTCTTCCGCACAGGCCGCGATCCGCGCATTGGCCAGATCATATAACGACTGGCCCGTCCAATCGAGCGAGCGGATCATGTTCTGCTTGTCGAGTCGGGCACGTTGGTGGAAATCGTGATCTTCCCGATCGATCAAGCGTTCCAGTTCCAACGGTAAGAGGAGCTTCAATCCCAGGCCGGGGTGTTTTAGGAACTTGTTATCCAGCATGGGCCAGAGCAGCGCCTGCATCAACTCCGTCGAACCGTTGATCATGTAGGGTTCGTCGAGCCGGTCGACCAGCACGAGGATCCCGTCCGTCCGGAGCGCTCGCAGCGTGCCTTGCAGTTTACCGAGTAATTCGTAGCGATCGTCGGTTCGCTGTTGAGCAGGTAACGGTTGGCCGACGATCTGACCGCCCGGGAACCTTTGTAGGATCCGGCGCAACATGTGCGTATTGTGGCTGAGCACACGGGTGTTGCGAACGATGCAGCGCGCCTTCCAATACCACTTCCCACAGCGAAAGAGCCGCGGCAACCATCCGCCCAGCACAATCAAGTAGGGCCAAACTGTGGTCAACCAGGGCCATTTCGCAAGCCATACGATAGTCGCAACGACGGCCAAGGTGACCAGCAGTCCCAGCCCCCAATCCCATAACGAGCGCCAGGTCCTGAAGCCCAGTTTGCGTCGCAGACGTTTCCAACGATCTGCCGAGTTCTCTGCGGACGACTGGTCGTAACAGGCGGCCAGCAGGAGCACATCGCGGACTTGCAGCCGGTCGAGCGATTCGATATTCGGCGCCTCATCGCGGGCGGCCGGGTGACGGGCATGCTTGACCTCGAGTATCCGATCGACCAATTGGGTCACGCCCAGCGAGAGAATCGCATCCATGTGGTCCCATAACCGCCACTGCTCGAGCACCCGCTCCGGTCGGCGACGCCGGCCCGAGAAGCGTTCGCGAAATCGATCCAAGAACGGATTGAAGTCATCGTACTGGACCACGAGAACCTGACCCTCGGGATGGTCGGCGTTGTGATCGGCCAGATGTCGGGCGATCTGGAGCCGGATGGCCGTCTTGCCCGATCCTTTCTCCCCAAAAACCACGGCCGTGGCCGGCTCGCTCGGATCGCCGTAGATCTTATCCCAACTGGGATGGTAGGTGTTGTGGATGCAGGCTCCCTTGAACACCTGATCCGTCTGGGCGTCCTCGTCGGCGAACGGGTTCATTGTGATCCCGTGATGCTGGAGAAACTCTTGGATTTTCATGGCCAAACCTTATGGAGGAAGGTTAAAGGAACCAAAGCGGAAAGCGGACGATCACGTTGGGCCATACGGGCCAGGAAAAAACGCTGCCACCGGATGCTCGGGCGGCCGGGTCGTTCATCAAAACCCAAACGAACACGATCGAAAGTACAATCACCACGAAAACCAGCCCGATGATCAGCATGGCCTGGGAATGGTTCGATTTGCGGCGCGACCGCGTACGCCCGCGGCGCATGGTTGCCGCGACCGAGCCGGAGGTTTGGATCGCGCCGGCGGGCGTGCTGTTTTCTGCGGCACGGAATTGTAGAAACACGTCGGCGGCCGGCTCCCAATCGCGCCACCCTTCGCGCCACACGAGCGAATCGGGAGCCACCCGACCTTCGTCGATCCACGCACGCATCACCTCGCCGGTGGCCGGCCCGAACTGACCGCCTGACGCGGGACGCACATACCAGACCACGTTGCCGGCCTCGGCCAGCGGGTCGTCCGACGCGGGCGAGGAAGTTTCAACTTCCAACGGCGGGGATTCGAACGCCATGGCCAGCGGCTCGGATGTCACGGACGGCGGCTGCGGCGAAATGTCCTCTTGAACCGGTGCTGCAATCGGGCTGGGTTGGAAGGGGGGAAGCGGCTCTTCGACCGGCGTCCGGGGCGAGGTCGCGGCAACTTGGTCGGCCGCCGGTGTGGCGACCGGCTCCGTGTCGCCCTGTTCCTGCTTTGAACTGGGGCGGGTACTCTCGGTCGGTATCTGGATCTTTACCCCACAATAGGGGCATATCCCACGCAAGCCGGCCTGGAACCGCTTGACGTTGAGCTTGTGTCCCTTGGGACAATAGAACCTAATGCCCATACTCACACCAACTTGCATACACTGGCTCGGCCCTGATGATCCTCGCGTGCGGCCGAATTCTACCCACGCTATTATACCTTTCGCACGAAAAGGCGGGAAGTTGGCCGTTTTGTTTCCTGGGAAATCTCGGCGGGTCGATTTCAGGCCCATGTTCGAGCCTTCGGGCAACGGTCCGATCTTGCTTCGCCGGGGTTTAAGTGAAGGAAGGTTGGCCGATCGGCAAGGTCGCCATAGTGGCGGACACGCCCTTAGTCCCTCTAGGGGGAATCTAGATAATCATTAGCATCGGCGCAGCCGGCTTGGTAGTATGGAATAGATAGGAGTACTAGTCACTTGGAACATGGGAATCGCCCGGAGCCTCCAGGCGGTGCCGAGATTTTCGGAGTTGGTACATTGAGATTCTCAGCAATGGCGGAGCTTTGCGTGGTGATAGTTATCACGGCCATGCTCTCTTGCTCGGCCATGGCGGCGACCGTGGTCCAAAAGGCAGGGTCCGACGTGGTCGGTATCTTGGTGTTGGTCGTTGACCAGCAAGTGGCCAAGGAACTGCAACTGACCGGCCAACAGCGCGATCAGTTGCTCGATTTGATCGACGCCCGGGAAGCCGAGGCCATCGAACTGATCTCGTTGCCGGCCGAGCAGCAGAAGGAGAAGCTGGCCGCCATGCGCCGCGAGTCGGAGACCCAAGGCTTGGCGCTGTTGACGCCCGAGCAACGGGCCCAGTTCGAAAAGATTCGTCTTCGCCGTGAGGGCTTGGCCGCTTTGGCCCAACCCGCGGTCATCGAAGAACTGAAACTCTCCGAAGAGCAGCAAAGCCAAGTGGCCGAGATCCTCGGCAGCCGCGACGAGTTGCTCGATACGGCCGACGAGCCGGATAAGAAGACGATCCTTGCCGGTGTCGAGCGGAAGCTTTCCTTGCTGTTGACCGATGTGCAGCGTTCCGCCTGGGTCGAGTTGATCGGCACGTCGGCAACGTCCTTGCCTGTCGCGAACGACAAGCCCGCTACGCAAGAGGTGGTGACAAACGAGCCCAAGGAAATTGGCGTGGCGGCCAGCACCCCGGGAAAGATTCGCTTCAGTTTCCGTTATCAGCCTTGGAGAGATGTGCTCCAGTGGTTTGCCGATCAGGCCGACTTGTCGTTCGTGCTGGACGCGGCTCCGGAAGGGACGTTCAACTACACGGACTCTCATGAGTACACACCCGCCGAAGCGATCGATCTGCTCAACAGCGTGCTGCTGACCAAGGGCTACACGTTGGTTCGCCGTCAGCGGATGCTGATGTTGATCAACCTCGAGGACGGCATTCCGGACAACCTGATTTCAACCATTCCGCTGGACGAGCTCGACAAGAAGGGTGAATACGAGCTGGTCGCCGTGCTCTTTGATCTGGAAAAGACGAGTCCCGAGGCGTTGCAAGATGAAATCGAACAGATGGTCGGTCCCCAAGGATCGGTCGTGGCGTTGACCACATCGCGCCAACTTCTGGTCACCGAGACCGCCGGACGGCTGCGGGCCATTCGCTCGGTCATCGAGCGGATCGAGCGTCCGCAGGAAGTTCAATCGTCGAAGATGGAGGCCATTGATCTCGAATTCGCGCTGGCCGAGGAACTGCTCGACGTGGCCCGGCAAATGCTCGATATCCCCGCCGAGCAGAACGCCACTGCCGACGGGTCCTTGCGGCTGACGGCCGATCCCTTGGGTAATCGTATCCTGGTCACCGCAACGCCCGAGATGTTGGAAAAGGTCAAGGAGATCATCAAGGTCGTCGACGTCGCCGGCCCGGGTCAATTGGATCCGGGGGCGATTCACGAGTCGCCCCAACTGGTCGTCTACACGGTGACCACGGCCGATTCCGAGTCGGTCCTGGCGGTCATGCAGACCCTCTTGGACGGCCTGCCCGATGTCCGGCTGACCGTCGACGCGAAAACCGGCAACCTGATCGCCTTGGCGCGACCCTCGCAACACAAGACGATCAAGGCCACCTTGGATCAATTGCAACGCGATGCGCTTCAAGTCGAAGTGATCCATTTGAATGTGGTCGATCCGCAATTGGCCGTTTTGTCGATCAACAAGCTGTTCGGCGCGGGGGCTGAAGGCGGCCAAGGCAATGCGCCGTTGATCGATGCCGATCCCTCCACGAATCAACTGTTGATCCGCGGAACCGAGGCCCAAATCGAGGAAATCCGTTCCTTGTTGGAAAAGATGGGAGAGTCGGATTCGGAAAACGGACGGCTCGCCAATCGTCAGAACGTGCGGATGCTCGATTTGACCGGCTCGGATGCCGAAGCGGCGCTGCAGCAGATCCAGGAAATCTGGCCTTCCCTGCGACCGAACAAGATCCGCTTCGTGACGCCTTCGGCCGTGGTCCCCTCGCTCGACTCGCATCGCGACGGTCAGTCGCCGCGACATCGAGTGCGGATTCCCATGCCCGGTTCCTCCTTGCGGCTGCTCCCGCAGCCAAGCCGTGCTCCCGAAAAGAAGCCGGCGCCGAAACCGACGCGGGGAGCCCCCCAGTCGACGACCGTCAAGCCTGCTCCGCCCGTGGACCGCACCACTCGACTATCTGGCGGCGTGCGGGTCTTCTTCGCCTCGCAAACCGTGGCCGAAGAACCGGCCCCGGCCGCCGCTGTTGAAAAGGCTCAACCGCCGGCAGTTGAAACCCCGGCAGTTGAAACCCCGGCAGTTGAAGCGCCGGCAGTTGAAGCCAAGGAACCCGAGTCCACCATCGGGGCGGATATCATCGTGGCACCCGGGCCGGGCGGAGTGATGATCGCCAGCGACGATCTTGACGCGCTGGACGAGTTCGAGGAATTGCTGACCACACTGGCCGGCGACGGGCTGGGTAGCAATTCGGAATTGACCGTCTTCTATCTGAAGTTTGCCAAGGCCTCGCTGATTGCCCAAACGCTCAATGACATCCTCGGCGGCGGTACGCTGGCCGAGGAAGGTGGCGGCGGCGGTGGCGGCCTGGTCGGTGATATGGCCCGAACCGCGCTGGGTGATGCGGGCGGCGGAATCATGGGCGCCTTGCTGGGGCTCGGAGGAGCGGCCGGCGGATCCATCGCACCTAGCGGGCCGATCAAAATCACACCCGACTCGCGCCTGAATGCCCTGTTTGTCCAGGCCGGGCCTGCCGATGTACAAACCATCGAACAATTGCTGCAAGTGCTCGATCAGAAAGGGAGTCCCGAAGACGTTGCGGTCATACCCAAGACCAAGATGGTGCCGGTCGTCAACACGCAGGCCGACGAGATTGTCGAGATCCTCAAGCAGGTCTATAGCGATCGGCTGGCAAGCGGTCCAGGCGCTGCGGCCCGGCAGCCGTCACCTCAGGAGTTCTTTCGAATGCTTCGCGGCGGACGTGGCGGCCGCGGCAGTTCCCAACAACGTGCCCAGGAAGAGGCCCAAAAGATGGCCCTGGGGGTCGACGCGCGAAGCAACTCGGTCATCGTGGCCGCGCCCGAGCCGCTGTTGGACGAGGTCGTTCAACTCATAAAACAGTTGGATCAGACGGCCGCCAAGTCGGACCAGACGATGCGCGTGGTGACCCTTCGCAATGCGAGTCCCGAGGCGGTCCAAAGGGCCCTCTCGTCGATGATCGGCGACTCGGTCCAGTTCGGTGGCAAGACCAAGACGGCCAAACCTCCCACGACGCCCGGGGCGCAACCGCAAACGCCGCAAGCCGGCGGACAAGGTGCCTCCGACGCGGCACGCCGGGCAATGATGATGCAAATGATGCGAAGCCGAGGTCAAGGCGGCGGCGGACGTGGCGGACGCGGCGGACGACGATAAACCGAGTGCGTTGCAAAGCCGCCAGCGGCGATCAGGGACCTTCTTCTCGCACTAAGCGGCTGATCTGCTTGAACTGCGGTGTGCCGGCCACCTCGCACCATTCGAACAGGGCCGCCTCGGTCGTGGTCAATGCCGCGCCGGCCGAATCCATCCGCGAAAGGGCCGTGCGATAGTCGATCTCGAACCGTGATCCCACCGCATCCACCACCACGTAAACCCGCCAACCGCCGGCCAAGAGGTCCAACACGGTCTGTTGAACACACACATGGGCCTCGATGCCGCAGACCGCCAGCTTCTGGATTCCGAGATCTTGCAGATCCCTAAAGACGCCCGGGCAGCCGCCGCAACTGAACGTCAGCTTCGACGGCACCTCGCCAAGCCGCTCGGCCAAGTCGGGTACGGTCGGGCCTAGCCCCTGGGGATATTGCTCGGTTGCCACCACGGGCAGCCCCAGCACCTTGGCCCCGTCCAGCAGCCGCCGACAATTCCAAGCCACCCGCTGGTGACCGCCAATCGCCGGCAGCAACTTCTCCTGCACGTCGACCACCAGCAAGGCCGTATCCGAGGCCGACATCAACTCGGGGCTACGAGGAAGCTGTTGCATAACTTCTTACATCCTTGCTACTGAATGGACCATGTATTACGCTGCCTGGAAGATATATCGTAACCTCTGTATGGTCAAGGAGGTAGGCGATTTTCCCAACGCGGCAAAGCAGGAGGAGTTAGGGGCGAGGGGTTAGGGGTTAGGAAGAAGGTAAGCGTTCACAACGTAAGGGTTTTGGACAGGATTGACAGGATGATCAGGATAAGGGGAAGCCTTGGTTTTGCTTTTCCCGTCTCTCTTCACCATACCTCAACTACATTTGGCTGAAATGTAACGAAAACCAAGAACTCCATCGGATCAAGGCCAGACAAACGGGGTCCCTCGTCTTTCATCCTGTCCATCCTGTTATCCCGTCAAAACACCTGTCCGACAATTCTTCGTGAACGGTTACACCCTGAACTTACGTCGCGAGAGCTCCCCGCGAGCAAGCCACAACCTTTTACGTCCAAGCAAGTTACGCCCCAAGAAAAACGGCCCACCTCGTCCGAGTCGGAGTTGCCCTGAGGTTCATGAACCAGGGATCCCATGGCAACCTGGAAATCTTCTGCCAAAGGCGTAGGTCAGGGCTCGCCCTGACGGATCTTCTTGACAGGGCCGCTCTGGCCGTTCAAACTAGGATCGCCGCGTTTTGGCAACAGATTGCGGGGATTCGCTGCCTACAGGTGATAGGCGGAAACTGTCTATAAACAAGTTATCGCACACAGATAGATGCTCTGGCCGATTGTCCTACCATTCAAGATTACACTCCTGTGCCTTGCGGCACTGGTCGGGATTATCACCGCTATTGCACCTGCACTAAAATGGAAGCGGGGAAAGACGTTCCTTATTACGACTCTCGTCGCCTGCGTCGCATTCATCCCCTCCTGCGTTGGGATTATGGCCGTCATCGACACACAACGTTTTGGCGTGTTTGAATACGATGCATTCGGCGAGGTAAACGATTTCCGAGTCGAACGATATCTACCGCCCGCTGCCACCGCAATCACAATCGAAAAACACCCGCAGGGTTTTCGCGCCCGATTCTCGATCAATGAAGCCGATCTCATGGCACACTTGGACAACCTTTGGGCTCGATACGGCGACCGGTCGGTCGTCAAACGCGGTGAAATGCATTCAATGTCTGTGGTCGATCATCAATCACATGGATTATCGTTCGGGCATTTGGGATGGCCGCCACTTGACGGGGCAACTGAATACCACAGTCCGACCGCTGCAAACGGCGCCGGGTTTTCAGTATGGTATAGTCCAAAGCAAGGCATCGCGTACCAAAGGGCCGGATACTGGTGAACTTAAAGGGGACGGAAGTCATTTCTGAAAAAGACTCCCGTCCCCTTTGACTAACTCCTTTGACTAACTGGACCCGATGAATCGGGTCACTACGAACCTTTGTGAATGGTCCAGGTTGACCTGTGGGCTCGAATAACGCTTTCGGCCGGGAAGGAAGCCCCTTGCCATGTTCTGGTGAAAAGACTATGCTTAAGTAGTGCCTGGGGGATATGGTGAGGAGTGAAAACGATGAAGTTCAGGGTTCTCATTGAACAGGACGAAGACGGGCAGTTTGTGGCCACCTGCCCGACGTTACCCGGCTGCGTATCGCAAGGAGCGACGCGTAAGGAAGCCCGTGTAAACATTGCCGACGCTATCTCGGGATACCTGGCCAGCCTCCGGCAGCACGACGAGCCGATCCCGCCGTCGATTACCGAAGAGGTGATCGAGGTCGAGTCGTGAGCAAGCTTCCGTTGGTATCCGGACGGCAGGCCGTGGCCGCGCTGCGAAGAACCGGCTACGAAGTCGACCACCAGACCGGAAGCCACGTGATTCTCCGGCACACGTCGGCTCCCTACCGACGCCTGACGGTTCCCAATCATCGAGAAATCGCCAAGGGAACACTCCGCGCCATTCTCCGCGAAGCCGGCCTGACGGTCGACGAGTTTCTTGCGTTGCTTTGACGTTTTCGGTGGCCGGCAGCGGGTGGCTGGCGGCTGTCCCAGCCACCCGTCGATTGGCTTACCAAGAGGTCGCTACGGCCTCGACTTGCTGCCGGACCAATTCCCGGTCCGTCAGGCTGAGCTTGTCCGCTTCGATGCGGCAATATCGGCCATTGCTCTTCTTCAGCCGAACCGTGCCGCCTTGGAAGCTGACGAACTCGGCCTCGACCTGATACTCGCCCGTCGAATCGGTCCAAAGCCGCAAGGTGTCCGCCTCATTCGCGGAGAACGGATCGTCATCGATCGGATCGCCTTCCAGCGGCTCGTCGGCCGGTTCGTCCGTCGGCTCTTCGGCCGGCGGGTCCATGGCCGGTTCTTCGGCCGGCGGGTCCAAGACGGGTTCCTCGGCTGGCTCCTCGGCCGGAAGATCCAACGGAGGTTCCTCGGCCGGCAGGTCAACCGGTGGTTCGACCGGAGCCGCGGCGGGCGCTTCCTCAACGGCCGGCTCGGCGGGAGTTTCCGCGGGCGGTTCGACCGGCGTCTCGACTGGAACTTCAGCCGGTTCTTCGACCGGTTCTTCAACCGGGGCCGCAGGTTCTTCGGCAGGCGCTTCGGCCGGTTCCTCGACAGGACCGGCTGTCTCTTCGGCAGGTTCTTCGGCTGGCGTTTCAGCCGGAGCCTCCGTGGGAGCTTCGACCGGGGTCGGATCCTGCGGGTCCACTTCGGTGACCGGCTCGCAGCAGGCCGGCTCGCAGCAAACGGGCTCGCAGCAGACCACGTAACAACGGCGGGCACGGCAAGGTCTGAACAGATTGTCCAAGAACTTGCAGGCCCAGGCGGCGTCGGCAGTGACGAACACGCTCACCGCCATCACACTCAACATCAGTAGCAATCGCTTTCTCATCTTCAGTTCTCCTCTTCCAGTAAAGAGTAATTCGGTTAGTTTACGGACTCCAGATTCGAGGGGATCCTCGCAGTGAGGATTCCCCTACGAACTAACCATTTTACCCAGTCCAACATCAGTCTGCAATCAGTGGCTACCCTATTCTGCCGGTCTCCCGAGCAAATACTGTCCTTGTTTCCGGATCCGATGCCGCCGAGCATTGCTTCGGGGTCTCGGCACCGGAAAGACTTAAGTCCTTGCTGTGCAACCAGTTAGGAATCTCCATGCCGGTCCCGACAGCCGAATTGTGGGACGATTTTCGCCCAGCCCGACCCGGCTGCCCGATTCCGGCCCTAGAAGTTCGCGACGATTTCCGCCATATTGATCGCTTGATTTGAACCGAACCACAACTCTCGGCGAGGCGAATAGCCATGAAAAGCCGCTCGACTACCATTCTGACGGTCCGGCACAAGGGGACGGTTGCCATCGGCGGCGACGGACAAGTCACCCTGGGCGATGCGATCATGAAGTCCGACTCCCACAAGATCCGACCGCTGCGCGACGGTAAAGTTCTCACCGGGTTTGCCGGAGCCAGTGCCGATGCGTTCGCCCTGTTGGAACGTTTCGAGGCCAAGCTGAAAGACTATCCCGCGAACGTACCCCGGGCCGCCACCGAGTTGGCCAAGGAATGGCGCACCGACCGCGCACTGCGGCGTCTCGAAGCCTTGCTGGTCGTGGTCGATGAGCAGAACATGCTGCTGGTCAGCGGCAACGGCGACGTGATTCAGCCGACCGACGATGTTTTGGGGGTCGGTTCCGGGGGTAACTATGCGGTGGCTGCGGCCCGGGCTTTGTGTGCCCACGCTAACCTAAGTGCCGCGGAAATCGTTCGCACGGCGTTGACCATCGCCGCAGGAATCGACGTTTATACGAATACGAACATCGTGGTGGAGGAGCTGGCGTGCAAGACTTAACGCCTCGGGAAATCGTCGCAGAACTTCAACGCCATATCGTCGGACAAGACGATGCCAAGCGGGCCGTGGCCATTGCCATCCGCAACCGCTGGCGAAGGCAACAGCTCGACGACGAAATGCGCCGCGAGGTCGCGCCGAAGAACATTCTCATGATCGGGCCGACCGGCGTGGGAAAAACCGAGATTGCCCGACGCCTGGCCAGCTTGACAAAGGCACCGTTTATCAAGGTGGAAGCCAGCAAGTATACCGAGGTGGGTTACTACGGACGCGACGTCGAGAGCATGGTTCGCGAACTTGTGGAGAACGCCATCGGCCTGGTCCGCGAGCAAGAGCGCGAAAGTGTCGAGGCGGAAGCCCGCCACCGGGTCGAAGAGCGTTTGCTCGATCTGCTGGTCCCCGCACCGCCGTCTTTGGATGCGGCGGCCGACAGTCCGCATTCACCCGAGCGCTACGAACGAACCCGGGAAAAGATGCGCGCCATGCTGGCGTCCGGCGAGATGGACCAGCGTCGCGTCGAGATCCAACTCGAGCAGAAGTCGGTACCCATGATGTTCACCGGGATGGGCATGGAACAGATGGACGTCGACCTGCAGGGGATGTTCGAGAAGATTCTGCCGAAAAGCAGCTCTCGGCGTGAACTGACGGTGGGCGAGGCCCGTCACGTCTTGTTCGAACAGGAGTGTGATGCGCTGATCAATCAGGAGAACGTGCAGAGCCAGGCGATCGAACTGGCCGAAAACGTGGGGATTATCTTTCTCGACGAGTTGGACAAGGTGGTGGCCGGCGAGGGTACCCACGGGGCCGACGTCTCGCGGCAAGGAGTCCAGCGCGATCTGCTGCCGATCGTGGAAGGCACCACCGTACAAACACGGTACGGATTCGTGAAGACGGATCACATCTTGTTCATCGCCGCCGGCGCGTTCCATCGGGCCAAGCCGAGCGACCTGATGCCGGAGCTGCAGGGCCGCTTTCCCATCCGCGTCGAGCTGAACGACCTGACCAAGGAAGATTTCGTGCGGATTCTCACCGAGCCGAAAGGTGCTTTGACGAAGCAATACAAGGCCTTGCTGAAAACCGAAGGCGTCGAGATCGATTTCCAGGACGACGCCATCGAAGCCTTGGCCGATTGTGCCTACCGCGTGAATCAAACCACACAGAACATCGGAGCCCGCCGCCTTTACACGATCATGGAACGGATGCTCGACGAGTTGAGCTTCGAGGCCCCCGACATGAAGATGGGTCGGGTCGAAATCAACGCCGCCTACGTTCGCGAGCGGCTCGAAGAATTGAGCCAGGACGAGGATCTCAGCAAGTTCATCCTGTGATTGGGATACGGTGATGTAGGAGTTCTCTGTTTAGCCCCGGGCGGCTACGCCGGGTTAACCGGCTAACACCGCGTGGCCGCGGTGGCTAAACAGACTTTGCTGTTTAGACAACGGAGTCCGTGCCCGTGAAACTCCGCTTGATGACGTATAACATCCACAAAGCCATCGGCGGCGTGGATCGGCGTTACCGACCGCAACGGGTGGTCGAGACATTGGTCCGCTACGAGCCCGACATTGTCCTGTTGCAGGAGGTCGACCACGGCGTGCCGCGCTCGCGACGACATTGCCAGATCGACCTGCTGGGCGACGCGTTGGGACTTCCCCATCGGGCCTTCCAGCCGAACGTCAAGCTCCGCGAGGGTGTCTACGGCAATGCGATCTTGAGCCGTTTTCCGCTGTCGGATGTCCGCAACATCGATCTGACCGTACCTTTGAAGAAGCGGCGTCGGGCGCAGGTCGCGCACGCTACGGTTCGCGGTGAAGGCCACTCGCATCGATTGCTGATTGTCAATCTGCACTTGGGATTGGCCGGTTTTGAACGCACGGTCCAACTCCGCAAACTCCTGCACGCCAAGATCCTGCTGGCTACCCATCACGATACGCCCGTAGTTGTTGCCGGGGATTTTAACGATATGTACGGCCGCTTGGGAAAGCGGCTGTTGGAACCGGCCGGATTCCTCTCGGCCACGAAACGCACGAAGACCTTCCCGGCCATTTTGCCGCTGCGCCCGCTGGATCGGGTCTACTTCCGCGGCCGCGTGGAACTGCTGCGAGCCTTTGCGGCCCGGTCGGCGGTGGCCCGGCAGGCATCCGACCACCTGCCGCTGATTGCCGATTTGCGTTTGACTTGACCGGCTCGCGAGCGACAATAGAGAGAACTGTTGAAGAGTGTGTGCCACTGCTTCGCAGAAGCAGTGCCGGCCGTACTGCCACGTGAAAGCACTGCTTCTGCGAAGCAGTGGCACACTTACACACCTGATCGTCGAAACGAAGCGAACGTGTGCCCCATGGAAACAGCCAGTTGGATCGCTGCCCTGCTGTTCGTCGCGGATCTGCTGATCCGGCTGGGGCTGTCGTTTCGGATTATCATGCGGCGCCATCCGGTCGGCGTGTCGATGGCCTGGCTGATGGTGGTGTTGCTCTTCCCCTTTGGCGGCGCGATCATCTACCTGCTCTTCGGCGAGCTTCGTCTGGGTAACCGTCGGGCCAAGTGGGCGGCCGTGATCCACGAGCCCTATCAGCAGTGGATCGATGACCTGTGTCGGCGGTTCGACGTCGATTGGTCAACACTCGGCGCCGAGTGCGAACCTTTGGCCAAGCTGACCGAGTCGGCCATCGGCATACCGGCCGTGCCCGGCAATCAGTTGCAATTGATCAGCGACACGGCCGCCGTGTTTCGGTCGTTGATTGCCGACATCGACGCCGCCGAGCGAATCTGCCACATCGAGTTCTACATCTGGAATCCCGGCGGCATGGCCGACGAAGTGGCCGAGGCTTTGCTTCGTGCGGCCGAGAGGGGCGTAGTGTGTCGCGTGCTGGTGGATGCCGTGGGGAGCCGCGAGTTCCTCAAATGCCCCATGGCTCGACGACTTCGAGAGGCGGGAATTGCCTTGGCGGCCGCGTTGCCGGGTGGATTGTTGCGGGGGCTCTTTGTACGATTCGACCTGCGGCTGCATCGCAAGATCGTGGTCATCGACAACCGGATTGCGTATACCGGCAGCCTCAACATGGTCGATCCCCGTTTCTTCAAGCGGGATGCCGGCGTGGGGCAATGGATCGACGCCATGGTGCGAGTCCAGGGTCCGGCCGTCGAAGGACTGGCCGTGACGTTCCTGGAAGATTGGGAATTGGAGACGGGCGAAGGGCTCGAAAAGCTGGCCGAAACGGCCCACATCCGGCCCTTGCCGGAAGTCGGCCCGACGATCGCCCAGGTAGTCCCCTCCGGACCGCTGGTGCGCAACGAAGCGATCCAGCAGATTCTATTGATGGCCATTTACGCCGCGCGTCGGGAATTGGTCCTCACGACGCCCTATTTCGTACCCGACGAGGTTTTGCTCACGGCCCTGGTCTCGGCCGCCCGGCGTGGCGTAGACGTTTCGATCATCGTGCCGGCCAAGGTCGATTCGCTGATGGTGCGTTTCGCCAGCCAGGCCCACAAGACCGACTTGCTGACCGCCGGCGTTCGGATCGCCCAGTTTCGCGGCGGGCTGTTGCACACGAAGTCGATCACGGTGGACAACGAGTTCAGCCTCTTCGGCTCGTTGAACCTCGATCCCCGCAGCCTGCATTTGAACTTCGAGATTACGCTGTCGGTCTACGACGCCCCGTTCACTACCGAGCTGCGCGAACTTCAGCAATCGTATATCGAGCAGTCGCAGTTTATGGATCTGGCCCAGTGGCAATCGCGATCCGGCTTCGCCCGGTTCACCGAAAACGTCGCCCGGTTGCTCGGCCCGCTGCTGTAGGTCAGGGCTTGCCCTGACAGAACCCTAAGCACCCTTGCATGGCAGGCTTATTGCGGCCATACTGTCAGAGATGTAGGTCAGGGCTTGCCCTGACGAAATGGCGTATTGTTTTAACAAGGGCTAATAACATGCCCGATTATCGACGATGGTACGTTGCGGGAGGGACGTATTTCTTTACGCTGGTCACGTACCGGCGTGCCCCATTGTTTGGTGAAGAGACGGCCAGACGGCTCTTGGGCGAGGCTATTCGGAATGAACTGGAGAAACGTCCCTTTGAAATCCGTGCCATCGTGTTGCTTCCAGACCACCTGCATACACTGTGGACGCTTCCTGCAAGTGAGGACGATTATTCGATCCGTTGGTCCGCGATCAAAGCTCGGTTCACTCGAAACTGGCTTCAGCGTGGCGGCCGAGAGAGTGTGGTAACCGCGGGTGAGCAGCGGGAAGGGCGTCGGGGCCTTTGGCAACCACGTTTCATCGAGCATACGATCCGTGATGAAGACGACTTTGAAAACCACTTCGACTACATCCACTACAACCCCGTCAAACACGGGCTTGTTCCCGTCCCAAATGGATGGCCCTGGTCAACCTTCCACAAGTATGTTCAGCTCGGCGTGTATTCAGCCGATTGGGGCTTCGGTCCGGTCGAGTTCCCCACAGTGGATAAAGACTTCGTTGAGTAGGTCAGGGCTTGCCCTGACGGAACCCAGTTCTCTTTCGGACAAAGGCGTCAGGGCAAGCCCTGGCCTACCCGCTACCCGCGATTGCTACAAAGACGTCAGGGCGAGCCCTGACCTACCTGCTTGTCAGGCCACGATTACTCGACCAACAGCGCGGCCAAGGCTTCCTCGGTAATTGGTTGCTGTCCGGACTTGGCCTGCTGGGAGAGGATCTCCTGCAAGGCCTCGTCGTTGGCGCTGAAGAGCGAGAAACCGGAACGGTTGCTCTTGCGTTTACGGCCCGACGGACCTTTCTCTTCCTTGGTAGGCGTCGGCTGGTTGTCCGAAGGGCCCGTTTCTTCGGCCGACTGGCGCGAGTTACCCGCGATTCCTGTGTTGGGGCCAATCTGGAATCCGAACAATCCGCTGTCGCCAATCGCCAACGTCGGTTCGGTCGCGGGCTGGAAATCGAACAACAATGAAGGAGTTGTTTCCGGCGGCGTCGTGGTGGCAAACAGTCCGTCGGGTAGGAAATCCCGAGTGGCCAAGGGCGTCGGACTTGCCACCCGATCGACCAGCATCCCGTCAAACAGAAGCGAGGCCAGATCGGAGACGATCACCTCGACCAGTGCCACGCTGCTCTTGCCCGGTTGGCCTTGCGGCAGAAGCTCGGTCGCTTTGACGCCAAGTTTCACGATCGTTGTCTCGGAATCCTCGGGCACGCTCCACGTCAGCAGGCCGGTGTTCGGATCGATCGCCGCGCCGTCGGGTGCACCCGGTTCGAGGCTGTAGGTGATGGTGTTGGCCGGCTGATCCGGATCGGTTGCGTGGACCAAAAGGCGAAGTTCTTCGCCGGGTGTGAGGACTTGGGTCTCGATGGCGGCGAACTGCGGGGCCCGGTCGATTTCGTCGACGATGACGCGGAACGCCTGCTCGTCACTTGCGCCGGCCAGGTCGGTCACCCGGATGACAACCTCGTAGTTGTTCCCGCCATGTCCTTCGCCCGGTTGCCAGGTGAACAGACCCGTGTTCGGGTTGATCGATGCACCTTGCGGGGCGCCTTGGCCTAGGCTGAACGTCAAGTTGTTGGCCGGCAGATCCGGATCGGTGACGCTGGCGGCCAATTGCACCAACTGGCCTTCCTTGACGATCCGGTCGGAGATGGGCGCCAGTTGGGGTGGTGCGTTGACTTCTGAGACCGTCACGAGAATCGTCTCGGCGCCGCGGGTGTCTTGGGCATCGATCGCATAAATGGTGATCTCGTACGCGCCGGGACCTTGGGCCTCGCTGGGGGTCCAACTGAACTCGCCCGAATTGGGATCGATCGTTGCGCCGACCGGCGCGCCCGGCTCGATGCCGAACGTCAACGGGCCGATCAGTTCGCCGGCCGTCACCTGAAAGCTCAAGTTCGAGCCCTCGGCCACCTGCTTGTAGCCGATCGGATCCAACGATCCCGAGGTGGTCACCGTCACGTCGAACGTCTGTTTGGACGCGTTCCCGGCGAGGTCGGTCGCCGTGATGGAAATGGTTTCGACCGGGCCTTGCGACGGCTGCGGGGTCCAGGTGAGGCGTCCGTCGCCCGGGTCGATCGACATGCCCGACAAGAGTGAGACCACGCCATACGTGACCCCGCCTTGCGATTCCTCGTCGGTCTGTGCGTCGTAGATGTACTGTTCGCCCTTGTTGGCCGTTAGGATCGGAGTCGAGACGAACTGGGGTGCGGTGGTGTCGACGAGAAGTTGCAGCGGCGCCGGCGAGTCACTGACCAGATCGGTCGTATCGTGCAAATTCCCGACGTTCACGGCCTGATCGAGCAACGCCTGCACGGCGGTGACCAGATGCAGTCCGTCGTTGAACTGTTCGCCCGCGTTGGTTGTGATGACCACACTACCCGAGTCGTCTGCGGCGGTAACCTTGCCCATCGCCTGGCCGTCGATATACAGTGTCACCTCGGTGCCTTGCAGAATGCCCGAGATACGGAAGCTCAGCAGAGTGTCGTCCTGGCTGATCCCGTCCGGGTCGATTTGCCCGCTGCCGTTGTTGCTCAACAATTGAATGCCCGAGGGCGCCTGCGGGGCAATGTACAAGGGCACTGCCTGCGAATCCCACACGTCGCGACCTTCGAAGTAACCGGGCGGGTCCACCGGGCGAACGTAGACGCTCATCTCATGCACGCCGATCAGCCCGTTTTGAGGAACGATCGTCACCAGCCCGGTCTCTTCGTTCACACTGACCGACAGGTCGTCGTTCTGGGCATTATCGCCGTCGTAGAAGATCGGATCTCCTTCCGGATCGATCGCCGACAACTGGAACTCGAACGGCGCATCGACCGTCATCTCGATCGGATCGATCTGCTCGAGAAACGAATAGGAATTGTTGCTGTCGGGATCGGGCAGAATGGTCACGTGGAAAGTCCGCTGGGCCGCGCGGCCGCCGCTGTCGCTGACGGTGACCGTCACGTCGCCTTCGGCCAAGGTCCCCTCCGGCGCGGAGAGCATCAGCGTGCCGTTCTCCGTGTCGGTGAACACGTCGACCGAATTCATTACCACGGGCGTAACCGGTCGATCGCCCGTACCGATCGGCACGGCGGCGATCAACTGCCGAAGATCCTCACCCTCGGTCAGGATGCCGAAGACCGAGTGGTTGAAGTCGAGGTGTCGCGTCGCGGCGGAGGTGATGAAGAACTGCGAGTCGTTCGTGTCGTCGCCGCTCTTGGCCATCGAGAGCAGGCCGGAAGACGTGTGCATCAATTCGGCGTGGAACTCGTCGTCGAAGTCGAATCCCGAACCACCGGTGCCGGTCCCCAGCGGATCGCCGCCTTGGATCATGAAGTCCTCGATGACTCGGTGGAAGGTCAACGCATCGTAGAATCCCGACTCGGCCAACTCGGCAATCCGCCCGGTCACGTTCGGCGCGCGGCCTTCGAACAGCTCGAAGATCATGTCGCCGTAGTCCTGCACCGAAATGCGCAGGCTCTGGTTACCTTGCAGCACCGACGCGCTGAGTTGACTATCGCCGTCGACCGAGACCGAGTAAGTCAAGGCATCGCCGTCGGCATCCAGCCCGTCCAGCGCCAAATGCAACGGCGCCCCGGCCAGCAGCGTGACGTCGGCGATCGGCTCCAGCGTAGGCGTGGCCGACAGCAAGCAGCGCTCTTCGAGCGGCTCGAGCTGAATTCGGCGGAAACGCCTGGGAGTGTCGTGACGGTTCGAAACGAGTCGTGCCGGTCGGAACCACCGGCGGCAGAGAGTGGGGCTCATAATCATAGCTCTATGAAGTGACTTGCCCGATAGGGTTCATTATAAGGTCAACCGCGTAACCACCGCCATCACCCGATATGGTGGTGCTGGGCGAACGATTCGCCTGAAAAGGAAGGGATTGCGATAAGTCCCCTCTCCCTTTGGGAGAGGGTTAGGGTGAGGGCTTGCGTTGAGGGTTTGCGTGTCTCTTTCTGCCCTCACCCCCGGCCCCTCTCCCAAAGGGAGAGGGGAGGTTGAATCTTGTTTGGCGAGTAGTATCTAATCTACGAGTGTAATTGAGGAAGGCCCAAATCGGGCCCACGGTCCTCAAAAACCGGCAGTTTTCCAGTATTTCCGGTCAGTTTGCAGCACCTATCCCACCTGCCCGGCCACCCGCCCTTCCCGCCATACGCAACGCCCGCCAAGCAGGTTCACCGCCAAAAGTAGGGTGCGTGAAACGCACCAGCCAACTTCTTCCCCTCTCCTTTGGGAGAGGGGCCGGGGGTGAGGGCCTAGAAAATCACCCTAACCCTCTCCCAAAGTGAGAAAGGACCAATTTGCAAAGGTCCAGTTACGAATTCCGGGGCCATTCGGTTGCAAGCCCACCCCATGTCGGGCTAGACTCAGGTTTGTGGCGGGGATTCAGATCCCTATCCATATAGCCGATGCCAAACACAAACTGGAGACAAGCAATGGCGACTGACCTAGAAATCGTCGGCCCGATTGAAGTGCCGTGTCAGAAACAAGAAGCGGGCTCGGCAAAACACATCGGCAAGGAAGAAGTGAAAGCATTCTGGGAATCTGATGAGGCACAGGAAATCGCTGACAAGCAGGGATGTTACGTCTTTGCCCTTCGAGCGGGAAAAGGGTTTCGCGCGTGGTACGTCGGGAAGGCAACGAAGAGCATGAAGAAAGAATGTACCAACCATCACAAACTCGTGCACTACAATCAGGTGCTGTTTGAGGGGCACAAGGGAACGCCAGTGATGTTTTTTGTTGTACTCCGTGGAAACAAGAAGAAGGTGCGAACAAAGGTAATTGATGAGATGGAAACGTTCTTCATACAGACTGTCGTCGCCAAACATCCAGCGATACAGAACATCCAGAAGACGGCTCTTCCTTTGTGGACCGTAAAGGGTGTTGTTCGGGGAGGCACGGGTACGTCGACGAAGAGTGCGAGGCAATTCACAAAGATGATGGGGCTCGATTAGCGGGTAGCACCGATGATTCTCCGGAGTAGGCCCTGCTACTGGAAGAGACTTGTTCGGAGAATCGTCGGTGTTGCGAAGCAGCCAGAGGATACTGGTGATCGTCTGACTCGGGGCTAATGTCCCCGCGGTGAAGTCGGAATTCTCCGATATCGTCGCGTTGCTGCGCAACACCGACGATTTTGCGACGCAGCTAAACAGAATGGCAAAGCCTTCTCCGCAAGATCATCGCTGCCACCCGCGTGCTTTCTCCCCTCTCCCTTTGGGAGAGGGGGCTGGTTTTTGAATCGCCCTCACCCTAACCCTCTCCCAAAGGGAGAGGGGACCAATTCAGAGAAGTCCAGTCACGAATTCCGGGAGCATTCGGTTGCAAGTCCATCCCACGTCGCGCCAGACCCGGGTTTGTCGCGGAGATTCAAATCCCTATCAGAAAATGCGAAAGACAAAAGAACTCATTGAGAAACAAACGGGAAGAGCCACACAATGCGCTCCAGCGGACGCCGACGAACAGCGCCGCTGAGCTTCTACGTGATCTGAAGGGAAATGAATAAACGATACTCCGTAGTCAGTGATCTTCTTCCATTTTCGCAGCTCTTGGCAGATCTTTCCAGCGGATTGACTGGTGGACTTCAACTTTGTGCCGGGGTAAGCGGACGATCAGTGCGGCTGCCTTGGGGGTCTCGTCGATCAGTTTCAGGCCCTTTTCCGGCCCCAATACGCTGACGGCCGAGGCCAAGGCATCGGCGGCCATGCCGGTCGGCGCCACAATCGTCACGCTGCTATGGTCGGTCAGCCCGATCCCGGTTCGCGGGTCGACAATGTGGGAATACCGTTTCCCGCCGATCTCGACATACTGCCAAGTATCGCCCGAGGTGGCCACCGCCAGATTGGCCAACAGCAAAATCAGATCGGGCGGTGCGTCGGGCTTCAACCGTGCCACGCCGATCCGCCAACCTTTCTTTCCGGGCGGGGGATCGCCGAGGACCATGTCCCCGCCGGCGTCGATCAAGGCGTGATTTATTCCGTGTTTTTTTAGCACCCCCAATGCTTCGTCTGCCGCGTACCCCTTGGCAATCCCGCCCAGGTCCAACCGCATCCCCGGCCGAAGCAATTCGACCGACTGCGAGTCTTTATGCAACCGTAACAAATCGTAGCCCACCAAGGCTTTGGCGGTCTTCAGACGCTCGGATGCGGGAAGCTGCTCGCGGCGCCGGGCCCTGCGCCACAGTCGAACGACGGGCCCAACGGTCACGTCAAACGCCCCGTCCGAACGTCTCGACAGTTCCTGCGCGTGGGCCAGCACCCTCCACAAGTCGTCGCTGACGGGCACTCCTTTGCCTCGGATTGCCGTCTCGCTGAGCTGCCGTAGTTCACTATCCGGGTCGTAATCGCTCAACACGGAGTTGAGCCGATGGATTCTCTCGAAGGCGGCCTCCGCAGCAGCCGTTGCAGCAGATTCATCTGTCGCATATAATACAAACTTCACCGGTACGGCCATTTCCTCCCGAGTGAACTCGAATCGTTGCAGATTCGATGTCTCGGCGTGGACAGCCGCTACCCCCACCGCGAACAGCCACGCAAGAACCAGCCTTCCTATTTTTGGGTAGGTCCCTCCGGATCGGTTTGTCGGCGTGAGTCTGTGAATGGTTTCTTTTTCCCGAACGTGAAAGGTTGTGTGTCTGAATGAACAGAGTAACGAGTCGACCTAGGGTTGTGCAATCGCTATTCTTCGTCTTTGGCATCGTTCTGCCCGCCCTTTGGGTCTGCAGTTTCGTCTTGCTTGCCATGGGAGGCTGTGCGCCGTCGCCATCGTCAGAGGCACCGCCGGCGACAACCGCTCCGTCCGAATCACCTGTTGAACAACCAGTGGCCGCAGAACCGGCTGCTGAGGAACCTGCTGCTTTAGAACCAGTTACCGAAGAGCCCGCTGCCGAAGAGCCCGCTGTCGAAGAGCCCGCTGCTGAGGAACCGGTGGTCGAGGTACCCGTCGAAGAGCCGGCTGTTGAGGAGCCCGCTGCCGAAGAAACTCCCGTCGAGGAAGAGCCCGCTGCCGAAGAGCCCGCTGCCGAAGAGCCGGCTGTTGAGGAGCCCGCTGCCGAAGAGCCGGTTGTCGAAGAGCCGGTTGTCGAAGAGCCGGTTGTCGAAGAGCCGGTTGTCGAGGAACCTGTGGCTGAAGAAGCGGCTGCGGAAGAAACTCCGACCGAAGAGGCCCCTGCGGAAGAGCCTGCTGCCGAGGAACCCGTGGCGGAAGAGCCGACTGTGGAAGAGCCGACTGTGGAAGAGCCGACTGTGGAAGAAGCACCTGCCGAAGAAGCGACGGTTGAGGGAACGGTCTACGATCCAGCGATCTTCGTAGAGACTGCGGCCGAAGAACCGGCTGCTGAGGAAGCCTCGGCCGAAGAGCCCGTGGCGGAGGAAGCCCCGGCCGAGCAGGAAGAGACGAATCTGACGTTCATACCCACGGTCAAATGGTTACCCGAGCCGGTCGGTTCGCCCGAGGCCATGGTCACCGAAGAGTCGGAGATGAAGGCTTACACGGAAAGTATCTCGGGCAGCGATGAGAGTTTCGATTTGGTGCCGATTCCCGGCGGCAAGTTCACGATGGGTAGCCCCGACGGTGAAGCCGATCGCAAGGACGACGAGGGTCCCCAGCACGAAGTGACCATCGAGCCGTTTTGGATGGGCAAGTGCGAAGTGACGTGGAACGAATACGAACTCTGGGGCATGGGACTCGACCAGCAGCGACGCGCGTTGCAGAACATCGAGTCGACCGAGCGAGACGAACTGGTGGATTCGATCACGCGGCCCACGAAGCCCTATTCCGACATGACGTACGGCATGGGGCGCGACGGTTACCCGGCCATTTGCATGAGCCAATTGGCCGCCCGGTTGTATTGCAAGTGGCTTTCGGCCAAGACGGGTCGCTTCTATCGCCTGCCCACCGAGGCCGAATGGGAATACGCCTGCCGGGCAGGAACCACCACTGCCTATTCCTTCGGCGATGACCCGGACCAACTCGACGAATACGGCTGGTGCTTCGACAACAGCGAAGACGGGTATCAGAAGGTAGGAAAGAAGAAGCCGAATCCTTGGGGCTTGCATGACATGCACGGAAACGTCAGCGAATGGGTGCTCGACCAATACGTGTCGGACTACTATCAACCGTTGGCCGGGAAGACGACGGCCAACCCGTTGGCTGCGGCCACGACCCTGTATCCGCGCGTGGCTCGCGGCGGCTGTTGGGACGACGATCCCGATGGGCTCCGCAGCGCGGCACGAATTTCCTCGAACAAGAACTGGCGGATGCAGGATCCACAGATTCCGCAGAGTATTTGGTACAACACGGAGATCTTTTGCCCGGGCTTCCGCGTGGTGCGTCCGTTGCGTCTCCCCGACGCCGAAAAGGCGAAGCTTTACGAGCCGGACGCCCCGGCGATCAAGGAATACCACGAGGCGCAAGCGGGCAAGATGTAGCGGTTGTTTGTTGTTTCGGTTGGACCCCGAATCTGCAACTGAGTCTCAGTATCATTACCGAGCCTTGCCGGAGTGCTATTTGCGACGCCGCTCTTGACACCGCATAACGAATCTGTATCTTTTCAGACTCGTGAGATATCGTCGATGGCCGACAAAGGGTTGGCCTATCTGTTACTAATTGTGTTGTTTCCTGATTTCAGTTTGCAAGTGGGAGAGAGTCAATGCCAGCGATTGTTGATGCCACTACGTGCACCGGATGTGAGTCATGCGTGGATTCATGCCCTGTTGAGGCGATCGAGATGAAAGAGGATCTGGCGGTCATCGATGGGGATACCTGCAGCGATTGCGGTGCCTGTGTCGACACCTGCCCGGTCGAGGCCATTAGCCTAGACTAGTTCGGCAGGAGAAGCTTCGTTCCAACAGAATGGGTGGGCTGCGCTCGGCGTGGTCCACCTTTTTCTTGCCAACCGGGAAAGGGTAAAGGTGAGGCGCAAATAGTCTGCTCGATTCACTTCTCTGTGAGATAGGAAGACGTCAGGGCGAGCCCTGACCTACGGTGCCGAGATTGCAATCGACCTTCAGGGCCGTTGTGGGTAAAATGGCGGGCAATAGGATTCGGTCCTGCAAGGCACTCTGGAAAGGAATTCGCCCATGGTTCGAAAGGCCTCGTGCATGTTGACGCTGGTCGTTCTGGCGCTGGGGGGCTGCGACAAATCCGGGTCGAGCAAACGGCCCGGTCCGCTTCTCGTTCAACAGTGCGGCGAGTTACCCGGGCTCAGGGCGGCGGCCGACGTCGAACTGCGCGACGAATTGGCCCGGATCGTCGAGGAAGGTGGTACGCCGGCACAACTCGAGCGGCCGCCGCTTGCCGCGGAAGAGAACGTGGCGATGGTGCTGGTCGATTTGTTTCCCACCGGAAAGATCGGTTCGATCCGCGGGAAATCGGACAAGATCTTCCCGCCGGGTAAGTTCGAGCTCAGCCCTAGCCGGCTCCAGAAAGCGAAGGCCTTTCTGAAGCGATACGACAAGCAACGTCTTCGAGTCCGCGATGCACTGGAGTTGAAGCAGTGCGATTTTGGCATCCGGTTTAGCCACGGCAGTTTTGCCGATTGGACGTTTATCGACGTGATTTGGATTGTCGCCCGATTGGAGGCGTTCGCGGCGGCCGAATCGTTGGCCGCCGATCAGCCGGCCCCGGCTATCGAATCGCTGGAGTGTATGCTGCGTTGGGCGTCGTGCCTGGCAGCCGAAATGCACGTGGTTACCCGGCTCGAGGCAGCCTTTATCCGTACCGAAGCGTTTTCCGTCTTGCAAGCGATCGCGATCAATGAACGAACCGATGACAGCCATCTCGAACAACTTTACGCAATGGTCGAGAAGTATCTGAGAGAGTGGCCCGATGATGCCGACGCGTGGATCGGCGACCGTGCGGTGGGGATGCACACCTATGAGGTCGTCCGGGCCGGGCACATGGGTCAGTTGCTCACCGCCGGCGAGATGCAAGCATTCGGCCGGGAGGGTGGCCTGAAGAACAATCTGGCGGCCGCCGAGCAAGGGGTCGACCAGGATGAACTTTACTACCTGAACACCATGCGCAAGGTCATCGAGAGTTGCGCCCGGCCATACCATGAGCGGACGGGGCTTTTTGAGTCCGTCTTTCAGGATTTGCACAACCGGCGCAACTCGGACGACTTTCCGCTGGTAGCCGCTCGACTGCTGTTGCGAGATATTCGAAAAGGCCACCAGATCCAGACTCAGGACCGTGCCAACGCGGAGGCCTGGCTACTGGCCTTGGCCCTGGCGGTGGGACGCCCGATGCCGTCTGGTCAAACCAATCCGCTGACCGGCGAAAGGTATGAACAGGACAACGTCGAGAACGAAATCACGGTCTGGAACTTCGGTACCGGCGAGGACGGCGATGATCCGGCCATCACGATCCCCGTTCCCCAAACGGCCAAGCAGTAGCAGACTGAAATCGGAACTCCCGTGCCGGCACGGACCCTCGTTCCCACGCTCTGCGTGGGAACGCCATGTCACGACGCTCTGCGTCGTTGAAGCGGAACATACTTCAACGCAATGAATTGCGCCGAAGCGGGGCCGCAGAGCGGCCATGCAGTCCGTTCCCACGCAGAGCGTGGGAACGAGGTTAAGTCACTACCGGCACGTCGCTACGATGAAACGCAAAAGCTCTCGCCGTGATTTTCTCAAAGGCCGCTCGGCCGCCGAGAACGTGGCCCATGCGCTAGAGGCGGCCTTGCCCGAGGAACCGCAACACCTCGCCCCGGATCGATCCGAAGCGGGCGGGTATCAGATCCAAGTCTCCCGTCGGGCGATGGCCTGCGAGTTCGAAATCCGGTTCAACGCCGGCCAGTATGAAAACGCCACCGAGGCGGCCCTTCAGTCGCTCGATCTGGTCGACCGGATCGAGGATCAGTTGTCGGTCTTTCGCTCCACCAGCGAGATCTGTCGGATCAATCAAACGGCCGCTGCAGAATCGGTGCCGGTCGAACGGGAGCTTTTCGAACTTTTGCGAATGGCGCTGCACCTACATGCCGAGACAGACGGCGCGTTCGACATTACTTCCGCGCCGCTCTGGGAGAGTTGGGGGTTTGCCCGACGCGAAGGGCGCGTCCCCGATCAACAATCGCTGGCCGAGGCCCTGACAAGGGTCGGCAGCCAGCATCTGGAACTCGACGCGCAGCGCAAGACGATCCGTTTCCGGCAGCCGGGCATTCAGTTGAATCTCGGTAGTATTGGCAAAGGATTCGCGCTGGATCGGTGTGCCGCAAGGTTGCAGCAGATGGGCATTGACGATTTCCTGATCCACGGCGGCAGCAGCAGTGTGCTAGCACGCGGCGGCATGGCCCGTGAAGACAACACAACCCAAGACGGCTGGACCGTGGGAATTCGCCACCCGCTGCGTCCCCAGCAGCGACTGGCCGAGATCCGACTTTGCGATCGGGCCTTGGCGACGTCCGGCTCTTGGGCTCAATCGTTTGTGCATCAGGGCCGACGCCTAAGCCACCTACTCGATCCGCGAACCGGCCGACCGGCCGAAGGTGTCCTGTCGGCCACGGCCATTGCCCCGAATGCCACGTTGGCGGACGGGTTGTCCACGGCCTTTTTCGTGATGGGACCGGAGGCCGCTATAGAATACTGCCGGGAGCGAACCGAGATCGGCGTCGTACTTGCTTGCCCGGTCCGCCATGGCGGTGGTTTGGAACTGAAGGCGGCCGGACTGGGCGAAAACGAGTGGAAAGACCTTCAATCGCCCCCCCGGAATGGCTGATTCATGCCGTTTCCACCGACCCACCGGATTGCTGCTCGGCTGGGCAACCCACAACGTACAATTCAGTGGAACTTGCAGGCCACAAGAATTCTCCACGTCCGCTAGACCTCGAATGGCCGATGCGTGTATAATGCAGGGCTTAGTTGAGGCACAAGGCATCTCCGGAACAAATAGAAGACTGCGATCATGATCGAGTTCCTCCTCAGTCACGGCCCCGTTTTGGCCTATTTGGGAATCGTTGGTTTCCTGATGCTGACCGGTGCCGGGTTGCCCGTTCCCGAGGAGGTATTCATTATAGCCGCTGGGGTGGCTAGTGCTCAGGGCGCACTGAACCCGTGGCTGGCCCTGTCGGCCTGTCTTGTGGGAGCCCTGGCCGGCGACTGCGTGATGTACTGGATCGGATTCCACTTCGGCCGCAGCGTACTTCGCGAGCACCACTGGTGGGATCGGTTCGTGCATCCGGAGCGCGAAGCCCGCATGGAGCGAATGATCAATGCCCATGGCCTGAAGGTCTTCTTTCTGGCCCGATTCCTGGTCGGCATCCGGGCCCCGGTCTACCTGACGGCCGGAATCCTTCGCGTGCGTTTCCGCCGTTTTCTGTTGATCGACCTGTTCTGCGCCACCGCGGTCATCGGCACGTTCTTCGGGCTGAGCTATTTCCTCAGCGATCGGTACGGCGTTGCGATCTATCGTTGGATTCGCGAGGCCGAGGTCCTGCTGACCGTCATCGTGGTCGTAGCAGTGATCGCAACCGGCTTCTACTTCTGGCGTCGACATCATCGCCAACCGGTAGAAACTCCACCCGAGCCGGCCGAACTGACCGGCGAAGAGCCCGACTACGAAGAAGAGCCGGCCGACGAGGTCGAGCAAGTCGCCTAACGACCGTTGTTCTAAGCAGTGGTTAGTGGATAGTGTGCCACTGCTTCGCAGAAGCAGTGCTCCTGAGACCAGCACGGCTTTCCGCTCTCAGCTTTCCGCTTCTTCTTTTTCCCCTTTTTCCTCCCCCTTATCCCGTTCATCCTGTAGATCCTGTCCAAACCAGACGTGCTGCAAATGCAAGACCCCGCAAATCGAGCCACGGATTACACAGATAACACGGATGGGAAGCAGCAAACTGCCGTAGTCAGCTTATTTCTATCCGTGACATCCGCGTAATCCGTGGTCTCTTCATGCCGGGCCCCCTCTATAGTACTATTCCGCTAAGCTTCTTCCCGTAAATAGTTGACATTCACTACTGGCGTTGGTTATTCTATTGGGGGCGTAGTTTTAGGGTAACAACACCGACTCGCATCGGAGGTAAGCGTCATGCGACGAAGCTTCGACAAACTGCGACAACTCTTCTCCACCCCCGACGAAAACCGCCTCTTGCCCAACCGGCGTCCGTTGCGCATCGAACCACTCGAGGGCCGCTGGCTACTATCCATCGGCACACTCCACGTCGATGCCGACAGCGCGGCACCCACCCCCGACGGCCAAGCCTGGGAAACGGCCTATCCCGATTTACAAGCCGCGTTGGACCAGGCCGAGGTGCTCAACACCGATGGCGTGCCCGAGAACGACGTTACCGGAATCTGGATTGCTGAGGGCACCTATAAGCCCACCGCACTGCTGGATGTCGCCGATCCGCGCACCGCGACCTTCTCGATGCTCGACGATGTTTCGTTGTACGGCGGTTTTTATGGCGACGAGGTAGACCTCGACTCCCGCCACGGCAACCCTACCGTTCTCTCCGGCGACCTCGACGCCAGCGACGACCTTTCCGATGCCGACGCCTACCACGTCGTCTATGCATTCAACATCACGGACGTAACACTTGACGGCCTGACGATCACTGGCGGGAACGCCGGTGGAACTTCTTCGCCGGACGACCGCGGCGGAGGGATTTACAACAGGTCCGGCATACTGACGGTCAACGACTCGACGATCATGGGCAATTCGGCCGAAAGCCGCGGTGGAGGAATCTGCAACTATGGCATCCTGACGGTTACCGGCTCTACGATCTCGGGAAATTCGGCCTACGGCGAGGCCTACTTCAACCGTGGCGGCGGGATCTGCAACTCCAGCATGCTGACGGTCACCGCCTCGACCATCTCGGGTAATTCGGCCTACGCCGGCGGAGGAGTTTCCAACGCCCGCGATAGCACGCTGACGATTACCGACACGACTGTCTCGGGTAATTCGGCCGACAGAAGCGGCGGCGGGATTCACAACGCTGAAGGGACGGTGACGGTCACCGGATCAACGATCTCGGGCAATTCGGCCTGGGGAGGTTTTTCCAACACCGACGGCGGCGGCGGCATTCGCAACGGCGGCGGACTGATGGTTACCGACACGACTGTCTCGGGTAATTCAGCCAGCTCCGGCGGTGGGATTCTCAACAGCTCCGGCACGCTGACCGTCACCGGCTCGACCATCTTTGGAAACTCCGCCGCCATCGACGGAGGCGGGATCTTCAACCCCAACGGCACGCTGACGGTCACCCGATCGAAGATCTTCGGAAATCGGGCCGACAACGACGGAGGAGCGATCTTCAATTCCATAGACGACTCGGGCAATGTGGTCGACGACACCCGCGCGTATTTCTACCACGAGGGCATGGTGACTCTCAGCAACTCGATGGTCTCGGGTAATTCGGCCGGCAGAAACGGCGGCGGAATCTACAACTTCGACCGTGGCGAGATGACGGTCTTCGCCTCGACAGTCTCGGGCAATGCGGCCTCCGTCCGCGGTGGCGGGATTTACAATTGCGCCTGGACCATGCTGACGGTTCACAACACGATTGTTGCCGGTAACGTGGCCAATGAAGGAGGCCCGGATATTAGCGGGACGGTCCCAGGAGACCCGGATGACAAAGAGTTCGTAGGCACCAACTCGCACAACCTCGTCGGCGACGGCAGCGGAATGTCGAACATCGTACATGGCGAAAACGGCAATCTGGTGGGAACTGCCCAGAGCCCCATCGATCCGCGATTTGTGCGGGCACCTTCCGACGGCGCCGACGGATGGGGAGACGATCCACAGACGCCGGATCTTGATGAGGGGGCCAACGACGACTATGGCGACTTGCGGCTGTTGGAAGACAGTCCGGCCATCGATGCCGGGGATCGTGCGGGCAGAAATCTGCCGGTAACCGACCTGGACGGTAACCCGCGGATCAGCGGCGACCGGGTGGATATGGGGGCGTATGAATTCCAGTTTCCGCCATGCGAAATCCGTGGCACGGTGTTCAACGACCGTGATGGCGATGGGATTTGGGACGACCGTGAACCGGGAATGTCTCGCTGGAAGATCTACTTGGACCAGAACGAAAACGGGCTCTGGGATCCGGACGAGCTGTTTGCAATGACCGGGCCGCATGGAGATTACTCCTTTACGGATCTTGCCCCCGGCGAGTACATCGTGGCCGAGGTGCCACGCAGCGGTTGGACGCAGACGTCGCCCGACGCGGGCGGCTTTCACACGATCACACTCGAACCGGGCCAGACGGTCGAGGACGTGCTGTTCGGCAATCGCCCCGGCCGACGGGCGGCAAGAGGTCCGAGCGAAAGCAACGGCCAGATCTTCTCACAGGACTCTGACTGGTTGTCTCAGTTCGACTTGCCTGTGCCCAAATCGTCGCGCCCGCGAGGCCCCAAGGCAGCCGCGGTGGATGAGTTGATGAAGCAGTGGTTAGTGGATAGTGGTTAGTGAACAGTGTGCCACTGCTTCGCAGAAGCAGTGCTCTTGGCGCCGGCTCGGCTTTCCGCTTTCAGCTTTCCTCCCTACCCCCCCTGCAGGGCCGTCCTCGCTGCATTTCTTTCGATAAAAGCTTGACACCGGCCCTTGGCGGTGGTTATTCTTTGAGGGAGTAGCGTTAGGGGGAACAGTACGATCTCGTATCGAAGGCAGGCGCTATGCAACGAAGATTCGATAGATCCCGCCAACTCTTTTCCACGCCGAGCCGAAACAGTCTCTTACCCAACCGGCGCCAGTTGCGCATCGAGCCACTCGAAGGCCGCTGGTTATTATCGATCGGCACGCTGCACGTCGACGCCGACAGCGCGGCGCCCGTGGCCGATGGTCTCGCCTGGGAAACGGCCTATCCCGATTTGCAGGACGCGCTCGATCAGGCCGAGGTGCTGGGCACCGACGGCGATACTGAGAACGACGTTTCCCAAATCTGGATCGCCGAGGGAACCTACAAGCCGACAACGCGGAACGGCTTCTCGATGCTCGACGGCGTTTCTCTTTACGGCGGCTTTGCCGGTGACGAACCTGATCTCGACTCCCGTCACGGCACCGAGACAATCCTCTGCGGCGATCTAAGTGGCGACGGCAGCCTCTCCAACGGCGACGCCGACCACGTCATCTATGTCGACAGCGTGACCGGCGTGACAATCGATACTCTGAGAATCACCGGTGGCAACGCTAATTATGGGGGGAAAGGTGGCGGAGTTTACAGCTTCGACAGCACACTGACGATCAACGACTCGACCATCTCGGGTAACTATGCCTACTTTGGTGGCGGGATTTACAACCTTGAAGGCACGCTGACGGTCACCGACTCGACGATCTCAGGTAATCGGGCCTACCCCGACGGCGGCGGGATTTGGAACTCCGGCACGCTGGAAGTCACCGGCTCGACCATCTCGGGCAATGTGGCCTCCCATAATCACAGCAGGGATTCTGACGGCAGGGGCGGCGGGATTTACATCGTCGAAGGCTCAGTGACGGTCACCGACTCGACGATCTCAGACAATCGGGCCATCGGTTCTGACAGTAGGGGCGGCGGGATTCACATCGTCGAAGGCACCGTGACGGTCACCAGCTCGACCATCTCGCGCAATTCGGCCGATGACCTAGGCGGCGGGATCTACTGCTACGAAGGCACGCTGACGCTCAGCGCCTCGACAATCTCGGGGAATTCGGCCATTGACAGCGGCGGTGGGATTTACTGCTATGAACCGGGATTTCCCATTTGGGTTGAGCCTGGAACCGTTCCAGGCTTGAATCACAGCCCATTCTAACATCGCGCCCCCCCAGCGTCCAGCTTGCTATGATTTTCTAGGCTTTTTTGGCCGTTGCCCGCCTATTC
>SDBV01000332.1_pt1 | contig 66914 bp, 62 predicted proteins | sample 2277081 | NCBI WGS metagenome assembly SDBV01 (sample SAMN10402039, study PRJNA504765) | marine sediment metagenome | isolation source: marine sediment core GS10_PC15, 223 cmbsf | place: Arctic Ocean: Southern Knipovich Ridge | collected 2010
TGTGTATCTACTTTTCTGCAGGGACATTCTTTTTGGCCATCGGGCCTTTTGTGGGCGGAGCATTTACCGAATTTTTGACATGGCGATTGCTTTTTTGGATCAATTTGCCCATTGCGATTGTGGGTGTGATTTTAACGCTTCTCTATGTTCCAAAATGTGAAGGTCACAAAGAAAAAATCTCCTATTTAAATGCTTTTTTCTTCGCTCTTGGAATTAGCATGTTAATTATCTCTCTTCAGCAACGTGAAACAGGTGGTTTTTCTAAGATTTTAGATTTAGGGCTCTTTGCCATTGGCGTGTTTTGTTTAATTGCGTTTTATTTTCATGATCGAGAAAGTGAACATCCATTTATTGATTTTACGCTATTTAAAAATGTCTTGTTTCAATGTGGAAATGTGGTCTTATTTTTTATTCAGTTTGTTTTAATGGTCACGGTGTTTTGGAGTCTTTTTTTTCAAAATATTTTAAATTATTCACCCATGCAAACAGGTTTGATTACCTTGATTTCCACATTTCCTATCTTAGGGATTGCTCCATTAGGTGGGTATTTGGCAGATCGCATCGGATTAAAATGGCCTGTTGTGATGGGCTTGGGACTTATTTTCTTTTGCTTTGGTTGGTTTTTGATTTTTAATCGAGTGGGGACATTTTGGCTCTTTTTACCCGCGCTTTTGGCATTTGGATGTGGAGCTGCTTTAGTTTACACACCCATTAGCTCATATTCAATTGGAGCTATTGCTGAAAAAAAACGTGGGGTTGCCGCAGGTATTTTAAACACCTTTCGTTTTTTAGGAGCTAGTATTGGACTTGCAATTTTAGGCTCGATTCTCAATGGAACAGAAGACCATGTGCTGCAAAAAAAGTTATCTCAGAATGTTGAAACAGAACATCTAACTGTAGATCAGTTAGAGGGCTTATTGGCAAAAACAAAAAATGCATTAAGTGTACTCAAAGAATTTTCTAAAAGTGCGCAGCAATACATTGTTTCAAGTGCTAAGTTAGCATTTTTTGATGGCTTTTTTTTCATGCACTTTGTGGCGATGCTTTTGATTGGATGTGTGCTTGTTTATGCTTTTTTTCAATTGAAAGATACAAACCATGAAGAGGATTGAAGTTAAGACTGAAATTTAAGGTTAATCAATAAGTAAGACCTTTTTCCAATAGCCTTTTTTGAAACGATAAGAATAAATCAAAGTCAAAATCAAGCCATATACCGCTCCAATCATCCATGCTGTTTCTACAGAGATATTGAAGTGGTTTAAAAGAAAATAGATGGGAATGACCACAAAGCACCAGACAGAAAAAGCGCCTGTATATAGTAAAAAACGCGTATCACCAGCAGCGGTTAATACTCCGTTAAACAAGAGTCGAACCCATGCAAAAAAGATGTAAATCAGGCTCAAAATTAAGCAAAACGTGATATTTTCTAATGTTGTGGGAATCATCATATTTTCTGCTGAAAAAAAGAGCGCAACAAAAGATTGTGGAAATAGAAGAAGGCCAATGAGGGAAAGTACAAAAAAAGGAGCAAAGATTTTCAAGCCTGTTTTAATCACTTTGGGAACCATCTCGTGGTTTTTTTCTCCAATGAGATTTCCGCAAATGGCGGTCGCCGCTTTCCCCACACCTTCACCTACAAACCAGAGTCCAAAAATGAGCGTTTGGCAAATGGAGCTGATAGTGATATGCACAATGCTTGCATTACGCATGAGTTTATAAAATGTAGACCAACCGATAAGTTCCATCATGGTAAAAACGGCAAGAGGAGCTGCAACGCGAATGATTCTTAAAAATAAGGGGAAATGTAAGCGTATGCGATGGGTAAAAAAACGCTCTCGATTGGTTTTGTTTAAAAAGACGCCAAGAAGAATCACAATTTGTAACACTTCACCCACATTTGTGGCAATGGCAGCCCCTTTAATGCCCATGGAAGGAATGAATCCCTCAATTCCAAAAATCAACACATAATCTAAGATCATGTTAATGATATTGGCACTGACGATAATAACTGTTACGAGAAGGATCTTGCCTTGTCCTATAAAAAAGGAACACAGAGCACCTCCTGCTGCAACAAAAGGCCCAAAATAGAGAAGATAAGAAAAGTAGGTCGACTCAAGTGCCCCTTGAGTCAATAGAGGTGTGCCAAAAATGGCAAGGGGAAAGAAAAGTAGACTAGATAATAGAGAAAACCAGAGCATTTGCCATATAGGGCGTCCCAAATAGGCATAGCGTTTTGCCCCAAAATATTGAGCAACAAATGCTTCACTCATGCTTGTGATCACATAAGGAGCAAGGGTAAAGGCATAAGCAAGCATCCCTGCGACAGCAGCTGCATTAAGCGCGGCTAGGCTATAGCGAGCCAGAAATAAGCGATCGACCAAAATCATAAAAAGCCAAGATAACGAATTGAGCATCAAGGGAAAAGAGATCGCCATTAACTCTTTTAGAGAGCCTGAAGGATATTTTGTTAGTGCCATAGTGATCCTTGTTACTGATGCTACCACAGTAACTCCAGCTTATAGAGAGGCTACAAAGGGCGATCTACTTCGTCTTACTCTTCACCCAACTCTTAATTGAGTTGAGTTTCATCGTAATACTTGTACCTCATCCCTTTTCGCGCTCTCTCTAAATTAGATTTACTGTGGTAACATCAGTTATACAAAAAGGCTGAAAAATTAAATAGCTAATTTTCAATTGCATCCAAAGGGTATAAAAAATATTTTAAACAAATTCTTAACGATTTGTTTAATTAATCTTAATATAAGAGGGTTAAGTTTAATTACATGAAACTAAAATTGAGTTTATAGTTAATTTTTAATAATAAAGAGATAGGGAGAAAATATATGGCTGGAGTACAAAAAAAAGTCAAAGATGCCGTGCTTTTGTTAAAATCTTTTGTGCAATCACCACAAAATCAAGCGCTTGCAAGAATTAAAACGCAATCCTATAAGGATTTTGAAACCTTATGTCAGGTAGATTTCAAAGCGCTTTCAAATGGCAAAGGACTAAGAGAAATTCGAAATACTTTCAAAGTGCTTTTAAATTATTTAAAAAAATACCACGAACAAGAAGAGGCTCAAGATCTTATGGTTCTAGTTGAAAGAGCCATTCATAAATTAGACGAATACCACACATTGACAGAGCACGAAATTGGAAAAGTGGCCAATACCAATGAATATTCCAAACTCAAAGAATTCTATTATTCAAAGATATTAGCCCAAGAAGTAGAGATTGAGGAGAAAAAAGTAGGCATACATGATCTTGAAACCGTACAAAAAGATCGTGATTATGATCTTTTTTACATCAAACAAGAGGGTGGAGGGCGTTTTTTTGATAAAAGTTTAATAAGAAAAATCCGCGCTGCAAGTGATTATTCTCATTTGCAAATTGAAGATACGCTTTTAGATCCTGTGTTGAGTTATCAAGAAATCCATGATTTTGATGTGCAATCGATTGCAAGATTCATTTTTGATAAAAACTACCACAAAATCCAAGATTTTCTGCAACAGACTTTCGACTTTCGGGATACTGTGCTTTTTATGACAGCAAGAAAAGCACTTATGGCTCTCATGCTTGCAGGTTACGAGAAAAATTCTTTGATCAATGCACCCAAAAAAACGTGTATGACCTATTTTAGTGATTTTCAAACCTACTTACGAAATGTCATCCAATCCTTGGATTTTATCCAATTGGTCAGTTTTGAAACAACAAAGACAGAACCACAACATGTTTTAGTCGATTGCATATTGAGTATTTGTGCCACACTTTACACATCTGACCTGCCAGATCATTCTCACTTCAGTATTACAAAAGAACTCATTGATAGAGGCAAAAAGCGCAAAATGCCCAAAGATCAGCCTTTAGAAAAAACGCTGCTTTCCGATAAGTTGGAAGATCAAAACGATGAATTTTCGTTAGAATTAGAACACTATGTGCATGGTCCGATTTTAAAAGTGTGGGATTTTTTACAAGATACGGAGCAGCACTACGTATTTGATGCGATAATGCAGGGCAATATTCCCTATACGTTGTTTGATTTGGAAATTGGAGGATTTTCAACAAGTTGTTTACGTCTGCCTTGTCCCACACAACAAGAATTTATCAATAAAGTCAAAATTATCGAAGAATTCAAAGATTTTATTCGGGGAATGCAGATTAAAGACAAAACTTACAAGCATTTGCTCATCAATTTACAAGATCGTACTTCTTCTAAAGAATATCCTAGAAGTATTGCTTTAGAAACCTTTCAAAAAGAAGCGGAATTTGCCAGACACATTTATGTTCTCACACTTCCCAAAAATACCGATTTTTATCAACAAAAAGGGATCTATCAAGAAATCGAAACAGCAAAAGAATTTATCTATGCACTAAAAATGCAAATTGAAAGTGGAGAAGAATGTGGGTTTTTCTTCCCAGAAATTTTAAAACCTAGTCTTTCTTCTCATTTCATTGAAAGGATGCTCAAAATATTGCATGAAGGTTTTTTTGAAGGTAAAAAGAAACTCACAGAAGATGAGAAAAAAGCCTTTATTGAATTGGCTTACCTCAGTATCCAACTCAAAGCCATCGAAGAGATCAAACCACAAACCTTTTCACTCACATGCAAAGATGCGATTGATGATGGGGGAGTTAGCAACGCTGTGCTCTACTGCTTTTTATTGTTTTTAAAACAAGAACAAATAGATGAGAGATTTTTGCATCGTTTATTGTTTGAAATTCCCATGATGCTTAGAGAAAGAGGCATGATTCAAGAAGATTTTCAGCGTTTTGACATAACTCTAAAAGCGATAGAAAAAAGCTTAAAGAAAACCACGCTTAAAGAATTGAACCAACTTTTTGAGCTTGATGTTTTGAAAATACGTATTATTTAGAAACCAAAAAGTTTTAGCAGATCGTTATGAATGTGCCCATTGGAACCGACAATAGATGGGCTTATAAGATGGTGCTCTTTGTTTTCAAGTGTCGTGATCATGCCTCCAGCTTCTTTGACAAGCAAGCTGCCAGCAGCCACGTCCCAGGGTTTTAAAAAAAGTTCCCAAAATGCATCCTGTCTTCCTGCTGCAACATAAGCAAGATCCAAAGCTGCGCTCCCAGCACGTCTAATAGCAAGCCCCTTGTTTAAAACAGCATTGGCATAACCAATATTTTTTTTGAAATCTTCAAGGCGAGGAGAAAATCCTGTGGAAATCAATATAGAATCTAGTTGTTTGACATTGGATACATGGAGTTGTTTTCCATTGAGATAAGCCCCCTGGTCCTCAACGGCAAAAAAGAGTTCATCTAGATTAGAATCCAAAACCACACCTACAATCACTTTGCCCATGTGCTCTAAGGCAATGGATGTGCAGTAAAAAGGAAAGCCTCTTGAAAAATTCAGCGTCCCATCGAGAGGATCAATTACCCAACGATAGTCTGAGCGCTTCTCTTCTTCTCCTGTTTCTTCACCTAAAAATCCGTGTTTTGGAAAAGTTTCAAATAAAGATTTTTTTATCGCTTTTTCAGCTTCTTGGTCTGCTGTGGTCACGACATCGCAAATCGCTGATTTGCTAGAGGTTGTAAATCCAATTTTAGAATAATATTGGTGGATCGATTTTGATAATTGTGCCGCTTTAATTGCAGCTTGTAAGAAGGCGTTATGCATTGCAAATTAATGTTTTTTATTAGATAATAACAAAGGCGGAAAAAAAATGCAAAGGTCTAAAAAGTGATAAGAAGAATTTTAATTTTTAGTATTTTTTTGTTTGGCTCAACGTTGACCCTGCTGCATTTTAAAAGAAAAAATGCAAAAGCAGCAGTAGAAATACAAACAAAAATTCAAAAGCCAGATGAAAAGACAAAGCAAGACCTCAAAACGCCTCTGCGCGTACGTTCATGTGATGATTTAAAGGGATTGCCTGTAGCTGATCGCATCAATGAATTATTCAATACAACAGGACAAAAATCTTCGCTTATAGATACAATTCGCTATACGTTTAGAGTGGATTGGAAAGAGGACAAGAAGCCAGCGTGGCTTTCTGATTATGCCACATTTCATGAAACATCCAAGCATTTTATTGCTCGTTCACTCAATGGATCAAGAGATTATTTAAAACAAGATTTAAAACAAGGAGACCATTTCAATGTGCTCAAGAAAGAGGTCTCGTTTTACTTACTTGTGGATTTGTCACGATCACGTGTGTGGTTCTATGGGTTAGACCATCAAAATCAGCGTGCTATTCTTTTGAAAACCTATCTTGTAGGGCTTGGAAAATTAGATAGCACAAAACCTTCAGGATCCTTGACGCCTGAGGGGACCTTCAACTTTCAAGAAAATGTGGCGACCTATCGCGTTGGAAGATTTGATAAATATAAGGATCTGGATACAGAAATGATTCGCGTGTTTGGAACCCGCTGGATTCCTATCAAAGAAAATGCAGACGATCATGGGAGATTGGGCTTACATGGAGCTCCATGGCGAGGAGAAGAACCAAAAGAAGAGCGCTCTTTAATTGGTCAATATGATTCTGATGGATGTTTACGTTTTTCCCAAGAAGATATTGAAGAAATTTATGCCATTTGCATCTCAAAACCTACCACAGTGGAAATTGTCAAAGATTTTCATGAAGCTGTGTTTTTGGATAAGGGAGAGTGGAAATGACAAGAAAAACGATTTTACCCCACGAAATTGAAATCATGGAATATGAGCAAGCCATTGGGCAGATGCAAGAGCAAAAAGTATGGGATCCTGAAGATTTAAAACGCTTGCAAGATAAGCTCATTCTTTTGAGAAAAAAAGCCTATTCAAAACTCTCTGCTTGGGAACGTGTGCAGATTTCAAGGCATCCAAATCGTCCCAAAGCCAAAGATTACCTTGAGGCTCTTTTCACAGATTTTGTCGAACTTTTTGGAGATCGTACATTTGGAGATGATCATGCAATCATCACAGGTTTGGGTAAATTAAACGGGATCAAATGCGCGATTGTTGCGCAAGAAAAAGGAGAAGACACAGAGGCTCGAGTGTATCGTAATTTTGGCATGGCGCATCCAGAAGGATTTAGAAAAGCTAAACGTGTCATGCAGCTTGCCGAAAAGTTTGATCTTCCTATCATCACATTCATCGATACGCCAGGCGCCTATCCAGGACTTAGTGCAGAAGAGCGCGGCCAGGGGTGTGCTATCGCAGAAAATCTTTATGCGATGGCCAAATTGCAAGTGCCTATCATCTGCGTGATCATTGGAGAAGGCTGCTCGGGTGGTGCTTTGGCAATCGGCATGGGTAATTCTGTAGGCATGCTAGAAAATGCCTACTATTCGGTCATCTCTCCAGAAGGATGTGCATCCATTCTATACAAGGATGCCAATAAAAAAGATGTAGCGGCAAAAAAACTCAAGCTTCTTGCAGAAGATTTGATTCAATTTAATGTCATTGATGAGATTATCAAAGAGCCTATTGGTGGTGCGCATTTAGATGCCAAACTCACATTTGAAAACACCAAAACGTTTCTTTTAGCTACAATCGAGAAATTCTCAAAACTTTCCAAAGAAGCGCTCGTTGAGCAGCGCTATCAAAAATACCGCAATATTGGTGTGTATCAGTCTTGATCTAATTGTAAGCGTTGGTTTAAGATACGCTTATGATAGAGCTTTTGAAAGCAGCGCTGTTAAATAGAAAACATCTGCGTCTAGTTATTGTTTTATGCTTTTCTATGGTGGCTTTGAGTATCGCTTCTTCTTTAGAAATCGTGGCTCTTGGACTTTTGGCGAATACAAAAAGCTTTTTAGGGGGCCAAGCATCATCATCTAAGCTTTTAGCGAAACTCTCTTCTTTTTTAGACGCGCATTTGAACTTTGAAACCGATTTTCGTATGTTTGTGGTTTTTTTGGTCTGTATCTCTATTTTTAAAGCTCTAACACTATTTGTTTCGCGTTACTATTCGCAAATTATTGGAATCAAGGTCAGCATGGATTTAAGAGAGCGCTATTTTAAACATATCCAAACGCTCTCAATGCCTTTTTTTCATAAGAATGAAATGGGAAGTTTAGCCAATAAAGCGGTTGCAGATGCTGGGCAAATTGCCAATTCTGTTAGCTCTCTTTTTACCAATTATTTACTCACGCCTTTTCAAGCAGTGACTACAATTTGTGGCTGTTTTTATATTTCTTGGAAGCTTTCTTTGATGATTTTTATCTGTTTTCCTCTTTTGATGTTTCCAATCATTTTTTTTACCAAAAAAGTAAAAAAACACTCGCAAAGTTTATTTATTAACCAAGAAAAATTCACAGGGATTTTGCTCGATTTTTTACTCGGTATTCAAACCATCAAAGTGTATGCCAAAGAGATGTTTTCTTTTAAAAAATATAAGCAAAAAAACGATGAAGTGGCAAAATTTGAGTTTAAAGCTGCCAAATATGCCCAGATGCCACGGCCCGTGCTTCATATGATCACAAGTCTGTTTTTAGCAGGTATTATTATCATTGGACACGTTTCCAATATCAATTTAGCAGAGATGATGGTTCTTGTGGGATTGTTGTATCTATTTTATGAACCAGTGAAGCGTTTTGCTGAAGAAAATGCCAATATTCAAAGGGGAGTTGTTGCCGCATCACGTATGCTGGATATTTTGAAAGAAAAACCTCACATCGAAGATCACGTGGATGCAAAGCCTATCAAAGAGTTTAAAAATGCGATTGCTTTTCACGATGTCTGGTTTAAATACGAGGATGATTGGGTATTAAAGGGGATGAGTTTTGAAATTAAAAAAGGGCAAACCGTGGCTTTTTGTGGTAAAACAGGATGTGGAAAATCGACGCTGATTAATCTTCTTGTGCGCTTGTACGATCCTCAAAAAGGCTCCATTACCATCGATGGTCAAGATATAAAAATGCTCACACAAACTTCCGTCAAAGATCTCTTTGCCTTTGTCTTGCAAAAGTCGTTTTTCTTTTTAGAAACCGTGGCTCAAAACATGGGTTTTGGTGCCGAGTATACTCTAGAAGAGCTACAAGAAGCGGCACGTCTCTCAGAGAGCTTAGAATTTATTGAAAAAATGCCTGCGGGTTTTGATGCCTTTTTACAAGAGGGCGGTAAAAACTTAAGTGGAGGTCAGCAACAGCGGCTTTCAATTGCAAGGGCTCTTTTAAAAAAAGCCCCTATTCTTGTTTTTGATGAAGCGACCTCTCATTTGGACAATATTTCCGAGCAGAAGATCAAATCCTCGCTGAAAAATCTAAAAGGAAAACTAACGCAAATTATCATTGCGCATCGATTAACAACGATAGAAAATTGCGACAAAATCATCTACGTAGAAGATGGAAAAATCATTCAAACAGGCACAAAAGATGAGCTTCTAGAATCCTGTCCTTCTTTTCACAGCATGTGGTATGCAGCTGTGCAACAAGAAAAGGTCTAACTTTCTTCTTTGCCGGTTTTTTTGTTTTGTGTGGGCTTCGTTAAATACAAAAGAATACATGATAAAATCATGCTTGCAACAAGCGTATTTTTAAAAGATGTTTTTTTGAGAAAAAAGGGTATTGTTGTTGTAAGAGCACCTGTTGCCACGTTGATTTTTCGCTTTACGTCCTCTTTCATCTGACGATTTTCTAAAATCAAAGCCATAATACAAAACCCACATCCTCCAACAAGTGCTGCAAGGGCAATGTGTGTCATTTTTAGATGCACAACTTTTTTAGGCACAAAAAAACTTGTCCCTGTGGTCAACGAGGAAAAAGTCAATGCTGCAGAAGGAATATATGTAACGTTATAAAAACTCATCTTTCAAAAAGAAGTTTATCGCAGACTATTTTTTTTAGAAAGATTTTTTTTAAGAAATTCACAAAGGACTAACGAGACTTGTTCTAAGCGCTCTTTGATAACAGAGCCTTCATCAGAAAAATCCGAAATCACTTTCAGCATTTTGCAAGGAATGTCGTGTTTGTTGGCAAAATAGGCGATGCTGTAGCCTTCCATATCCACAAGATCGTACTTTTTAGCGCGCTGTTTTAATTGAGAAGTTTTAATAGGATAGGTGGAAGTTGCCAAGTATTTTCCTTTTTCTTGAATGGGAAGAGGGGGTGTGTATTCTAGCGTGGTTTTTATTTCTTCATGGTGCAAATCATCGGGTAAAAAGAGAGAAACTTTTGAAACTTCTACAAGATCAAAAAGCTTTAAAGTATTGCAAAGCCCGCCCGCACATCCTAAATTTGTGATCGAGGAGCACTCGATTTGGTGTAAACGGAAAAGCGGTTCAAAGAGCCCCACTCCACAAATTAAAATGTTTCCAATATCAGATTGGTAAAGATGGTCACTTACAGGCTTAGCATTGAAAAATTCAAGCGTTTTTTTTGCTTCTCGAAATGTGGCAAAGACAAATAACTCAGACATAGGCACCAGAGTATAGCCAATTTTTATCAAAATGTCCAGTCTGCTCTAAGAGGCATTGGATAGCTAGGATGCCTGTTGGGGTAAGCTGCTGCGTATCTTCTGTGACATAGGTTTCAATGTGCTTTTTGACAATTTTTGGATCTTTTTCAATGGAGTGCTCGAGGACAAAATCCAACGTCTTTGCAGGATGTTTTTTGGCATATTGAAGTGACTCAAAAAGACTTTTTGTGATTTTTTCAAGATCTACAAGATTGCGTTTTGCCACAATGCCGCCGAGGGGCAAAGGAAGATGAAACTGTTGTTCCCAAAGTGCGCCCAAATCATAGCATTCAACAAGTCCAAGATTATCAAACGTAAAGCGTGTTTCGTGGATAATGACACCATAATCTACAGTACCATCTTGAATTTTTTGTGTGATTTCAAAGTAAGGACAAAACACCTTTTCTTTGCATGTAAAAAAAAGGTCAAATAAGAAATGGGCTGTTGTATCTTTTCCAGCAAAAGCGACGCATTTGTTTTCAAAAGAGGTGGCATGTGTTTTTCCAATGATTTTAGGGCCTATGCCATGACCTAGAGCACATCCGACGGGCAAAAGGATATAATCGTCTAAAAGTTGACTAAACTGAAACATCGATATTTTTGCAATATCGAGTTCTTTTTTTTGCGCGCGTTGATTCAGTGTTTGTAAATCTTGAATGCTTACATCAAACATAAGATCTGTAAAAAGGGCATAAAAGGCAAATGTATCATTGGGACAAGGAGAAATGCCGATAGAATAACTCATAAAAGACCGAGATGCTCTAAGCTTTCTTGCAATTCTTGATTTGTGGGTTTATCAAAGGCGCCACTTGTCTTAAGCCAGTTGACATAGTCTTTGGGAACCTGATGCAAGGGTTTTCCTTGATGTTTGCCAAAAGGCATGACTTGGAGTCGTCTTTTGGTGTTTAGAAGTTCATAAACTTTATGGATGGGTAGATCATCAATCATTTCTGAAAAGACTTTGTGTAAAATGATGACGTCATCTAAGGCTCTATGGGCATTGTTTTGTTCGATTTCGAAAACTTCTCTTAAAAATTGCAAGCTGTGTTTGGGAAGGTCTGGGCGATAGCGACGCGCCCATTTTAAGGTGTCGACAAAGAGCCAACTTTCAGGAACAGAAACACCAACACGTCTGAACTCTTCTTCTAAAAAGAGCTTATCAAATGCATCCATGTTGTGTGCGATAAGGGCCACATCGCCTGAACAAAAGTTTATAAACTCATGCACGACTTTTTCAAAAGTAGGAGCCTCTTTGACCATCTCATCGCTAATATGATGGATGGCTTGGGCTTCTTTGGGAATCGGACATTCTGGATTAATGAGGGTGGAAAAGCTCTGATTTGTAGTGGCGCAATAAGCTGCCATCTCAATGACGCGATCTTTGTTAAATTTTACGCCTGTTGTTTCAGTGTCAAAGTAAACAGCTCTATAGGTCATGTTTTTAGCTTGGCATCGATGCAATTTATTTGCAAGAACCTACTTTTTGGTAAGATCTACAAAATGGATAATTGAGGAAGTGTCTGATCTTTTCCTTATCTTTTCCATATTCAGCCATGACAAGCATCAAAAGAAGTCTTACTTTATCAATCTCCAAGTTGCCACCTAAAATGACACCTTCTTTAACTAAAGAAGCGCCTCCGCCTTTATCTCCGTAAGCCGAAAAAACGCATCCATTTGCCACGTTGGTACTGATGGTGACAATCACCTCTTTATTAATGGCGTATTTAATTGCATCAAACATTTTTCCATTCACGTTTCCAGCTCCCATTCCTTCTACAGCAATCGCCTGGGCACCCAAATCCACAGCTTTTTTCAACAATTCTCCATCCGATCCTGGATAATCGTAAATAATTTCCACATAAGGAAATGTTGTGGGTTTAGGAAGTTTAATAGAATAGAGAGAATCGTTATAGCGGTAAACTTGATTTTCATACACATAACCCAAATATCCTTTTTCTCCGGACTGGAAGGCTTGGGGGTTGGTGGTTTGCGATTTGACAACCCAGTAAGCGGCCTGGATGTAGTGATTCATATTGACAGTGACGCCCCAATGTTTCGCGTTTGGAGAAGTGACTTGTATGATGGAATGGACGAGATTTAAAGGGCCATCAGAAAAGGGAGAAGAAGCGTTGGCCATCGCACCTGTAAAGACCACATTTTTTTCAGTTTTAAGAGTGACATCTAAAAAAAATGCGCCATCTGCCATAGTGTCGGTTCCATGGACAACAACAGCTCCAATAATTTCAGGATCCTCCAATGTTTCATCCACAACTTTACTCAATTTTGTCCACAATCTAGGTGTCATTTGAGAAGAATCAAGATTGGAAAATCCGATGACTTTAAGATTAGCAATTTTTTTTAATTCAGGAATGGCATCAATGATATCTTGTGGATTAGCAGCAGGAACGCTAGCTCCTGTTTTAGGATCGGTTTTTTGTAAAATGGTGCCTCCTGTAAGAATAATGGCAACAGTGGGTAATTCAGGATTGTAACTTGGTTGCATTTGTTGTTTGTTCGCATAAATGGATGCTAAAACGAACAAGAAAATCCAAACTTTTTTCATATGATCTCCTATTTTGTAATCTCTTCATAAATACAAGAATGATTTTTTATTGACTAGTGTTGATCTAAATTTTTAATCTGTTCATACTATTAAGAAATGTTTTATAGATTTCTTGTTTCTTTCTTTTTGTTGTTTAATGTGCTGTTTTCCACAGAGGTCTATTTTAGTAATGAACACGATGTGATCCAAAAACTCACCACTCTTATTGATCAAGAAGAAAGCAAGATTGAGATGGTGATGTATACACTGACACACACACGCATTGTGCGCGCCCTTGTGGATGCAAAAAAACGCGGTGTAGATGTCATCGTCATGATCGATCCTTTCACAGCAAAAATCTCAAAACCAAAATTGGAGATGCTAAAAAAAGGAAATGTTGACATCTACGTTTTTGATCCTAAAACTATCGATAAACCCACCTGGTATCACCTAGAGCCGCTCTGCCATCATAAGTTTTTTACTTTTAAAAGCTTGCACACTGTTTGGACAGGCTCTTTTAATGCAACCTATGGGGCGAGCGTGGCAAATCTAGAAAATGTGGTCGTATTGGATTCAAAAAAAGTGTTTACACAATTTTCCACATATTTCAAAAAAATTTTATCAAAACATACAAGAAGCTACCCTTGACTTTTTTACCCTCAAAGGGTAGAATAAAAGGAAAAATTTTATGTCATTACACGTACACAGGGTTCTTCCAACTTCAGTTTCTCCTCCTAGGCATTTTCCTATGGAAGCTAGGCAAGTCATTAGCATAGCCATTGTTGCTCTTTGTATCCTTGCCTTTGCGTTTAGAAACAGGATTTTCGGGTTCGATTTTGAGGATATATCACTAGATGGGGATCCAGTTGGTCCGTTTGTTGACCTTGAGAAAAAGAGTGGCAGTGCTAGTGATTCTCCACAACCTCCTATAGGCACCACGGAAACAGGGGGAGAAAGACCACCTGAAGGGGAGCTAGAAGGAGGTTGGGTAGAGATGTCACCACCATCTTCATCATCATCACGTTCTTCAGCAGCAGCAGATGAAGGATTACCTGTAATCGAAATATCAGAAGAAGAATTGGGAAGATTAGGTCCAAATGAACAACGGTTATTTCAATATGCTCGTGATATTAAAAAAGTATTGAATGCTGGAAAGTATTGGTGTGTGCTTCAACAGTGTGCCCAATTTCATGCACTTTATCAAGGGATTAATTGTGAAAGATTTTTAACTGATCAATATATGGAGATTCAAGGGTATCAAGATCTAGTATTGGAAAATTTAAAACAACCTTACATGAAACATATGCCTTTTCTAGATTCTAGTGGGACTAAGCCATCTAAAATGCTTGTAAAAGCAGATGGTAATTGTGGGTATTATTCATGGAGACTGATTATCTTATTTTACCTTTCTAGTATTAGAGTTGAGAATCCCGCACATTATGAGTTGATTCTTAAAAATATAAATCTAATTTTTCCAGAAAAAGGAGAGCAATTTTTAAAAGATCTTATGGAAGGAAGTGTAGAAAATGGAGTTCAGTTATTAAGAAATTTAGTTTCACTCTATATAACACAAAATGAAAAAGAATTAGAAGAACAGTTGAATGGTGCAGTATTATCAGATTTGCAGGCGAGCGTAACATTAATCATGCAAAGGGTTTTAGACCATGTTATATCACAACATGCAGAAATGTTAGGAGACGGCGTTGGAGAAGGATCAATGATTGATATTACTACTGATGAGGGTTGTCGCCCTGCATTTTTAGAAAATATAAGGGTTATTTTAGGGGACTATCCCAATATGACTAGCACAGGTTTGACAGCTGAAGGTGTATTGGATTTCTATAACAAAGTTTATAAAAATTTAGATGAAGGGGAACTGGAAAAACCAGTAGAACCGTTTATTATAGAAACATTAGGTGATGAGGTAGCTAAAAAATCGCAACTTCGTCGAGAGTATATTGAAAGAATAAAACAAGATGGTAGATGGGCACAGGAACTTGAAATGGTAAAGATTGCAGAGATTTTTGGATTTAAATTATGCATCATTAAAAAGGATGATTTAACGCAAGCTGAAGTAGAGATAATTGAACAATTAGCTGAAGAAGGTAAGGAAAGAGAGTTATATGGCCATATGGCTTTTGGTTATCATTTGGAGAATTGTTCACAGTTGATTATGATGCACAACTGTGCTGGTGGAACGCATTTTGAATACATCGTACCAAAAGCTCACTTGCCTAGAAGATAAATAATGAAAGGAATGATTGCATTAGATATTGATGGGACAATAACGGTGCATACGTGCAAAATCGATCCCGAAGTCGTTTCTTGTTTTGATGATCTGCATTCCCAAGGTTTTACTTTCGTATTTCTAACAGGAAGAAACTTTGCTTATGCGCAATCTATTTTAAAAACATTCACTTTTCCTTACCTTCTTGCGACGGAAAATGGCGCTGCGCTTTTTTCAATGCCAGAAAAAAAATTATTAGAAACACACGAAATGCCTAAAAAAGACGTCGTTGAAGTGGCAATGCTTTTTGAAAAGCAGCACTTAGATCCGCTGCTTTATTCAGGAGAGAAACGAGGAGATTTTTGCTATTTTCGTCCACAGCAATTTCCGCCTCAAGAAAGAGAGTATTTGAAAAGGTTGCAAAAACTCACTCCATCGCCATGGGTTGAAGTCCAGAGCTTTAGTCAGATTGATCAAGACACGTTTCCTTTAATGAAAGGCATTGGCACAAAAGAGCAACTCGCCCCCATTTTTCAGACTTTGCAATCCATGCCATCATTGCATGTTAAACTGATTGAAAATCCTTTTAGAAGAGAGACGATGTGCTATCTTTTGATCACGCATGCAATGGCAAATAAGGGAAGCGCGTTAAATATAGCAAAAGTGCATGTAGAAAAAATGCACGATACATCTGTTTTTTGTATCGCTGCAGGAGATGATTTTAATGATCTAGAAATGCTCAAAAATGCTCAATTTGCCATCACGTTTGAAAATGCTCCACAAGAGCTAAAAAATATAGCACATTTAATTGCAAAACCTGCCAGCGAAAATGGAATCATTGAGGCTTTGCAGCAAGCAAGTCTTACATTAGCGTAGGAGAATCCTGGGAAATCGCCATTGCATGCAAACCATTATCCACATAGAGCGTCACACCCGTAATTGCAGAAGCCATGTCGCTTGCTAAAAAAGCCGCAGCAGAGCCAACTTCAGCGGCTTTAAGAGGTTTTTTTAAAGGCGCATTTTTTTCATAATACGCGCACATTTTTTCAATAAATCCAATTGCTTTGGCAGCTCTAGAGGCCAGAGGTCCTGCGCTAATTGTATTGATACGAATATTGAATTTTTTGCCCGCTTCAAATGCTAGCATGCGTGTATCACTTTCTAGCGCTGCTTTTGCAGAACTCATTCCGCCGCCATAACCTGGCACAATGCGCTCAGAAGCTAGATAGGTTAAAGATAAAAAAGATCCGTGTGCATTTGTGATAGGTCCAAAATGTTGGACGCATGAGACGAAAGAATAGGCGGATGCAGAAATGGCTGCAAGATAACCTTTTCTAGATGTTTCTAATAAAGGTAGTTTAACTTCTGGCCCATTGGCTAAAGAATGGATGAAGATGTCGATATTGCCAAAATCTTTTTTGACTTTTTTTGCCACTTCAGAAATCGTGTATCCATCCACACTTTGATAGCGCTTATTCATTTTGATCTCTTCAGGAACATCGTCTTGAGTATCGAAGGCTGCATCAAGTGCGTATATCTTCGAAAAGGTCAAAAGCTTCCCATTTTGTAATTTTCTTGATACATCGAACTTTCCATTCTCAAAATTTTTTTTAAAAATATTTAAAATAGGAGTCCACACACCTAGGATGATTTCAACTCCTTGCTCTGCAAGTGCTTTGGCAATTGCCCAGCCATAACCTTGGTCATCTCCAACACCTGCGATAAACGTTTTTTTCCCTTTTAAATCATGCATAAAAGCCTCATTCTATTTTTTTTCTATAGACAAAAATATAACAATTTGGCTTATAAAAAAGAAGGGGAATTTGTTACTGGCACTGCGCAATAAATTCTACTCATGGGAAGGCTGCAAGGAATAATCTACTTTGTATGACTCTTTGTCTAACTCTTACTGAGTTGGACAAAGAGTCATACTTTGTATCTCATCCCTTTCGCCCTTCCTCTAAATAGAATTTATTACGTAGTGCCAGTTAATCACCGGTGGGTGATTTAAAAAATATGTATACTGATGTTTTAAGCGTCAGTAGAAAAATGGAGGAATATGACAGAGTCTAAAGATTCAACCGATACATCATTCTGGCCGACACATCGACCAAGATTGCGCTCAGCAGAAGGATGGGACCGTAAAGTAAAAATTAGAAAACGTCTTTCAAAAGAAAACGTCAAAGAAAAAGAGCTAGAAAAGGTTCCGGTGCGTAGAATTAATACCAATGGTAACAATTAAATGTATAAATTGGATTCAAGATTTTCAACCTGAATAAAGTTTGGAAATCGCAGCTAACCACTAGGGGGCTGCTTAACCAGCCCCTTCAGATGGTTAGCAAGATTGAAAACGAGATCGTGCTGACGCTTAGGCGTCAGTCCTAATTGAAAAGATGAAGATGAATTTGTACAGTTAATTTTTACTATTGGTATAAACTATCATGATGGAAATTCAGGCAACCTATCTACATGACATGCGCATCGAATGTATCCGCCTGGATACAAAGGAGCGTATTTATACAGATGGGCCTCAAAGTATTCAAGGGCTCGATGAATATTTTTCACCAACAGATCTGTGTGTGCTCAGTTTAGCAACCTGTGTGCTAACAATGATGGGATTGAAAGCCAAAAAGCTTGGAGCCGATTTCAAAAAGACGCTTGTGAAAATGCAAAAAGAGATGACAAAAGATTTTAAGCGCATCGGCTTTATTGAACTGGAAATTTTTTGTCCTAATGAATTTTCAGAAGAAGAACAAAAAGCTCTGGAAGATGCAGCCTATACGTGCCCTGTGCACCATAGCTTGCATCCAGAAATTCGTATCAATATAGAATTTTATTGGGGCGTACATGGCTGATATTATTATTCAAGCAAGAGTGGGCTCAGAGCGTTTGAAAAATAAGCTTTTATTAAAAATCAAAGATCAGACGCTGTTAGACATTTTAATCAACCGATTAAAAAGGTGTAAAAAAGTAGAGCGTCTTATTCTTGCCATCCCTGATACAAAAGAAAATGATGTCTTAGAAAAGGCATGTAAAAAGCATGGCATCGATTGCTTTAGAGAAGATGAAAAGAATGTCTTAAAACGGTTTTATTTGGCTGCCCAGCATTTTAGTAGTGAAATTATTGTACGCATCACATCAGACTGTCCTTTGATGGATCCAGAACTTGTCGATGTGATGATCGAAACTTTTGAAAAAAGCACGTGCGATTATGTCACAACAAATCAAAAACGCTGTTTGCCAAGAGGATTTGATGTAGAGGTTTTTTCATTTAAAGCACTTGAAAAAGCATTTTTTATGACACAAGACCCTGTGCATTTAGAACACGTCACGCTTTTTTTTAAAACATCTGAGGAATTTTCAACAAGAGTGGTTCAACATCCTTTTGTCAATGCACATTTCAGGTTGACGCTTGATACAAAAGAAGATTTTGCGCTCTTAAAAATCCTTTTAGAAGAGTTAGATCCTGCATTTTCTATGCTTGATGTGTTTGATTTTTTAGAAAAAAATCCCCATATTGCTATACTTAATAAACACATCAAACAAAAGCTGGTATAGTGATCGATTTTGAGTGCGTCTTTTCAACGAGAGAACATGCAAAAATTCTCTACAATTGGAAGCAACATCCTTCTATAAGACTTGTTTCGAAAGATTCTTCTAAAAAGACATTTGATGCGTTTTTTGCAGAAGATTTTTTGCTCAAATTTGTCACAAGTCTTTATAATTTTTCTTATTTTGTTGCATTAAAGGGAAAAAAAATAGGGTGTGTGCGCATGCATCCTGTGGATTCGAAGATTCTAGAAGTCTCTTTGTTTTTAGACCCTGAATTTCAAAATAAAGGATGGGGGATAAAAGCTTTAAAAAAGGCCATTGAGTTTGCAAAAGGTCTTGGTTTTCGGACTTTAAGAGTAGAAATCAAGCAAGAAAACACAAGATCTAAAAAATTCTTTCAAAAATTGGGATTTAAATACCAAAAGACTTTTCAGGGTTTAGAGATGTTTCATTTGGATCTATTTGGGCAATTTAAACGCACCTACATCATTGCAGAGGCGGGCAGTAATTGGATGGTGGAGGGAAAAGATCATAAAGAAATAGCAAAACAGATGATTTTTGCTGCAAAAGACGCTGGATGTGATGCGATCAAGTTTCAAACTTTTAGAAAAGACAAGCTTTATGCCAAAGGAGTATCCAATGCCAAGTATTTGAAAAAACGAGGCATTAATGAAACGATGGAAACGCTGTTTGAAAAATTTGAAATGCCTTTAGGGATGGTTGAATGGCTCTATTTAGAAACGCAAAAAGTGGGACTTGATTTTTTATCTTCTGTATTTTCTAGACCAGATTTTATTGCTGTCGATCCTTTTGTCAAGATGCATAAAATTGCCTCTTATGAACTGTGTCACCTCGAGCTTTTAGAATGTGTAGCACAAACAAAAAAAACGTGTCTTTTATCCACAGGGGCGGCATCGATGCAAGATATTTTGTGGGCTAAATCTAGGCTCAGCGATAATGAAGTGATTTTGATGCAGTGCACAGCTCACTACCCAACGCCAATAGAAGATTTAAACTTAAATACCCTGCTTCAAATGAAAAGTACATTTAAAACACCCGTGGGTCTTTCTGATCATTCAATGGATCTTTTAGCTCCTTCAATTGCAGTGAGCCTTGGAGCTAGTGTGATAGAAAAACATTTTACCCTGTCTAGGCAATATGCAGGGCCAGATCATTTTTTTGCTCTAGAACCCGATGAACTTAAGACCATGTGTTTAAATATTCGAAAAGCAGAAAAAATGGGTAAAAATTTCTCAAAAAAAGTCGAAAATGTAGAAAAAGAGCTCTTTTACTTTGCAAAAAGGCGCTTGCATACAACAAGATATGTCAAGAAGGGAGAAGCATTTGTCTACAAAAAAAACTTTGATATATTAAGATCTGGTGACAAAAAAGCAGGACTTGAGCCAAAATACCTACAACTTGTAAATGGTAAAATAGCCCAGTGTGATCTCGATGAGGGAGAAGGCATTGAGCAAAAGGATGTGAATGCAGCTGCAAGCACTTTTTTTTGATTTAGATGGGACCATTGCAAATAGCATGCCCTATCTGTATCAAAGCTATCAAAAGGTCTTAAAACCTTATGAGATTTCAGTAGAAAAAAAAGATTTTTTTCATCTTTTGACGCTGTCATTTGAAGACATGCTTGCATATTTTTCAAAAAAGCATGTTAACATCGATCCAAAAAAGATTGTTTTAGACTATTTTGATGAGGTTCATTTGGGATATCTGGATGCAGTAGATGTTTATGAAGGCGCCAAAGAGTTTATTGAAAAAGCTACCAAAAATCACAAGCTTTTTCTTGTAACGAATGCAGATGATCAATTGGCAAGCAGCTTTTTAAAAAAACATGGAATGTTAGAGGCTTTTGATGGGGTCATTACGTCAAGTGAACCCAGATTTGCGAAACCTCATCCCTATCTTTACCACAAAGCCCTGCAGCAGTCTAAATGTAATTCTGATGAAGTCTGTGCGATTGAAGATTCAAAGGCGGGCATACTAGCTGCGCATTTAGCAAACATTCCGTTGATTTTCATTGATCATCATCAGATGGATATAGAAAAAAAAATAAAACAGATATTTTTTCAAAATTTTAAAAATTGGCAAGAGGCTCTACAATGGCTACACTTACAGACCAAGAAATTAAGATAATTCCTATTTTTTCGGATTTTAAAATTGAATCGACCAATTCACCTAAGAAAAACGGGCAATTTGTTATCTCCGAATATTCAGAAAAAAGTATGCACGGTTCATTTCTTCCTTATGAAGAAGCTAAGCACTATAAAAGGGCCGCTGTCAGTGGTATTGTTATTGCAAAAGATGGAATTTTAATTGCAAGGAGATCTGAAACAGTGGATCAATATCCCGATTTTTTTGAATGCGCACCGTCAGGGGGATTGTGCCAAGAGGATTTTGAAGCGCAGCTTTATCAAGAGTTAGAAGAAGAAGTGAGGTTTGGAATCAAGGATATCGAGCGCTCTTTTTTGCTTTTTTTAATTGAAGATGTAAAAGCAAATACAGTCGATATTTGTTCTTTAATTAAAATGCAGGAATTTTTTAAGCCGATTGTGAACAAGGAATATGTAGATGCGCAGTGGATCTATTTGGACGAACTGTCATCCTATTCTTATCAACATCGCCAAGAATTTGTTCCCACATCGCTTGTTTTGATTGAAAAAGCAAAAGAAATGCTCTAAGTAGGTGATTGATAAATGGATATATTTTTAAAAAAACTCCAACAAGTGGCTAAAAACAAAGAAGGCGGCGTGTTTGCTCTTTGTTGTGGATTTTCAGAAATGCCCTATCTCCTTGATCAAATGAAACCTCTTTTTGAAAATATTATCTTTACAACGGTCGAAAACCTGCAAAAAGAACTCATCCAGGAGCTGTTTTTTTCTTATAAGTTTATTGTTGTGCAAGAGGTCTCTAAAGCCACAAAAGCACAAAAAGAGAGTCTCATTGATCTTCAACCAGAGGGTCAATGTGTGTTATTATGTTTTGAAGATGCACTTTTAGCAATGGATAAAAAGATTTTAAAACACGCAACGGTGTTGAATTTTTTTGGTGAAAAACCATGGGATCGCCATGGAAGATTTTTAAAAATTGCCAAATTGGCATTTCAAAAAGAAGGAAAAACAATTCGCCCAGATCTTTTAGAAAGGCTTACTAAAACATTTGAAGACTTAGCTATAGTGCTCAAGGAAATTGAGAAACTCATCTGTTTTGTGGGAGATCGAGAAGAAATTCAAGATCAGGATTTAGATGCTATTTTGTCTACGAATGATACACATAATGCATGGAAATTTAGTGCCTATTTTTTAGAGAAAAATCATGTTTTTTTGATGCGACTTGTTTTTGATCTTGCTCAAGATGAGCAAAGTTTGATTGGTTTAATTTACCAGATTCGTTATCAAATCACTCAATTATGCGAAATGAAATCGCATTTGCAAAAAGACAATCGTTTGGAGATTTTTCGTAAAAAATTCAACAATTTATCTCATCATCGAGCAAAAGGAATCATAGAAAATCTGCAACATTTCACACAACAAGAACTCGATGAGCGTTTAATTAAGCTTTTAGATTTTGAATTCTTTTTTAAAAATCACCCAAAAATACAAGATAAAACAACCCTAGCCTGCTTACTTATTGAAGGATGACATTATACTTATTACCTAATTTATTCACATTTGATCCAAAAAAAACACTCTATCTGCCACAGATTTTACAAGAGGTGATGGCCACTATAGATGGCTTGTTTTGTGAAAATGAAAAGGAAGGTAGAAGATATTTAAGCTATTTCAGAAATATTATCAAAAAACCTGTCAATCAATTGCCCATTGCACTTTTTAATAAAAATACACAAATCAAAGATCTGGATTTTTTGTTTGAGCCCTTGGTGCAAAAAGAACAATGGGGATATGTGACAGATTGTGGCATGTCTGTGATAGCAGATCCAGGATCATTACTTGTCAAAAAAGCTTATCACTATCAGATTCCAGTAGAAACCATACAAGGCCCTTGTTCAATAACCATGGCTTTGCAGTTATCAACATTTCCTGGGAATCGCTTTTCTTTTGTGGGCTATTTAGCAAAAGATCCAAAGACAAGAAGAGTAGAAATTAAAGAGTTAGAGAAAAGGTCTCAAAGAAACAAAGAGGTGATTATTTGTATCGAAACGCCTTTTCGAAATGCCTTTTTGTTACAAGATCTTTTAGATATCTTAGATGAAAGAACAATGCTTTGTGTGGCTATAGATCTTATGATGCCAACTCAAGAGGTGATTGTAAAAAAAGTCAAAGATTTTAAAAAAGTGCCTTTGGTTTTAAAAAAGCGTCCATGCCTTTTTCTTATTTGTGCTTGAGGCATATTTAAATATAAAAACCTTGAAATTATTCTCCTTTGCTTTTATCTGGAAGGTAATACCAATAATAAAATTAAATGCATAAATAGGATTTTAGATTTTCAATTAGAACGCAGTTTGGAAATCGATATAAACCAATTTTGGTTTATGAGGTTGAAAACAAAGTTTTAACTGACGCTTGGGCGTCAGTCCTAATTGAAAAGATAAAGATATATTTGTGAATTTAATTTTTATTATTGGTATATGGGGGGAGTGTCATGGCAAAGGTCAAGAGCGCAGCTGCTAAAAAAGAGCAAAAAAAATCCAAAACCGTTCAAAGAATAGTCGGGATACTGATTGCTTTTGTTCTCGTTTTTGGATCTGCATTTTTCATTTACGATCTTATGTTATTTGTCAAAACGGATAATGCGTATGTGCAAGCCAACTCAGCACTGCTTTCTTCGAGAGTAGATGGGTATGTGGAAAAGGTTTTTATCACCGAATTTGATAAAGTAAAAAAAGGGCAAATGTTAACCGTTTTAGATCAAGAGGATTTTATTCAAGAGGTCAAACGATCCGAAAATGCGCTTAAGGTCAGTTTGGCGAATTTGGAAATGTCCCAATTTACTTTTGATCGGTTGAGTATTTTGTATCGAGATAAGATTATTTCAGAACAAGACTATGTACAGGCGAAATCTCAATATAAAGCAGCTTTAAGCCAGGTAGATGAAGCAAAAGCAGCTCTAGAATTAGCCAAGCTCAATCTTCGCTATACGCTGATTCACGCCCCATCTGATGGCCAAATTGCACGAAAATCTGTAGAACCTGGGATGAATGTGAGCAAGGGCCAAGCGTTATTTGGATTTGTAGAAGGCAATCAACGATGGGTAGTGGCAAATATTAAAGAAACCAACCTTTATAAATTGCGTCTTGGAATGCAGGTCAAAGTTTATGTGGATGCTTTGGATGGAAAAAAGTTTATGGGAGTCATTAGCGAAATCGCTTCTGCAACAGGATCTACATTCACCCTTTTGCCTCCTGATAATTCAACGGGGAATTTTGTTAAAGTGATACAATTTGTCCCTGTGCGCATAGAATTGCAAAATCTCACACAAAATGAGTGTGATGCTCTGCAAGCGGGTCTTTCTTGTACGGTAAAAATTAATTACAGGCAATGAATATTCAAAGATTTTTAATTGTCATTAGTACGGTATTAGCTGCAAGTATTCAAGTGATCGATGGCACCATTGTGAACGTGGCGATTCCTACCATGATGAGCAATTTAGGGATTGATTTAAACAGTATCACCTGGGTGTCATCTTCGTATTTAATTGCGCACGTGGTGATTTTACCTATCATTGGTTGGCTTAGCCAAACCCTGGGAAGAAAGAAGTATTTGCTCTACTGTATTTTAGTTTTTATCCTTGCATCTGTAGGATGTGGTTTTTCTCCAAATTTATGGGTGCTTGTTTTTTTCCGTATTATTCAAGGATTTGCAGGGGGAGCTTTGATGCCCATTTCATTGAGCCTGCTTTTTGAAGCATTCCCTGAAAATCAAAAGGCAAAAGCCGCGGCCATTTTTGGTGTGTGTGTGATGATTTCTCCTGCGTTTGGACCTTTGATGGGAGGCTATCTTACAGAATATTTTGGTTGGCCTTATATCTTTTTTGTGAATGTACCCATCGGTCTTTTAGCGATTTTAATAGGGATTATTGGAATTCCAGAAGAAAAAGGTCAAAGTTTTGAGAAAATCGACTATTGGGGCCTTTGTTTTTTATTTGTAGGACTTGGATTTTTCCAATTTGCGATTGAAAGGGGAGAAACAATGGAGTGGTTTTCTTCAAATTGGATCGCTTTTTCTTTTTTGATGGCAGCTATTTTTATCCCCGCCTTTATTTTTAGGTGTTTGAATGCAGAAAAACCTCTGCTTGATCTGAGTTTGTTAAAAAGCGCAAGAATGAACATTAGTTGTATGGTGAACCTTTTGGTAGGCTACATTTTATATGGAGTGAGTTTTTTAATTCCCGTGTATGCTCAAAGGGTTTGGGATTTAAGTACGGTTCAAATAGGATGGATTTTTGTCCCGAGTGCTTTGATAACAAGTCTTTTTATGCCTCTTGTCTCATATTCTACAAAAGCGTTTAGACCTTCTCTGGTTATGGCATTTGGCATGTTTTTAAGTGCTGTTGGATTTTATTATTTTTCTCAAATCAACAATGTTTCTTCTCATTTTAGCCCTTATCTTCCTGCAACCCTTTCGCGACTTGGATTTGCATTTAGCCTTATACCAGCAACGCTTGTGGCAATGGAGGGTTTTAAGGGAAGACAATCTACAGAAGTGTCGGCTTTGCTTAATTTTTCTAGGCAACTGGGGGGCTCTGTCTCTTTTGCAATCATTGCCACACTGCTTACAAATTTTCAAAAGAGATTTTATGGGATTTTGAAAGCAGATATTTCTTCACTTAACTATCCCGTACAACAAATGCAAGCTAGTTTACAAGAAAAATTGACACAAAGCATGCCTCTTGAAACGGGGGAGGGTACATATATCCAAATGGCTGGCAAAGTATTGCAAGAAAAAGTCTATCTTCAATCCTTTGTGTTGAGTTATGACCGTATTATGTGGATTTCAATGTTTGTGACTTTATTTGCGGTCGTATTGATGTTGTGCGTATCTTTTATATTCAAAAGAAAAAAAGCAAAATAGATCTCTCTATTTTGCTTCTTTTACTTTTTTACAACACAAATTGCTTAATTGCCACCTTTACTTCGGTTTTGTTCTTTAGCAAAATTAGAATGTTGTATTTTAGCAAGAAGATTAGAAGTATTTTGGTTTTCATATCTTCTTTCTTCAATTCCAAAAAGAGCAGTTGATATTTTATAAACAGTCTCTTCTCTATCTGACATATTGTTTTCTTCAGTAGCAAAAGGGAATAAACTTACGTTTAAACTTGAGACTTGATCGATAGCCATTTTGGCCTCCTTATTGTTAATTTTCACACACTTTGTTCATTTAATGTAAGTGAACTGACCAATTATAAAAAATAAAGTAGGTTTTTGCAATAGGTTTCTTTGAATTAATGAAATCTTAACAAAAAACAAGACTAAAACAGTTGATATTCAGCGTTTAGAATTTCTTTTGGAAGCGCTGTTTGCATCGCGCTGATTAAATTTTTCTGAGAAAGAATTAAGATTTTAAGTTGATCCAAACAAAGGGAGATTTGTTGAAACATACGAGATACATTTTCTTTTGTTAAAAGGTTTCCAAATTCACAATCAAAAATGTGCAATTTTCTTCTCGCTAAATTTTCAGCTTCAGTATACACACTGAGGTCAATTTCTGAAATTTTTTGCTCTTGTCTCAAATTCGCTTCTTCTTGGGTAAGAGGTTTAAAAGTAGGCATGTAGGGATTTAGCAGATCTGTTCTATAATTATCTGCACCAAAGATGTGATGAGCGATAGGGCAAGATTGAGATCCATCGAGTGAAAAGATGTGTTCATTTTTGAATTGAGATTCAATTAAATAGGTGCTTGTGTGATTAACGCGTTCTAAAGCGGGATTGAGCAGAGCGACTTTTGTAATTCCATCATAAGAAACGATCAAAGCTTTTTGATGCGCTCCACTTCCGGAAGTAATGACAAGTTGCATACCTGCATAGACATTATCTAATGTCGAAGCATTGTGATCTAACACGATTTCTGCCTGGTTTCCACCGGTGATTTTTCCAAAAAGGGATAGAGGTAAAATATCTTCTTTGAATGAAAAGGGATCTTTAAAAGGAAGTTCTAAAAAACCATCTCTTTGAAATCCCGTATATAAATTGATGGGATGAATGTTCAATCTGAGTTGTTTTGCTATCTTTTGCACATTTAAAGGGACCATATTTAAAAAAAGAGGCTTGGAATCAAGATTAGCTTTGGGTAAGTAGGTTCCTGAAAAACCATCAAAAAGTTCTGCAAGTTGAATTTGAATGTCTGTGAATTTGCGTGTATTTTCATCATCAAATTGCAGATTATTTTTTTCATAAAGTGTGAGTTCAAAGAGAGAAGTAAAAAGCTCATTGGCTTCGATAAGATAACGCATTTGAGCATTCACAAAGCGATAAGCTAGGTTTAAGTCTTGTTCTTGCATAACATGAGATATAACAAAGCTTAGCATTTTAGAAAAGATTTAGTATATGAGCTCCAGGAACAAATTTTTTTTTAAAAGGCTATTTTTTGACAATCTTTCGTTTTTAAGGTACACTGAGGGTTAAAAAAAAATTAAAGGAGTGAGTGATGAATACAATTTATATTGCGGGACACCTTGGAGCTGATCCTGAAACAAGATTTACAGCTAATGGCCAAAAAGTCACAACATTGAGAGTTGCTACACGTTCACGTCGTAGTGGCAAAGATGAAACCATTTGGTGGAGAGTGACTGTTTGGGGAGATCAATATGATAAAATGATCACCTATCTTAAAAAAGGAAGTCCTTTGATGGTCTTTGGTGATATGCACAAACCAGAAATCTACACAGATAAAAATGGAAATCCACAAGTCAGCCTTTCTTTAACAGCCCTGCAGCTTAGCTTTAGTCCTTTTGGACGCTCAGAACAAAAGGAAGACAACGAGCCTTCTAAGGATAAAAAAGAAGAAGAAGCCTTTGCCTCTCTTGCTTCTGTTGTTGAAGGAACGGAAGAAAAAAGCGAAGAATCCGATGATGATTTACCCTTTTAAAGGAGGTTGAATGCTATTTTTTACACAAGAGAATACACGTTCTAGAAAACCTGCAGATGCGCTTGTCATTCCCTTTTGGCAAACAAAAGATGAAAAGATTGAATGCGCGCACAAGATAGATTCTAAGCTTTTACAACGTTATTTAACACTTGAAGATTTTAAAGCAAAAAAAGGACAAATACACGTTGTATTTGTCGATGACATTGTTGAAAAACGTGCTATTTTAGTAGGACTTGGAAAACAAGAAGAATGTGATAGTGAAGCATTAAGAATGAGCTATTCCAAAGTCATATTATCGGCGATTTCTAAAAAACATATCTACCTTAACGTGTTATTTCCCAAATGCAAGAAATGCAAGCCGCAAACAGTGATTCCAGCGTGCATTGAGGGAATGATGCTTGCAAATTATTTATTTGAATATAAAAAGCCATCTAAGGATAAAAAACTTGTACAAAAATTGTTTCTACTTGGCATTTCAAAATCCTATTTAACCAAAGCAAAAGAGATTGCGAAACTATCAGAAAGTGTTTGTTTTGCACGTGATTTAGTCAATTCAAATGCTGAAGTAGTCAATTCAGACTATTTAGCCAAGGTTGCCAAAGATTTAGGAAAACTTCCCAAAGTGAAAACCACCATTTTAGAAAAGGCCCAAATCAAAAAAGAAAATATGGGGCTTTTTTTAGCGGTGAACCAAGGATCTAAATTTCCTCCCTATTTATTGATTGTGGAATACAAGGGAAATCCAAAATCTAAGGATGTTACGGTGTTGGTTGGTAAGGGAGTCACTTATGATACAGGGGGACTTAGCATTAAAACTTCAACAGGCATGGTCGAGATGAAATTGGACATGTCAGGAGCCGCTAGCGTTCTTGGAACGATTAGAGCGCTGTGTCATTTAAAATCCAAACGTAATGTGATTGCTGTTGTTGCAACAACAGATAATGCGATTGGACCAAATAGTTATAGACCGGGCGACGTGTATACGGGCTGCAATGGTAAAACAGTGGAGGTGACCAATACGGATGCAGAAGGAAGACTCACACTTGCAGATGCCATTGCTTATAGTTGCAAAAAGCTCAATCCTACGCGCATTATTAATATTGCCACCTTAACAGGATCCATGGTGATTGCGCTAGGTGAATATATCGCAGGAGTGATGGGAAATGACGACAAGTTGATCCAAAAATTGCTCAATGCATCAAAAACAACCCATGAGCGCTTGTGGGCCTTGCCTCTACCTAGTGATTATCTAGAGGATCTCAAATCCGATATTGCGGATTTGAAAAATTCTGCTTCTCGCTGGGGGTCTGGCTTAAAAGCGGGTCTCTTTTTAAAAGAGTTTGTCGATCCTAAAGTAAAGTGGGCGCACATTGATATTGCAGGTCCAGCCTTCATTCCTAAGCGAATGGGGTATGTTCCAAAGGGTGGCACAGGGTTTGGTGTCCGTCTACTTGTTGAGTTGATTCAATCTCTATGAAGCACTGGATTGTAAAAGCACCTCAAAAACTGCACCATTTTTTAATCGATCAATTAGATATGTCATCTAGGCAGATCAAGCAGCACCTTGATTTAGGACTTTGCAAAGTTAATGATCGCATTGAAACTTTTGGCACAAGAAAACTCCACCCTAAAGACGAGGTGGTATTTAAACCATGCGAAATTAAGCTTCCTAAATTTGAGAAAACCCACATTCTTTTTGAAGATGATGCTCTTTTGGTTTATAACAAACCCCCTTATTTGGAATGCAGCAAAACGCATTTAGAGAAATTTTTCAAGCAACCTGTTTGGTTGGTCCACCGTTTAGATAAAGAGACCACGGGTGTTTTTATTTTGGCAAAGTCGAAAAAGGCACAAGAGGGTTTAGAAGAGCAGTTTAGAGAACGTCTTGTGGAAAAAGAGTATTTAGCTCTTGTAGAAGGAGCATTTGAAAAAACTATAACTGTCAAAAATCGATTAGGTGTGATCAAAAAGGGGGGAATAAAAAGAGGTATTGTGAAAAATGGATCTCTAGCAATCACACATTTTATTCCCAAAAAGATAGGGGAGACAACTTCCCTTGTGACTTGTATTCCAGTGACAGGAAAAACACACCAAATTCGCGTGCATTTAAGTGGTCTAAAACATCCTGTTGTAGGGGATGTCTTATATGGATCTAAAATTTTGTATCCGCGCTATTTACTGCACTGCTATCAAATGACATTTGAGCATCCAACAACAAAAGAGCGTATGCAGATCACGCAGCCTACAAGGTTTGCGATTGCGTAAGGGCATTTTCAAATTCAAAAGCCTGGAAAATATCCTCACTCTTAAGATCTTTCATGCAACCACCAGTTGTACATGAGCGCATTTTGGGGCATTGCTTTTTAAAAGTGATGTGATAAGGACATCTACCCTGAATGCTTTGATGAAACGGACCTTTTGGTGCGTAGTAATTGGCGCTTGTGGATCCAAAAATAGATAGAGTTTTGATATTGGCTGTAGCTGCCATGTGTAAAGAAATGCTATCCATTGCAATCACAAAATCTACTTGTTGCATCAAATAATGCAGTGTTGTGAGCAAGTAGCGTTCAATGACAAAAGTGTTGGGGTGCACAGCAAGATCGCAAGCTTGTTTTTTTTCTTTTTCATTTCCCCAACTAATGAAGAAAAAACAAGGTGTTTGATGGTGCATTTTTTCCATCAATTCTAAGAGAGTGTCATTAGATAGACGTTTGTTTTCCCATGCACTTTGAGGACAGATCAATACCTTTTTTTTCTCAGCAAGATCAAGCTTTTCAAACAACATATCTATTTTTTGTTTTTCTTGATCTTCGATTTCGAAATAAAGAGGATGATCTGTAATGTTTTTGGGCATTCTTTTTTGAAAATAGTGATAGATCATTCCCACATAATCACATCGAATGTTTAAATAAGGAGGATCAAATTTGATTTTTGTTACAAGCTTATTAGGCCATTCTCTTGGATTTTTAAATCCCAATTTTTTCTTTGCTTTTGCAAAAAATGTCACAATTGCGGATTTTACATTGCCTTGCAGATCGAAGACCACGTCATATTTATTTTTTCGAAGAGCTTTAAAAACAGAAAAGACCTCTTTTCTAGATTTTAACCAACCCTTTTTCCATTTTTTTGTATCGATGACAAAAACATTGTGAATCTCTTTATGATGTAAAACAACTTCACAAAAAGGTTTTTCAATCACCCAATCAATTTCGCAACCTTTTGAAAGTATTTTCAAGTGCTCTAAAATGCAGAGCGCTTGTAAAATATCACCTCGCGATGAGGCTTTGACGATCAAAATTCTTAAAGGTCTTGACAGATTTTTCAATCCAACCTCCTCCAATCACATATTCGCCTTGATAAAACACAGCGGCCTGTCCTTCGGTGACAGCCATCTGAGGCACTTCAAATTGTACAAGGGCTTGATCATTTTGTAAAACAGAAATTGTACCAACAGCTTCTTTTCCTCTTGAACGTACTTTAATCGAGCATTCAATAGTGTCTCTTTCACTCACTTGATAGATCCAATTGACATTTGTAATGACGCAGCCTTCAAAAAAACATTCTTCTTTAGATCCTAAAAAAATGGTATTTGTTTTGGCATCGATTTTAGTCACATAGAGAGGTTCATTAGAAAAGACGCCAAGGCCTCTTCTTTGTCCGATGGTCACAGTATGAATGCCAAGATGGTGACCGATCACACTTCCATCCCACATTTTAACAGGTCCATTTCTTGGCAGTGCATGTTCAAAGTGACGTTGTAAAAAACCCACATAGTTTTGATCTGGAACAAAACAGATATCTTGAGATTCTGGCTTATTGTGTGTAATGAGATTGTACTCTTTGGCCAATTGACGAATATCTTGTTTAGAATAAGAGCCCAGAGGAAAAAGTGTTTGAGATAGTTGCTGTTGGGTCATAGAGAATAAAAAATAGGATTGGTCTTTTGTGTTATCTTTTCCACGTAGGAGCAAATAACGATCTGTTTTAGCGTCATATTCAATACGTGCATAGTGTCCTGTGCACACTTTTTGAGCACCTATCTCTTTTGCTTTGTCATATAAAGCTTTGAACTTGAGTTTTTCATTGCACAAAATGCAAGGAGATGGGGTTCTTCCGACAGAATATTCTTTGGCAAACACTTCGACGACTTCTTTCCAAAATTCTTTCTCAAAATTGATGGCGTAAAAGGGGATATTGAATGTGCTTGCCACAAGGCGTGCATCTTCAACAGATTCTTGTCCACAGCATGTTTTTGTAGAACATGCCGCTTTTTCAATCTCTTCGCCTTTATAAAGACGCATGGTCATGCCAACACAATCGTAGCCACAATCAAGCATCATCTTGACCGCAACAGACGAATCGACCCCTCCTGACATAGCAATCACAACTTTCATAGAATTACATGAATGGTAAAAGTTATATTAAAAACTGACTTAACTATATTTTTAGCCATAATGTCAGTTTAAAAAAGGAGAGACACTGTAACCCATTACTTGTGCTCTTAAGGCTGCTATCTTCCGATCCTGACCTAGTTCAAGCGGCAATGTCTACAGGCTCCCCAAAATTCCTCTTATTCTACATCTTTTTGGTTATTTTTTGAAGGGCTTTTGAAAGTTCTATTTCACACTCGAGGCCATTCTCTTCGGCCATTTCCACTAAATCGATCAATCGATTGGACAATTCTTCAGCTGTCAATTCATTTTTATGTGGAATTTTGCCCTTTTTGTAATTGATTTTTTTAATCACCTTTTGCGCTTTTGCCAAAGCACCTAGCGTTTTAGGAATACCTTCTAAAAGTGAAGAGCGTTTTTTTTCTTGTTTTTTGATTTCTTCCCATCGTTTAGCCAAATCACTTTCCGATTTAAATACTTCTCCTTTAAATACATGAGGGTGGCGGCGGATGAGTTTTTCTGTGCCTTGTTCAATCACATTTTCCAATTTGAAAGAGGTTTCTTTTTGTGCAACAAGGCTCAAAAAGCAGCTTAAAAAAAAGATGTCAGCCAGTTCTTCTTTGATATGCTCTTCATCACCATTGTCAATTGCCTCAATAAGTTCATGTGCTTCTTCTAAAAGATCACCTCGTAGCGTTTGCAGCGTTTGTTTCTGGTCCCAAGGACATCCTTTGGGCCCTAGGAGCGTTTCCATGGTATGAATCAACTTTTCAAAAGAAGAGAGTAATTTTTGCATAAGAGCAGTGTATCAAAAAAATGATTAAACTTGGGTTTTTTCTTGGAAAAGGGTGTGGAGGTTTTCTTCAATTTTAGCAAGATTTTCTAATGAGGGACTTTTTTCGATAAAGATGCGAAACCAAAGCTCTAAAATAATGAGATTCCAAATTTTTGGGATATGTTCTGCCTTGGCGACTTCTAAATTGTTGATGAGCCGTCTATCGATAATGTCCAAATCAAATAAGACGCCCTCCATTAAGATTGTTTTGGCCTCTTCTTGCATTTTGGGGGTGAAAGATTGTTCAAGATGCTCTTGTGTGGTAAGAAAATGGGTGATAAGCTCTTTGGTATCGCAGTGCTCTGTGTTTTTTTCTTTGTGCCTGTTTGCAAAAGCAAAAAGTGTGTTTTGATACGTATAGATTCTTTCGATGTGGCTTTTTGTGAGTCCGTATTCACTTTGATATTTGATTAAATAGCAGCTTAAATCAAAGGTCTTTTCTAGAGCTTTAGAGCTGTATTCCAGTTCATCGGTTGTAAAAAAGCAGTAGGGAGAATTTTCAAAATCTAAAAGCATATGCCCTCGATGGCGTTGCTTTAAAAACCATAGAGAAAACCAGGAGAATAGTTTGGATTTGGGCAAAGGTTTTTTAAGTTTTGGCAAGTGTTTTATCGATGGAAGTTCTATCGGCTGTTTGACAAAGTCTACGGAGGGTTTCAGACGCAGAACATCTGAAAAAAAGAGAATGCTGATAGGATGTTCTAAAAAATAGATTTCTTCTAAAAGCGTTTTCCACGACAGTTTCGATGGTGAAGATAAAGAGGGGATTTTTTGCGTGGTGTAACGACTTTCTTTATGATCGATGGGCATTAGACTGATGCGTCTTTTTCCTTGGTAAGTTAATAAATAGCCCGGTAACAATTCATTCACATTTTGGATAGGGGTGTAGGGTGAGGGAATAAAACCTAAATGCAAATAAGCCTTGATGGCGAAAGGATCGATTTTTTTGGCAATCGATTGGCATGAACAAAGAGCTTTTAAGGTATTTGAGAATAAAAAATCTTTTTTTTCAGACCAATAAAAAGGCATTAAACACTGCTTTGAACGCATAAAATATTGCGTTTTTAATTTTCTATCAAAGAACAGAAAAAAGAAATCGCCTTCAAGAGAATTAAACCCTTGCTCTTTTTTAGTTTTGTATAGCTCTAAAAATGCATCGAAAGAAACGTTAAGTGTTCCTTTTAAAATGAGTGTATAATTTTCATCGGAACTTTCGAAAGAGGCGCAATCTTCAAAATAAAAAAGGCAATCACCCAGCAAAAAAGGGGCCTTTTCTGTGGGCCCCATTTGTAAAAATTGCGAATGTTTGTCCTTGACGCTAGAAATGACACCAACGATTTTACACATATTAATCTTGAACTTGTAATTCGATCGTCTCTTCCTTTACGATGGATTGAATACGATCGATTTTTTCAATTCTAGTCTCTGGGAAAAAGTGGTTTAAAATCTTGTGCGCTTTGGTGCCAAGTTTTGCCATTTCATTGGCAGAAAACACACAAAGCCCCACACCTGTTCCTCTGCCAAATCCAACGATATGGAGGGTGTTTTTTCCAATATCATGGATAAAAAAATCAGAACTCAACAAAGTCTCCTTGCCGTACAATTTTTGCAATGTGAGGAAATCGAGATCTTTGAATTCAGTTTCTGAAGAAATACGTAACCCATAGACCTTTTGAGATTGAGGATCGACAAAAGGTTTGATTTGGGAAATTTGATCCAATCCTGTTTCTTGTTTCAACACATCTAGATCTAATATAGCTTCCCATTTAGATTGCTCTCTTGCTTGTTTAGCATAGACAGATTCGACAGATTTTGAGAGGTCTTTTGTATCTTTTCGATAAATCAAATGATAGGGAATGGTAGAACCTGCGCAGTTTTCGCTAAAATCCGTACAAAAACCAAAGACCACATCACCTTTTGTACTTTGCATCACCAAAGATTTTGTGCTTAAAACAGCCTCTTCAATCCCCATTTTTTGATAGGTGACAGCATGCCCTTTATAGCTTACGTCTTTTGCATCCACGTGAAATGTATCGCGTTGATGTTCCTCAATGGAATAAACAGCGTGCGTACGCATGGCAATGGCAAGTGCGCACATCGCTTCAAATTCTAGAGGCTGCCTCTGTCTATCTGACAAGATAGATGAGACATATTCTTCAATACTGACAGCATTCACAACGGTGAGCTTATCCAAATACCCAAACACAAGCACAGCACCTTTGTATTGAATCCCATTGACAAGCACATAACTTTGAGAATTTTTGGGCAAAAAAGCCAAATGCATCACATTGAAAAATTTCTTACCCCAATATAAACCACTTTTATCAAGATACATCCAAAATCTCTTTGAATGGTTGGCGGTCTCTAAGTTTTTTTCTGCCTTTAGATCGTAAAGATCTACGCAGCCCCTCGTTTCGACAAGCACACCACTTAAGTCTTTTTCCAAAAGGACTTTGACAACTTTATGTGAGTGATTTGCAAAACCAAAGGAAAATGCAAAGACACACAATAACAAGATTCTCATTTCTTAACTCCTAAAGTTTAGAGGATTTTTTACATGTTTTTTTGCACGGTCTGTCGCTACTCGCCCTCTCGGAGTTCTTTCAATCAAACCTTGCAGAATTAAATAAGGCTCATAGACTTCTTCTAGTGTTGAAGGTTCTTCTCCAACAGCAATGGCAAGCGTTTGCAAGCCAATAGGTCCGCCTTTATAATTGTTGATCATGACATTCAATATACGATGGTCCATTTCATCCAAACCCGCATGATCGATTCCAATCATCTCCAGAGCATCTTCGGCAATCTTTTCTTCGATTTCATTAGTGCTTGTTTTTGTTTGTGCATAGTCTCTTACCCATTTGAGCAAATTGTTCGCAATGCGAGGCGTACCTCTTGCACGTTTGGCGATATATTGTGTCGTTTGTTTGTGCATTTTTAGCCCAAGTAACTTCCCAGATCTCAATACAATAGATTCTAGATCTTTTTGGGGATAATGATCAAGACGAAAAATTGATGAAAAACGCGAACGCATAGGTGCAGAAAGCGATCCAAAGCGTGTGGTTGCTCCAATTAGGGTAAAGGGATTTAAAGAAACTTGCACACTTCTTGCACTAGGGCCACTATCGATAATGATATCGAGTCTAAAACTTTCCATTGCAGCGTAGAGATATTCTTCGATGGTTTTATGCAAGCGATGAATTTCATCGATAAACAATACATCAGATTTTTTTAAACTTGTCAAAAGACCTGCCAAATCGCCAGCTTTTTCAAGAGTTGGCCCAGAAGTGATGATGAGATTGGAGTGCATTTCTTTAGAAATAAGATGAGACAGCGTGGTTTTTCCAAGTCCACATGGACCACAAAAAAGAAGATGACCGAGCGCTTCTTTTCTTTTTTTTGCCGCTTCCATAACCACATTCAATCGTGCTTTTATAGATTCTTGTCCGATGAAATCTTGGAGTTTTTCCGGCCGCAGGGGAGTCTCAAATTGAGGATCTTGAACATTGTAAGCAGATTCAATATAACGATTATTTTCCATAGCTTATTAGAGCGTAAGAAATATTGTTTTTTCTGACTATAAGAAAAAGATAGTCTGGTGAGAAAATCATGAAAAAGATATTCTGAGGCAAAATTTGAAAAAAATAAAAGGAGAGCAAATATGTCAGCAAGTCCAGATCATTGGATACGTGAAATGGCACTCGAGCACGGGATGATTGAACCATTTTCAGAAAATCAAACTCGCGATAAAGAAGGCAACAAGGTAGTGAGCTTTGGGCTTTCATCTTATGGGTATGATTTAAGAGTTTCTGACGAGTTTAAAATTTTTACAAACATCAATAATTCTATTGTGGATCCTAAAAATTTCAAAGAAGATTCTTTTGTAGATGTTAAGACCGATTGTTGCATTATTCCACCCAATTCTTTTGCTCTTGCACGTTCTATTGAATATTTCCGCATTCCTCGTGATGTGATTACCTTATGTGTGGGTAAATCCACCTATGCGAGATGTGGCATTATTGTGAATGTGACACCTTTTGAACCTGAATGGGAAGGGCATGTGACACTTGAAATTAGTAACACGACACCCCTTCCTGCAAAAATTTATGCCAATGAGGGACTTGCACAAGTGCTTTTTTTTCAAGTGGCAAAGGATCGTGTGTGTGAAACTTCTTATAAAGATAAGTCAGGCAAATACATGAAACAAATGGGAATTACTCCAGCGCTTGTGTAGCAGTGATTTAACTGATGCGTTGGAAAAAACTTTAGGTTTAAGTTAGAGTAAAAATAAAGGCTAAAAAATGCACCATCAAAAAAAGAGATTAAAGTGGCTGATCGATTCGTGGTGGGTCTTTATTTTTAGTGCTTTTTGTTTTTCTGTGTTTTTATATGTGCGCCATACACAAGTCAAGCAATTGGATCAGTTGGAAAATGTGGTCTTAAAACTTGAGACACAAAAAAATAAGGAACTTGAAAAGCAAGAAGAGTATCTACTTAAAATCCAATCGTTTAATGATCCAGCTTATGTGGAAATGGTATTGATCCAAACATTAGGGCTTGTTCCAAAAGATCAGATGAAAGTGGTGTATTGATGCTGTTTGGCATTCTATTAATCTGTCTCCTTTTTATTAGCGCTTTTTTTTCTGCCACAGAAATCTCGATGTTTTCTTTATCAAGACATGAAATAGATCTCTTTTCTCGTTCTTCAAAAAAGCGCCAAAATCTTGTGGCAAAGGTGATCTCCAGGCCTGGCGATTTGCTGGTTGTGCTTTTGATCATGAATATTTTTGCCAATATCTTGCTCCAAAACGTGATTGCAGAAACCTTTCCTCCCCAAAGTTCGTGGATATATACCATCCTTTTGCCGATTGTTTTGATGCTTTTCATTGGCGAGGTGATCCCTAAAGCCATTGCGCTTAATATTAACAAAAAAATCGCACAACTTACAGCTCCGATCATTTCAAAAATTGTCTTTTTTATGCGTCCTATTGCCAAACGTGCCGTGCATATCACCAATTTTATCTCCAATTTTATCTTTTTCTTTTTAAAAGAACAAAAAGAGATTACAGAACAAGAACTTGTCCACGCAATGGAACATTCCAAAGAAAAAGGCGTGTTAGAAAAAGAAGAAACAGAACTTTTGTTAGGATTTTTGGATTTGCAAAAAAGGCAAGTGAAACAAATCATGAATCCAAAAGAAGACATTTTATTTTATGACATTGGAGATCCACTAGATGAGCTCATCGACCTGTTTTCAAAAGAAAATTGTTCTCGTGTACCTGTGTGTAAAAATACACTAGATCAGATTCTTGGCATCATCGATTTAGAAAGCTATTTTTTAAATGAAGATAAACTCAAAAATCCAGTGGATTTACAAGCTTTTTTAAAGCCTGCCTATTTTGTTCCAGAAACGATGCTGGTCAAACATTTGATCGAAGATCAAATGATGAAAGAAAATGAAATTGCCATCATTGTGGATGAATATGGCCTATGCACAGGGCTTGTGACAGATGAAGATTTGTCTGAGGTGCTTGTGGGCGATATTTTAGATAAGCGCGATGAAAACAAACGCTTATTTACGATGCCTTCTAAAGATGTGATGATTGCGTCTGCAAAACTTGAGATTGAAGAGTTTGAAGAGGCGTTTGGCACAGAGATTGAAAAAGATCCCTCTGCTGTCACTATTGGTGGTTGGTTGTTAGAGCGCATTGGAAAATTGCCAAAAAACGGAGAAGAGTTTCGTTTTTCTAATCTACTTTTCCATGTATTGCAAGCCACGCCTTCACGTATTTTAAAACTTTACATTCGGAAATTGAAGAAAAAATGAAAGAAATATGGTTGTGGATCTCCCTTACGATCCTATGCATTGGGTTAGAAGCGTTTTTTACTATGAGCGAAATGTCATTTGTCTCTTTTGACCGTGTCCGTTTGCATTTTTTAGAAGCGCAAGGGCACAAAAGAGCTAAATTACTATTAAAACTTTTACAAAAACCGATCTACTTATTTGGCACCACACTCATTGGTGTGAGCTTTGCTCTGATCACAGGATCTGAATGTTCACGTCAATTGTACAGCGCGATAGGCCTTCCAGAGGGCCTCGCTCCCATTACACAAATTTTACTTGTTGTCATGTTTGCCGAACTCACGCCTCTTTTGGCTGCAAGGCGCCATTTTCAAAGTGTGGCATTTTTTTGCGTCCCGATTATTTCTTTTTTATCCAAAGTGTTTTATCCATTGCTTCTCATCATTGCTTTCGTTTCTAAAGGGCTCAATATGCTTCTTCGGGGAAAAAAAGAATCTTCCGAGCTGGTTTTAACACGCGAAGAGCTGCAAAATATTTTAGAGCGTGTCCATACCAAAAAAATGGTAGATATTGAAAGATTGGAAGGGGGATTGATTCAAAATATCTTCAAACTCAAACATAAACCTATGAGCACCATGATCACGCCTTTAGGCGAACTTCTGCTTGTTCCCAAGACTACACCCGTTAGTTCTGTTAAAACGCTCTTAAAGGCCAATTACATGCCCTACGTGCTTGTGTATGACCAAGTGCCTACCAAAATCACCAAGATTGTTTTTTCCAAAGAGCTCGTGCAAAAAAACCAGCAAGGGGAGATTGACCAACTTGGAAAACTTCCTTGGTTTGTGACACAAGATGTCAATGCACTTGAATTATTAAAACAACTTCGAAGCAACATGCGTGTTGTGGCGTGTATTTTAGATACACAAGCAAATGCCATTGGAACAGTACAAATAGAAGATATTTTCGAAGAATTATTCCCAAGAGCAAAACACAAAAAATCCAAATTAATGCGCGCTTATCAACTCACAGTTGATGCAGATCTCACAATCCAAGAATTCAATGAGCAATTTCATACCAATATTGAAGCCTCAGAAGAGATGACTTTGCAAGAGCTAATGCTTGACAAATTGGGTCATGTTCCTAAAGAAGGAGACACGATTATGCTAGAGCATTTAGAAATCAAAGTGCTCGACGCTAACGTCTTTTCTACAAAGACGTTGAGTGTGCGTTCTGTTTTGGAATAATATGAGTAGAATATTGGTATAAAATGTGAAATTTTTATATGATGGAAATTTCATGACACAGTTTAAATCGTTTGCACTTTCTGACATGGGGTTTTATCGAAAGAAAAATGAGGATGCGTTTGCCCTTATAGATGAGTGTGCGTTTTTTGTGCTTGCAGATGGCATTGGAGGGCATCCTTCAGGAGATGTGGCTGCAAAACAAGCGGTCAAAACACTATGCGAGCTCATCAAAGAAAAACATGTGCAATTTCTAAAAGAAAAGATCCATATTGAAAAAATCAAGCGGGCATTCAAAACGCTTATCCATCAAACCAACGAACACGTGTTTACTCTGTCACAATCCAAGCAACTTTTGTTAGGTATGGGCACGACTCTGGCATGTGCCTATTTTTTTGAAGAGTTTTTGGTCTATGCGCATGTGGGCGATTCTAGAATCTATCGCATAAGAGAAAATGAGTTAGAACAACTCACGCAAGATCATTCCTATGTGCAAGAACTTTTAGATCAAGGATTGATCTCAGAAACAGAGAGTAAAAAACATGTAAAACGCAATGTGATTACAAAAGCCATTGGAACCAAAATGCATGTACAACCCTCGATTCAACTGAGTGAATGCCAAGAAAAGGATATCTACTTATTGTGTTCTGATGGATTGCATGATGTATTAACAAATGGTCAAATGGAAGAGATTATTAATCGATCGGATGATCTTGAAATTGCAGCCAATTTGCTCATCAACGCGGCAAAAAGAAAGGGCAGTCGAGACAATATCACGGTTCTTTTTATTGAAAAACAGTAAGTCTTTGTGCTAAAATAACACCAATAGGTGAATAAATTATACAAATTGGGTTCAAGATTTTCAATCAGAATGATATTTGGAAAGCGCAGATAACCAGGATGGTTACCAAGCTTGAAAATAAGATTCTGATTGAAAAAATGGAGATGAATTTGTATAATCTATTCATTTATTGGTATACCCCCCATGGAACATATCTACCTAGATAACAATGCCACCACCTTAATTGATTCACGTGTAAAGGCTGTGCTCTTAGAAGTCTTGGAGATGGGCCCTTTAAATGCCTCGTCTGTGCACTTTTATGGCCAAATGGCCAAAACACGCTTGATCGAAGCAAGACGCCATATTGCCCAAATGCTAGATGTTCATCCTCAAGAAATTATTTTCACAAGTGGAGCGACAGAAGCTCTCAATGGTATTCTTTTAGGTTTTCGTGCTAAAACCATCTTAACTTCCACCATTGAACATTCTGCTGTCCATAAAACCTGCCAATATTTAGAAACGCTAGGGGTTGATGTTATCTACCTAAAACCTACAAGTGAGGGTAATATCGACCCAAAAGAGGTAGAAAAAGCGTTAGAAAAAGGTGTAGACCTTGCGGTATTTGGAGCGGCCAATTCTGAAACCGGTGTCTTGAATGACATTGAGTCCATTGCCAAGCTTTGTCAGGAGCATTCCACTTTTTGCTTTGTAGATGGCGCACAGCTAATGGGCAAAGAAAAGGTTATTATTTATCCAGGATGCGATGCGATCTGTTTTTCTGCACACAAGTTTCATGGACCTTGTGGCGTGGGTTTTTGTTATTTGAATAGAAAAGCGAAGCTAAAACCTTTTTTGATTGGGGGCGGTCAGGAGTATGCAAGGCGCTCTGGCACGCAAAGTTTGCCCCTTATTTGCGCATTGGAAAAAGCTGTTGATATTGCCCAAAGTGAGATCGAGAAAAACAAAAAACAGATGCAAAACTTAAGAGATCAATTAGAAGACTCCCTACTTTCAAATCCTTGCATTCAAAGAAATGGATCTAAGTTGCGTCTTTGTAACACAACAAATCTATTTTTTGATCATGTAGATGGAGAGGGATTATTATTTAATTTGGATATGGAGGGTGTGTGTGCGTCTTTGGGATCGGCATGTAGTAGTGGTGCTCTAGAACCTTCTCGTGTCTTGTTAGAAATGGGATATAATCAAGCGCGCGCGCTATCTTCTTTGCGTTTTTCTCTATCGCGATTTACAACAGAAGAAGAGATAAAAAAATCCGTTGGGGTGATTCAATCTCATATTTCAAAAATCTCATCAGTTAGCTAGAAATAATCCGAATAATGGAAATGGCATTGAATGCAACATGCAGGCCGAAAGGAGCAAAAATGGAGCGTTTTTTCTCGTATAAAAATCCCAAAAACCATCCTAGGACAAACAAAGAGACAATGAGTTCAATATTGTCATAGCTTTGTTTTGTGCTGAAATGAAAAAGAGCAAAAATCGCAGCCGAAAAGAGGATCGCAAGATGACGGTTGACAAATTTTTTCAAATAATTGAGTAAAAACCCTCTAAAAATTAGCTCTTCTAAAAAAGGAATGATGATTGCAAAAGACAGCGATGTGAGTATAAAAAGAAGGGGGAAATCCATTAAATTTTTTAGATGCAACACAGCGAGTTGTTCATGAAGATTATAGTCTGTAATCATGTGGACAAAAATTTGAATGATAAGCCCAATTAACGCGCTTAGAGGGAAAGCAACAAACCAACTAATCACACCAAAAATAAAGGATGTACTTTTGGCACCGTCTCCTAAGATTTGATGTGTCTTTTGAGGACCTAGCTTATAAAAGAAGAGTAAAAACAAAAGAACAATGCAAATATTAGAAAGAAGATAGAGGGTATCACCAAATGTCTGTGGATTAAAAAATTTGAAAAAAGGCAAAAACACAAAACCGAGCACAGTGCCTGTTAAAAAATAGATCACAAATCCAAGCAATACCTGCCAAAAGGAAAGTTCTACAACGATTTTGGGTTTTTCCAAATTGAAAAACCGCGAAAAAAAAGCGATCATCGAAGTAATGGCGCAAACCATCACTAAAAAGAGAACCAATTTAAATTGCTCTAAGACGAGCAAGACGTCATTATTCATTGTTGACTTTTTGCAACTAAAATGTACTCATGCACACGATGTGCTAAATCCAAAACAACTTTTCTATGTGCCAAAAATACAGGGGTTTTATAATACTCAACGCAGCCGATGCCATGTTGAAAATAGTCGGTATTTTTTTGTGCCACATCGATCAGTTGTTCTTTTTCCACAATTTCATGCAAAATCACTTTGGGTGTTACTGATCGAATATCGACAACCATCAAGCGCATCTTTAAATTCAAAACTTTTGCAATATCCGTTGAATTGGATGTTTGCACGCCTTTTTGTAAAAGTTCTGCTTCTTGATGATCGATCAATTCTAATTGCACCACAAATTCTGCTGGATGAAAACTGGTATGAAGAGTGTTTTTTTCAGATAACAGATCCGTATTGTTTAAATTAAAGATGCCATTTTCTGTTTGTTCAGCCCCGAGCACATAGAGTCCTGCCATTTGCAATAACTCGTTTTTCAAACTAGATTCTAATTCTTGTACGACATTCCATGGAAGATTAGGATTTGCATTGGATTTCATTGGTAAAAGGGCAATTGTGGGTTTTGCTCGCCCATCGTCAAAATACTTAGAAAAAGTGGCCTCTTCTTTTTTTTGGCATCCAAAGAACACCAAAACACTTAAAAAAATGGGAACTATTTTGCGCATAACAACCTCTTTTTTTATTTATTCCCTCGACTATATCAAAAAAAAATCAATTTGCAAAGAAAATCAAAATAAAATGTAACCCAATTGAAGCAATTGTGGCTTTTTGTGACTTTGTGATGTAGAAAAAAGTTACCAAGTGTAACTGTATGTGGAAAAAATTATTTTAAGTGTATTAAAAAAAATACGCATATGGTACTGTGCAAAAGAACATTAAATGTAGGAGAGCAGCATGTCACTAGAAAATGCGACAGAAAACTTAAAAGAATTTGGAAAAGAACTTGGTTTAGAGGGCTTAGAATTTGATGAAAATAACACCTGTATTTTAGGGATTGATGATGCCTTTTCTATGCACCTCACTTATGAACCCAATTCAGATCGACTCTACATTTATTCTCCTATTTTGGATGGTCTTCCCAAAGACAAAGACACACTTTTGAGGTTGTATGAAAAGCTTTTAGAAGGATCCATGCTAGGCGGACAGATGGCAGGTGGTGGTTGTGGAGTCGCTCCACAAGAAGAACTCATCTTACTTCACTGTGCTTTAGACATGTCCCATGCACCTCCACAAGCTCTTAGAGCCTTTGCACCTCTTTATGTAGAGACAGTGGAAAAGTGGAGAAAATGTACCACAGATCTTGTAGAAGGACGTACTCCTGAGATTGTCTCTCCGTTGGAGCAATACCGTCAGCAACAAGGCGGAGGAGGACCTGTGCAAGCTCCCAAACAAAAAGGCGAGGGCCAAGGACCTGGTCTTGGTAGTATCCGCGGTTAAAACCGATATTACACATTAAATGTAACTTATGAGAAGGCTGTAGAGAATAATCTATTGCGTCTTACTCTTTATCCAACTCAAATGAGAGTTGGATTTCATCGTAATACTTGTATCTTATCCTCTTCGCTCTTCCCCTAAGTAGATTTACTGTGTAACATCGGTTAAGACTGTTACTTAAGCATTAACTTCAAAAAGGCGTCTATTTTTTATTCATGCCCTTTGCATTTGCAGCTAGATTTTGAGTTGGGATTGAAGACCTTAAATCCTGTATTATTGAGCTCTTCAATATAGTCGATTTCAGATCCAAGTAGTTGTTTCACAAGGTTTTGCTTCACAAAAATTGAGATTCCGTTGGAATGAAACGTGCGATCGTTAAGAGTGGCTTTTTCTTCAAAATCCAGCACATATTGACGCTGGCAGCAACTAGATTCGACCTCTCCAAATCTCAGGCCAAACCCATCCTTGTTTTCTGATTTGCAAAAATCCTTAAATTTTTGCGCAGCTAGGGGCATGAGTGAAATCGTATCTAAGGGCCGTGAAATCTCATCATTTAAAGCTTTTAGGATCTCATCTAGTTGATCTTGTATCCCATGTCCAATAATGCCCGCTTCTAGCGTTTCTGTTGTAGCCACGTGACATCCTACACATTGGAGTCCAAATTGCATTAAAATGTGCGCTAGTTTTTCAGCTCTTTGTGGATAGCTTTCGAAAATATCCTCAATAATCATGGTTTTTTTAATCATAAACACCTCAGAATGTGACCTTTACATTGCCTTCTTTAATTTTACACTGACACGCTAAGCGCTCTTTTTCCATTTCTCCCAAAAAATCTTCTTCTTGCTGAGTAAATGCGCTTAAATTCTCCATTCCCTCTGTCACCTCGATAAGACAAGTTCCACAAATACCTTCAGTACAGCCAAAATTCAAGCCTGCTTCTTCGCACACCTCTTGAATTTCAGATCCATTCTCCAGTTCCACTTCTTCATCATTTATTGTGAGTCTTGCCATAAAAAAACCTCCAAATTTTTCCCATTTTACTTGGAAAGGGATTAATTTCAAATCTTTAGAAACGTTTTTGCCAGCAAACCTGCCTAAGGGTATAAAAACAAGTAGGGGCTAAAACCCCCAACAGAAGGATATATGTCAGAAGAAGACTTGCAAAAACTCAAGACTCACATAGCAACTCTAGAGAGCAAAATAGACCAATTAGAGTCTGAGCTTGCTTATCTCAACCAACTCTTACTCAAATTTGGCTTTCCCGAAGGCATTGATAGTCTGAAGCTTGCGATCGAAGAGCTTTTAGATGATGAAGATTTCCCCACGCCTCCGGAGCAGTCTTAAGTCTCTTAAAATCAATCAGTTATTATTATAGTTTTTCTATTAAATTTCTATTAAGTATTTATTAAGGTTAAAGTCTAACCCACTTATAATTAAAGATATATAAAATTAATCCTTCCAATATAGCACCCTAACCTATAGAAAACATTCAAAAAATATGTTATAATTAATACAAATAGTGATAAAAAGCATAAAAAATAAAACTAATAATAATAAATAGGAGAATAAAAATGTTCAATTTAACAACAAGATATGAATTTTATAAAAGCAATCTAAACGGCACTCATTTAAGCCAAACAGCTGAAGAAGGAGATTATGATGATGAGGTAAAAACCAGTTTTGGTGTCAAGGCTGGTGCGGTTGCTTTGGCATGTCTTAGCTTATTGCCACGCGGTGCAGTGCAAAACAAAGCTATGATCGGTATCATGGGGTGCTTTTTACCAAAACAGCCTAAAGCCGAAGCTGTCAAAACAGATAGTATTGGAAAAAGAATTTTTAGCTGGATCAGCGAAAAAGTATATGGAACTCCCGAACAGCAAACAGCAAAAGCTGAAGAAAAAGATGCTAAAAAGATGCATGCTGAAATCGAAAAGGCAAGAGCAGATTCACAAGCAGCAAAGACAAAAAAAATCAAAGAAGAAACCGCCGCAGAAAAAAGTGCAGCTGTCGCTGAAACCAAAGCGATGAAAACAGGTCGCCAAGCGCTTGAAAAAGAAATCGATAGATTTGTTAAAGAATTGGATTTTAAGCAATTTAAATCAATAGAAGAAATGGCTGAAGTAGCTAGGACTGTTTTCTATACTGAGGGAGCTGCGAACATAAGCTCAGCAATTACAAGTGAAATGAATGTGTTGAAAGAAGCAAGATTTTCTGGGAAATCTGTGAGTGACTTTATGACTGATAAAGAACTAGAGTTACATATCCTTGGAAAAGTTATTAATCAATATTATGGAATTGAAGATGGAAAAGCTGTCTATTTTATTTTACAAGCATATGTAAAAGCAAAATGTGACAAAAGTACAGATTTTCATATCGCGCTTTATGAACAAGTTGATGGAGACCATCCAGCAGAAAGTCGTGCAAAACAGGCTGTTGAAAGCGTAACAAAAACAGTTGAAAAAGAACTTGCACAATACATTTCTTCAGGTAAAGCAAAAGCAAAACTCAGTGCAATATTTGCAGATTTTGCAGTGGGTTCTCAACAACTATTAGATACAGGTAATTTTAGTAAAATAGCACATTCACAAAAAACACTAGACCATCCAGCACTTTTTGCATTAGCAACTCTTAAAGAAGCACAAAAAACAAGAGGAGAACTTCTTGATGGTTCTTTTGCAGATGTGATGACCGCATTAGATGCATTAAAAGGAGAAGCACGTGTACTACAAGCTGTTCATAATTTCGTTATTGCAGCAGATGAAGCATCGCAAGAGCTGCATGCAGCGCTAGATCCTAAGCTTCGAGCAGCAGGGACATTAGAAAGAGAATTTGGAAGTGTAGAAGATTTAAGACAATTACTAGAAATAGAAAAAGCGCTGAAAGCAGGAGTGAAAAAAAGCTTTTCTCAAGCAACAGGAACTCTTGAAGCTGTAACTACACAACAAAAACTCGTTCGACCTATTTACAATGCATTGTTTGGTACAGGCATTTTAATGCGTGCTAAAGGCTCAACTCGCCAAGCACAATTCGCAAGTTATTTTGACGAAGATGGTAAAGTAAAAAGTGCTCACGAACATGACTTTCTAAGAAGTAAGAAAGAGTTTGTTGCTGCACTTAAAGGAATAGAGGGCGTTAATTTTGATGCGCTAATTGCGGATGATGCTGATGCGCTAATTGCGGATGATGCTATAGATCATCTTAAATTACTATTGCTCGAGCTACGAGCTGAAGAAACTACTTCTACTAGAAAAGAAGAGATTATTTATGAAATTTTCGTTAGAGAAACCGTCAAAATGGCAGGAACGCCTGTAACTTTAGCAGAGTTGGTAGAGCAAAAAAAACAAGCAGTAGACCTGAGTGTACAAAATGCTAACAAAGCATTTAGAAATGCGCAAGAAGGAGTAGCATTTCATTCCAAAGAATGTGCATCAAAACAAAAAGAATATGATGCAGCAAAAGCAAAACTTCTCAAAGCTCAAGCAGCGTTCATAACTGCGAATGATGCTAGAGGTATAATAATTTCTGTAGAGAAATCATTAGAACAAAATCATAATGCACAAATAAGTGAAATTGCTGCAGGATATGCTCAACGATTAGTAGCTCTAGAAGAAACGGTAGAGGAAGCATCTGCAGAATGGCGTGAAGCTACAGATAGAGTCGTACTAGCAAGTGTTGAAGTAGATATGGCTGCAGAGGACGCAACCGATGCAGATCAAATTTCTACAGGATACCTAGCAACTGCAATTCTTAGAAGATCTGATGAAATTTACCAAGATGCTCAGCAATTTGCTGCACCGGAAGGAAAAATTGAATTCGATGTTCCAGCCGTTGTGGTTGAAGAAGAAATTGGTGCTGATGCGTTAGATGAAGAATAAGCATCAAGCGAATAGATGTTCTAGAATAAAAGCCGGCCTTTAGGTCGGCTTTTTTATTGCTAGAAAGAATTGAAATACATATACTAAGCTTATACCAGTAGTAAAAATTAAATGTGTAAATTGGATTCAAGATTTCCAATCGGAATGAAGTCAAGGGGGCTGTGCAAGCAGCCCCATATGAAATCGTAGCTAACCACTAGGGGACTGCTTAAACAGCCCCTTCAGATGGTTAGCAAGATTGAAAACGAAATTTTACTGACGCCTGAGCGTCAGTTCTGATTGGAAAGATGGAGATGAATTTGTACGGTTAATTTTTGCTATTGGTATTATTCGGAGCATAGCGCAGCTTGGCTAGCGCGGCTGCTTTGGGAGCAGTAGGTCGGGGGTTCAAATCCCTCTGCTCCGATCTTTTCTAGAAAGTGTCCCTGTCCTAATAAAAAAGCCGTGTTGAATGAGTGTGGTTTTTTGCTGGGTTGGTAACAGTCTTAAATTCAAGTTTAGTTTGTTTAGAATCAGAGGTAGTTTTTCTTAAGGTTGCCACAAGGAATAATCAAGCCTTAAGGGAAGAGAGAGAAAGTTCATGAAGGTGATGAGTGAAATAAGCTCGAATTTGAGGTGATAAAGCTATTTTTAAGGTGAAAATCACGGGAAGAAAGAGTTTCTTCTGAGGATAAGAGAACTAAACTTAGAAACTCAGTTACTGGTCATATAAAAAAGGAAAATTACTCATCTTGAATAGAAGCATAAATTTCATCAGCTCTTTCTAAGGCAGGAGAATCTAATCCAAGGGGGTGAATTTAGGGTCTAGGGATAGGGATGCTCTTTGTGTTTTTATTGCAGCGCAATAAATGGCGATAATTTCTTTAAATCCTTCTACCATAGAACCTTCGTTGTAACCTAAAGCATGCAATAATGCTTGGTGTTCTTTAGGTTGATGGCTATTTAGCTCATTTCTTGCTTGTTCAATACGCTTAAGGATTTCTTCAGGTGAAAGAAGAGAAAATTCGCGGGCTCTTTCAGCGACAAATTCGTCATAATCTGCTTTTGTTTGAAAACGTTTGAATTGCATTTCTCCCTCGAAAGCAATTGTATGTTCCTGAAAATCACTTTCATCACCGCTACGTAGCACTTCATCATCAGTTAATATACCCTCGCTTTCATCTTCTGAGGCTAAATCTTCAGGATTACTACCAAGAACAGTAACTTTAGGTGTTGATCTATCAGAAGAAATTTCTTCTGATGCGGAATCAGAATCATCTGATTCTAGTCCGCGTCTTATTGAATGAGATGGGTGATGGAGATCATCGCTATCACTTAGCCCTTCTGAAAGATTATCCAGTTCTACAGGTTTGCTTGGATCAAAGAAATCTGGTTTTATTCCTAAAATCAGATGGGAAAGTTGGATCAATGGGGTGCCGGCAGTGTCGAATCTTTCTGTCACGATGTACTTAGTAGAAGTGCTTGAAAATTTGTGATCTTTAAATGCTTTTTGGACAATAGCTTCCACATCTCTTTGATATAGCGAAACCAATTGTTTTGCGATTTTATCGGTAGTTTGGACAAGTGCATCATCAGGATGTAATAGGTCCACGGCATAGTGTTTACCCTGAATGGTCACATCCCAAGTCACTGATTCTGAGCCTGTTTTCAATGGTCCAGCCATAATATGTTTATTCCTTTTATTTTTATAATAATATTATAACATATAACGCTTTAATTTTCAGTTAATTTGATAAATCTTAATTCAAATTTAATAAACATAAGCGGTTTATTGTTAGTACTTTGTGTGAAAAGATAAGAGTTGCGTCATTCGTTTAATGTATTGTATATTGGGTATTATTTTTAAGCTTGATGAGAGGTGTTTTGTGAAATATCCTACATTTTTGATTTTCGGGCCTCCTGGAAGCGGAAAGGGCACACAGGGAAAATCTCTTTGTGAATTAAGAGGATTTGTTCACGTATCTTCGGGGGATGTCATTCGTCATCTGGACCCTGATTCTGAGCAAGGCCAGCTCTTTTTTAAATATGCGAATAGAGGTGAATTAGCTCCCAATGATGGATTGATTGTAGACATTGTACGTCAATATATCGAAATGCTCATCAATACGCATCAATTTGATCCAAAGACACAAAAACTGCTTTTAGATGGAGTTCCTCGCACAAAGACTCAGGCTAAGCTTATTGAGTCCTATTGCGATATTTTAGGGGTGATCGTATTGCAATCGGTTGATAATCAAGAGCTTACAGAGAGGTTGCGTCAAAGGGCCCAAATTGAAGGGCGTTTAGATGATCAAAAAGAAGAGGTTTTGGTCAAGCGTTTTAAGGTTTATGAGCAGCAGACTCAAGAAGTTTTATCTCATTACCCAAGTCTTAAGCAATTTAAAGTGAATTGTTTACAATCTAAATCCAAAGTATTAGAAGATATTTTAAATATTATTCCAAAATAATAAGTATTATTTGACTTTTGTTGAAAATAAACAAATTATTTGATATAATAGTAGTATAAATAATAACAATTTGGAGTAAATTATGTCATCTTCTAGCCCTGGTTTGGGCACACGGATTATCGATGGTTTAGCAAGGGGAGGAGCACGAGCTTTTGGAGCTGGTGACTATTACCAAGAATATGTACATTCAACAGCCCCTTTTGTTGGAGATCCAACTTCCTTGATTCATGGAGGTATTCAAGCTTTAGATTTGGGAGAATTGTTTACTTTTTTGATGAATGATCCTTCAGTGACTCAAGAGAAGTTTGAGCAAGAGCTTGCAGAAAGAATCTCTACATTTGGTTTGGATCAAACAGCATTAGATGAAGCTACGCCAGAAAATGTAGAAGCACTTCGAGCACAATTAGCAAAGGCTCAGCAGGATTTAAGATATTATGTAAGGACTATTAAAGATCCCGGCCAAAGGAGTTATTTGGATAAGGCATTAATGGTAGATGAACAATTAATGCAATCTCTAAAAGAAAAACATGAACAAAGTGTAAGCGTTTTAGAAAAACAGCTTGAAGTTGCAAAGGTTCGTGGATTGGCGAAAGCTTTTGTCCCAAATGAACCTTTAGCGCGTGGACTTTATAATGAGTTTGCTTTTTCAGATTTAATGCAAAGTCCATCGATGACGCAAAATGAATTTAATCGAATGGTTGGGGCAAAAATTGCTGCAATAGGTCTTGATGAAGAAGGACTTCGTCAAGCAAGTGATATGGATAGTGAAACGTTACAAGCGCAATTGAAGACACTTCAAGCTCGATTGGAGACACTCCAAGCGCAATTGAAGAAAGATCAAGAATATTTAGAATATATTGAAGGAGCTATAAAAGATCCTGGAAAAAAAGGATGGAGTGATTGGAGTTGGAGAACTGATATGCCAGCTCAAGAAAAGGTATATTCTGAAAAAATACGTCAATTAGAAAAAGAAATTTCTGCATGTCAACAAGGGATGCGTGGATTAGAAGATGTCATGAAAAAGCAGCCTGAAGTCATGAGAATTCTTCAATTAGCAAAAACCTTTGTTCTAAATAAGCCTTTAACACGTGAGCTTTATGACGAATTTGTTACTTCAACACCTAAGTATCATTCCATTGAAGAGGTATTGTTAGATACAGGAGAAACAGCGCAGGGCAGAGCTTTAAGGGAAGTGATACAAAGAATGCTGCCGAAGTTAAATCATGGATTAAGTTGGTTATTTAGACAGGAAAATTTTGATGTTACCATGGCATTGCTCATGGATAAATTGGGAGATTTTTTTGATCTTTTAAATGACCCGACCATTGTAGAAAAAGGACATCAGCTTGCAGCAAAACAAAGAGAGCTTAATCAGTTGCGTTCCTTGGTAGAGCCTACATCAACTTTTAGAGATAAGTACTTGCCTGAATATAGACAATTAGAAGAAGAAATGAATCGACTAAAACAGGAATATCATGACCTTGTAAAAGCTAAAATGGGAATTGACGCTGATCCAAAAGATTTTAAAAGATATAGAGAGCGCGTAGCTAAAAATGCAGCCGATAATTTAGCAGATATTTTAGTTTTAAAAGGCGGAAAAGACCGTGCATTGTTTGTAAAAGTTTTTTATGACCTTTTCTTTTGGATTTCTAAAAAGCTTATTACTTTGGTAGCGCGTTCAGGAGTTAAAGGCATGTTATCAGATGAGAGTCTTGAAGCTGATAAAGAAGGCCTTAAAGGGGTTGCGCAATCTATGAGTGGGTTATTGGAAAGTCCGTATTTGGGATGGGCGGGGATTTCTCCTGACCATTTGAATTTTTTAATCGAAGAAAATCTCCAATATATGATTCCTTACTTATTTGATCACGCAATCAGTGATTTGGCAAGATATAAAAGAGGTGAGACCTATATTCCAGATCGCGCAACTAAATTAAAGCAGTCTTTTTCTCATTTAGGAGATTCTGCTGTTAAATTTTTGGAAAAACATGTACTTGATCATGGAAGCCTTACAAGTCATGCAGTTTTGGGAGGTTTAGGCGCTCAAGCAAAAGAAAACATCCTACAAAAAACTAGCAATACACTTGCACTGATAGACGCAAAACAGTTGAGTCGAGCATTGGCAGCTCGCTGTAAGAGCTTTTTTGTCCCTCACGATAAATATGCAGAAGTTTTAGCAAGGGTGCCTATTAAATCTGCAGAAGAAGAAAGAGCCCAAATGCTTCGATATCTTGAAGAAAAGAAAAAAAGAGAAGAAGCAGCATCTCAGAGTTTCTTCACAAAAATGAATCTAGTTCTTTTACATAGAGTTTAAATAAATCCTTAATAGTCAATGGTTTGGATCGGGATTTTTTCTTGAAACCCCTCTTGGATCTTAATACTTTCTTAACGCTTTTATGTTAAAATATTAGTTGAAAAACAGGTGAATTATGTCAACAGCAAAAACAGTAGAAAAAGCGCCGCATATTAGCTCAGGGACGATTTTTAATCCTGCCCAGATGGATAAGGGGCAAGAAAAGCAAATCGCTCAGCTTGATGGGCTTATTTGTAAGTATTTGCGTTCTCATTGGAGCGATTACCAAGATGTTTCCAAGTCTCTTTCTTACCAGTTAGTTGATGGTCAGGTGCATTTAAAGACAAAAGATGGCCATTATCGTCCAATGGTATTGAGTCCTAAGAATTTGACAGAGAAGGATTGGAGTATTTTAACTAAAATTTCAAAAACAACAAAAGCTTTATTGCTTGCAAATATTCGAAAAGACGCTTTTTACGATTCATCGTCCGCATTTTTACCAGGAAGCTCGGGTGTTATTCGGTTGCCCAAAGATATTATGACGAATACTATAAATTTATTTCGTGCTAGGAGAGAAGGAGATGAGGTAGGGGTTCAAGAGGCAAGGGTTCGGTATTTTAATCAAGGGGTTGCTTTAGTTGCTTCTTGTGCTCTGGCATTTAGTTTAACGATTTCTATTTTGGAAGTATTTAGTAGATACATAGTTTCTGCTGTTGCAAAAACAAATATTGCGCACGTGGCAGGTGTTTTGGGTTTATTGGCTTCTTCAATTGAGTTGGTCCGTTTGCTTTCTTGGATCTGCTTTACAAATAAGACGAGACAAGAACTTCATGTTTCTGTTTTAGCTCAACTAGATACATGTATTCAAATGTTGGGTAGTAAGGTTCTTTCTGAGCAAGAAATAGTGCAATTAACTAGCATGTTTGAATCTGTAAGACAAGCAGTGAAACATGAAGATCCAGATCTTAAAGAATCAGCAATTCTTGTTGAAAGAGCAATTGAATCCCAAAATTCTCAAGAGATAAAAACGGCTTTAGAGGGTTATAAGAGACGGTTAATTTATTTGGATTTTGAGTATTTGACTAAAGACTTAAATGACCATAAGGCACATAAAAATCTATCAAGAAAATTGGGCGCAAAATTTGTCATAGATTTACAAATGACAAAAGATCAGCTTACTTGTGAAATGCGAAATGGTAAAGAAGTGGGATTTCAACAAGCTGAAAAATTGCTTAAAGATGCTAATTGGCAGGCAATGAAAAAAATGATTTTGTATGGAATTGGGATCTTGTGTTGTGTTTTAGCGATTACTGGATTTGTGGGAGGCTTTTTGGGGATGCCTCTATATGCTTCTATTGGGCTATTTATCGCAGGGCTTGTCATCTCTACTCTACTTAGCACTTGTGGTCAAAAGTATTTCGTGGATAGCTTGGGATTTGGCCCTTTGGCCAATTATTGTGAAGAAGAGAGAAAAAGAGCATTTAAAGAGCGTATCTTAGCATGTCATACCCACCAATTGGTTTAAGGAAATCGCAAATCTCTTTAAATCAATCATTTAACATTATTAATATTTAATTAATTTATTTTGAAATTATTTGTTTATACTCCAGTTTGTGTTATAATAGAAGTATAAAAAAAATATAAAAAAGGGATTAATTATGTCTGGTATTGAAGTTATTGCCTATCAGTCAGCGGTTTTAAGCCATAATAGTGCTAAATTAGGGCCACAGCCTCTTACAGAGCATATGAGGTTGCAGCTTAGAGCCTCTGAGTCTACTCAGGCGTTATATCTGGCTGTTCAAAGAGCATATCCCCAGGGAGCAAAAGTGTGTATTTCAAGCCGGGGTATCGAGGTTTTGCCTTCAAAGGCAGAAGCTTGGCAAGCATTTGATCCGGATTCAAGTTTAGTTAGCCAGGTGCTTGAAGAGACAAAAGCCTTACGTATGGAGAATTTTGAGCAGCTCGCTCTTCGAAATTTGGAAAAAGCCTCTTCTGACTATACGCAACAGAGAGTTTTTAAGCCTATCAATTCAAGAACTAGTAATTTGACTAGTAAGATTGTTTCTTTTGTCAAAGGTATTCTGGGCTATACACCAGCACCAAAGGTGATTGGTCAGGCCTTGGGTACTGCAAATTATTTATCAGGAGCTCGTTATGCCGTAGAGACAGCAGAAGCCTATCGTGATTTTAGAAACGCGAAAAGGCTTGGCGATGTAAGATTGATGTCCGAAAAAGCTTTTTCTGGAGTTACTTCAGCTCTTGCTTGTGTAAATTCTGTCTCTTCTGCAACACAGAGTGTTGGAGAACTTTCAGGTGTTGTTCTTCCTGCAGTTGTCGGTTCTGTTGCTTCTGTAATTTCTTTTTTGAGTAGTTTATTGTTTGCGATATATAGTGGATATGAATTGTTTCATGAAACGCGATTTTCCTATGGAGTTATGCAAGCTAGAAGAAAGGGAACAACAGAAGAGACCCAAGCCAAACACATTTGGAAGTATTTTCAAAAAAGGGTTAAGGTAGATGTAGAAGAAATTCGCGTAAAAGTTCATCAAGATAATCAAGAAAAAACTGTTAAAGAACTACGCCAAGAGGTGTCTAAACTTCATAAGCGTTTAATTCCTTTTAATCTTAAGTTTGATAGAGCGCAAAAGCGCGAACTATTCGAACAACTTGAATTTCATGTAGAGCAAATGATGCAAACAACAAAAGTTTTACAGTTTCCAGAGAGAGAACAGGGAAAAGCATTGTTGAATTACATGGTGCTTTTGGAAAGTGAAATTCAAAGAAGAAAAGTCGATCAACACTTAGCTTTTCATACGGGAGCTGATTTGGTGAGTATTATGCATAAGTATGAAAATATAGATGAAATGGGTGAAGATGGTATTGCAAAAGTTCTTGCGGCTGATAAGCTTATTTACAATCAATCGGTGTATAAAATCAGTACGCTTTCTATTGCTTTAGCGCTTTCAGCGCTCAGTTTAACAGCAGCTCTATTAGCGGTGATTGCTGTGGCATGTCCAGGTGTTTTGCCAGCTATTGTTGTTATGGCAATACCTATGATGGATGCAGTGGCTGCGGGTGGATTTATGCTTTATGCAGCTCAAAGCCTTATCTACAAGGTGCAATTTAATACTTTTAATGACGAGATCAAAGAAGTGTTTGAAAAAGGGGTCAAAAAAATGCCAGATAAGGATGTGGAGTCATGGACGCAATATGTTCTTAAGCGTTTTAAGAAAGAACGCCCTTCTGTTGATTTATCTAGCCCGGATCCAGAAATCACTTAATCAACTGCAAAACAGTCACTTATGGAATAAAAAAACATAAGAAGTTTTTTTTAAAATTATTTATTTATATTCCAAATTATGTTATAATAGAGTAGTAAAAATAATAAAAAAAAGGAAAACTATGTCTGGTTTGGAAGCTATTGCATATCAATCAGCACTCTTAACGACCCCCTATTCTTCGGGGCCATTGGTTGATTCAAAATTGCGATTGCAACCCTTGACAAAAGGAATGCAAGAGCAATTAAGAAGCTCGACATCGTTTCAGGAGTTAATCCAAGAGGTCCAAGCAGCCTATCCACAGGGTGCACAGGTGCGCGTTTCATCAAGGGGTATTTTTGTTAAACCAGAAGGTGACATATCCTTTATCCCATTCGAATCTCAGCAAGACTTAACAGATATTCACTCAATTCGTCGAGCAGAGGTTGAACAGCTCGTTTTGCACAATTTGCAAACGGTCTCTGATGACTATACAAAACATGGTATCTTGAAAGGTATCAAAGACGCCTCTTATGTGACAAAAACTGTGTCTTTTGCAAAGAAGGTGGTTAGATATACTCTTTTGCCTACAAAAACAGAATATGTGCTCAAAAGTGTCGGGTACCTATCTGCAGCGCGTTCTTCTATTAAGACATTTGAATATTTTCGTGATGCTAAAAATGCTCACAAAACGCAAGATATGCGAAGAGTTGCTGAAAGAGTCTTTTTAAGTTTATCGGCATTTGTTGGCACAGTCAATTCCGCGTCTTCTGCAACCCTAGGCACAGCAAGCATTATTGGAAAGGAACTGCCCAAACTCTTTGTTAGTGGAGCTGCTATAACCTCTTTTGCAAGCTCTTTTTTATCGCTGCTTTATACGGGATATAAGTTAGGACATGAATGTATGTTTGCTCATGATTTAAAACAGCAAAAAACAGGCATTTCTGAAAAAGAACAAGCAACAAAAATTTGGGAATTTTTTCAAAAAAGAGTCCGAATTGATGTAGGTCAGATCAAACAAGAAGTGATGGAAAAAAATGGCAAAAAAACGCTAGAAGAATTGCATCAGGAAGTGTCTAAACTTCATAAGCGCTCAATTCCTTTTAACCTTAATTTTGATAAAAGCCAAAAAACGGCCCTTTTTGAAGACCTTGAATCTCATGTAAAAGAAATGCTCAAACTCTCTTCTAAACAAGAAGAAAAAAGACAGCTGTTACTTAATTACATGGTGATCTTGAAAAGCGAATTGCAACAAAGAAAATTAGATAAACGTCTCTCCTTTCACACAGGAACAACTTTTGTTGAACTTGTCCATCAATATGCAAGTGCAGATATGGAAAAAAGTTCAGAGAGCATTTTAAGAGCGCATGATTTGATTCAAAAAGAATCGAGTTATAAAAAATATACCTACGCAGCAGCTACTGTGATTTCTTTAATGAGTCTTACAGCAGCAACACTTGCATGTTTGGTAACATTTGCTCCAGCACTTGTTCCTGCATTTGCTATCACCTTGATCCCCATATTGAGCACAACGTCTTCTGTAGGTTCTATTCTTTATGCTATTCAAGCGATCATCCATCAAGTAGGGTATGACACATACAAGCCAGATATTAAAGATTCCTTCAAGGGTGTAGTGGTAAAAAAGGAACCTTTTGATCCATCGATCAGCTTACCTAACCTAAGAAGGGTCTATTCAGCTGGTTAAAAAAAATTGGGAAATTTCTTTTCCAAAACACCCATTTTGATAAGATGAGGCCAAAGGGAATAAAGTTAATAACCAATCTGGAAGGGTCTTATGAATAAGCAAAATAATCACATATGTCCGCACTGTCAAAAGCATTACCAATTAGGCGAAAACATTACATGGGCTTTTGGATCCTTTTGTTCTAGACGTTGTCAAGATGCAGATCTCATCGTTTGGCTAAACAATCAATACGTGGTCATAGACCAAGAAAAAGACTCTTCGGCCAAAACTTAAAAACTGATGTGATCAGTTAAAAAAGCTCCTGCATCATGCAAAAATTTCAAATGCTACGAGGGAGGATTTTTAAAATCCCCATTGAAAATTGCATGATGCAGGAGCTTTTTAGGGTCTTGGGTGGAACTGGTCAAATCGATGCATGAGTTTTTGTGATGACACATGCGTATATTTATCTGTTGTTGCAATATTTGTGTGCCCCAACAGCTCTTGAATGATGCGTAAATCTGCTCCTCGATCAAGCAAGTGCGTTGCAAAAGAATGTCGAAATGTGTGTGGCGAGATGATTTTTTGAATATCCGCTTTTTTGACATAGTCTTTAATGAGTTTCCATAAAAAGTGTCTATCTAAAGGTTTGCTTTTTTTATTGACAAACAGATAAAGGCTTTTGTCTTGGCGTTTGTTGAGATAGTGATCAATTTGATAAAGCGCTTTTTTGTGAATGGGCACAATGCGCTCTTTATTCCCTTTTCCTATCACTTTGATAAATGTATCAGACACGTTTTCTAATTTTAATTGCACAACCTCAGAAGCCCTCAGGCCGCAGGCGTACATGAGTTCTAAAATGGCTAAATCGCGTGCGCCTATAATTTCTTCAGAGTTGGGTGCGTCCAAGATTTTTTCCACCTCCTCTTCCGTGAGTATCTGAGGAATGGTGCTCCAAAGTTTGGGGCTTTCAATACCTTTTGCAAGCAATTTAGGCACCTTTTTCTCTTTTTTTAAAAAGCGAAAAAAGACCTTGATGGAGGCCAACTGTCGCATTAAAGTAGACGGCGCTTTACCTTCCATTTTTTGCTGAGACAAAAATGCGACAATATCTTCATCGTCGGCACTTTCTAAAGCAATCTGTTGCGTTTTAAAAAAAGCAAAGAGCTTTTCACAATCTCTTCTGTAGGCTTCCACCGTATGCATGGAAAATCCCTTCTCAATTGACAAATAGACCAAAAAGCTATCTAAATATTCCATAGCATGATGTTAAAGGATTTGGTATTATCATAAAATGCGTATCTTAATTTATTGTGATGAAGGGGTCGATGCTTTTTCATTTAGGCAAACCTACAAAACGCTAAAAAAAATACTCAAAGCACATTTTGTAGTAGTGAAATCTCATACACTGCTTGAATATTTAGACAAAGCAGATCTTTTTGTGATGCCAGGTGGACGTGATGTTTTCTATCACAGAGCTCTTCAGGGTAAAAAAACAGATGCCCTTAGGGAATTTGTAGAAAACGGAGGCAGCTATTTGGGCCTTTGTGCAGGTGCGTATTTTGGATCTAAATCCATTGAGTTTGAAAAAGGACATGTTCATGAAGTGATCGAGCAAAGAGAATTGGCCTTTTTTCCAGGCAAAGCTATTGGACCTGCATTGGGTTTGGGAAAATATGAACCGACAAGTTGCAGGGGAGCTGAATGTGCCCTCATTGATACAAGAATGGGCTCGTTTGGAACGTATTACAATGGAGGGTGCTATTTTGAGGGTTCTTTTTCAAACGCCAAGCCTCTAGCGTATTTTGCTAAAACAGGAAACGTCGCCATTGTTGAGTGCTCCGTGGGCAAAGGCAAAGCGCTTTTATCTGGCGTGCATCTTGAATATAGCGTAAAAAATCTTACAGAAAAGCAGCTTGCACACGCTGATATTGAGGTTTTGAAACGAGATGAAGCACTAAGAACTGACTTTACGCACTACCTTCTGTCTATATGAGGGCTGCAAAAAACAATCTACGGCGTCTTGCTTCTCATTCAACTTTCATAGAGTTGAATTTCTTAAGCTACCTTGTATCTTGTTCCTTTCGCTCCTCTTATAAACTGATGTTACGCGATAAATCCAACTCATAGGAAGGCTGCAGAAGATAATCTGCTTCGTCTTATTCTTCGTCCAACTCTTCAAGAGTTGGACCTCATCACAGTCCTTGCATCTTATCCTCTTCGCTCTTCCCCTAAATTGGATTTATCGCGTAACATCAGTTATAAACAGAACTTACTGCGTAACATCAGTTAAGAATCAGTTTTTAGAAAGTCTATTCTAACTTAGATTTGAGCAAAGTTGTGACAATGGTAGGATCGGCTTTACCTTGCGTTTTTTTCATCACTTGTCCGACTAAAAAGCCAAAGGCGCGGTCTTTGCCATTTTTAAAATCTTCGATAGATTGGGGATTATCTTCTAGCACCTGATCGACAATCTGAGAAATTTCTTTGGTATCAGCAAGAGGTTTGAAATTGGGGTTATTTTCTACAATATGGCGAGGAGAAGTTTTAGGATTTTTTAGCATCTCATCAGCCACTTGCTTGGCAATTTTTCCCGTGATGATCTTTTCATCGATCATCTCAACGAGGAGTGCTAAAAATTCGGGCACAATGTCTGTATCTAAAAGCGTTTTTCCACTGGGTTTGAGCCGTCCTGAAAACTCTACCGTAATCCAGTTAGCAACTGCCTGAGGGTTTTTGTCATAGCTATTAAGCGCTTGTTCAAAATAATTAGAAAGTTGTTTATTAGAAACCAAAATGGTGGCTGATTCTTCTGGAATAAAGGTTAAGTAACGTTTGAAGCGAGAGTGGGGGAGTTCGGGAAGATTGTTGAAAATTTCTTGAATGTATTCATCAGAAAGGACAATAGGAACAAGGTCGGGCTCAGGGAAAAAGCGATAGTCTGCGGCCGTCTCTTTTTTTCGCATCAGCACATTTTTATGCACTGCGGTGTCAAATCTGTAAGTGCAGGGAAAAATCACTTCCTCGGGATCTTTTTGAGGATATTTTTCATACAGCTCAATTTGACGATCGATTTCCATTTGAATCGCTTTTTGCAAGAAATTAAACGAATTGACGTTTTTGATTTCGACTTTGGTACGCAATCCTTTTTCTTCTTTTTTCTTCACGGAGACATTGCAATCAACTCTCAAAGAGCCTTCATCCATATTGCAGTCCGAAGCATCGATGTATTGCATGATGTGTTTGACTTGCAAAGCAAAAGCGGCTGCTTCTTGTGGACTGTGCATACAAGGCTCTGAGACAATTTCGATAAGAGGCGTACCTGCACGGTTATAATCCACACCAGAGAAGTTGGAAAAATGCTTGAGCATGCCTGTGTCTTCTTCCAGATGGGCGTGGTTGATTTCAAAGGTTTTTTCTTCTCCGTTTACAAATGCATGAACTTTTCCGCCTAGAATCAGAGGCATGTCATATTGCGTGATTTGGAAGTTTTTGGGAAGGTCGGGATAAAAGTAGGATTTTCGATCGAATTTGCAAAAAGGAGCGATATTGGCTTCAATAGCAAGGCCAAACTGTACACCTTTTTTGACCACCTCTTCATTCAATACAGGCAGGGTGCCTGGTTGCCCTGTGCAAAGATAAGAAATATTGACATTGGGTTCATCTCCAAACCGGTTAAAGGAAGGATCAAAAATTTTGGCTTTTGTGTTGAGCTGCACATGGATTTCGAGGCCAATGACACAGATCCAGTCCATCAGAGCACCTCCCTATTAGCAAATTCAGGAATGTTGTGCGTGAATTGCGTCGCTTTTTCGAAGTTGTGAGCAAATTTCAACACACGCCCATCCTTTTTTTGCGGCCCTATGAGCTGAATAGCATAAGGTTTACGGCCTGGAGAAAATCCAGAAGGGATGGAAGCTGCTGGCAAACCTGCTAAGTTAATAGAAATGGTGTACAAATCTTGTAGATACATTTTCATAGGATCGACAATTTCTCCAAATTCAAATGCTGAAGAAGGCGCTGTGGGTGTGGCGATGATATCACAAATATCAAACGCACGTCTGTACTGCTCGATAAACAGCGTGCGCACCTTTTGGGCTTTTTTGTAAAAGGCTTCGCTATGTCCTGAAGAAAGCACATAAGTTCCTAGCAAAATACGGCGTTTGACTTCTGCTCCAAAACCATCATGGCGTGTTTTGATGTAGAGATCTTCTAAATGTTCGCTAGATTGTCTTAAGCCATAACGGATTCCATCAAAACGGGCAAGGTTGGTAGATGCTTCTGCTGTTGCCAAAATGTAGTAGACAGCCACAGCATATTGTAAAAGGTTTAGATCGACTTCTTTGATGGTACATCCTAAATTTTCAAAATGTTTTAAGCTTTCTTCGAAATTACTCCGTACTTTTGGACCTAGATTTTCTAGCGATTGCCAGGGCACTCCAATGACTTTGCCTTCGATGGAATCTTCAATTTTGGCAGTAAAGTTTTCTGGCTTATCGAAAAAATTGGTCGAATCTAGCGAGCAGTGTTTGCTCATCACTTCTGTCATCAAAGCCAAATCTTTTGTGCGTGTTGCTAAAGGGCCAATCACGTCCAATGAAGAGCCAAAAGCCACAAGGCCATAGCGGGAAACCCTGCCGTAGGTAGGCTTAAATCCTGCGATTCCACAAAACGATGCAGGTTGGCGGATAGAACCTCCTGTATCTGTGCCCAAAGCAATAGGGCATAGGCGTGCGGCCACAGCGGCAGCAGATCCTCCAGATGAGCCGCCTGGAACACAATTGAGATCCCATGGATTTTTTGTGATATGGAACGCTGAATTTTCTGTTGAAGAGCCCATAGCAAATTCATCCAAATTGGTCTTACCAATCAAAATGGCATCTTCTTCTTCCAAAAAACGCACGACGCTTGCATCAAAAGGTGCTGTGTAATTTTCCAAGATTTTAGAGCCACACGTCGTTTTTTGTCCTTTGATGTGGATATTGTCTTTGATAGCGATGGGAATACCGGCCAACTTCCCAAGCTTTTTGCCTTGTCGACGTTTTTCATCGAGCATTTGTGCTTTTTGCAAAGCTCTTTGATCGAGCACTTTTAAAAAGGCACCCAGCTTGGGGTCAAATTCTTGAATGCGTTTTAGATAGCATTCTACAATCTCAGTAGCGCTCAATTCTTCTTGGACAAAACGTGTATGGAGCTCAAAAGCACTGTTTTGATACATTATTCCTCTTGAAATATTTTGGGGATTTTGATCATCCCTCCAATCTGTTCTGGGGCATTTTGCAAAAACTCATCTCGTGTCAAGTTGTTGTTGGCCTCATCTTTTCGAAAGACATTTTTCATGTCAGGTAGGACATGGTAGCAGGGATCCACATCTTCGATATCAATGCGATCGAGCATGTGTGCATAGGCCAAGATTTCTTCCAAATCTTTCAAAAACCCACTCAACTCCTCTTCGGGGAGCTGGATCTTACACTGCGATGTCAGGCTTTCTAAAATCTCTTTGTCAATATCTTTCATAGGCATGAAAATAATACAACTGAGAGAAAAAAGCAACAAAAGCTCAATGTGTTAGGATTTTTTTGAAAAAAAGATGACAAAACCTTATATTTGCGGTATGCAGAGGGTAATACAATAGAAACCTGAGTTTTGAGTTTAGTTTGCTCATTATTATGATGGATGTCTCTTAAATTCTCGGGGTTTTTTGATGTAGGGAATGGTTAAAGAACTATTTCCAAGGCAAAAAACACAGAGAAGAAAGAGTCATCTACTTAAGAATGTGTGAAATAAACTTAAAATTCAGGTTAAAACAAAAAAAGGAGTTTCGAGATGAAAGCATTAAATGTTCTTGCTCTAATCTTAGTGGTTATTGGAGCGATTAATTGGGGTCTTATTGGCTTTTTCAATTTTGATTTTGTGCTCGCGATCTTTGGTGGATCTCATGCATGGGCACGTGTCGTTTACGCTTTAATTGGCTTAGCTGGACTTTGGTCACTAAGCTTTTTTGGTCGCATTAACTGCATTTACGGTCACGAGAAAAAAGAAGGCCAATAACCTGAATTTTTACCATAGTTACTGATGGTTAAATCAGTTAGCTAAAAACACTTTTGGGCATCTGTTAAGGGGGGCATACAATGCAATCTCTTTGCGAGATGCCCCCTTTTTATTCTGTATGTGGTCCAAAAACACCTTCCGGATCTTCTTGAATAGCAGCTTCTAACAGTTCGGTAAAACGGTCTGTACTATTTTGAGAAGGGGGGTGGAAGAGCCAGGTGGAGGGTCTTCCAAACTTGGAAAGGGAATGGGAGCGGGAGGACGCTGAAAACCTCTTTCATCTCCTGGAGGTGTAAGTGGAGCGCGAGGGTAGGGGCTTTTAGGGAGCCTTAAAGGAGTTCGCCTTAATGCTAAGTGGTTTCGGGGTTCTGGTGATGTTTCAACGGCTGCAACACTGTCTCCTTCTTCAGGAAGCTTGAATGCTTGTAGAATGGTTGTTAAGGTTCCTTGTGTTATGCGAGCTTGGCCTTTCTTTTTTACAACTTCATCTCGAAATGCCTGCAAAAACCTTTGTTTTCTTACATCTATTTTTGCATTGTTGTGAACCATACTACCTATGGAGGCAGCAGAAGAATCATGACAAATCACAAACTCTACGAGATCGGGGATGAAATCCATAGATATTTCACCAATAAATGCTTCAAAGAGTTTTGGAGTTTTTAGAATTTGGGTAAGGATAAAGTTGAATATGGTAAAGCGTTGGTGGGTTTCTTTAAAATAGTTTACAATATGTCCACATCCCATTTCGTTAAGTTTGGCTTGGATATTTTGACAAACTGCTGTTTTAGTTTCATTTTGAAGACCTACAGTTAGTAATAAGCAAAAATGCTCAAAGTCACTACAATTATTGACAAGATAGGCGAATTGTTCAGGTGTTACTCTTTCAGCAATATCTTTTGCACAGCTCTCTAGGTTTTCATGTTCCCATATATCAAGAGCTTCTGATAAGAAGGCAGCTAAGATTTGTTCATTTGTTGCTATTTCAAGAAATGTTGAAAGTTCATAGTAGTTCAACTCTCTTACAATTTCAGAAGGTGGTATGCACTCTTCAGCGTTACTCATTACAAATCGCATAGCCATTTGTAATTTTTCTTTTTGTTTGTTGCCATGGCTATGTTGATTTAATGCGCGAATAATGGATTGTAATTTCTCTTTGTTGGAAGAGCACATTTGTAAAACAGTTTGTAGTTGTTCTGAACTTGCATGGGTTACCAACACTTCAAAAGTGAATCGACTTGTTTCTTTAGAAAGAGCTTGCTCTTCATCTAAAGCCTGCTCTACATATGTTTGAAATACTGGTTCTTGTAAATGTGGTAAAAGTTCTCCAAAACAGGGGAGTTGTTTGAGCTGATCAAGCGACACATGATCTTGTGCTTGAGCGAAGACTTGTAGTGTTTTATCATCAAGCTTTGTTGATAAAAACACTCTATTAAATTCTTGTAACAATGTAAGTAAGGCTTCGCTGTTTTCAGATAGATCTCCAAAAAAACCTTCTAAAATAGTTGAAGGATCTTCGCCATTTATACGCATGATTTCTAAAAGCCATGAAAGGAAACGTTTGTCATCATGAGAGCGATAAAGCTCTCTTTGGCCTTCTTTCCATTGCGATTGTGGAGTTAAAGTTGCTGGATCCGGCCTTCTTTCCACTCGTAAATGAGCTGCTTGTTGGACGGTTTCTGCAGGAATCTTTACTCGTAACTTTTCAGCTGCAATCAAACAGCGATTGTCTAAACAGCAATAAAAGTCTTGAGGAATAGCAGCAGCAGCCTGAGTCAAAGCGTGTTCTAATTTTGCTCTATCTGAAGCTGAATCTATGACCGTGTGTTTGCCAGATCTTTTTTGTCGCAATCTTTCTTTATCTTCCTCTAAAATAATCCCATATTTTGTACAGAAAGTCTCAAAATTAAAACCTTCATCAGTATCCCAATCATTAACGCATCGTTCATATTTTTCTTTTTCGAAATCTAAAATTGTTTGAGGAAAGTCCACTTCTCTTACAAAAGCTGCTTCCAATGCTCTACAACAATGAATCCAAAGAGCTTCTTTTGTAAAACATGCTTCTTGTTGTGTTCGATTTAATGCTTCAATAATACCATCAATTTGTGGAAGAAATTGTTGAAGTTGTTCCAATGTCATGGCTTGCATAAGTGCATAAAATTTTAGATACATATGATCTTTTTCGTACGAATAATTACCAAGAAATTGAAAAATCAAAAGTTTGAAATTGTTTTCTCGATAAGGAGTTGTATAGGGAATTAAGATCGCATAATTTGTAATGAGATTCATAACAGCATTGAGGTTAAGAATTTTTGGTAAAATATCGAAAAGATTAGGAAACCTTTCTTTTGATTCAATTTGACCATTTCTTGAAATTGTAGGATCGGTTGTAAAGAAGATGGCGTATAAATCTTCCCATGTTGCTTTTTGAAGTTGCGCATTTGCATCCAACTCCAAAGATGGGGCTCGAAATCTTGTTGGAGTAAGATTACCTCGAATAGGTTGCGAACGCCCAGGAGTTGAAAGAGGGGCCCCGTAGTTAATTCTACGAGGAAAGGGTAATGGTGAGGATGGGTTTCCTTCTTGACGTAACTCCAAAAGTCTTGGATGCATCGGAGTTCCAGCTCTAAGAGGAGTTTTAAAACGAGAAATTCGAGCGGATTGAGAAGAAGCTGATCTTGATGGTGTGCTGCGTGGTGTCACTGGATATGCAACGAATGGGGCATCAGTTTGATGTGGATCATCTACAACTACAACGTCTTCATGAAGGGAAGGAGGAGGTGGATGATCGTCGCTTTCATCGATTCTTAAAATTGTATCGAGTTCAGCGATTCCTCGAAGCCGTTCCAAAAAGGGATGTTTTTTGTCAGAGGTTTCATTTCGTGCCATTTCTTGTAATTGGCGTAGAGTGTGTT
>SDBV01000333.1_pt1 | contig 66840 bp, 94 predicted proteins | sample 2277081 | NCBI WGS metagenome assembly SDBV01 (sample SAMN10402039, study PRJNA504765) | marine sediment metagenome | isolation source: marine sediment core GS10_PC15, 223 cmbsf | place: Arctic Ocean: Southern Knipovich Ridge | collected 2010
GTTAAATGAGAAGGAAATAAATGTTGGTACATGGGCCAAGGCTTTACATCTTAAGATGTTATACTTGCCCTTAAACGGAGATGGTTCGAATAACATACTTCTTTTTGACAGTACGAAGTTTGCGATTGTGGTAATTCCGGAGGGCAAAGGTGGAGCAAATCTGGAGCTGCAGTTCAGCTATGAGACCAAAATAAAAGACGGTAGGTATGGCAATTTAACAGTTGGTGACATTAATTCGGATGAGTCAGCAGATATTATTATGGTAGATTATAAGCGTAATCATTTTGAAATACTTTCTTTAAATGAACAGGTAAAACCCGAGGCGGCGATGCGATTCAAGATATTTGAGCAGAAGGGTTATCGCGATGAAAAGCGTGGTAAGGTTGGAATCGAGCCTCGTGAAATGAAAGTGGCTGACATTACCAATGACGGTAAGGCGGACTTATTGACGGTTATTCACGACCGTTTGATAATTTATCCCCAGGATTGACTAAATTTTAATAATTAGAGTTTTTGAGGGTCATAAGTTTATAGCTTATGGCCCTATTTTATTGTATTGTTGACGGAGGCGGTATTTGTGGTATAATCGCCGGCGATTAATGGATTTAATTTAAAGATGCAGGTAACTATATGCATACAATGACGTTAGGAGAGTTAGCCGAACATGTGGGCGGGCATGTAGACGGTGATAGTACTCTGCAAATCAATTCAGCGACAACGCTTGAACTTGCCGGTGAGGGTGATCGTAGCGGTCACGGACGTGGCGGTCATCACGCCGCGGGCAATAGCGTCAGCGTTCCACGCGGCGGCCAGGCCAGCGGCGATCGTGGTCGTGGTCGCACCGGTGCCACTGGTGAAGCTCACCGTGGTCGGAGCGGGCTCCGACACGATCAGGCTGTACTCGGTGTCGTCGTTGGCGCCCGTGATCACGTTCGTCGAGACCTGCACGCGCTGCGGGTCGTCGTTGACGTAGTTCAGGCTGTCGCGGTTCTGGTTGCCCACGAACACGCGGGTTCCGGGAACGCCGGGGCGCGGCTCGAGCTGGACGTCGAGCTGGTAGAAGTCGCCGAATGCCATTGCGGTCTCCGTGGGGATGCGTGGTGCCGGTGTGCGGCGTCAGGGGTGATCAGGCGCTGTTGCGGCGCAGCTTCTGTTGGTCGAGAATGTGCTGCCGGTGCGGGTCGACGGCCGGGGCTTCGTCTTCGCGGGGCTGCGGGTCGTTGGGGTCGCGAACCGGGGGCGGCGTCGGGTTGAACGCAAGCGGCCGGCTGTCGCGGCGGGGTTCCGGCTGGCGAGTGCCGCCCTCCGGATACATCGCGGGCAGCGCGGTGGCTACACCCTTCAGCACCTGGAGGTCGACGCCGCTGGGCTTCGCGTCGGTGCGCAGCTCGGAATCGGCGGGCAACAGCTTGGCGCTGATGGCGAGGGCGAGGCGGCGGTCGTTGGCGGTGGTGTTCGCGGTCCAGGCGCGGCGGTCGAAGCGCATCCGGTCGGCGAGCTTGTCGAGGTCGGCGCGGTCGGCCTTCTCGACCTCCTTCTCCTCCTCTTCCTCCTGATCGGACTTGTCCTTGAGGAGCCCATCACGCTCGGCCTCGAGCGTCTTGATTTTGTCCATGGCCGCTTCCAGGGTCATCTCGCCCTCGACCGGCTCCGTCTCCGTGGCCTCTTCCTGCAGCGACTGAATCGCCTTCGTGATGGCGGCGACCAGCTGCTCCTCGGTGATCTCCTGATCGTTCCGGGTGTACTTGCCGTCGGCGCGGGTGACGCCAAGGCCGAGCAGGGTGGCGAATGCGAAGAGGTAGAGGTGCATGGTGGCGTCCCTCCGCGCCTGTGGCGCTGGGGTGGGTGTTGGCGTCGGTGGTGTCGGTGTCGGTGTCGGCGGGGTAGCGTCCAGGCGAACGCGACGCCAGGATCCTGCGGGCGCGGCGTCTTGTCGATTCACGGCCTGGCGGTCGCCACTGTCGGCGCGGAGCCGCACGGTTTCGCCGTGGCGACCTTCGGGCACGATCGCGGAGTGGTTGTACAGGCGCGGGCCCTGCTCCTGATCGAAGGGTCCGAACTCGGGGTGTTCGCCACCCCCCTCGATGATGGCGCAGGCGTAGCCGAGCGACGCCTCCAAGACCCCGGCGTCGATGGCGTCGAGTGCGCGGCGGGACTGGATCACCTTCGTGACGCGGACGTGACCGGTTTTGGCCAGGATCTCGATCTCGGGACCGATGACGCCGATGCCGAGTTCGTCGACGTTGTCTGGGGTGACGTCCTGATCGGGATGCAGGAGCGTGACTGGGAGTCCGGCCAGGGTCGTCAGGCTCGCCGCATCGTGCAGCGTTTCCGCCCGCACCAACTCCCTGACTACGACGCCGTCGGGGCCGACGTAGTCGAAGACGCCCGGCCTCGCGACCGAGGCGTGCAGGATCAGGTATCCCTGCGGGGTGCGGGTCGCGGGGTCCAGAACCGGCATCTCGACACGGTCCCATCGCTGGACGCGATTGGGCTCGGCATTGTCGTTTCTGCGGACGCGGGTGCGCATGCGGCCAGGGTATCGGCCTGCGGGGGGGTGCGTCAATGTCCGCGGGAATCGCGGGTCAGGATGCGTTGGCGTGAGCCTGTATGCGCTCGGTCGCGCCGATCAGCTCCGCAACACGCTGATCTGGAGTCTGGCGCGGAAGCGTCGAGAGGAGATCGAACAGGGACAGCATCACAGCTTGGTGGCCGTCGCGCACGAGCTTGACGTCGAGCAGGCCATAGGGCTTGCGGAACCAGCCGGGATGCAGCGGGTGCTCGTCGCCAACCCGCAACGTGGCGATCACCGCGGGCGGGCCGCCACATCCACGACAGGGGCTCCAGCCGAGTTCGAGGTTCTCGGCAAGCGTGCTCCCAGCTGGGCCACCGCATGCGGGGCAGTGGGAGCTCATGCCGGCAGGCCGTTCTGCTCCGGCGTCTGGCGCTGCTGATCCGTGGTCAACGACAGTCTCGCGCCATGGGCTGCCTCCAGGTCACGCAGCCAAGGGCGGATGATCGCCATCGCAGCATCGCCTTCCGCGGCGCCGAGAACTGGGGCCTTGACGTCGGACAGGCTCGGGTGTTGCTCGTAGACCCGGTCCCGAGCCTGGTCCCCCATCTCCACCATGCCCATCTGCATGATGCCCGGGTAGAAGTGGTCGAAGACCTCGTGCACATCACCGAAGCTCTCGGTCAGCAGCATGCCGGTGGTCACAGACAGCAGCGCTCCCAAGCTGAATTCCTTCGTTTCGCTCATCTCGTTCTCCAGGGGTGGTCGGTCGGTGACTCACTATGCCACGGTGGCGCCAGGTTGGCAACCAGCATCAGAACACGGGCAAGCTGCTGCATCGGCACCGGATCGGCTCCCCCGGGTGCCCCGGCCCCTCCGATGGCGGGCTGTCCCACCGCTGCACCGTTCCGCCCAACCCCGTCGGCTTGTCCTTGTGGGCGTCGCGCACCCTGGAGTCGCCCACGTTGTCCCAGATGTATTCCTCGATCCCCAGCGACGTCTGCCGCGTCTCGGTGACCTTGGCGTTGAGCGTGCCGACTTGATCCGTGGCGATCAGCCGGGCCTTCGACTTGCTGACGTCGAACCGTTCCTGGATGGACCGCGCGAGCGTCTCGGTGCTGAATCCCTCCTCGAGCGTGAGCCGCACGGCATCCCGCACCTCGTCGAAGAACTGCTCATCGATCGACGAGATGAGCCCGACGTTGTCGGTCACCCACGCATCGACCAGATCCGAGGTGACGCCTGGCGTGGCGAATAGGTCGATCCCTGGCACGGTCCGCAGCTGTGAGTCGACCGCGCGAGTAGTGAACCCCTCCACGTCCACCCCGAGGGCCTCGACGTCTGCAGCCGTTGGGGCGGTGATCGCGCGCTCGACCTGGTCGATCACCCGCAGGAGCGCCGCCGTGTCGCTCTCCACCGTGTCGGCCCGGGGCGTCAGCATGGCGACGATGGCATCGAGGTGGGAATCGCCACGCTTCTCGGCGCGGGCGTTGATGTCCGGCGCGAGCGCACGAAGTCGAGCCCGCAGCGCGCGCACCAGGATCTCGTTGATCTGCCGGACCCGCTTGAGGAGCTGCGCCCGATATCGGCCCTCGAGGGCGTTCGGTTGGCGCTGGCTCTTGATCCGCGGGGCATCTCGTCGAGGGAGGGTCAGCGCATCGAAGCGTTGCCGCTGGCTTCCGAGCGGCGGCAGGCCGTGCAGGGCCCGCAGGATCTGACGGTTGCCGGATGACACCGGGATGTGCAGGCCGGCAGCGCAAACCGCCGGGTTCCGGACCTGCGGAAGACCCTGGTACCAGACGACAGCCGCGACATCGTGGCGGATCTCGGCGTCGGTGTGGGCGACGGACATGCGCGGAGTCTATCCCGAGGTCTCCGGCGGCGGCGCTTCGGGCCCGCCCTCGCTCTCGAACGTGCCGAGGGCGTGGTGAAGGAAGTGCGCGTGAGTCGCGGCGCGGCACTGGCGGTCGATGTCCTCCTCACGCAGGATGATGAGCCACGCCTCGCCGAACGCCCGTGAGGGCAGGCCGCGGGCGGCGCACTCCGCGGACAGGATCTCGAACTTGGACCGGAGGCGCGCGTCCTCCCCGGCCATGATTCGGCGGGAGCGGTCGGGGCGAGACTCGCGGGCGGTCACGAGGTCACCTCGGCGATAGCTGCGGCCTGCGCGGCCTTGCGAGCGGCGAGGTACTCGACATCGGTCATTTCGCCGCGCTCGACCTTCCGGCCCGCGATGCTGCCGCGCCGTTTCAGGCTGCGTATGAGGCGCTGGGCGGCGTCGAACCTGCGTTGGCGCCCGACGCCTGTGACTTGGGACCACGCGTCCACCATGGCCTCCCTCGTGAGCATGTCGTCCCACTTCGGGTAAGGCCACGGCATCGGCGCGTCAGTGGTATCGTTCTTGGACATCGGGCCGTCTCCTGGTTGGCTTGGATGAGGAGGCGGGCGCCGTACCAGCGGTGGCTCGCCTCTGCCGCATCCTACCACGCCCGCGCTACTCCCGAGTCCGCAGCGTCCACGTCGCGATCGTCTCGCGGCCCACGTTGAGCTGCACCGTGTCGGCCTGCCACGTCTCGTGCGGAGTCGGGATCTGCCACAGGCTGCCGCGCTGCTGTGATGTGAGCTCGCCGTCGAAGTAGCCGAGGCACGCGTGCGGCTGGAACCAGGGCCGCACCTCGCGCTCCTCTTCGTCGAGCAGCTCGAGCGACAGCACCTGGTTGAGGGATCGCAGAGCGTCGCCACCGATCTCCATAATCACCGGCGTGTCGCCGCTGCTGCCCGCGGTCGGCACGAACGCGCCAATCCCCCAGCCGTCGAGGGCGATCGTGCCGTGCTCGGGTTCGCCGTCGCTGTCGACGCGGAGAGCTTCGTCGAGAGCAACGCGCGCCATCTCGCCCATCGCTGCGGCCTCTTCTGCCGGGAACTTCCCGACGAACAGCACGGTTACGTGCGGTGCTCTCCCGCGTGTGTCGAGATCGGCCAGTTCGATCCCGAGCGACGTCGACGCGGCCAGCCGTTGCGACCGCCAGGTGGACAGCGCATCCTCTGGCAGAGGCAGCCCGATCCACACAGACACACCCTCATGCGCATCGGCCCGCAGCTCGACCGGGAGCGGGCCGTGCCCAGGCATGCCCCGACCTCGCGCGATGCGCGACACCGCGTCGAGCAGCGTCAGCGTCTGTTCCGCCCTCGTGTCTTCGCCGTCGGTGCCGTAGTCGTCGATGGCGGCCCAGGTGATCCCCCACACCTCGCGGCCCTCCTCGTCGGTCTGCGGAGACCCATCCTCGGCGAGCAGGACCTCGCGCCCGCGGCGCTCGACACCGCAGCGCTCACACCGGTTCGTGCGGCCGTGCTCGCAGCGGCTCACGCCGAGCTCGGTCATGTGCGCGGCGAGTCGCCGTCGGTCCTCGCGGCTGCCGTCCTCGCCCGACACAGGCGGCGGGGCGTTCGGATCTGCGGGGTCTGGCGTCGGGCCGTTGCCACCGAACCCTTCGATGCCGGCGAGGATCGCCCCGATGTCCAGCTCGGGCCCGCTCTCAAATGTGGCCTCCTCTATCGGGGGCAGATCGTCGAACGACCCCTGCGGGCCGTGCCGGCCGCGGGCGACGAACTGCGGATCGAGCACTCCGGACAGGATCTCGACGGCGTCGGCGTCCACCGCGGTCTTGCGCAACTGCGCCTTGCCCTGCTGGGTCAACTCGTCGAGCGGGTTGTACTCGATCTGCCAGTTCTCGGGCGCGACGCCCTCCCACGGGCCCTCGCTGGCCGCGAACATGACCGTGTAGATCTCGGTCAGCGGCGGCGTGTAGTTGTCGGTCTGGTAGCTCGAGACCTCGTTGGCCCAGAGGCGGCGGTGGCTCTCGCCGTCGGTGGACAGCCCGCCCGGGGCGTTGCCGAGCCACACCTGCTCCGGCATGGCGGTCTGGGCCTGCAGGGCGTTCTGCACGATGGCGGACGCTTCGCCCATTCCAGCGACGGTGCCGGGGTGGTGCGTGTACTCCTCGCCGTCGCCGAGCATGACCATGTTGAGCAGCGCCTTCTCCATCGCGATCATGCGCATGCGCGTCGCGTGGTACTCCTCCTCGGCGTCGACTCCGATCCCAGCCAGCTCGCGCATCTTGAGCGTCGTGATCCGCATCTCGGCAATGAGCGCCCCGATGCCGTGATCCATCGACTCCCGGTTGCGGATTGCCGCCCATACCGACTGCACGACGCTGTCGTTGTAGCCGCCGTTCCGGAGGAACTCCTGCGGCGGAAGCTCCATGCCAACGAAGCTCACCATGCGCGATGCGTGCACTTCGTGGGTGTTGGCACCCTGGCCGCGCCGTCCGCCCAAGCCGCCGAACGATGTCGTCACCCAATAGAGCGACGGCTTCTGGTAGTCGGGGTTCTGCGGGTCGCTTTCGTACCTCAAGACCGCGACCTCAGACCGCTCGAGCACGACCAGGTTGTGGAGCACCAGGACGTTCGCTGGATCCAGCGGTTCCGAGAGTGGGGGCTGCCGCCCGAGGGCATCCGGCTTCTCGGTGACGACCATCCACAGCCACGCGTCGCTGTAGAGCCGACCCCACGTGTCCGCCTGTCGGACTCGCTTCCGTAGGCGCAGGCGCTTCTCCTCATCCTTCGTGTCGACGATCTCCTTGTCAGACTTGATGATCCAGCCTTTGCGGGTTGCGTCTTTCGGCAGGATCCGCACGTACCGGTTGGTGTACCCGCCGTGTCGCCACTCCGCGGTCAGCTCTTGCGAGACCAGGGGTCGCACGCGCGTGTCTGGGCGAGTGCTCGTGATCTTGTCGCCGGTGCCGAAGCCCGTGACCGCGTTCGCGATGGCGTCCAGGCGCCGCTGCAGTCCGAACCACAGCCGTCCACCCGCGGCGTCGGCGCGGCGTGTGTGGCCGTTCGTGGGCGGCGGTACCGGCGACACCGCGAGCGGGGGGCGGGGCTGCGGGGCCGGCACGGCTACAGCGGGGTCGCGGCGAACGAGGCCCGAGAGGCGCCGCACCAGGCGGCCTCGGATGCTTCGGCGGGGTCGGTCAGCCATCGTCACTCCGTGTCCCACTCGCGGCGCGTCCAAACCAGTTCGCCGGTTTCAGGGTGGCGGATCTGCACCACTTCCGGGCGCGCGGAGCGCGCGCCATCTACCGGTTTGGTGGCGAGAGGCAGAGGCCGTCGCTCGCCGCGCCTGCCATAGGTTCGGCGATACGCTTCCGCTCGCTTCATCTGCGATCGTGTCAGCATGGTCACTCCGTGTCCGGTGCCAGTATCGCCGACGAGGGCGCGGGCCCAGTAGTGGCCGGCGGCTATAGTGGCGCGTGCCCCGGTCGAACATTCCTGGTCTCACTGCCCCACCTCACGATGTGCCCGGCGCCATCTCCGCGGTACTCGTGTGCGCCACTGCACTCCGAAGCTGCCCGTGTGCACTTCGGTGTGAAGCTGATCCCCCATAACGATGCCGGTTCCGGCGCTGCGGCACCACACACCTGGCCGGCATCGACTGTGAGACCCGACTCCAGCGCTTCGATGCCGCGCAGCAACGCAACCCGAGCCACATCGCTCCGCGAGACGCTGCTGGCTGCGTGGTGCCACGGGTCGCCCGCAACCGTGGGGATGAGGGCATCCAGCCGTTTGATGAGGGATTGCGGGACTCGGATCGATAGAGCGCGGGCTGTCTTCGGCATGATGTAGCTCCTGGCCTGTGACCCACTATGCCACGCTGGCGCCAGGTTGGCAACCTCACCGCTGCCCCAGCCGGTCCGCCTGCCGCTTGTGCCGACGCTTCAGCTTCTCGAGCGGATCCTCACCGCCGCCGGTGTAGTACAGCAGCCCCATCGACGTCGTGTCGATCTCGTCGTCCGGCATGCTGCCGCGGCCGTCGAAGGCGACATGCCGCTCGATGTACCCAGGCAACCATGGCGCCCATTCATCCTCCGGGTATTCGACCTGGCCGGCACGCATCGGCGGCACACTGCCGACCTCGGCGCGTTCGTACTTCGACTTCGTGCCGGGGTTCCACTCCTCGATCCCGGGAATGTCCTTCTTGAGCGCCGAGACCACGGCGGGCCCGTTGGCCTTGTCCTCGACGACGACGCCCCGGATCCGCGGGATCCAGAGGTTGCGGAAGTCGATCAGCGTGCGCACGGTGTCGACGAAGGACAGGTGATCCCGGATCTGGTCGAGGACCAGGAAGCGGGCGTCTCCGATCCGGCCGATCGCCTGGAAGACGACGAACGAGTTGTCGGCGTTGTCCTTGAACGCGCAGTCCACGAAGATCCGCAGGTCGTCGAGGCGCATATCGCGCGGGTCTCCTCGGAAGCGGCGCGCGAACATCTCGGGCTTGAACAGCCCGCCGGACTTCGGCTTCGGGCGCTGGTTGTACTGCGCCTGGGCCTGCCGCTCGCTGCCCTCTTCGGCCAGGACGTCCTTCCACCACTCCGGGGTCCACCGGTTCGGCATGAGCATCTGACCGCGCTCGGTGCGCGGGTCCCGCGGATGCACGCCGCCGAGTTCGGGCGGGAAGTCCGGGTCGTACTCGATCGGCAGGACGACGACACGCACGCCTCCGCGCTCCTGCCCTTTGCGGATCAGCCGGCCGGCGGGGTCGTTCGGATCCAGGCGCTGCATGGTGGTGAGGCGCTTGCTCTCGGTCGGATCGTTGAGCCGAGGCATCCAGACTTCGTTGTATTTGGTCCAGGCTTCATTCATGCGCCTCTGGACTTGTTGCGGGCTGCCGGTCGTTGCGTTCTGCACGTCCAGCGGGTCGTCGATGCTCTGGAGGTCAGCGCCGCGGCCGATGGTGCCCGACTTGGTGCCGAACGCCTGCCGACCGCCCGCCATCGTGTTTCGGTAGTTGACCTTCGCAGCTTGCCGAGGGTCGAAGCCCCAGGGCAGCGGCCCATCGGGATCACCGCCCTCGGTGATGTGCTTGTGCCGCACCAGCCCCTGATACCAAAGCCCCTGCATCAACTGGAGCGACCGCAGGTTGTCGCGTTCCGACAGGTCCTCGTCGTAGCTGATCGACATGACCTCAATCTGTGGCGCGGGCAGCCACAGCCACGCAGGCAGGCACACCGACACGAGGTAGGACTTGAGCGATCGCGGCGGCTCGCAGATCACCATCTCCGGCTCGGTCGGTGGGGAGCCGGGGTCCCACAGCGGACGGGTCCAGTCCTGCAACTCGTCGCACAGCAGCGACAGGTGCCAGTTCCACTTGAGCAGCCGGCCCGGCTCTACCGTGTTCCACGCGAAATAGGCGAAGTGGCGGAACGAGTCGATCGCCTTCTGGTTGCGCGCGGCGAGCTTGCTGTCGCGGATCTGGCGCTGGCGGGCGGCGCTGGCGGTCACCTAGGGACGTCGCGGCCCGTCTTTGGCGCGTCGAACCTCGCGAGCAACCGCCGGATTGTCGTCGCCCCTGACCGCGGTGGGTCCTCGCTGGGCGTGTCGAACTTCATCAGCACCGGGCGGCCTGCGAGTATGGACAGGGCGAGCGCGATCCGGCCCCAGAGAGTCGGCGTCTTGCCGTCGGGATCGATGCGGACTCGGACGCGGGCGGTGATGTCGACGGTTGCGATGGCCATCACGGTCTCCTGGTGAGGAAGAGTCTGGGTGGATCCGGGCGACGGGCTGCGGTCCCTGACTGTGGTGGGGCGGGCGGCTTCGCCGGCGGGCGGAACTCGCCACCACCCAACCAGCCCCCATCAGGCGGCAGACTCAATGGCCTCCATCCGGGCATGGGGACCGCGAGAGACACGGCCAATCGGTACCTGCGCCGCCCGCAGTCGCACTCCCAGTATTCGTTCGCGTCAAGCTCGTTGAGTGGCTGCGCCCTCGTCATGCCGTGCAGCGCCCAGCACCGCAGGTCAGCAAGCCAGTGGCGGACGCCTGCGACGATGGCGGCTGGGATGAGCAGTAGGCGCAGGAGCAGGGACTGTCGTCGGGTCATGGGCCACCATCGTGCAGGACGTGGAAGGGCGCGCCGACGCCAGATGACAGGTCAGCGCAGATCCCGAGTGCTTGCCGGATCCGCCTCTCCGGAGCTGACCGCAGCGCGGACATCACGCCGAGCGCGGGCTGCGCCGCTACTCCAACCGAATCGAACCCGCGGGACGGCTGCAGCACAGAGAAGTCGGCGTTGACGACGAAGAGGAGCCCGTAGCCGCCAATCAGCGCCTGGCCACCTTCGGCCAGGCCGTCCTCGACCTTCTTGTGCCCGGCCACCTCAAGCGCTGCGAGCAGCCATGGGACGAAGTCCTGCACCAAGTATCGCTCACCGAAGTCGGAGGGATCTGGCATATCGGGCGCATACCGGAGGATCTGTCCGAATCGGTAGGTGGAGGTGTAGCCCATCAGCAGTCGGTCGCGTTCGAAGACCTTTCGAGTGTCGTGGGAGGTCTTGAACCCCCACCCGCTGACTCCTCGGGAGTCGGCGCCCATCCAGACGCGACCGACGGCGTCGACCATGCCGATCACGCAGGTCAAGAGTCACCGTCCCGATCCGGCATCGCGTCGCGCGCCAGCGCTTCGATGTCGGAGTAGTCGAGGCCACCGCGCTGCCGCGGAGGGTCATTCAGGTCCCGCAGCTCTGGGGCCCGATACCCAATCAGCATCGACAGCGTCACGCCCTCGTCGGGCTCCATCCAATGCGCCGCCCCCGCAGGGATCCGGATGAACTCACCAGCATCCACCGCCAATCTCCCGCGCCCTTCGACAACCACCACGCCCGAGCCGGCCACAGCGATGGCGATCTCGTCGACGTCGTGTGTGTGCGCCTTCCCTGGGCCATCGAAGTGCATCACCTCGCACACCGGTGCCAGCCTGCACGGCATTCCGATCCGCGCCATCCGCCCAAAGCTAGTCTTCCTCATTTCCCACCCTCCGGCTTGCCGCGGAGCCACGCCCAGCCGACAATCCCCACGTCGGCCGGATCGTCAAGCGCATCCTCGTCGCCCTCAAGCCGCCACCTGCCAGATCCGCGCAAGTGATGAAGCATCGCGCTCGCTGGGGACGCCTCATCGATCGAGCCAGTGTCGTACCGAATCGCGATCGAGGCATGGCCGCCTTCGTCGGGTGCCTGGGGCAGCGGTCCCGTCTGCCACCAGATCGGCTCTGGGGCACCGAGAGCGCGCGCGACCTTCGGCATGACCTGGGCGATCAGCTCCGGCCGCTCGATGAGCTTGCCGATGATGACCCCGGCGTCGATGACCAGAGGTGCGTGGATCAGCGAGCCACCGGCCGGGTAGCCTTCTGGCGGACTCGCCTGCAGGGCGTCCTCCAGTGCCGTCTTCACCGCATCGCGCCAGTGCAGGCGGCACTTCTTGCAATGCGTCGGCATCGCCACGCTCGAGCGCTCCGCCTTGACGGGGATCTTCTTGTTGCACCTGGTGCTGGTGGCGCCGGGGATGACCTGGACGTGGAAGGTGCCCTGGATCTTGACCCACTGGATGTCGGGGGTTGCGGTGGCCATCAGATCTCCGTGCCCAGGGCCGCCTTCGCGGCGATGATCTCGCGGCCCAGATCGGCGAACTGCTGACCGAGTTGCTCGACGACAGCCTTCTTCCTGGCTCCCGATAGGTGCCGCCATGCCTCCACGAACCCCTCGACGGAGGATGCGTGGGCCACGGTCGCATCGAGCTTGTGCATCATCCCAACCCGCTGGTAGGTGAGGGTGACGCGCATCCCGGGCTCCTTCTCGACGTCGTCGAGGATCGCCAGCAGCCCCGCGGCGGTCAGGTCTTCGACGGCAGCATCGTCCGGGTGCAGCGAGTCGCGCCCAGCATCCAGCGCGTCGAGCCAGTGGCCCCAGTGCAACGCCCGCACGGCGTCGCGGCCGTGACTCGCGCGGTAGTCGCCTACGGCCTGCCGCAGCAGCCCCAGCGTCGCCTGCAGGCGCTCTAGATCCGTCGGGTTCGCCCGGTCGGGCCTCAGGTCTTCGGTGGTCTCGTCAGCCATCGGTCGGCTCCTCGGGTTCGGTTGCGGTCGGTCGTCGGTCATCGGTCGGCAGGTGCAGTCCGCCAAGGTCGTCGAGGTCGACACCGGCCAGCGCGTTGAGCTGCTCGGGCGTCATTCCTGCCACCTGAAGCACCGCGTCAGCCGAGACGCCGAGATCGCCGGTCAGCGTGACGCCGAGCTCCTTCGGGATCCGCCAGTGCTTGTGCCGGATCTGCATCATCTTCAGCAGCGTCTTGGCGTCGCCTTCCCGAATCGCCAGGGCCTTGACCCGGCGCGTATCGAGCAGCTCGCCCTCGGCGATGGCTTTGTCGAACTCGTCGACGAACTGCCGGAACTGGCCGGACTTCGCCTTCCCACCCTTCGCGCGCCACTCGTGGATCGTTGACTCGCCGATGCTGATCAGCTGCGCGGCGGTCTTGATGAACACACCCTGCCGCAGCAGATCCATCAGCCGCTCGCGGCGGGTCATCGTCCTCGTGACCGTGCGGAGCCCCTTCGGGTCAGTCGCGTCGGGGTATTCGACCTCGATCGGCTTCTCGAGTTTGGACAGGGCAACGGCCATCAGCGGGGGCCCTTCAGCCACCCAATGAGCGACAGGCCGCCGCGGCGATGTGTGGCCAGGTCATCGGCGATAAGCAGGTTCGCGACCGTGTCGTCGCCGAGGAGATCCAACACGCAGGAGGCGTCTCCGGTCCTGAGGCGTTCTTCCATGAGTGCGGCAAGCGCCAACTGAAGCTCTTCGTCGATATAGGGTTGGGGCTTGTTCATCAGTCGCCCGCCTCGTCGACGAAGTAGCCGCGCCCATCGCAGTGCTCGCACTTCCTGCGGGTCTCCTGCAGCACCGGCGCCCCGCCATCGCCTATCGGAGTCATCGGGACCGGCAGCAGCTCCCCGATCAGCGCATCGAGAGTCAGCTCCGCATCGAACCCGAGCAGGTCGTGCGGGAACCCGGCCGCGCCGAGCTCGCGCAGCTGCAACTCGATCGGGTCGGCCCACGTGGCGATCTCACCGGTGGCGTTGTCGGCGATGGCGTAGGCCCGCGCCTCGTCTTCGGTCCAGTCGTCGCGCCAGCGGATCGGGACCATACCGGTGGAGGCGCCGGGGATCGGCGTCCAGGCGCAGTCCAGATTGTGCTTGCCGCCCTCGGGGACTCGGCAAAGCGGGCACAAACGCACCGGGTCGTCGCCGGGGGTCGCGTCGATGCACTGGAAGTCGTAGACCGGCCGGTGCTCGAGCAGGTGCCGATAGGCCCGCATCGCCGTGTGGCCCACGACCAGGCGCCTCGCTTCGTCCTGCTGCCACCCGACCAGGGCGCGGCCCCAACCCAAGCGCGCAATCGACTTTGCGACGCGGGGCACCGCCGCATCGTTGTCGCGGGGGTTGTCGGCCCACGGGTGGATCGTGTCGGCGATGGCCCACACTGCGGCGGGGCCTGGCTCGCTCTCGGGCGGATCTGGTGCAGGCGTCCGCTCGGGCAGGCCGTAGCGGCTCTTCCACTGCCGCAGGGTCGCAGCCTTCGGCGGGTCCATGCCTTTGGGCAGGTAGCCGCGCATCCCGCCCTCGAACTCTGCGGCGATGCTCGCGGCGGTGTCCGTGCCGTCGCCGTTGGCCCACCACTGCAGGATGAAGGCGCGAGCCTCGGGTGCGGTCATCGGGCGCTGCGGTGGGAGAGTGCGGTGGTCAGGCATCTACGTCAGCCACCAGGTCGGGGATCGTGTCGCGCAGATGGTGAGTGAGGGCCGTGAATCCCGCCTCCTCGGTTTCGCGCGAAAAGCCGCGGACCGACGTGCGGGCCGGATACACCTCGGTGATCTCGCCGCTGTCCTTGTCGATCTCGCGCACCAGCGTCCACCCGAACAGGTGCAGCGAGCGGTTGACCCACCAGAACAGCTTCGCGTCTACGAACTCGGACCAGGGCTTACGCTCATACGCACCCACTCATCACCTCCGTGGTCGGTCATGGGCCACAGCGTACCGCGTCGGCCTTCGACTGTCACGCCAACGTGACGCCGCACCGTCACACTCGCGTCACGGACCCCAGACGCAAAGGCGCCCGGCCACCTTCCCCGTAGCCGGGCGCTTCCCTCAACATCGTCACTTCCGCGGCGAGTCTACACCAATCGCCCGAAGGCGCCACGCGTGCGCCCGTCGCAGGAGGCTGGGCCCTTCGGCACGCCCTGGCGCTTGCGGGCTCTGCGCCGGTCCAGCTCCTCACGACGGTCCGCGAGGATGCGCATTGAGTCGCGGCGGCGCGCGCGCTGGCAGTCCCCGCATGTGGCGTCGGGCTTCCCGTCCAGCCAGACCCGCTTCGGGTAGCCGGTGTGTCGGGGGTCCAGGCCGCAGGCGGTGATAGGGCGCCATCCGCTGTCTACGTCGAAGTGGCGCCCGGTGGCGACGTGGGTGTCGACACCGCCCGTCGCGAAGATGTGGCGCTTCGATCGGCTGACGATGCTCACTCGCCACCCCCATCGTCATCCGCGCCCGCCTCGAAGTGCTCGCACCCCTCGTTGTGCATCGACCCGTGTTCGGCGCTGCAGTCCGCGCAGGTCAGCGGGTCGAGCTGGTCCTCGGCGACAACGGCCGCCTTGCCGACGCCGCGCAGATCGCACTCGCCGTCGTGGTCGCTTCCGAGGCTCTGGCCGCACTCGCGGCACCCGACGGGCTCGCACTGGCTCTTGCGGACGACGGGCAGGCTGTCGACGTCGCGGCCGTCGACCCGCTCGATCTTGCCGGTCTTCGGGTTGGGCACGACGTGCAACGCGACGCCCATCTGGACCTGCACCTCATCCTCGAGCAGGCGCCGGGTCTCCACGACGTTGCTGGTGTCGGTGCGGACGGTGTAGGCGATGCCCTTCCCGTAGTCGGCGACGGTGACGCACTTGACAGGGCGCGGCTCCTCGCCGGTGTTGACGGCGGATCGGAGGCTGTTGCGCTCGTGGAGTGCGGCGTCCATCTCCTCGCGCTGCGCCTCCCGGAACGCCTTCATGGCCTCTTTCTGCGCGTGCTCCAGCGCATCGACGGCCGCGGATTGCAGGCCGAGGCCGCGCCCGCGATCGGTGCGCTCCTGCTCGGTGAGCACGACGGAGAGTTTCTGGGTGCTCTCGTTGATGACGGGATGCCCCTCCCAGGGCGAGGGCGTGTGGTCGGTCGGCATGGGGATGCTCCTTTGTTGTCACACTGGTGTGACATGGCGGAGGATAGCGCGATATGGTGGCCAGGTCCACGACCGACCAGGAGACCATCATGTTGCTAGTCCGACGGTGCTCTATGCGCACCGACTACGATTCGATCAGCTCGCGGCCCAGGGCCGAGTTCGAGATCACCCTGACAGCCACGACGTCCGAGGCCGCACAGCGCCTGCGCGCCGTTCTAGAGCGGGCGGCGGATGAGCCCCAGCCGATCGACATCACGATCGCCGAACCTCGGCGGCTCGACCCCAGCGACCTGCTGCCCGACGCCGTACTCGTCACCCTCCGCGATGGCACGCGCTTTGCCGTGCGCGAGGACACCGCAAACTCGCTGGCCGCTGTCGGGATCGCCGCTGTCGAGCACATCGGCCCGGACGTGTCCGAGACCTTCCTCGACCTGCTCGAGACCCGCATGGTGGATGCGGAGGCGCTTGCTGCGTTCCAGCGCCAGCGAGCAGAGCGGCAGGCGGAGCGACGCACGGAGGCCCACGCGACCGTGGCCGATGCCGTAGTGAGCGCACTGGTGGCGCGCGGCGAGAGGGCTGCCCGCCGTGCGACCATTGCGGGCGGCACCAGCTGGCACCGCCTCATCCACCACGCAGGACCCACGGACGTCATCATCGAGATCGAGGGCGGCGGATTCGAGGTCCACCGCAACCACGGAAGCCTGATCGGTGTGCGGTGCAAGTCTGTCCGGCAGATCGGCGCAGGCGTTGAGGAGTCCTTTCTCGACCTCCTCGCAACACGCTTTGACGGGCCGGGGGAGGGGGAGATCGCGTTCCGCCGTCTGCGTGAGTTGCGACGGCAGCACGGCGGACGCGTCGATGTGCGGGCTCGTGATGACGGGGCGCCGTCCCAGGACGGAGCGCAGTCCCAGACCCTGCCCGCCTGCTGCCACGCCCCCGACGACGCCCCGCTCGCCCACCGGCTCTACGCGGCGTACAACCGCGGAGGCGACCCCGAGACCTCGGGGCTCAACTACCAGAGCAAGCCGTGCCCGGAGTGGAGCGATCTGCCCGAGAACGTGCGGGCGAAGTGGGGCGAGGTGGCCACGGCCGAGGCTGTGCTCGAAATAGAGGGATTCCGGCAGACGAACGCCCGCCGCACCAGGACCGAGCAGCTGCTGCGGGCGCTCCAGGTCATCGGCAATGTCGACTCCGGCACAGGCTACGTCTCCTTCGAGGACGTCGTGGCGTATGCCCACGACTTCGCCCAGGCTGGGCCCGACGACGAGCAGGACGCCTGGGTGGCGTGGCTCGAGGCGGTCGCCGCCGAATGGTGCGAGGGCTGTGGGCCACCGGTGACCGCGACGCGCCGAGACTCGGAGGGCGTGGGGCTCTGCACGGCCTGCTACGAGAACCTGAGCCCGATCTCTGCGCCCGAGCGCGAGACCGGGCCGCCGACGCTCAAGCCCCGCGAGAACTGGACCCTCGGCAATCCGCCCGTGCCCGGCGCGATCCCCTGCGCTCACATGGTCGGCCCGGACGATGGCTGGTCGCTGTGGTGGGGCGTAATCGAGCCGCCATCACACGCCTCGACCGACATCGACTGGCCCTTCGGCCCCGACGACATCGCGACGCGCGCCGACCTCGAGGCGCTGGGGTTCCACCATGTCGAGTGAGATGCGGGCGCTGACCCTCAAGCCACACTGGGCGCACGCTGTCGCCCACCTGGGCAAGCGCTGCGAGAACCGCAAGCGCCCGATCCCGCAGGGATTCGTCGGCGAGCGGGTGGCGATCCACGCGGGGGCGACGCTGCCGAAGAGGTGGAACGTCGATCTGTGGTGCGCCCACCCGTGGTCCGAGGCGCTGGTGTGGCGCCCGTGTGCAGAGCATGGCGTCGACATCGCGCACGGCAGCGGGGAATGGAAGGTGCTCGCCACCCGCGCCATCGTCGCAACGGCGGTGCTCGGCGTGGACGTGAAAGCGGCCCCCGGCCGGTGGGCGGCCCCGGGCACATGGACCGGATGGGGCGACGCGAAAGCCGCCTATTGGTGGCGCCTCGACGACGTCCGCACCCTCGTCGAGCCCGTGCCGTTCCCGAAGCCCAACCGCGGGCAGTTGGGGCTGTGGCGGCTGTGGCCCATCCTTGCCGAGGCGGTGCAGGCGGCGGAATGGCGGGCGGCATGACCGACCCCATCGCCCGCGTCGCCGCCCTCGCCGCTCGTGCCCTTGCCGACGTCGAGGCCGCCCATCAGCTCCTGCACGACTACGAGGCCGCCACCGGTGGCCACGAAGCGCAGCCCAAGCACAGGCGGCTCCTGCACGGGGCGCTCCACCAGGCGAAGCACTTCCTTGGGGTCCGCGCGCCCAACGACGCGGCGCCATCACTTGATGCGGTCGGTCAGATCAAGCGCGATCTCCGACCCGATCTGGTCGCCCTCGGCTTTGAAGTCCGCCGAGAGCACCTACTGCACGAGCTGTGCGTCTTCGGAGGGATCCCGCTGGACGATGCGGGCCGGATCATCGATGCGCTCGAAAGCGAGGACGACGACCCGCGCTGGTTGGCCCTTGTGCGAGTGCTCGACTTGCAGACGCCATGAGCGCCTACGTCGACGGAAACGGGCACATCCGCGGCGCGAGCGTGGAGCAGCGCGAACGCTGGGAAACCGAGCTTGCGCGGCGGCTGGCGCGGGACCTGGTGGGGGTGTTGCTGGATGAGGGGCAACCGCGGGCCCTCGAAATCCTGGTGCAGTGGCACGAGGACATCCGCACCGAGATCCGATGCGGTCACCCGGGAGCGGGGCAGGCGTAGCCGGTCAGGTCTGCGCCCACGCCCACCGGGACAGCGCCTCGCAGTGCGTCCGCTCTGTCGACGTGAGCCCGGACCAGGCCGACGGGTAGAACGACAGCGATGACGCCTCGGTGTTGAACGCCGACTGACTCGCCAGCGCGGCGCTCTTCAGCGCGGCCTTCTTCGCGGTGTCGACGGCGTCGACAACGGGGCCGATGCCCTTGTCGCCCCAGTGGAAGCCGGCCTCGTCGGCGTCGAGGCTGTTGTCGATCTCGCCCTCGAACGGGTCGGTGCCGTGCGCGTGGTAGAGCCCTGCGTAGGTGTTCGCGACGTCCTCGCCCATGAGCTACTCCGCTGTCGGGACGCCCAGCCTACCCGCCATTGCTGTCGTCGACCACCACGCGTTCGTGCACAAGCGCCACCAGATGCGAAGCCTCACGGGCCTCGGCGCTATCGCCCACCAGCGGAACCCCATTGGCTACGCGCCACTTTCGCATCTCGGCATGGCGCGCCGTCGCCTGGCTTTCCAGATCGCGCAGGCGCTCACTGAGGGCGTCGCGCTCCAGTTCGGCCGCCATCCGCAGCGCGGCGACTGTCGCCCGCTCGGCTCGCAGGTCTTCACGCTGTGTCGCAATGGTCTCGGTGCGGTCGTTGAACATGACACGCACGAGCCAGAGCACCAAGGCGAGCGGGGCGGCTGCAACCAGGATGATCAGCAACACAGGGTCGTCGATCCCAGACAGTAGCGCCAAAAGGCCCGACGCTGCTCCAGTGCCGGCAGCGGTTGCAACTGTAGTGGGGTCGGTTGGGCTCACCCCGCAATCGTATCGCATTTGGTTTGCGGCTGCCCGCGCGCGAGGGGATCAGGACTCTGGTGAGTCTGATGTCTCATCCGTGAGACATTCCCATCAACCGCGCCAGATACCGCGCCTGCTGCCGCGCATCCGACAGCGCGTTGTGCTTGACGCCGTCGACGAGCGGCCGAAGCAGCCCATCCGGATCGCGCAGATAGATCAGCGTCCGCAGATCGAGCACGTCGCGGTGGTCCCACCAGGGTCGCCGGATCTCGGCCCGATACGCATGCTCCAGGATCGCCACGTCGAAGCGGGGCGGCTTCGCCCACACCTTTCGTGGCCGAGGCACATGCTGGAGCCAGCTTTCCATGGCGCTCAGCGCTTGTGCGATGTGTACGCGCTCGGGATCCGTGAAGACAGCGCGGGCCTCGTCCGATTGCTGCGCCCACCACGCCACGGTCTCCGCGTCGATGTCATACTCGCCACCATGCGACTGCGCCGGGTCCACGGCGATGTAGAAGTCGGCGAACTCCGTGAACGCGTCGTCCATGCCGACGGCACCAATGGACAGGATCGCTGCGCGCGGGGTGCGGCCGAGGGTCTCGATGTCGATCATGACGTGGTTCATTCTGGGCCATCCCATCGATCCGGCACGTTCGCACCTAGCTGCCGAAGGGCAGTGGTCACCATTTCACGCGGCGTCAACCAGCGCGTCCCAGTCACGTTGTCCGGCTTTTGTCCGTCCCAGGGTCGCGCCTCATGATGATGGTATTCGGTCCGGTCGGCCCGGTAGATGTTGGCCAGCACTGCCAGCAGCTCTGCCTCGCGCTGGTCGGCTGCGTCGAGGGCGCCGAGCAGGGTCATCACGTCCCGCTTGGCTTGGTGCATATGGATGGCCACGGTTGAGTTGCCGTACTGCTTCCTCATCCGCTCCAGGTCTGGCCCTTCGCTCATGTTCGCCTCCTCGACGATCTAGGTTCCCACTTCTTCCCGACGACCCGATGCGCCCACCGCAGCAGGCGATCCACGGGCGGCAGCCCTTCGCCCTCGAGACGCCACAGCGACAGGGATCTCCGTCGGGCCTGCTCCGCGGTCCCGCGGTCGTTCTCGTCGAAGTGCGCCAGCTCCATCAGGGCGTGCCGTCCGCAGATCAGGCGGGTCTCCCATTGGTGCAGCGCTCCGGAGCACAGCGGCGTTCCGTCCTTGCTGCGGAACCAGCAGTAGCCGCCCTGCCATCGGTCGTTCTGCGGCTCGATGCAGCCGACGCACGGTGCCTGGGTTGCGCGGGCTCGGGGATCGCCGCCCGGAACACGGACCGCGAACGCGCAGCTGGAACACGGCTTGCCGTCTGCGATGGGGCGAGGCAGCCGCAGGACCCCGGCATACAGCGCGTTCATCTGGCCGCCGGTCCATGGGCCGATCCCGTGCACGCTGGCGGTCCACACGCCCGCAGAGACGTATCCGGGTGCGCAGCCCTGGGCGGTGTCGCGGGCGATCAGCTGCGAGTCGATGAGCGCGACGAGGTCGCCGAGCTCGGGCGGTAGCGGTTGGCAGCGATCGAGATCCACCGTTGACGCGTCGGCCTGTTCACCGTTCACGCCGACCAGGCGGATCAGCCAACCGTCTCCGCCGGGGCTCTGGTACGGGTCGCGGCCGGCACGGTGGTAGCCCGGTGGCTCATCTGGATGCAGGAGCAGGATCGGGTCGTTCGCGCGGATCGCCAGTTGTTCGGGGGTCGGCATCAGGTGTCCCACGTCTCTTCGGGGGTCTCGGTGCAGTAGCCTTCGCAGAAGACGACCCACTGGGCTCGCATCTCATAGACCACCCATTCCTGCAGCGTGGCCTTCTTGTCGTACGCGACCATCTCGCGGAGGCACCGGATCTGGTTGGGGGTCAGCAGGATGTGCAGCTCAATCGGCTTGGGCAGATCCTCCAACGGGGGCGGGGTCAGCGACTGCGGGCGCGTTCGGGAGAAGCACCACGGGCACATCCCGAACTCCTTGGCCATTGTGGACTGGCCCTCGGGTCCGGACCAGCCGCACTGCGTGCACTCCACCAGGACGATCAGCGGCTCAGCGGGTTCGGGCATCGGGTGCTCCTCTGGCAGATGGAGTTCGCCCGACGTTCCGACTGTCATTGCTAGAACGCCGGGCGATGCAGCGCACGATGGGGGAACCGTGGGATCGCTGCGGATGGGCGTCGCGTGGCTTCGCCCAGTAGATGGTTGGCCGCGGTTCATCCGTTCGGCCTGGAGATGTGATTGTGCAGTGCCGCGCCGTCGCGCTGTCCGATGGCGTATGCGCGGCCGATCTCGTTGCGCGGCGTGAGCGACAGCGGCATGACGCCCTCGACGGTGTCCACGGTACCGACCTCCACCACGACGCAGGGATCGCCGCATTCGATGTGGATCCCGGCGTGGAGCGGGCACCAGTGCTTCGGGCGTCGCTTCGGGGACAGGTCGAGCCATTCGAGGAGGGTCATGTCTTCAACCATCCGAACGTGGGCGGCCCGGTGTGCTGGTGATCCCAGAGGAAGCTCGCGTATGCCGCGGAGTCGCTGCCGGACTTGCCGTGGTCGCCGGTGCCGCCGCAGACCCTGCAAGGTGGCGGTAGGTAGCAACCGCGGAGCGCGCCAAGCCCGGTTCCCGCGCACTCGGTGCAGACCCGCATGAACTCGGGGCGGCTGGTGAGGACGTCCATGTGGCGGAGCGGGGTGTTCTCCCACATCTCGATCCGCTCGTCGCTCTCGACCATGGCCAGGCGAAGCAGGAGCAGGACCCAGCGATCGGAGACCTGAAGGGACCGCTCGACGTGCTTCTGCGCGACCGGGATCGCCTTGGTGAACGTCCGGTTGCCTGCGCCTTTGCAATTCGGGCAGGGGACATCGAACCCATGTGAGCCGATGATCATGCAGTGGCCGTCGCATCGCTTGCACGGCTCCGGCGGGCGTGGCACGCCGAATGGAGGGTTGCCCAAAACCAGATCGGGCCGTTGCTGTGGGTCTGTTACGAGGCACCCGGTCAGCACCGGGTCGGCGGTGACCGGCGCGACGGTCCGCAGGTGTCCGCCCGGCATCCGCAGCGCGCGGGCGTTCGGGTCCAGGTCCATCACCTCGCAGGATCCGGGTTCGACCAGGCCGTGCTTATGCAGGTTGATCGGAAAGGCGCCGCCGCCGGCGGACAGGTCGCACGTGCGCAGGAGCCTGCCGTGGTGGCGCCCCTTCGCCGGATAGGCGCGGAACATCGGGGCCCAGCGAGCGATCATCGCGTAGGCGACGGGCAAGGGCGTGAAGTACGCCCCGCCGTCGCGATACTCGGTGGCGCCCGTTGCGCTCATGACGGGATCGCTTCGACGAGTTCGATCCGCTCGCCGATCCACCGCATGGTGGGAACCGACATCGAGTTCCCGATCGCCTTGTACCGCGGGCCATCCGGGCACTGCTCGGCAGGCTTTCCGCGCCACGGGATGCGGGTGAATTCGTCGGCGAACCCCTGCAGGCGCTCCCATTCGCGCGGGGTGAGCCGACGCACGGCCCAGCCATGGTGCACGCCGATCGTGGTGCCGTCGGTGTCGAGCGGCGGGGACACGGTAGCGGACACGGGGTCCTGACGCGCGTTGAAGGCCACCGCAATGTCGCGGGGGTTGGTTCCGAGTGTGTACATCGGGTCGCCGTCGACTCTCACCGGCGGGCCACTGGTGCCCTGCACGTTTGGGCGAATCGGCATGAGCGCCACGGCGGGCCGACTGGTCGCTGCGAGGCTGTACGCGGGGGCACCGGGGGCACACGTCGCGCGGTTCGTTGCGCTTGTCACCTGGGCCAGATCGACGGGGATGGCGAGGCCCTGGAGCGCGGCTTGGGTCGTCGCCGTTCCGTCGGGACCACCGAGGGTGCCGGCGACAACCGGTATGAACGTCTCCGTCTCCGGATCGATTCGCCCGTGGTGCGCCAACAGCGTGTGCCCAACTACCGGGACGAGCTGGTGTCCTTGGGCTTCGTCGAGCCCCTGCGCGCTACGTCTTCCAGAGCTTGCTTTAAGGCACCAGGTAGGTTCCGCCCCCGGTTCTCGGCTCGGCGCAAGATCCCCCGACAGGCTTTCGGAGTCAAACAGTACCGCTGCGGCACGCTGCCAGGCTCCTCCAGCGTGAGCGACAACGAAGACACGACGGCGCCGCTGTGCCACTCCGTCGTACTGAGCGTCCAGGACTCGGTAGGCGAACCCATACCCGAGTTCGACCAGCCCTCCGAGGAAGGCACCAAAGTCCCGTCCTCCTCCCGATGACAGGACGCCGGGGACGTTCTCCCATACCAGCCACGTGGGCCGCAGTCGTTCAGCCAGTCGGCAATACTCGAGTGCCAGGTTGCCGCGGTCGTCGTCCAGTCCACCTCGGAGTCCGGCGACGGAGAAGGCTTGGCAGGGGGTGCCACCAACGAGAAGATCGATTCCTGCATGCTCGCTACCTATGGTCGTGAAGTCGCCGAGGTTGGGGATGGTTGGGTGATGGTGCGCCAGCACGGCCGACGGGAAGGCGTCGATCTCCGAAACGAAGGCACAGTCCCACCCCAAGGGGATCCAGGCCGCCTCAGGCGCGCCGATGCCAGAGCAGACGGAACCGAACCGCATCAGCTTGAGCAGCTCGGGCTACGCGGACACGACGACAGGCCGGCACACTCGTGCGGGCGATAGCACTGCGGGTTCGGGGGTGGATCCGGGATCGCCGCGACAGCCTCGTTCAGATCGCGGTAGCTCACGAACGCCGTGATGACCTCGGTGATCCGGTCGAGCCGGAACTGCCGCGGCCCCTCCTTCTCGAGGTCGTGCGCGAACACGCCCTGCCCGTCCTTGGTGGGGATCAGGGCATCGAGTCGCCGCTCACGGGGCGCGGGGTCCTTCTTGCCCTGGTAGCTGATGCGGACGCCTTCGCCGTTGACGATGACCTGGGCGAGGGCCCACGCTCGCATCCATGGCGTTCCTGCGGGTTGTGCGGTCTCGGGACGGATCTCGAGTTCTCTGGCTTCGATCACGCGCACCAGGGTGTCCGCGTCCACGACGCGCAAGCTGGGGGTCGGGGGAGCGGTTGCGGTTGCCGTCAGGTGGCGCCACCCCACGGACGTCTGGTCTAGGCCCTGCCCCCCGACCGCAAAGACGAGCGTTCCGAGCAGCAGGTTCCCGTTGGCCAGCTTGTGCTCGATCGGCCCGACGGGCCACCAGACCTCCTCTGCCCCCACCGGGAAGACCCAGGCATCCGTCAACTCGTACAGTGGCTGCGCGTCGGTGCTCATGGTCTGCTCCTGGTTGGTCGGCTTCCGCCGCGTTCCCTCGTTGGCCCGGGGTCCCGCGACGCCCTGACACCATACCGGCATGGCGCCACGTTGGCAACACGCCTCACGGTGCGTGCCACTTCTGCGCGGGCGCCGCGGGCCACCCGTCCGGCTCGCTGGGCGCATGCTGCGGATTGCGAGAGCAGCCGACCGAGATCAGGATGGACTCCGCGACGTCGGCCATCGGCCCGCCCTTCGCGGTGCGCTTGAACGGGGCGAGCCACTCGCGCCCGAAGTGGCGCTCGACCACTCGGATCGCGTCGGCCTTCAGGACCTTGGAGTCGCGGCCTCGCCCGCTCTTGGCGATCCCCCACCAGAAACGCCACGTCTCGGGCTCCATTGCCCAGGGGTACGCCAGGTGCGGCCGCGCGCCCCAGACCTCGATCGGGCCAGCAACGCGAGCGACACCGAGGTAGGCGCTCGCTCGGCCGCCTTTGTACTTGAGCGGCGGGATCTCGACGGCGACGCGGACCGGTGGATCGGTGGGGTGCCGCATCAGCACCGCGTCGGAGAGCAGGTGCGCCATGGGACCGTCGAGGTAGGCGCGGAGGCGTCGGGTCCGGCCTGTGGATAACCTGTGGATCCCCTGGCTCTGCATGGCCTTCGGGGCCAGTTTAGTGGGCGGGCCGAGCTTGAGGTGCCCAACGCGGATCGGGCCGTCCTGGTCGGCCAGGCAGGTGCCCCAGCCGCCGAAGCTGGCGTCGTTGCCGACGGTCAGGATCCGCAGACTCACGATTGCCCCGTCGCTTCGGTACGGTCTGCCGTACTTCCGGTACGGCCCGCTGACTCGAGCAGCCCGATCACGCCATCGAGCGCCCCCGGATTCAGCTGGTAGTCGAGGGGATCGACGGTGCTGTCGTGCAGGCGGTGCCACCACGTCTCGACCCTGCATCGGGCAGGGCGCACCTTGTTCCCGATCACCAGCTGTCGGCGCTCCTTGTCGAACCAGATGTCGGCGTAGATGCGGCCGTGGTAGACCCAACCGTCCTTCTCGCCGATGCAGATCACAGTCTTGCCGCGCCAGGCCACGGGTACAGGGGCGGCCCTGCCAAGGCGGAACACGGTGCCGGGCTCGATGTTGATCATGCGGCCCCCGTCAGGCGACGCAGCGCGCGCCGAGTCGTGGTGTGTTGGAGGCGCCAGCGCAGCGACCACGGCGCGATGCCCAGGCACTCGGCCAGCAAGGCGCGGCGCGCGGTCCGGGTGCGCTTGCGGCGCCGATGTCGGTTGCGGCGCTTCCTGCGGCGGCGGCGGTCAGTCATGGGTGATCCCGGCGCCGGGCTCGCCAACCTGGTCGCCGACAGCGACGCAGCCGATCCGGTCAACGAAGTTCCAATAGACCCGGATGGCGGCACCGCACCGGGTGAACGCGCAGGTGATCTCGGAGACCACAATCGCCTTGGCGCCGCGCTGGATCTTCATCCGATGGCGCTGATCGCACACCGGACACACGACGCGGAGTCGCACGGACTGCGCGAGTGGCTTCGGCGCGTCGGTCATGGCGTGGGCACGGCCACGTCGGTCGCTATGGGATGGGCCGGGCAGTCGGCCGCGCGGCACTCGATCCAGCCGTCGCCCGGGCCCGTCCAGTCGCGGCCAGCGCGCCGCACGAAGGTGACGAAGTCCACGCACCTGTGCTGTCCCATGGTCGGGCACAGGTGGGGCGGCGGGTTGCCCTGGGCGCCGTGCTTCCAGCCGCACGTCGTGCACTCCCAGCCGGGGCACCTGCCCGCAAAGGGCGTGCCCGTGCCGTACGGGATCATGATGCCGTCGAAGCCGTCGAGGTCAGTGCCGTCGACGAAGGTGGGGATGGCCTGTCGCTCGTTGCCCATGTTGTCGCTCCTGGTCGGTCGGTTGCTCGTGCTCATTGCGGCGGGTAGTCTGTTGGCACCTCGATGGTGCGTCTCGGCGCTCCTGACATGTGCTGGCCTGGTCGGTCGGTTGGTGGGGGATGGCGGCCCGCTGTCCTCCACCTTTCCCTACTTCGCGGCGATGGCTGCGTTGCTCGTGTACTCCTCTGGGTCGAGGATCGTCACCTTCCCGCCCGCACCGACGTGCAGGATGTGGTCGGCCTGCGCCGCGACGTCGGGCCTGTGCGTGATGAAGAAGCACCGGTCGAAGCCGCCCAGATCCATCGCGGCCCGCAGCATCGCCGGGTAGCGTGCGGCCCGATGCGAAGCCAGCGCCCCGTCGCCCTCGTCGCGCCATAGCGTCTGGAGTTGGGTCCCGGTGGACTTGGCGACGAACACCGCGATCGCGAGCTTGATCGGCTCCTCGACCATCACGCGCTCGCCATCCGATAGCCGACCGAGCTCGACGCGCGTTCCGTCTGGCTTGGTGACGATCGCGTCGAGCACCTCGGTCGCCTTCTTCCTGCCGGCGCCGTCGGTCTGCGTCCTCATCTGCATGGTGTAGCCGGGCGCGAGCACCTGCATCAGCTCGTTTGCGATGTCCGACACGCCGGGCCCGGCGGCGTCGATCTCGTGCGCCTGGACCCCGGTGGGGCCCATGGCGTGCTCGAGCAGGGCGAGCCCGGCGCGGCGTTTGCCGATGGTGGCGCGGGCTTCGGAGACCTGGGCCAGGCGCGACGCGAAGTCGCCGAGGGCCCCGCGATGGCCGCGCAGGCGGGCGAGGCGATCCAGGTGCCCGTCGAGGACGGTGCGGGTTCGTAGTCCCTCGTCTGCCACGACCGCGCAGCGGGCGATGAGAACGGCGACGCCTTCTCGCAACTCTTCGGGTTCTGGCGGGATCTCCATGGCGTCGAGTTCGGCCTGCGCCGCATTGCGTGCCGCGGTGTGGTCGGTGACGGCCTCCCGCAGCAGGGGGATCCGCGTCTCGGCGCTCGCCAGGGACTCGAAGCGCTGCGCCCATCCGTCGAGGGCGTCGAGTGCGGTCCGGGCCTCGGTGCCTGCCGCCTCGGCGGCGTCGCACTTCTGCGTGTGTTCGGTCCATTTCGCCCGGGCTTTGACGATCCCGTCGTCGCAGTCGCTGATCGTCGCCTGGATCTCGGCGGCCCGAATGCGCATGCCGGTCAGTTCCGCGACCTTTGCCCGCGCGGACTCGAGGCGGGCGCCAGCGCCGGCCAACTCGGCGATCTCGGCATCGAGTTCCGTCAGCTTGCGGCGCATCGCGGCGGCGCGCTTCTCGGTGTCGTTCATGTCATCGGCCTTGTTGTCGGCCACGTATTCGGCATTGCTCGCGGCATCGGCCAGTACCCTGAGGGCACCCTTCGCATCGATCGCCGACGTCAAGAACGAGCAGGCCGAGCAGTCCACTGGCCGCTCAGGATCGACGGCGGGCCGCGCCGCAAACAAGACCCGCCCACCACACGGCACGGCATCAATCTGTGCTGCGGCTTTCTGGGCTGCGGCGTGGGCCAGCGTCGCCCCCTGGGCTGCGCTCGCTGCGGCGCTGAATGCGACGGATGCCGCCTGAGCTGCATCGCTGTCGGCCCGGATCCGTTCGGCCAGTTCGGGCCGCCCCTCCCGCGCCTTCGCCAGCGCGGCGGCCCTCGCATCGAGCAACTCGATCCCGACCTGCGCCTCCTCGGCCGCTGCGATGCGTCGCTCCACGTCCTCGGCGCTGCGTTGCGCCTGGCTCCTGTTGTTGGCGTGGGTCTCTTCCATGTTGCGCGACAGCAGCTCATCTGCGTTGCGGTAGTCCTCGCGCGCCGTCCAAAGGTCCCGGTCAAGCTTCTGCGCGACCTCGTGGTCGGCCCGGATCTGCTCGGCCTGGGCGGTCACGCTTTCGGCGTCTTTCAGACTCTTTCGATCGCTTTCGAGTCGATCGGTAGCGTCCCGGATGCGCAGATCCAGCGCGCCCCGCTTCCGGACCATCTCCGTCCTCGCCTCGGCGGCTTTCGATAGCCCGTCCTGCGCGGTTTGGAGTGCCACCTGCGCGGCGGTGTTCGCCTTGTCGGCCTCGGCGGCGCTGTCGCGTAGGCCATCGGTCTTGAGCGCCTCGACGCTGATCTGCTCGTCGAGTTCGGCGGCGCTTGCCTCGGTGGCCCGCAGTCGCTCCTCGTCGCGCGCGAGCTGCTGGAGGTAGCCACCGCAGTCCTTGCGGTGCTCCCCCGACCGACCAGACAGCCCCTGCATCTCGTCGAGCCCTGGCAACATCTGCCGGAGCAGGCGGCGGCGATCCGCGGCGTCGAGTTGGGCGAAGCTGCCCATCCCGCGGGACGCCGCGAAGGCGGACGCCATCACCAGGTCTGGGGGCGGGAAGTGCTCGGCGATCGCCTGGTCGTAGGTGCCGGTCTTGTCGTCGTGGTCGATGGCGATCCCGTCACGGAAGAGGTTCGCGGTCGTCGTTGGATGCTTGAGCGCCGCGTTCACCTGGACCACGTGCCGCCATTTGTGGCCGCCGTAGTCGTGCGTGAGGTCGATCATCACATCGCGCTGGGGCGCGCAGCTGTCGAGGAACGAGCCGGCCCATGCGGGCATCCGCCGGTATACCGGGGCGAGAAGCATGCAGGCGAGCAGGGTGCTCTTGCCGACGCCGTTGTCGCCGACGATGGCGCAGGTGCCAGGGCCGATCTGGCTGAAGTCGACGGTGAGGTCGACGAGGGAGTTGATGCCGCGGACGTGGAGGGTGCGGGGGGTCATGGGTTTTCCCCGATCGCCATCCAGTTTTCGGGCAGCCCTCTTGGACTGAGCCCGTCCGGGTCCACGGACCATTCGCTGTCCGGATCGAGTTCGCGCGCCTCGCGGATCAGGTGCTCTGCCTCTTCTCTGTAGCAGGCGGCGAGCTGCGCTAGGTTGGCTGCGCGACAGGCCATCCGGATCGCCCGTTCTTGCGTTGTCCCTCGTTCGCTCATCGTTCGGCCCTCGGCATCAGCGCGGCAGTCGCCGCATGGATCGTCTCGTCGTCGGTGCTGCGCAGCTCCTGCAGGAGTCCCAGCGCGGTAGCTTGGTCGGTCTCTCCGGGCGGCTCATCGAGCGTGGCCCAGAACGCTTCACACTTTGCCTCAAGTGTAGCCGCACTGGCAACCTCGGGCGCGCGAACGCGGTGCACCGGGATCGTGTTGACCTCGGGTTGGATGCTGTGGGCGCCGCGATCTCGGAGGTCAGCGAGCACCCGATCCCATGGGCACGACTTCCGCCATTCGGCCGACACGGTCAGGCGGGCGCGGACGTTGGCGCCGTCGACGAGGGCGAGCTGCTCGGCGGTGGGCCTGGTGCTCCAACCTGGTCCTGCGATCTCTTCCGTGTGCCCCTCGTGGAGTCCGTCCGCGTCGTACATGTCGCCTGTGAGCTTGTACGTTCCAGAGCCCCACTCCCAATCGAGGGTGATCCAGCGGCGGTGCCCGGTCGGCAGATGATGCACGGTCACAGTGTGGCGGTCTGGGTGCCAGTGCCCAGTGTTGTTGTAGATGGCCGGGGCGATCTGTGCGCCCGCGATCGATAGGCGCGGCGCACCAGGAACCTCAATGGCGGTGGGGGCGGCGCCCACGTCAACCACGTTCCACGTCTTCTCCTCGGTCTCACCGAAGTCCACCGGGTACGGATCGCCGCCGTAGTGGCAGTTGCCCCCCATCGCCTGCTCACAATGCAGGTGCCCGAGCGCGCCGTAGTCGACGCCGAGCCGCTCGAGGGCTGGCCGTGACACCTCGATGTCGCGACCCGACAGGATCTCGCCACCGCTGGTGCGCCCGCCGCTGATCATGCAGTGGGCCGCGAGCACGTGCACCACGTCGGGCTCGGCCTGCCGCGTGTGGCGGATCTGGTGTGACCACAGCTCGAGTAGCTTGTCGAGCTTCGCGCCGGCCAGCTGGCGCAGGGCCTCGGGGCCGCTCGGTGCATCGTCGTTCCCGAGCAGCACCCGCGCCGTCGGCCACGGCACCGGGTACACCCGCAGATCTGCGCCACTGGTGCGGAGGTCGATGATCTGCGGACGGTTCGCGACGACCACTGGCCAGCCCATGCCGCCGCCGATGTTGGCGAGCGCGTCGAGGTCGCCCGGATAGTCGTGGTTCCCGGGGATGACGACGACGGGGCCCAGCTGGGCGAAGCGCGCGACCCAGGCGTGCACGAAGGTCCGCTCTGGTGGCTTCGACTTGTACGGCACGGTGTGGCCGCCGTAGACGTCGCCGCTGATGATGGTGGCCTGCACGCCGAGTTCGACGGCGCGGTCGGCGATGCCGGAGAGCACTGCGCAGCGGTCGTCGAAGTGCGGGCCGGCGATGACGTGGGTGTCGGTGACGTGCGCGATGCGCAGGGGTGGGGCGGTCATCAATGCGCGTTGTTCGTCTGTCATGTGGTGCTCCGCGGCCGGTGTCGCATCATGCCACGCTGGCGCCACGTTGGCAACAGGTGGCATGAAGACGATCCGGGTTCGGCTACTGCTGGGCCTCGTGGTCCTGGCAGCGCAGGCCGTCGGACGTGTCGGCGGTGCGTCGGGCCTGTGTGTTCGACAGCTGCAGTCCGCAGCCCTCGGCGCCGCACATCGGCTTGAACTGCTCGCGCTGCTGCGTGCTGGCCTGATCGCCCTTGTCCCACGGTTCGCGCTGTGGCGTCGCGTCGATCGGTGCCGGCAGTTGCGCGGGCTCTCCGTCTGTCGGTGCATCGATCACCCTGGCCTGCTCGACGAGGTGGACCTGGCCCATCGCTGCCTTGGTCCTCGCGCCGAACAGCTCGTCGGCCAGACCGAGCTCCGCTGCCGCGACCATCTCCGCGATCACCGGGTTCGACATGTCGGGCACCCATTGCAGGACGGGCAACACGAAGGGGCGCCCCGCCTCCTCGACGGTGTACGACCGCAGGCCGAGCGCGGCGCGGATCGCGCGGTTGGCGGCCTTCGACTCGCAGAGCTGTGCGCCATGGACCCGGGCGTTGTTCAGTCCCCGCCCGGCCTTCGCTGCCGCTGCGGACTTGTCCTTGTCATTGCTCCGTAGGTCCAGCTCATGTTCGCGGCTGACCTCGCGAACCTGGCCGTCGAGGCCCTTGACACGGAGGGTCATCCGGTATGACCACTTGTAGGGCACCCGGGGATCGTCGGTGCGCCCGCACTTCTCGGATACCCAGGTGATCCCCGCAGCCTGCGCGAGCTGGTCGAGGGCGGAGCGGTGGTGTGCGAGCTTGCCGCCGTCGGTGGCGTACCAGACCCCGTTCGACTGCTGGCTATCGGCGATGATATTTCCGTCGCGATCCTGCTTTGTGCGGATTCCGTCGGTCGGGAAGTGAACCACCATGAACGAGATCTGGTGGGATGGCGGCAGGTGGGTGATCTTCATGGCCGGAGCGAGCACGTTGGCGCCGCTGGCCGCCTTCAACAGGCAGTCGGAGATCACATCGACGTCGGTCTGCGGGCGCTTCGGGAGCCCGAGCGTCTCGGGTTCGACGATCGCGATCGCGGTGGTCTGGTCTGACATGGGTACCTCTGGGTTGGTGGTCGGTCGGTGGTATCAGCCGGCATGGTGGCCCGTCCGGCGTGACTGCTACTTGCGGAGCGCCCGGCGGCCAGCGGCGGTCAGGTGCAGGCGGTAGGTGGTGCTGCGGCTCTCCGTGCCGCGGACCTCGACGAGGCCCATCGCATGCGCCTCAATGGCCTCCAGGTTCTGCAGCGGGAGCGCAGTCTTCGGCCGTACGCGCTTCACTCTGCGCAGGTACACTCCCATTCCGTGGGAAATCGCCGGCTTGAGGATCCCGTCGGGCGCGGCGTTCAGTGCTTCGAGGTACCCGTCGATGGAGTCGGTCGTGAGCCCTCGGCGATAGCTGGCGCTCACGCCCTTCGGGTTGATGTGCCTGTGGATCGTGCTCTTCGGGACCCCGAGCTGTTCGGCGAAGGTCCGCGCGGTGAGCCCGCAGCTTTCTATGGCGTGGGCCAGGCGGGCCCGGATCTGCGTGTCGAGGTCCGGGGCGGGGAGGATCACCGTGGTGCTCATGGAGTAGGTCCGGGGCTGGTGGGGTCGGTGGTCAGAGTGTAGCCGGTGCGGCGCCATGTTGGCAACCCGGCCACACAGGTCAGCGCTTCGACAGTGGGTCGATCCGGATGCGGATCCCGGCGGCCTCGGCCTCGGCCATTACGAGCGGGAGCTGCGCGAGCCACTTGCCGAGGGCCGAGGGCTTCGGCTCGTTGTCGATCTGAGCGATCAGTTGCTCTCTCGTCATGCCGTCGATGATTGTCGGCGGTGATCGGTAGGAGGAGTAGATCGACTCGTCGACCTTGGTCTGCTCCTCGACGAACCGGTCGACCAGGTCGGCCTCGGCATCGGAGAGCGTCGGGGCTTCGGTCGGCGTCGGCGCCGTGTCGCGCAGATACCGGGCCCGGAACGCCTCGCCGGTGAGCGACTCGTATGCGTCCTCGATGGCCACAAGCGCGGCGTCGGCCACACCCGCGAACTCGGCGCGCGGGCGGTCCTCTTCCGCGACCGCTGACGCGCTGACCACGTACCACAGCTGATGCAGGTGCTCGGGATCGGTGCAGGCGTTGACGGCGCGCAGGGAGATCGTGAGCAGATCCGGCTTCGCGCTGATGAGGATCAGCCCGCGGGCGGTGAGCCGCGAGATGCTGTCGTCGATCTCCTGCCGTTCGTCCGGGGTCTGCATGCGGAACACCCTGCCGGTCCTTGGTGGATGGCGCAGCCGCAGAGCCGATGTTGCGCCCTCGTCCTGCAACGATGCGGCGTGGTATTTGCGCGGGCCAACCGCGACCGCGTCGTACTTGCCGAACACCGGATCCTCGCCAGGGGTTGGATCGATGCCCGTGGTGTAGCCAGTAGCGCCGAGTGCGACGGGCTGCGCCTGGAGTGCAGCCGCCCAGGTGTCGGGCATGTTGAACATCACGCGCAGTGCCCCGATGACGCGACTGCGCAGCGCCAGATCGTCGGAACCCTCCGATCCCGGTTCGCCTCGGTGCTCGCCGACCATCTCGGCCAGGGTGTCGAGGCGCTCGCCGATAACCGTGTAGAACCCTGCGGCGTTGATGTAGACGTCCAGGCCCGAGCGCAGCATCGCGATCCAGTCGGCACCCTCGACCGGGCACCCGGTCGGCCGCAGGTAGGCGACGGTCCGCAGGTACGCGCGCTTCTGGTCGTCTGTCCAATCGCTCGGGAGCATGACGAGCTTGGACGCGTACTCGTCGAGGTCGGCAGGCGTCGGGCCGGCCGGGAACTCACGGGGGATCGGCTCGTCGGCCCAGTTCACGCTGCCCGCCAGACTGCCGCCGTCCTGCCATCGGTGGTTGCCGTCGCACTCCGAGGCCAGACGCTCGCACGTGGGCAGGAGCGGGTTCCCGTCGAGTTCTACGGGCGCGCCGACCGCCCCGCACAGCGCTGGCGGCACGTCGGCTGGCGGCTCCACATGCCAGCACCCCAGATGATCCCTGCACGGCGGCATCGGGTGGTTGCCATCGCACGGCACGTGCTCGCCGAGGCCCTCGAGGGCGATGCGGATCGCGACCATCACTCCGGGCCGCTTCTTCGTGGTCGACTGCTCCATCCGCGCGCGGAGCCTGGTGGCCTTGCCCTTGTCGGTCTTCGGGCCCTCATCGCCGAGGATGGCCTGCACCTTGGAGAGGGCCGCCTTGTGGCGTTTGATCTCACGCAAGACCTCGGCCTGCAGCTTCTTTAGATCCTCTGTCGTATCGCCGAGTTCGTCGATCTGATTGGCAGTCCAGCAGCCCTTGACGATCGTGATGCGCCCGGCGGACGTAGCGTCGCCCCAGGGGTTGCGGGGCGCCTCGGGTTCGCTGGGCGGATGATGGGTCACGGTCGCGCCATCCGCGGTGAGCGCGCCGGAAGCGGCGGCGAGCTTCGCGGCCACATCTGCGGCGGTGTCGCCGTCACTGATCTCGACTTCGGCGATAACTCGGCCCCCGGCCTGCACGCTGCCGATCCGCTCTCCGGCGACACCCTGAGCGTCCGCAGCATCGGTGTCGGTGTCGGTATCTGCGCCGGTACTTGGCGAAGTCGCCTCATCACTTGGCGTGTTCATGTCGTCCGCGTCGGTATCCGGGCCCGGATCGTCGATCACGATGAGATCCGGGGTCGAGGACACCATGGGCCGGGCCATGATGTCTCGAGTATCGACGACAACGGCCGGCGGCTCACCGCCCCCGTGGCAATAGCCCTTGTCAGGCGAGTTGTGCGCGACCATCACGAGCACATTCTCTTGACCGTGCTTCGGCCGCAGCTTCTCGATCTTCCCGCAGACGGAGCATGTGCCCGCGCTCCCCTCTTCGAGGACGATGCCGAGATCGCGGGCCCGTTCCTGCAGGGTTGAACCCTGCGGGGGCAGGGTCGGATCCTGCGGCGGCTGCGGAGGGTTGCCGAGGCGCTCCAGCTGGTACTCGAGAAGCGACGTGCGGCCGTCACGATCGACCAACTCGGTCAGCTGCGCGTCGGTCAGCGCGTTGAGGCGGGGCCACAGCTCGGCCTCATCCAGCCCAACGAGGTCGACCACGACGCTCGGTTCGTCGATGGCCCACAACGGATAGTCGAGCGCGACATCGGTGTGCACGCCGTGCTCGTTGACGATGCGGCGCAGCTGCCCGCCGCCTGGACGGCGCTCGACGAGCTCGCCCACGGTGACGACGCTGCGGCCACCGGTGGTGTACTTCTGGCCTTCGACGGCATCGCCGGCGGTGATCTTCTCGGACATGTTCGGCTCCTGGGTCCTGGTCGGTGCCACACCATACCGAGATGGCGCCACGTTGGCAACACAACAGGCCGCAGGATCGCTACTGCGCGGCCTGCCCCAGGGCCCAGCCGGCCGCGGCGGTGATCGCTACGCCGACCAGGGTGCCGCCCAAGACCTGCGTCCCCGGCTTCTGCAGGAATGGCACCGGCTCGCGGAGCCGAGCGATCTCTGCGTCGCGGAACGCGATGTGATGCTGCCACGCATCGCGTTCGACCTCGTGCGTCGACTCGATCACGGCGAGCCGGAACCGCAGGGCGTCGGCATGTACGCGGGTGGCCTGCAGATGGGCCAGGTACGAAGGGGGGACAGACACCGCCGCGCAGTCGCGTTGAGCACCGGCCGGCGCCTTCTGCATCACCGGGCAGTCGCCCGGTTCGTCAGGCGGGCGTTCGGGCTCGACCGGCACCGGGGGGAGGGTGGCCCGCGCGGTGGTGTCTGCGGGCTCCTCGGCAAAGGCGAGAGCGAGCAGGAGCGCGATCATTCGCGGCCCCCGTTGTCCAGCCCGGCGAGGCGCTCGAGGCGCCTGCCGGGATCCGTCTCCTCGTTGGCTGCCGCGATGTCGGCCAGGTCCTCGGCGGTGCGTTTGTCCGCCTCGACGAGCGCCGTGCGGGCGATGGCCGTCGGTTGCGCCAAAGCCGGCGGGATCGGTGGCTGCGCCGAGGTCCGGCGTCGGCCGACCCCCGCGAGCATCGCGATGAGCCCGGACGCAGCGGCCGCGACCCAACCCCAGGAGATGACGCCGCGCCAGGCGAGCACGCCCAGGACAACAACCGCGACGCCGAGCAGCGCCACGAGGATCACCTGGGCATCAGGGCTCATGGTTCGGTCGACTGCATCGCCGACGTCGGGGCCGCGGTCCCGTAGTGCCGCATCCCGTAGCCGACAGTCCCGGCACCGCCGCCGACACCGACCGCGACAGCGATCGACCCGATGGTCTGCAACGCCTGGCCTGCGGTGACGGTCGTGGTCGCGCCGGTCGCCAGGTGCTCGACCAGGTAGACGATGACCACAGCGACGAGGCAAGCCGCCTGCAGGGCGAGCGTGAGGTAGCAGAGGCGGGCGGTGGTCGACATCAGAGCGCGTCCTGCGAGGCTGGGACGAAGAGGATTCGGTAATCGAGGCCGAGGACCCCGGCCGCAGTCCCGCGCCCGCGCCATTCGAGACGGGCCGGGCCCACCACGCGCGATCCGCGCGATGTCGACGTGGTGTAGTCCCGCGTGGTTGCGATGGGGTCCACCGCGCCGGCTCCGATCCCGAGCGTAAATGCCTCGACAGCCACCCACGCACCAACAAGAGGCCGCGCATAGAACCCGACGGTCTGCAGGTCGATGCTACTCTCGACATCGACCGATTGCAGGTAGGCCACCTCACCGGCCGGCACGTAATCGCGGCCGTTGAGGTCGCGCCCGCGTGCGCTTGCGAGCCTGCACAGATCGACGCCACCGGCTGAAGCCGTGATGTTGGTGGCCCCAATCGTGGCGCCATCGGTCAGGTCAAACATGCGCACGACATCGAGCCAGCCCTCGGAAACAGGGATCGTGGCCTCTCCAGATCCGTCCAGGATGACAGTCAGGGCAACCCGGGTGTAGCTGTCGCCTGCGAGCACGCCCTCGATCCGCAGCTTCCTGCCGCTGTCGCCGGCGCCGGCGGCGCTGACGATGTCGATCTGGGCTGCGACAGTCGGCCAGACCTGCAGCGCGGCGGGGATCAGGTGGCCCGACAACGTGGTCTCGCTGCCGCTGATCACCACGGCGATGATCGTGTAGCTCTGGTGAGATCCGCCGTCGGTCGTGGCGATCATGGTTCGGCTTGGTCTGGTCATCGTGTCTCCGGTTACTGCGCCCACGCGTGGATGCCGTCCGCCAGCGCCATGCCGATCCGCTGCAGTCCTGGGCCTTGAAGCAACGGCCGGTGGTCGACGTGGTTGATGAAGCATGGCTCGAAGCACACGCCGGCGAGGTTGGCGGGCCCCGCGTAGATGCCCGCTATCGTGGCGAGGGCGTTCGCGGTCCAGTCGTTGGGGCTCGCGGCGAACACCCGAACGCGGGCGAGCTCGGGGCAGCGCGCGCGAAGCCCGGCCGCGATCGCCTCGGCCAGTGCCTTGCCCGCAGTGCTGCGCGCGTCGTGGAACACCGACCCGTAGTCGCCATCCCCCGCGTTCAGGTGGGCGGCCACGGCAGCGAACCGCTGCGCCGGGGTCTGCCGGGCGTACTTGATCATCCGAGAATGACGCTCGACGTAGGTGCCATCCGAGATCGGGATGACGCCGTGGCCCGCGGAGCGGATGCAGACTTCGGCGTGCAGCAGGTACCGTGGCGTGATCAGCGCCTCGTATTCCTGGACATCCTGGATGCCGTCGCCGTCGAGATCAGCCCACGCGCCCATGTCTGCGCTGGCCGCGGACTTGCCCGTGTGCTGCCGATCGAGGATGGCGCAGACCTTCACGACGACACGCCCTCAAGGTCGTCGAGCGCATCCATTGGCGGGCTGTTGGGAGTGGCGACAAGCCCGTGGTTGTACAGCTCGTCGTTCAGGAGCGCCCGGATCTCCGCCTTCTGTCGGGTGGTCAACACCGGGGCGGAGGCGCGCACGGGCGGAGGCGCCGACGGGTCCACCGCGACCGCGCCGTCGACGACCGACAGCTGCCACAGCGGGGCGGTGAGGGCATCGGGATCGAGCTCGGCCAGGTCGATGGCGTTGGACACATCATCCAGCCCGTCCAGCTTCGACAGGTGCGCGACGACGAGAACGCCTTCGATCCCGAGCGCGTCGATGCCAACGCCGCGAAGTCGACGCCCGATCACGGCGCCAGTCTCGTCATAGTCGAACGCAATCATGCAACCCTCCGTCGCGTCGGGTAGGGGGACGGCGTGTGCACGTAGGCGTCCCCGGTTCCTGTCGCTGTCCACGACCGGCCAACGACGCTGACCGGGAGCACGGTGCCCGTGTCGACGCCCGGGGCCGCATCCAGCAGCCGAAGCCGCTCGAATCGGCCCGCAACGATCGGCGCGCTCCCCTGGCTGTGGAACAGGTCACGGCGCTCGGGCTCCGACGGGAGCCGGTCGAAGAACTGGAGATCGGCCAGCGTCCCAAGCCACTCGTGCGCCGCGGTGCCGCTCTGGTGGTGGCCAATTGTTGGGTCCTGCTGCGTGCCGCTGGTCTCGAGCGAGCTCGATGATCCGGTGCTCTCCTCGTCATCGATGCCGACGGCCCAGTTCCCGGACCCGTCGACGCCGCCGAAGAGCCAGCGCCACACCCCAGTCGCAATCGCGACCGTCGGGGTGTGCAGACAGCTCGTGTTCCCGGGCGAGGTGTCGCGGTAGAAGAACTGCACGTCGCCGCTGTTGACGCGCAGGATCGTGCCGATGGTGCTGAATGTCCGGAACAGCGTGGGCTGTCCAGACAGCGAGTCGAGCTTCCCCCATCCGCAGACGAAGATCGCGCTCGGGTGGAATGGGCCCTTGTCGGTCGTGCGAAGCCGGTAGGCGTCCGCGGTCGGCTTTCGCAGTCCCATCAGATCCACCTGACCTGTACGTGCTGCAGCGCGGCATCGTCGACCAACGAGTCACCAGCCGGGTTGCGCGCCAGGTTCAGCCTGCAAGCCTGCCCCTTGGTGATGTTCAGATCGGCGATGGGGATCGGCGCGTGGGTGGTCTTGATCCAGTCGGCGTCGGCGGCGGTGTCGATCGTGTCCATGTCAACGGCCGACGACCAGGTCGATGGTGCGCCGCTCGCATCCATGCCGTACAGGCGGAACTGGATGGTCTTGCTGGCGACAGGCACGATCGGACGGGTCCAGGTCGTCACCAGGACCGAGTTCCTGCGCATCGGGCAGACCTCATCGGCCACCACCACAGCCTGCTCGATTGTGTCGTCGAACAGGCGGTTGAGCAACTCCGGAGACACAGAGTCGACCGCAATCGGCGCGATCGCCGTCACGGCGTCCGAACTCGTCGGATTGCTCAATGCGTCCGCCGAGTAGGACGCGCCGACCACCGATGCCGGCATCGCTATGTAGTTGGTCCGACCCTCCGAGAGTAGATCCGCCTCCACGTCGGCGACGATCGCCGCGTGGGTGGCCCCGACGCCCAGCGTGCGGGTCGTCTCATAGAGGTCTGGCGTGTCCGCCGGCTCCCAGTGCCGCACGTACACCTTCGTGTCGCCGACATTGCGCTTGATGACGTAGTCAAGCATCTGGCGCCTCGCTACACATTGTCTTGAGTCCCCGACAGCACCAGCGTCAGATCGGTGATCCGCTGCGTTGTGACAGCGAGCACAACGGCCTCACCTGCGCCGATGGTGACGCCTATTGATGTGCGGGAATCCGTCCATTCGAGGCCGCTGGGTTGGTTGGTCTTCGTCCGGTCATACAGCGTCGTAAGTCCGATCCCGTCTTCGTACTTGAGGATCTGGACGCGGTATTCGTTCGCTGCTCCTGAGGTGTTGCCGTGGGCGATGATGCTATCGACCGTGAGCGCGCCAAGCCCGCCGCCAAGTGGGGCGAACGCGAAGCTGTCCAGGGTGCAGTCGAGGGTGTCGGGCGTGGAGACCACCACCGTGACTGCGCCTTCCCATTCCTTGGCGCTGCTGATGGACCCGGTGGCGCTGATGGCGATGTCTTCGGTGTCGGCGACCGTGACCACGCCGGTGTCGGAGTCGTACGAATCGCCAGTGAGGCGCGCCGTGCCTGCCGCCGCAAGCGTCAAGACATCGAGCACGACCCGGGACTGCAGCGGATTCGTGTGGTTCTGCGGGGTCACGTTGTCGACGGTCACGCCAACCAACCGCGGATCGATACGGGAGGCGATCCCGTGAACCGTCGCGGCTGGCGTGTCGGTATTGAACACGGTCAGCGGAAGCGCGAACTTGAGCGCCACCTGGCCCGCGGCATGCTGCAGCACCGAGCCTTTGGAGATGTATGCCAGTGGGATCTTGCCGGCGCCGTCCGCCTTGGGGATCGCCCCGGGCGCGGACGCCAACGTCGCGACCTCGTCGCTGCCGCCGTTCTGATGGGCCGCTGCGTGCGCCAGCGGCGCGATCTGCGCTGGCGTCCCGTGCGAGTGGTCCTCGGGCGAGTAGTTCGGCCCCGTGCCGACGACGGGCGCCTGGCCGTAGGCGGTCTCCGACACCACCGTCGTCGCGATGACGTTGCCGACAGTCACCCACCCGTCGAGCTTGCCCGCCCCATCCGCCTTCGGGATCGCGTTCGCTGCCGGCGTCGCTGTCGCGACCTCGTCTACACCGCCATCCTTGTGCGTGTCGGCGTGCGGGCCGGGGATGCCGACGCGGGGCCCTGGGACGATCGTTCCCATCAGGCGGTCGCGGCCGTTGCTTCGATGACGTGCGGGCCGATCATGACCTTGTGGATCGTCGCCACCAGCGTCGCACCGTCGGCCGGGTCCTTCAAGACGTTGAAGACCTCGAGATAGGCACGGGCGCGGCCAGCGATGTCGAACCGCTCATGCCAACCCCGGTAGCTTTCGCCAGGCCACACGGCGTTAGCGGCCTTCGCCCAGCCGTCCGGGTTGCCTGCGTTCGGGTCGCCGAGCGGAGTCAGGACATCGCGGATGATGCCGCCCGGAGTGGTGAATAGGCGGACATCGAAGCCGATGGCGTCCGCGGTCACGGTGATCGCGCCCGTGCCGCCGGTCAGCGTGGCGGTCAGCGCCCAGCCCGCCTCGATTTTGCCGACGAGCAGCACCGCGTCGGCGTCGTCGGGATCGACCGATGCGGTCAGGGCGTCGGTGATGGCCGAGGGCCCGCCGTTGATGAGGTCAACCAGGTCCTGGATCAGCTCCTCGTTGTCGGCGGGAAGCTCACTCGATGTGTCGTAGGAAAGCGGCGCGGCCTCGATCGTGATGTCGAAGACGCCGACGAGCAGGTCGAACGTGTCGACCGTGATCCGGCCTGTCCTGCGGTGCAGTTCTTCGCGGGCGTTGACCTGGCCCTGCGCGCCCGCGGTGCCCTTGTTCTCACCGAAGCCGACAAGGAACACGCCAGACGAATCCGAGTCAGGCGCACCGGTGAACGCGACCTGGTCGGCCCACTCGGGCGTGAGGCCGATCGCCAGCTCCCCAGCCCTGTTGAGTCTCTCGGTGGATCCACCACTCATGCGACCTCGCTGGGCGCATTCTATCGGATGCGCGGCGAGGCGGCGATCCTGCGGCCTACTGCGAGGCGTCCGGGAGCACGCCGCCCAACCCGAGCGCGTGCCGGATGCAGACCGCGGCGGCGGCAGCAGCGCGGATGCGCGCCGGCAGAGTGAGCGGGATGGACTGCACGGACAGAGCAGGAACCACCGGGTGGCCAGAGCCGTCATCCTCGGGCTTGAAAACCAGCAGGCCCGGGAGCCCCGGCCAGTCGCCTACCCACGGATCGGTGCACAGCTCGAACTCGCCACGGATGCCCCGCGGATACCATCGGTAGCCTATTGCCGGCGCGAGGCGCTGATCCGCGAGCACGCGGATCCCGAGGTCGAGGCCCATCGGCAACCACAGCGGCACCTGCTCGTCAGGCTCCCACCACGCCGACCCAGTCGTGTAGTTCCCGCCGGGCGTCTCCCACGGGTAGAACTGCGACTCGTCGGCGACATCGCGGATCTCCTGGGCCGGAGGGACGGACAGGCACCGCGGGCAGGGGTACCAGTCGGGATCCGGGTGGCTCGTTGACGCATCGGTCCACATCCACCGGCCGTCGCAGATGTCACACGGGGATGGGGCGGTCATGGCCGCTGCCCGATCGCCTGCTTCAGCAACTCGATTGTATCGGGGGCGCAGGTGGTGCAGAGGTACCCGGAGACCGTCACTGCCGCGACGGGACGGTCGTATCCGCAGCCGCTGCAGTATTGGGACTTGTCCGGTTCGGGCGGGCGTTTGGTTCTGGGGCTGCCTGTGGCCATGGTGTGCTCCTTGGTCGGTGCCCCATCATGCCACGGTGGCGCCAGGTTGGCAACAGCTGCCCGCGAGATTCCCTACTGCGAGGATGGCTCCGGCAGCCACGCCCAGAACCTGCGGGCCACGATGCCGCTAACGTGGCGGCGGCAGACGCTATAGCGGTCCGAGATGCGTTGATGTGTCCAGCCTTGGTGTGCGAGAGACCGAATCTCCAGCACGTCGGACCTGGTCAGCTTCGACGAGCCCTGGCGCTCCCCGCGGCTTGAGGTGCCGTGCAGCACGCGGTCTGCCTGGTTCTCCGACAGAGTGCCCCACGCGAGATTGGCCATGCGCGCGTCCTCTGGGTTCCCGTTCAGGTGGCGGCAGACGTGACCCGATGGGCGCGGCCCGGCGAAGGCGAGCAGCACCAGACTGTGTACGTAGTAGCCGGAGAACTGCCCTCCTCGCTTCAGCACGACGTGTGGGTAGCCCCGGGTTAGCGACGGCGAGAAGATACGGCCCTTGAGTCGTCGGCTATGCTCCCCCCAGGTCGGGTGCTCGCAAGTGATCACACGGTCGACGCTTCGTACGCGCCCCTGATCGCTCGCCTCGTAGTAGCCCTCCCAGTCCGGGACCGGCCGCCACTCCTCAGGCGTGGTATCTTGCTCTTGCATCGGGCCCTCCAACGGCTCGTATGTGTGAGGCCGGTCGAGGGCTGGCACCCTCCCGGCCTCTTCATTCTACCACGGGAAGCGCCTCTACTGGTCGCTGGACTGGAGCTTCCAGTTGCGGAATTTGACGAACTCGGTAGCCGCGTCGATGACTCGGAATTGCGTCGGGACATTCCAGCGGGTCAGGCGGCGCAGGTTGTTATCGTCGACCCCGCCCAAGTACCAAACCGCTTGACCGTCAGAGACGGTGCAGACGCCAGCGGCCACGCCGCCACCGGACGGAGCACCGAACTGCCAGGAGGGGACGCCGGTGCGTTTGTCGTGGGCGCGCATGAATCCAACGTTGGGAGCGCCAGAGTTATCGCCGTAGGTCGCATACACGTAGGTCTGATCCACGGAGACGTGGAGCGCCTTCTGCGTTGCGTCCGGGTGGACGTAGGCCCACGCGAGATCGCCTTCGGCCTGGCCAACCGCGACCAGCTGCTGGCTGACGATATCGCTCCCGCCGATGTAGAGCAGCAGTCCATCAGAGTCCATGACGCGATCGCCGATTGGCGCCTGGGCCGAATCCCACGCGAAGCCATCGACGTTGACGCCGTTCCCGCCCTCGCCCGCAGCGTCGGATCCCGAGTTGGCTCCGACTGCGCGAACGGTCGCCAGGGATGCGAACGTCGAGGCATCACCTCCGACAAAAACTTGCCGTCCGTTCGTACAGACCGACCGCAGGGCTCCGCCCGTACTGTGCTGGTAGTCCCAGACAATCGTGCCGTTCGCGAGAAGCAGCTTGTGTAGGTGGCGGTCCGCGACGACATCGCCGGCCGCCGTTGTGATCTCGTGCACGACGTAGACGTCGCCGTCCGACATGCACAGATCCTTCGCAACCACCGTGCCGAGGTCGAACACCCAAAGCGACACACCCGCGATGTTGAACGCTTCAACGAACACATCGTACCCAACGACCGTAGTGTTGCCGTCGGTGCGGATGACGTTGTTGACGCCGGAATTGGTGCGGGCGAGCGTCGCGATCAGCGTCGACAGGTCTCGCTTGAACAACCGGGGGTCGACGGAGCCATCGGCGATCGCGACCACGTCGCCGCTCGCATCCACGTACCCGCTAGAGAACCCCGCAGCAGTGCCGAGGGTCGCCTGCGTGATGCCCGGCCCGTTCGCGCTGTCGTCCTCGAAGACGGTCAGCAGATCGCCTACGCCGGCGTTGTTGGTTGGATCCTCGACGAACGCAATCGCGGTACCGAGGTCATTGAAAACTCTGTTTGTTGCGCTCAAGAATTGAAGCCACTGGCTGACGAGGTTCCAGAACCAGTTTACGTGCTGGTGCGGAACCGGGTTGAGGAACGCCCAGCCGGCATCCTGCTTTGCCGGCTCCGGAGCGACCAGATCCTGCGGGATGGCCGCGTCTTTCGCCCAGTTGGGAGTCTCGGTGGGGGCTTCGGTGACGGCCATGGGTCATCCTGTCGCTGGGGGTGTCGCTCGGGGCGTAGCGTGGACGGCTATTTCGGTAACGGCATTAGTTGATGACCTGCGCCAGCAGACCCTGGTTGAGGCCGAGCGCGTCGGGGTTCTGCTCGAACCCGAAGTAGCCTGGTACGGCTTCGATGAGCGTCATGTGCTTCCCGCCGGGCCGCGCATCCTCCATCATTCGCGCGACACGCCTGGAGACCGCTTCGCTCATCGGGAGCGGTCGCACCACGTTCAACTCGAAGCCGGCGGGGAACACGCTCAGGTAGAACACGTCGACGTTGGGCTGTGTGGCCGCACGGAACAGCTGGATCAGCTTGTCGATGCTCCCGTCGCAGGTGTTGGCGAGCATCCGCGCCAGCACGAAGGGGCGGAACTCGTTGTCGGACAGGCCCAGGCGTTGCTCGCCCACGGCCTCGCCCCACTTGTCGAGCAGGTCGCCGGTCGAGTCTTGGATCGCGACGGAGAGCAGGAGGTCGAACTGCTCATCCTCGCGGGCTTGCTGGCCGGTGGCGAGGGCCGCAACGAGGGCGCGGATCCGAGGCTTGTCCCAGTTGACGAGGATCCTGGCACCGGCGCGGTCGACCCAATCGCTGATGTAGAGAGTTTCGGTGGTGGCGGTCTGGGCGGGCTCAGCCATCGAGACCCAGTTCGGCGCGGGTCAGGCTGAACGCCGAAACGTAGTGCACCACCCGGAACGTGCGGGGCGCTGGACGCCGCGCGGGGGCCCGGGGAATTCGTATGCGCGTCCCGAAGATGCCCAGATCGAACAGCAGGTGAAGCATGGAACGGTCGAGGTCGGTCATGGGCGCAGTCTATCGCGACGGCGTGGTGGGCGCGGCCGGGATGCTGATGCCCGCCCACAGGCCGAGCTGCTCGGTAGCCGGGCGCCTGGAGCAGGTGATCCACTCCGGCTTGCCCTGGAGCCGCAGGCGCTGCGCGTGCCAACCCTCGAGGGGTAGCGGCTCCGACTCCGACACGATGACCAGGTCGCACACGGCGGCGAGGTCCTGCGCCCGTTGCAGCACCTGGTGCCGCGGCAGGAGCGCGGCGTACCGTGGAGCTCCGGAATACGGCGGGTCGAAGTAGGCGCGCGAACCTGGAATCGGCGCGGCATCGAAGACGTCGCCGTGGTGGATGGTCACGCGTCCCCAGTCGATGCGGTCGAGAGCGGCGACGCGGTCGGCCAGGGTGAAGATCCGGACAAGGCCGCGCGCGGGGTGCGAGCGGTACAGTTTGCCGATCTTGCGGCCCTGCGGGTATGGCTTGCCGGCGAACCGCTTCCCCCGACCGGCCGGCCTCATCCGCCGCCGCGCGTCAATGCCGCCTCGCTGGTGAGCGGTCTCAGTACGGCTCCCGGACGGCGACTCCCACCTCGAGGTGCCGGCGTTCCACCAGATCGGAATACAGCCTGCGGAACGGGCCTGGAGGCACAGGTACTGCGCGGCGCGCTTCGCCGGGTCCTCGGGCGGCTCATACAGCAAGGTCGGCCACACGGTCGGCAGGTCGCCCCGCTCATCGAGCTCGAGCAGGACCCGGCACGTGTCCCGCCGGCCGGCGGCGGTCTGCAGCGTGGTCCAGACGTCGCCCCACGGGCCCGCATCGATGGCGCGCACCTCGTCGGGCGGGCGCTCCTCGATGCCGAGGTGCTGGCACAGCAACGGCGCATCCTTGCGCTTGCTGCCCATGAACCCCGACAGCGTCTTGAGGCGGCCGAGCGCCCATAGCCAGAGCGAGCCGGTGCCGGTGCAGTTGTCGTCGAGGATGACGGTCATCGGCAGATGCATGGGCTGCCGTCGAAGTGGTCACAGGGGGCGTCCAGGCTGGCGAGCCGGCCGCGGATGTTCTCGGCGAGCGCAACGGCGGGGATCGGGATCGATGTCGTCATCGGGGTTGCTCCTGGCCCTGGGCGTCGAGACGCACCATCGTGGCCGCATTGGCGTGATCGGGGTCGCAGAGGTTGTGCGCCAGGTTGACGGCGGTGGCCCGCGTGGCCGGGTAGCTGCGATGCCATGGTCCGTCGTCGAGGTACGCCTCGAAGCACCCGGCGGCTCTGTCGATGCCGTCGGCTATGGGCTCGCCCTCCCAGATGAGGGGGAGCGCGTGCCGGTAGCCTGCGTGCCGCGGTTCGTCGGCGTCAGGGCCCTCCGTATCCGGTGGCCGAGCGCCAGCTATCCAGCGCCAATCTTCGGGCGCGTCTTTTGGGAGCAAGGGGCCCACATTCATCCGATGCGCTACCGGCGGCCTGCCTCCGCAGCGCCACGCCACCGACTCTGGATCGCCGAGCAGCTTGAGCGGGTCGGCCTCAGTGGGGATGAGCAGCAGCGCATACGGCACAGCCGAGTCGTCGACGAGTCCGCGGTTGCGCTCGGTGTCGGGCGGCGGATCGGCGCACCCCGCCAACCCGAACTCCGCGACCTGGCGGCGCACCTCGTCGAAGTCGCAGGCGAATAGCTGCGGGAAGCCATACGGCGGCTCGATCACCACCGGGCTCAGGCTGACCACCCGCGCCAGCTTGGGTCCGTAGATCGCACCGAACAGCAGCCCGTAGGCGATCAGGTCTTGAACCCCGGACAGGACCCGGCCTATCTCCATCATCAGCGCCTCGGGCGTGTCGTACTGGTCGGGCTGAATGGCCAGCACGGCGTATGCGTCGGCGGATATCTGGTGGCCGAGAGCGGCCTGGTGGGCTGAGTGCGATTGCGCCTCGAGCGCCGCGCGGAGCGTGAGCGCATCGACTCCGTGCATCTGGGCGGCGAACATGAGCACGTCGGCGGCGGATGGGGTCTGGTCGGTCATGGCTGCACTTCCTGGCCCTGGGCGTCGACAAGGACGACGGTGCCGGAGCAAGACACCTCAGCGTCGACAGCGATGTGAACCAGCCAAACCTCAGGGGTGGGCCCGAGCTCCTTGAATGCGTAGTACCCGCTGCCATTCCAGCATCGCCAGAACCGGTCCAGCCCCTCCGCTACCGGCTGCCCGTCCCAGGCGAGGACGAGGGCGAAGCGCGTGGACCACTGGGGCTCGTGGCCAGGTATGCCCTTGGGGTGCCAGCCCGGCAACCAGTCAGCATGGCCTCGCTTGTGTCGAGCGGCCGGCGGCCTGGCCCCGCAAGGCCCCTCGGCCAGCAGCCCGAGCGGGTCGCCCTCGGCTGGTATCAGCAGCACATTATGGATCTGGTTCGGTTGGTCGGTGGTGGTCATGGGCCCTCCTGGGCTTGCTGGTGGTCGGCTCGAAGTTGTCGAAGTGCTGCGGTGATCATCGGCAGGGCTGGGGCGCGGTTGCGCTTGCGGCCGATCAGGTGCGCGGCCCACGCCTCTGGATCGCGACCGAGTGCGGACTCCATGTGATCGCGCCATTCTTGGAGCCGGTAGGCCAGACGCTCCTCAGTCCATTCGTTGACCTGCTCCGGGGTCGAGTCCCGCAGGAGCGTTGGAGCTTGCGCGATCTGTGTCTCCACTTCGGCGGTGACGGTGTCGAGGGTGGGCTTGTCCGGCAGGTGGCTCCTGATCTTGTTCGTCCACTCGCCCCCCTGTGGGGGGTTGGGGGGATCGGTGCTGGTGTCTGGTTCTGGTGGATCAAGACGCGCGCGGGGCCCTCGCGCTGCCCCCGGGGTGCCCTTCGCCTGCCCTTCGCCTGCCCCTTTGCTGCGAATCTTCGGCTTTGGTCCGTTGTTTGCCTGCCCTTCGCCTGCCCTTTGCCTGCCCTTCGCCTGCCCCCTGCCTGCCCTTTCCTGCTGCGCGTCCTCCCAATCGCCAGATGCCTTGAGCAGACGAACCCGCTTGATCGAGGGCTTTCCGGCGTTGCTGCGCCAACCCCAGTCCTCGGCCAGGTCCTCGTGCTCGGGCCACTCGCCGAGCTGGTACACTCGGTAGCGAAGATCCATGAGCGCCTCTTCCCGCTTGAGCGGTCGCGGCAGTCGGTCGCGGATGACCCCCCACCAGTCCGACTCGCAGCGAGTCCAGGCCATCAGAGGAGGCCGAGCAATGCGCGGCGCACGCCAGGGGCGCGCTCCTCGATCGGTCGCCAGAGACCCAGCATGCCCTTTGCCGGCATCGCCTCCGGTAGCGCTCGGTAGCCAGCGACGCGCATGCAGACTGGCCCGAATGCCCATGGGTGTGCCTGGAGCTGCTCGTCCAGGGAGAGCCCTTTGCCACTCACCACAAGGGGCGGGTAATCCAACACCAGATCGAACCGCACGAGGCCGAGCACAACGCCGCGAGGCGCGTCTGCCTTCGACGGAACGTCGGGCCATAGTGACGACGGAAGCCCGTCCATCCACCCGGTCGAGGCGTGCAGACCCACCCACATCGGCCAGCGAGAGTCTGGGCAGAGCCGGCGGGGGCGGTTCTCCCACGGCTTCACCCCGGCCGCGATAGCGGCGGCATACGGCTGTTTTAGCGACAAGCATCGCAAATCTGCGGGGCTCTGGGATGCCGTAATGAGGCTCATCTGATTCTGGGGCCCCATCAGAAGTCGATCTCCGGCCCGTCACCCTTCGGGCACTTGGGCAGATGGACCCGGATGACTGTGATCCTGGGCGTGTCGCCGAACACGGCCCAACGCGAGTAGCTCTCACCCGCCAGAATGGCGTCGGAGCACCAGTAGCAGACGTGCGGGACCCGAGCGCGCACGTGGCGGGCCTGCGTTCCGCCGCGGTTGCTGCCTGCCCATGCGTCGATGCCTGTGCACATCACGCCCCCTCTTCGCAGCTCTTGCCCCTCAGCTCCGACACCTCGATCACATCCCATTCCGCGTCATGGGGGCCTTCGGTCTCGAACATCTGCCACGCCATCGAGACCGCCTCATCCTCTGTGTCGGCCTCCACGTCGAAATTGATCCATCCGGTCGCCCTGAACTCCACGTTCCATTTCATCCTGCGCTCGCCTGCTGCCAGAGCCCGGCGAGCCGGAATACACGGCCCGCCGGGGTGGCGCTCGATGCCCACGTGTGGGCGGTCAAGATGGTGTCGCTGGTATTCCCCGACTCTCACCGGGCAGCTCGTGGCTCAACAGTAGTCCACCGCCCCGACGACCGTCAAGCTCACGATCCCAGCCGTTCAATCCGAAACGCAGAAACGCAGTGCGATTCCTGGCTTCTGGTTCGTCAAATCCAAACGCGAAAAGTGAAGTGCGATTCTGGCCATCGCGCGCTTCAAATGGAAACGCGAAAAACGCACTGGGCTTTTCGCGAACCTGTGCTTCAAATGGAATCGTAAAAAGTGAGGTGGGCTTTTCGCGGAGTCGTGCTTCAAATGGAATCGCAAAAAGTGAACTGCGATTCCTGCGAAGTCGTGCTTCAAATCGAAACGCCAGAATTCAACTTGGCTTTTCGGCGCCGTGCGTGTTCAATCCGAACGCGAAAAACGCACCGCAATTACGCGACTACGAACGTCCCGAGCACCGGCAGCTCAAGCACCGTGTGCGTCGCGGGGTCCTCCACGCCGTTGAGCAGCAGCTCCGTGACGTCCGCGATCCCGTCGACCGTGAACGCCAGCGCGCACAACGGGAGAGGGAACACCGTCGATCCGGGCCCGAGCGTCAGGAAGAAGTCCGCTGTCAGCTCCTTGAGCGCTTCCTTGACGTCCGCCGGCACAAAGCCCGCTTCCATCTGCAGCGTCCAGGCCAGGTTTACAGGCGTGTCGGCCGAGAACGAGAACCGGATGATCTCGGAGCGGCCGTCGTCCTTCGTGACCGTCGCCGACTGGTCGCCCGATGTCTCTGTGCCGCCGCAGAGCTTGAAGTAGATCGCGTCGACGACCTGCTGCTGCTGCTCGGTGGTCATGCTGGCCGGTGCGACCACAGCGGCGATCCCGTGCGGGGCGATGGTGATCCCCTCCTTGATCACCTCGATCGGCAGCTTGTTGTCGAGGACCGCGGCGCCGATGATGAAGTCGAGGTTCAGGAGGGCCGCGCGGATCGCGTTGGTCGACCCGGCGCCAGCGGACGCCAGCGCCCGCTGCCGCTTCGCCTTCAACTCGTCGTCTTCCTCCCGAGCTCGGCCCGGGTTCGCATCGGCGGGGTTCGTCACGGACGTCCAGCCGTCCACCAGGGTCACGATGGTGCCGATCTCGCCGGTCAGCGCCACGATCGGGCCGGACTCCTCGGCGATGGCGACGACCTCGACTTCGCCCGGGGTGACCGCGCCGATCACCACGTCTCCGGAGATCACCCACCGCGCCGTCCCCGCGGTGCCGCCGCCCTGCACGATCTTGCCCTGGTTGATCTCGGTGCCGTCGGTGCCTGTGCAGGTGAGTGTGACCGTGCCCTTGGTGGCCTCGTCGCGCTTGACGCCGACGATCAGCACCAGGTTGTCGAGCTGCAGCCCCGTGGCGTTGCCGACGGACCACGCGTCGTAGAGCGCCTGGTCGACCTCGGAGCCTTGCCCGAGGAAGAAGCTCACGATCTCGGTGAGGTTTCCCACGAGGACGTCGCGGTCGTAGTCCGGCGTTGCCTGGAACCCGAGCGCGACGAGGCGCGCGTCGAAGTTGTCCCGGATGAGGTCGAGGAACTCGCTCTGCCGCGTGGCGATGAATCCGGCCGGGGTCAGTCCGCTCATGGGCTTGCGATTCCTTGGCTGTGGCCGAGTATGCCGCCGACCACGATCGACGGGTTGCCGCCCGGAGCGCCGGCGGGGGTGATGATCAGCGCGAAGTCGCCGTCGTCCGTCGAGACGGTGGCGCTGATGGTACCGAGCCGGCCGGTCTGCTCCGACTCGAGGTCGCGCACTTCGGTGACCCCTGGCGTGTCGCTGATCTCGATGGCGACCTCGGCGGCGATGTCCTCGATCGTGACCTCGGGGTTGCCGAGCAGGCCGATCCAGTCGATGCCGTCATTCTTGTTGAGGGGCCAGTCGCCGCGGTGCGTGAGGAGCCGGCACTTGACGCGTTGGGCGGTGATGACGACGCCGGAGGCGAACTGCGAGAACTCGGGCAGATCGCCGGTGATCGGGTCCATGAGGACGTCGACGCTCACTCGGCCACCACCTTCGTTGCTCCCATCGCGCCGGGCCACCCGGTGAGGATCAGCGCCGCGACAGCAGCCTGGATGCCAGCAGCGGTGGGCGGCATCGCCGTGGAGATCGTGGTGGCCAGCGTGCTGATCTCGGCGGCGACCAACGACTCCAGCGTCACCGGGTCGGTAGCGGCATCGCTGCCCAGCCTGGTGTCCGCGCTGTTGATCACCACCTTCGGGCCGGTGATCGCCATACCGTTCGGCACGAAGGCGCTCGCGGGGAGCGGATCGGCGGGGCTCCGCACGCCAGGCACGAACACGCCGTCGGTGAGGTCGTGGCGCCGCGGGTTCTCGGGCTCCGTCTTCGTCGCTGCCGTCGCTTTCCACTCGTCGATACTGCGGTCGCAGATCTCGAGCATGCCGGTGTCGCCAACCGCAAGAGGGTGGGTCTGCGAGAACGGGCCGGAGCCCTCGAACCAGACGGGCACGTTGGGGATCAGCGGTGGCCGGTAGCATCTGATCTGGTTGCCGTCGGCCGGGTCGCGTCGCCGGAAGCACGGCACGATCTGCACGGTCGCCGTCTGGTTCGCCTGGTTGTAGCTCACGACGGTGGCGGGCAGCTTGACGTTGACCAGGGCGCGCTCGCCTGAGGCTGCTGCCTGGGCATTCGAGGTGCGGTCGGGATCGGCGGTCGGCGCTGGCATCGCGGCATTGTATCGCGGAGCGCTTGCGGTGCTCGGGCTTCAGCTGTACAGTTGCGGGGACGCCGCCTGGGTAGCACCGGGGCTGATCGGCAACAGACCCAACCGTCAACGCCCAACGAGGGCGAGACCAGTGCCGCCCGATCCCGTATCAGCCGGGGGAGGGCGGCCAGTTGGAGGGCCGCTGATGGCCAACGTCCTGACGCTCCCCAAGCAAGTGGAGTGCATCGAAGCGCTGGTCGAGGGGCGTTCAATCCGCGCCGTCGAGAGGAGGACAGGCGTGCACCGGGACACCATCATGCGGTTGGGCGTCCGGGTGGGCGAGGGCGTGTCGGGGCTGCTGGACCCACGCATGAGCGTGCCGTCCGTTGTCCTGCCATTCTCCAAGAACACACGACACAAACAGGCATTCACGGATCTGTCTGTGGCTTGGCACGGCTGGTGTCGTGTCGAGTCACCCGGGGTCACTCCCGCCATGGAACTGGGTCTGACCAACCACGTCTGGGGCGTCGCCGACATGATCGCCTACTCACATCAAGGGACACCTTCCCAAGTGCCAGCCTCCGACCCGGTGCCGCCGATGACCCCACGCAACGAGCCGCTCACCCACCGAGCCGCCTGTCACATCGTGGCCCGCTACATGATGCGTCGCCTGCGTTGGTGCGACATCGCTGTTGTGGAGGTGGAGGGTCGGTCGACCGGTGAGCCACCGGCCCCGCCCGATGTGGCGACACATCCGTACGGCACCAAGGCGTGGTGGGACTATCAGCGCGAGTACACAGCCTGGCGAAAGACCGCGTCAGCTGGTGGTGGCCGGATCGATGTCTTGGCGTTCACGCTCCCGGGGTGGAAGCCCGAACTGAAGCGGTGCCCTCGCATCGTGGCCGTGGAGGTGAAGACCGCACGCCCGGACCTGCTGACCGACCTGCGTAAGCGCAAGCTGCTGCGCTACGAGCCACAGGCGACCCACGTGTACTTGGCGATCACCGACGCAACGATGTTGGTGGAGTACGTGCACTGGCCTTGCAACGGCGACGTCTGGCTGGCTGACCTGACCGCCAAGGGGCTGCCACGTCACTGGGGCGTGATCCACATACCTGAGACCGGCGATCCCCAAGTCCTCCGTAGAGCTGGCCGGAACCCCCACGCGTGCGAACCCACCGACGATCTGCGCACCCGACTGGCGCTCAAGGCCGCGATCTCACTGGCGCACCGGCAAGCGCGAGCGAGCCCTTGTCACACGGTGTGACGTCAGGTATGGTGGTCAGGACGCCGCCCGGGGAAACCCGGAGTCTTCCGGCACCAGTCTCGAGCAACGCCCCACGGGGCAACGCCAGGGCCGCCCGTCCCCGCTGAAGACCGGGGGCGGGAATGGCCGGGCGAAGGACCGACCATGAGCTACGCCGAACTGTTCACCGTAGATGCCGATGGCGACGTCGTCGGAGGTGCCGCCACCGTGGCCAACAACCACCGTGGGGCGCCGCTGCTCTGGGAATGGCTGCGCGCCACCTACATGCCTGAGCTGGATCCCCTGGACCTGATGCTCGGCCGCAACCTCGATCCCTTCTGGGCGCTGGTCCGAGACGAGCGCCTGCCCGTCGACGAGCGCGTCGCCTTCGCTACCACCTTCGACAACATGATCATCCGACGCGAACACGTGCCGCACGCCGCGGCCTGCCTCCGCTCGACTGCCGCGAAGATCGGCGACATGCACGGCGGCCCCATCCACGCCTTCTACTGGCCCGACCTGATGCTCAAGGCCATCGAGGACGACAGCGTGCTCGGGCTCGCATTCAACCAGTGCAGCGCCAACGCCGACACTTGGGAGACATACGACAGGGCCAAAGCCGAGGCCGATGAGGACTACGCCGGCGACCCCTACAACATCGGCAGAGACGAGGGCCATTCCCTCCTGTTCAAGAACTACCCCGAGCTGCTCCCTGCCGAACTGCCCGACGAGGGAGCACCATGACCGCCCAGGCCCCCTTCGACACCGCAACCGCCCGGCGCCACGCGCTGGCGCTCCGCAACATGATCGATACACCTGACGAGACGGGCGAGGACCCGTACCTCTCGTGGTTCTACGAAGCCGAGGATGGCACCGTCTACAGAAAGCAAGACCGGGTGAAGCCAGGGCAGATGAATGACCGCCCGGTGGGCATCGACGTCTGCGTTGCTGACGCATGCACCATGGCCCATGTCCCCGCGTTCGATGGCCAGCAGATGCCTGAGACCGCGGAGGCCATCGCGCAGATCGGAGCCGAGATGCTCGCGGCCCTCGCGGAGATCGAGCGGTTGCGAGAAGAAGTCGGGGTGTGGACCTACGGCGTCACGGAAGCCGAGAAGTTGTTGGCGTCGTCCGACAGTCGTGCCGAACTCCTCACCGCCGAGCGCGACGTGCTGCGGTCCCAGCTCGCAAGCCGCCGCGAGTGGCGCGAGGGCATCCCGACGCCCGAGCAGCTCGAGCACCACGAGCAGCACGGCGGGCTGTGGCTGGTGCGAGAGAGCGCTATGTTCGGATTGGTGGAGTTGCTCCGGATGTCGCACGTCGAGGACGTGCAGACGGGGACGCGTCGAATATCGACGCGGTGCGCTGGCTGCTACCAAACGCGGGAGCCGCATGCGGACTGGCAGTACACCCCAGTCGACCGCGACGCGATGCCTGTGCCGTGGCGTGATGCCGCGCCCCCGGCCCGCGATCTTGGCGGGCTGCTCGAATGGTTCGTGTGCTCGAACTGCGGACCCAAGGTGCGGGCCGACGAGGACGGCTGCTGTGCAACGTGCGGCCGGGACTGCGCGATAGCGAACGCTCGGGGCATCACCTGGCGCCCCGAGGGCTACGACGAAGCTGGGGAGGCGGGATGAGCCCCGTCGACCGAGCCAAGGTGCTACGGCTGGTGGCCAAGGAGATGGGCGAGGAGCCAGCGCACTGTTGGTCGGGCAACGGCCGCAGCTCTGCGACGGTGTGCGGCCTGAACGTTCACCTGTACGCCAGCGGCCATTTCGTGGTGCGGAACCTGGCGACCGGTGGCGGGCGCGGCAGGTATCGCCGCACCGGCCGGGGTTGGCACGCATGGGCAGCGACCGACATCGCCAAGGCCATCAGGCAGGCGCGGTCCTACACCGGGATCCCGCGAGCCGTGACGTAGTACTCGGTGGCCCATCCGCTGTCGCCCTTGAACCCCACCGACTGCGCCACGAAGTCGCCCGTGATCAGGTCCGACTCCACGCGGAATGGCTTCCCGGGCCGCAGCGTCGGGGCGATGAGCCCCTTGACCTCGACCCCGTCGTCGGTGGGCGACGAGTCGATCAGGTTGCCGGCCTCCTGCGAGAACACCACCGCAGACTCACCCGTCGTCCCTCCGCGCTTCCAGAACTGCGCGACGCGGTCCCTGCTCCCCCACTGGGCGCTGGACATCTCGGCGATGAGGTCGATCTGGTCGGGCACGCGTCCGGTGAGCACCAGGCTGGGAAGGCTGATGTCGCCGATGACCGCGTCGATGTTGCCGATCCCGATCCCCTCCAGTTGGTCGATCAGGAAGGTGAGGACCTGCGCGGTTGTGGTCCCCTCGGCGAACGACTCCGACACGTGCGACGACACGAACTCGCGGCCCCCGTCCTGGGCTTCGATCACAACGACCTGCTCGACCTCGCTGCGCACCTCGCGGCGCACGCCGTCGGGGATCGGGTTGCCGGTGAAGATCAGCCGCGGGACACCATGCTGCGAGCTGTAGCCGACCAGGAGCCGCACGATAGCGTCGGTCTTCTGCAGGCGCGCAACCGTGCCTTCCGATGCCCCGTACATCTCGATCCGGGCACTGTTGGGCGTGCTCGAGTCGGTCATCTGCACGTCGAACGTGATCCGCAAGCCGTTGTTCGCGGACTCGAAGCGGCGGCCGGTCGTGTTCGGAGTCCCGATCTCGACGGCGACGACGCGGTCGAATTGAGTCCCCACGTCGCCGGCCTACTTGAGCTTGCGTGCGAACGCCAGCGCCTGCGCGAAGGGCATCGAAGTGCGGGCGCGGAGCGCGGACGTGAGGCGCGTCCATCGGATGTACTTCATCGGGTGGCCTTCCCTCGTGTACATCTTCACGCCGTGGCGCACGACCCACTTGTCGCCGGACTCGCCTCGAGGGGTGCAGCGGTGCAGCTCGACGACCGTCCCGCGGTGCTCGGCGCCGCCGACGTAGTAGGCCACCGGGATCAGGCCATCAGGCGGTGCCGATGGGGTCGGGGCCTCGACCAGGGCCATCACATCCGACTCGAGATCGGCCACCTTGCCCGCGAGTTCCTTGCAGAGAGCAAACAGGGGGTCCTTGTTCAGGCTGGACGCTCCGTCGAGGAGCTCGGCGATTCGTTCTGTCAGGTCGGTGGCCATGGTCGGCTCCTACGGGGTGATCACCACGGTGATCGGGTTCGGATCTACGGGCTCCGGCGGGAACTCCTCAGGAGGGTAGTACACGATCTGGACCGTGTCGCCCAAGTCGAAGCGTTCGTAACGGCTCGGGCCCCGCACGAACAGCACGCCAGTGGGCGCGCCTTCGGGCAGCAGGCCGAGGCCGAGGCCCCAACCAGGGGACAGGCGCTGTCCGGCGAAGATGGGCGCCCGTGTGGCGTCGAAGAGATCGGCGTACCAACCGCTCTGCGATGGGCGCTCGTAGAACGTGAGGCGGAGCGAGAACTGTACGCCGTCCAGCGTCAGCGACTGCTGGAACGACGGCTGCTCGGGAAACACGGTGATGATCTGGCCCATGGGCTATCGCTGCGGTCGGCGGATCGGCATGCATCAGTCTATCGCGCGGCCTCCCCTGAAAGAAATATCCTCTTTTATGTGGACGCCCGCAGCGTCACCATATATGGTGATACCACCAACAGGGAGCAGCCCGATGACCCGCACAATCACCACTACCGCCGACTCCCTGGCGCGGGTCTTGTACGGTTGCTCGGCAGCCGATCTTACGCGCGGGCATACCTACGCCGGCACGAACATCCCGCTGCGCAAGGTCCCGGCCGACGCCGTAGTCACCGTGCGCGTACAGGCCAACAGAGCCAGCGCCATGGTGAGTGACGCCGACGGTGGTTGGATAGCCGACCACCTGGGGCCCGCGCTCGGCGCACGCCAGATCAAGAAGATCGCGGCGCTGACACTATGACCGCCCCCCAAGCCATCGCCCTCGCCCTCCAGGCACGCGGCCTCACCACGCAGCGGGCACAAGCGTCGATGATCGGCACCACCTACAAAGGCTGGAATCGATACCTCAGCCGGAAAGGTCCGAGCCCCACCGGCCGAACGCTGGCGATGTGGGCCGACGCCGCCGGGCTGCGGCTGAGCTACACGCCGAAGACAGGATGGGTCGCCCACGAGTCGGGCTAAAACAGGTCCAGCAGGCCGGCGAGGATGCTCTGGTCGCTCTCCTCGGCCGCCGGGTCCTCATCGGTGCTGGTCGTCGGCTGCTCGCCCGCGTCGACCTCGTCAGGGGCCCCGACCGCGACCTCGTCGTTCACCACGTCGACGGTGATCTCGACCGCCGTCGCCGTCGCGCGCTTGAACTTCTTGAGCACGATCGGGAACGTCAGCGACTCGACCTCGTCGGTGAGCGTTGTGAACGACTGGATCAGGTACGACCGCAGGACGCCGAAGCGGCGCGTCACGACGTCGAACACCTCCCCGGCATCGGCGGACTCTTCTAGGAACCGCAGGCGCTCCTGTACGCGCCCCCAGCCCCCTGTCTCGCCCGACGACGCGAGCGGGGTCGGCGTGAGGGTCACGTTGAGGGTGACCCGGTTCGGCTGGCGCTGGACGTGGTCTGTGACCGGCACGCCACCCTGGACTGGGTGGTCGGTGGATCGCCACTCGCGCGGGACGTTGATCGAGTGAACCGCATCCGCCTTCCACAGGATGCGATCGCTCTGCCTCCGCAGGATAGCCATGTGCGGGCGCGGGCGCCCCATCAGACCTCCTGGCCCTGGTGTGCGGCGGCAACGTTGCGGTTCTGGCGGGCCTCGATCTCGGCGATCACCTCGAGAACTTCCTCACGGGACAGGCCGAGGCCGCTGATGTTCCATGTGCTGCCCTCGATGGTCGTGGTCGGGCCTCCGGCTTGCGCGGGCATAGTGAACGCGGAGGCGGGAACGGACTCCATGGGGGTCGGTGCGAACAGCGCTCCACCAGTCTCGAGCTGACCGGTGCTCGGACCGAAGGGGTCGCCTCCACCGAATCCGAAGCCGGGGCCAGCGCTGGGCCGTCCGCCGCTGGCTACGTTGCCGACGGTGATGTCGATGCCGGTGATAGCCGACACGGCCGCAAGGATGGCGTCCAGGCCGGCCAGGAGGAAGTCGATCGCGGGCTGCAGCGACATCAGGCCCGCCGCGATGAAGTCGATCAGCGACCCGAACGCCCGGAACATCGGCAGGACGAACGTGTCGAGCATGAAGCCGGCGACGGCGCCGAGGACCTGCAGCAGCCCGATCAGCACCCTGAGATTGACGGTCGCAACCAGCTCGAGGAGCGGCAGGACGGTGCGGGCAAAGATGTCGAGGAAGACGGCCCCGACCTGCTGCACCACGCCGATGAACGCCTGCAGGTTCATCAGCCCCTGCTCTATGATCCGCGCAACCGCGCCGATCACGCCATCCGCCTCACGGAACTGCTCGATGAAGCGGCCGAGAGCCGAGTCGGTCCCCTGCATGAATCTGAAGAAGTCCTCGAAGAGGAGGAACAGCACCACAACGGCAGCGACCACGAGGCCGATGGCTGCAGCGATCTGACCGAAGGTGGCAAGGCCGATCGCGCCGAGTGCGGTAATGGCTGCGGACAGAGCAATCCATGCTTGCAGCGTGGCGAACGCGACGACCGCAGCGACGACCGCACCGATGGCGAGGGCAACGCCAACGAGGATCGGCCCCCACCCACCGAAGACGGCGGCGACGACCTCGTTGACGAACTCGACCGCCTTCGCCAGCGACTCGAGGCCGAACACGAGAAACTCGATGAACTGGTCGAGCCGACTGTTGATGATGTCGCGGTTGGCGATGAACCAGTCGCGCATCCCCGCGAGCCAGTCGGTCAGCGTCGGCAGGAGCGCGAGCCCGATCTGGTTGCGGATGCCGGCGAGCAACTCGAACATCTGGGCGAGCGTGTCGTTGAAAAGCTCTGCGGCCTCGACCTGCTCGCCAGACATGACGATTCCGAGATCGCGCGCGACTTTCGCCATCTCGTCGAGGTTCTCTGCACCACCCTCAAGCACAGGCAGGAGCTTGCCGCCCAGCTCGGCGCCGTAGATCTGCTGTGCGATCCGGAGTCGCTCCTGCTCGTCGGTGACGCCCGCAAGGGCCTCGGCGGTTAGCCGCAACTTCTCCTCGGCATTGAGCCCAGCGAAGTCGGCTGCTTCGAGGCCGAGCGCCTTGTAGCCGTCCGCCGCCGGCCCCGCGTTGGCCGCGAGCTGTGCCATCGCCTCGGACTGTTTCGCCATGGCCTGTTCGAGCTCGGTGGCGGTCAGTCCCGCCTGCTCGAATGCGAACTTGAGTTCCTGGTATGCCTCGACGCTGAGCGCGGTGCGTGTCGCGCCCTTGCCAATGGCGTCGGCAGCGTCCGCCGCCATGACCGCAACGCCGAGGAGGACCCCGGCGAGGAGTACGCCCGCAGCTACGAACCCGAGCGCAACGGCAGTCAGCTCACCGAGCGCGCCCTTGAGTTCACCGACCGGGGCCTTGAGGTCGTCAGCCGCGTCGGCGGCTTTGTCGGTGCCGTCCGCCATCCCGCCCATGGCGTCATCGACGTCGTCGGCCGCAGCGACCGTGTCGCCCATCTCGGCGGTGACGGACTCCAGCGCCTTGTCGAGCCGCTCGACCGCCTCTTCGGCGCCCTTGGAGTCGACGCCGAGGACGACGAGCAGATCGCGGATGGTCGTCGCCATCTAGCGGCGGCCCTTCGGCTTCTTGCGCTGCGCCGCCGCATCCTTCCGGTACAGATGCTGGACGTCGGCGATGGCGTCGAGCGTCATGTGGGCCTCGAGGGTGTCACGGTACGACCACACGCATCGTATCTCGTGGGGCGAAGCGCTGTACTGGTCGCTCGTGGCGATGCGCTGCACGAACCAATCGACGCCGCTGCGGGCCGCGTCGAGGTTGATGGCCTGCGCCGCGACCTCTAGTCGTCGTTCCCGGTCGTCGAGGGCATGGCTGCGATGGCCGCTTTTCCAGCGTCCGAGAGAGCGCCAAGCGCTGGAAAAAAACCGTTCACCTGGCACACCTTGACGAGCGCCTGCCCGAGTTCGGCGTAGTTGGCCGGGTAGGCCGTGTTGTACGTGTGGGTGGGCTTCCCCTCCTCAACCAGCGGCTTGCTATCGCGGTTCGTGGTCCGCAGGATCTGCAGCTGCATCGGCACGGACAGCTTGATCAGGACACCGCGCACCGCCGCTCCGACCTTTGCGGCGTCGAGCTGCGCCATGATCTCCGGGTTGGAGGCGATGGCCGCAGCAATGGCGGCGAGGTTGGCGCCCTTCTTGTTTTGCGCCATCTTCTCGATCGCGGCGATTCCGACATCGCCGAACGCGAGCGCGAGCGCCTCGAAGGAGTGTCCAGTCACCCACGCGGCGAGCTGCGCACCATTCTCCGTCAGGTGTTTGGTGACGTCGTAGGTGTGCTCGACGCCCTCGGCGTCCTTGAGCGTAAAAGTCGGCATGGTCGGTCAGTCCTCTGTCGTTGTGGCCCTGTGGGCGCGCCTACGTGGTGGTCACGACGTTCGGTGCGCGCGTCTTCTGCGGGGAGGGTAGCCACGCGGTGATGGTGGCCGTGGGCGCCTCCGTGCCCCATGTCGAGTCGGCATCGCGACGGAATATCACCTGCGCCTCGGTGATCTTCTCTCCACTGAATGTGTCTACGACGGACATGGGAAGAACGCTGATCGCGGACCCGTCGTCGAATTCCTGCATCTGGTCGTCTAGCGCGCCGGTGATCTGCTTGTACCCCGCCGTGCCGCGGTTCAGTTGGAGCGTGAGGGTGTGGATCTTGTTGTTGTTTCGCGAGGCGACGACGTGCGAACCGTCACCACCAGCGCGCATCGAAGTCAGGTCGGCCTCGGGCACGATGTTGATCGCGTCGCCTTCGATGAATCCCTCGATGCGGAAGTCGCCCAGGTTGAACTGTACGGCGGCGAGGTTCCAGAAGATGGTGATCACGATGCCCTCGCGTCAGATCAGTTGAACCGGGTGACGATCTCAACCTGGAGCAGGCTGTTCGTCCAGATGAGGTCGGCGTCGAACCGCAGCAGGCGCGCGGCCTTGTCAGCGGGGGTCGGCGGAATGGCGATGAAGGTGAACGACTCGAAGTGTCGAGCGGTCACCCCCTGCTGCATGGCCGCCTCGAGCACATTGGCCAGCGAGCCAGAGCCGCGAATGTCCACAGTCAGCGGAGCGCCGCGGTTGGTGCGGGCGACGATGAGGTCGGCGGCGGCCTCGGCCATACGGATCCGCAGCCAGTCAGCGCTGCGGATGTGCTTGATCTCGCGGCGTGTGCCGTCCGAGAGCAGCGCCATCGTCACGCCGGGGTCGATGTAGGACGTCGTCGTGAGCCCCATCGGCCGCGCAGTGTTGAGTCCGTTGGTTCGCGCGAATTCCTTCTCGCCCTGGGTCAGCCACAGTGTGGTCAGCGCGTCGACCTCGTCGACCGGCAGGTTGCCGGACGCGGACTGGACGTCGGGATCGAAGGCCAGGAACTTCGTCAGGTGAGCGATGTCCAGCCGGGCGGCGATGGCCGTATCGGCGTTGTCGTCGTGGCCGTCGGCGATCGTGCGCTCGAAGCCGTCGATGCCTGTGAAGGCCGCGGGCACGCCCGAAGTGCCCCAGTCCGCGTCGTCACTCTGCAGGATGTACAGGAAGTAGTTCGGCGTGACGGGGTCGGCCGCCAGGGCCTCGACGGCGACGCCCAGCGCAACCTGCCGCGCCTCGTCGCGGTCGGCGTAGGCGATCCCGTAGAACTGCGCGCCGGCGTCTATGATCGCGTCGAGGGCTTCGGCCGCGGTCTCGGTGGTTGCGGTGAAGTCGACGCCGCCGAACAGGATCTTGCCCACCTGTCCGCCGTTGGTGCTGTCGCCCTGTGCGAAGGCGACGCGAGCGATCTCCGTGCTGGTGGTGGTGAGGTTGCCGGCAGTGACGTCCGCCTCGACTTGAGCAACCGATGTGAACTCGGCGAACAGGGCTCCGCCGGGGGTCACGTCGTGTTGCAGGATCAGAACATCGGTGAGCGATGCCGGGCCGGGCGTGATCCCGCCGAGGATGACATCGATCTTGATGCGGTCGTCGTGAGTCGCGGGGCTGTTCGGCTGCGGCATTCAGGGCCTCACGGTGCGATCGGGTCGCCGGACTCATCCAGCGCGAATGACGCGTCGAGTGTATCAGGATCGCCCAGGAAGCGCCCTATTGTGAGGTCGACCTCAGTGCGCTCGAGCGGGATTCGGTCCTTCGTGGGGGATCGATGCTGGTGGCGCAGGCGCAATTCGAGGCTGCCGTGCTGTCGCCGGTCGGTGTCCAGCAGCGCCGCCAGGTCGCTCACGGGGGTGAGTAGCTCGAAGCTGGTCCCGAGCGTCTGCGCCAGCTCGAGCGCATCGATGCTGCCGAGCAGGGACTGCACCTGGTCCATCCAGTCGAAGGCGGTAGAGCCGTAGCCCTGGATCGACACCGTCGCCTCGCGGATCTCACGCATGGTCTCTATCGGATCGCCTCCACCGTCCTCACCGTCGAGGCTTTCTGCGGGGCCGTGTGCGCCGCCGCCAGGCGTGAGCAGTAGAACCGTGAGGAAGGGCTGCGCCATCTGCGGGGCCTTCGACTTGTTGTCACGGGCGCTGAGGCTGCGGATCTTCTCGAGCGGGCAGTCCGACAGCGCGAGAACCAGGGTGATGGTGCCGGTGATGAGGTCGTCGCGGGTGGTCATCCGTCACCGTCCCCCTCCCGCTTCTTGCGGTCGTACTCCTCTCGGATGTCGTCTTCGGCGATCCCCTGGCCCGGGTGCAGTACCTCCGAGAGCCACGACATCGCCCGAAAGCCGTTGTAGCTACCGTCCGGGTTCTGTGCGGCCTCGCCGAGCGTCCTGGCCTTGCGTGGGTCTGCGCTCATCCGAACACCACCCACGCGATAGCGGCGATGGGGCCGAGAACCAGCGCCCAACCTACGAGCACGCGGTGGAACGGCACGACGCGGATCGGGCCAGGCACCGCCATGTCGGGATCGCCTCCGGGGGCGTACTGGGTCTTCACGCTCATCCGTCGGGCTCCTGCACCTTGAGCAGGTCGTAACCCCAGTGGTTGACCGCTGTGTCGGCGAGGAACGCGGTGTCGGCGCTGCCGTCGTGCTCGGCAGTGATCTCCCACCACTCGACGCCGTCGGGCGAGATCCAGTCGGAGACCTGATTGGTGCCCTGCAGGGTGACGGTGAGCTTGTCGTCGACGGCCAGTCGCTTCGGGTCGCGGATGCGGTCGCCCTCCTCGAGGAACTGCACCTGCCGCGCGGGCATGGGGCGGAACGTGCCTCGGATCGCCGTGTCGGTGAACGCGCCCGGCTCGAACTCGCCAGGGGTCACGGTGCCCCACGCACCAGGCGCCCAGGTCCTGCGGATCAGGTCGCGCTCGCCGAGGCGGGTCATTCGCCCGAACTCGTGCGGAGTTGCCATGTGATGCGGTTGCGCAGGTTCTGGCCCGAGTCAATTAATGGATTCGAGGACCCCTTCTGTCGGATGGTCGATGGCGCATTCGCTGGCGTCTTGAGGTCCTTGATCTTCTTCTTCACCTTGCCGACCCACTTCTCACCGACGAGCCCGAGCCCCTTCTCGAGGTCCTTGCCATCGAGCGCGAAAACCACGGCGCCCTGTAGATCGGCGAGGATCTCGGCCGTGCCCTCGTCGACGGTGGAGCGCAGGAAGCTGCGCTCCGGGATGGCGCCGACGGCCGACTGGTCGATGTTGCCGAACTCGTTGGTGGCGGCCGCGATGACGATCTCGGATCCCTCTTCGCCGTGCACGCCGATAGTCACTCCCAGATCCTTGCCGGCGATGCCCACGATCGCGGCCATGACCTCGGCATAGCCGGTGTCCTTGTCGACGACCTTGCCGCCCATCAGAACGCCCCGCCTCGGGCCACCCGCGCCCGCGCCTTCGGGCGGGTCAGGATGATCGCGATCAGCGCGAGCCCATACTCTGTGTCGCCGAACTCCATCTGCAGCGCGCTCCCGCCACCAGATGCCGCGTCTGCCCGGGCGCCGCCGAAGCTGAGCGAGCTGTCGATCACCGACTCCGACGACACCGGGCCACGCACGATGTGGTCGCCCTTGTTGCTGCCTGGAGCGGTCAGCGGAGGGAACTTCACCAGCTTGTGCGCGGCGAAGTTGTACGTCGCCATCTCCTCCTGCAAGCCGAAACACGCCGGCTTGAAGCGGAGCGGGAACTGCGCGAACCAGACCTGGATCGACGCGTCCGGATACACGGCGGTGTCCGCAAACTGCGGGAACAGCACGCGCATATCGGCGATCGTCGCGCTCACGGATTACGCCGCTCGGAGTTCGCGGATGACTCCGTTCTTCAGGTCGTTGCGGTAGGGCGCAGAGAGGCCCTTGAGCTTCTCGATCGCCCAGCTGGGTGCCCCAACCGCCGGAAGCGGGATCACGTCGCGCGGGTCCGGCTCGCCGTCGGCGTCTTTGCGCACCTCGGCGTTGTGGGCGTCGACCTCTTTGTTGTCGTCCATGGTGCTGCCGAGCGTGAGCCGGAACGAATCGACCTTCTGTCGCCGGGCCAAGTAGACATCGGCCGCTTCGTCCTTCTCCTGCTTCGGCTCCTTGCCGCTCGTGGTGTTCCACACCTCGCGGTAGACCAGCAGGTGCCTGCTCTTCTGGTTCTCGATCTGGATGGTCTTGCCCATGATGGTCCTCTGGTCAGTGGTCGGCGATAGTGGTGGGCGGTCTCCCGCCCATTCAGATCAGGCGTTCGTGTCCCAGAGACCCAAGACCTGGTTCCGGGGTTCCGGCATCCAAGCGCCGCCGATGCTGGCCCACATCACGACCTCCCAGTTGAGGGGGTCGATCTGGAACGCCGGCAGCATGGTGACGCCCTGGGGCATCGGGAGCTTGACCCCGCGCTCGTCGCGCCGGAATGCCAGCATGCCGTCGATGCCAGCGCCGCCGGCATCGCGCAGCTCGTCGGCCGTGTGGATGTTGGCCTCGCTGCTGATGTGCGGGTTGGCCATGATGAACCGCTCCAGCAGCAGCCGGTCGCGGCCATCGCCCATCTCGGTCTCGGCGAGGCGCAGCCGCATGCGCGAGGTCATCGCCACGTCGGTCGGAGACCACACGCCGCGGTAGGTGACCGTCGGGAAGTCGATGAGCTGATGCAGCGCCTGCAGGGCCCCGTCCGGGTCCGCTGTCAGCGACGCGCGCGACCCACCGACGGCGATGTCCACGGTGTTGAGGAACGGGTGGTTGATGACGCCATAGAGTCCGTAGGGGACGCCTTCGTCGTCGAGGCCCCACCAGATCTTGTTCGCCAGGCGGTCGATGGCGTTGCGGCTGATGCGCTGCAATTCGGCGGTGCGGTTGCTGCCCGAGAACGAGTCGGACTGCGCCTCGAAGAGGTTCCAGCCGAACCCGCAGGTGAGCGGGTGGATCGGCCACTTCTCCGTTTGGCGCTGGACGGACACGCGGTTGACGCGGGAACCGCCGCGGAACCCGTGCACGCGCGCCTGCCCGGACTCGAACATACGGGTCGCGCGGAAGTCGGTGGCGCCGACCGGGATCGTGCTGTCGAGGGTGAACAGCTCGGTCGCGGTCTCGAGCGGGTGCTCTTCCCGGAGGACCGTGGTGAGCGTGTGCTCGAGGTCGCCCGCCAGGTGCCAGCCGGCCTGCGGGTCGAACGCATCACGACGGCCCCGCAGGTCGCTCTCCTGCTCGAACTCTCGCTGGAACAGATGAGCATTGTAGCGGCGCCGGTATTCGGCCATCGCCGAATACGGGCTGGAGCCGCTCTGCACATTCCACGAGATACCGTCTGCGCGCCGGACCATGCCAGAACCGGTGTGGAACCGTTCCATGTGGGCGCTGACGTCGAAGCTCGGCGCCGCGAGGCCGTTGTTCGCGAAGATGATGTTGCTGGCGACCATGTCGGCCTCGGGGGGTTCGGTGGTGTGCGGTGCGGTGCGGTTCGAAGTGGTTGGGCTACGGCGAGATCGCCAGCTTCAGGTGAGCGGACAGGCCGTCCGACCCGCCATCGCTGCGTTCCCAGCGCGCAATCGAGCTCGGCAGCAGGGCGCGCGTCGCGCTCTGGTCGTTGAAGAACTTGCCCTCGTCGTCGCCCACGAGAAGCTCGACGTAGACGGGATCCCCGATGGCGACGCCTTGGGTGTTCTCGACCCACATGTCGCCGATCGTCTCGCCCTCGACCATCGTGAGCCCCGGAATGTCCGTGGCCGTCGTGTCGATGTTGAGGCTGGCGATGTTCTCGGGCTTGACGGAGACCCCGGCGAAGTTGTCGACGAAGCTGACGCCGGGGGTGGTGAGGACCAGGGCCATGTCGGCCGCAACCGCGCTCGAGACCTGCGTGGTGAAGGTCAGGCCAGCGAGCTGCGAGGTCAGCGTGATGTCCGGATCGGCATCGGCGGCCACGACGGTCGCCGGGAGGACCAACGCCAGCTGCGCGACGATAGCGGCCACGGTGGCCGTGGTGCTGGTATCCGCGAGTACGACGACGCTGAAGGACTCGCCCTCGACGATGACGGTGACGTGGTACTGGTTGGCGGCGGTGAAGTTGATCGTGACCGTGTCGACCTGCGCGGTTCCGAGACCGGCAGTCGACGCGATGACGGCCGAGCGGTTGCGGTCGGTGCTGTCGCGAGCTGTCGAGACCAGTGCGCGCCCGAACGGCACGTCGTTGGCGACCAGCGCGGACACCGACGGGCTCGTCAGCGTCATGTCGCCGGCGGATGCGCCCTCGGCGATGGTGACCACCTGGCCCGGGAACTTGCCGGTGAGGGTGATCGTAGCGGTCACGGACGTGGCGGTCATC